>Ga0315280_10003200_pt1 | contig 25370 bp, 22 predicted proteins | sample YL17G06_40_MG_FD_203697 | JGI IMG/M metagenome (GOLD analysis project Ga0315280, IMG submission 203697) | Sediment microbial communities from Yellowstone Lake, YNP, Wyoming, USA - YL17G06_40 | ecosystem: Environmental > Aquatic > Freshwater > Lake > Sediment | place: USA: Wyoming | collected...
CCCACTGTCGAACTCAGGAAGATGGTTGCATCACCCACGGCGACAGCGGTATAATAGATGATGCGCTGGGATCTGAGCGTGGCAGCGTCGCGTGTACGGTTAAAACAACCCCGGTGAGATCGTGAGGAGTTCCAGGCGATGACCACTCCAATGAAGCATCCCACCACCCGACAGGGCTTCACCCTCATTGAACTCCTGGTCGTGATCTCCATCATCGCACTACTGATGATGATCCTGATGCCGGCCCTGCAGCGTGTCAAGGAGCAGAGCAAGACAATTAGCTGTCAGGCGAACCTGCGCCAGTGGGCGTTGTATTTCTCGATGTACACTAACGACAATAACGGCCATTTCCACCGGGGCTGGAACGTCGGCAGCGAGCCGCAGACCAGTTGGATGGAGGTCTTTCGTCCCTACTATCTCCAGCAGCCGCAGCTCCGCTTCTGCCCGACGTCCACAAAGCCGGACCCGCGCGGCGGTCGCTTTGCCTACGTGGCCTGGGGACCGAATTTCCACCAGGAGTACGGCAGCTATGGGATCAACCTCTACGTGACTGACCCCCTGCCGGGCAAGGAGGGTGGCAAGCCGGCCTCGTACTACTGGAGGCAGCGCGACGTCAAAGAGGCGGCCGAAATCCCGATGTTTGTCGATGATCGCTGGTGGGACACGCGCCCGCATCACACCGACCAGCCGCCGCAATACGAGGGACAGCACGAGGACTGGACCACGAATGCCATGAAGATGATCTGCCTGCTGCGGCACAACGGATTCGTGAACGGTGCCTTTGTGGATTTTTCGACGCGCAGGATCGGCTTGAAGGAGCTTTGGACGCTGCGGTGGCACCAGGAGTTCCAGACGCGTGGACCTTGGACCCGGGCCGGGGCGGTTCAGGCGGAAGACTGGCCCGAATGGATGAAGGGTTTCAAGGACTACTGACGGCGATCACTGCGGAAGAAGACTCATGAGAGGCTTGCGGGCGGCGCAGGTGCAATCGATCAGCTTTTCCAGGGGAGCCGACATCGGGCATTTCCATAGCCACCCGAGCAGTTGGGTGAGGCGGCGGGTGTCCAAGTGCTGCCAGTTCAACGATCTCAGCTCCCGTGGCAGGCCGTACTCGGCGGCATTTGCCAGCAGCAGGGCGACACCGGCCAACGCGCCTATCGCCATATTCCTCGGTTCGATACCGTGTTCGAGGGCCAGGGCCATCGTGCCGAAGATGCGATCGGTAACCCCAAGCTTGCGGACAACATCCCGGCCGGCACGGGCAACGGTATCGGCGAGATACGGATTGGTCATCCGCTCCAACAAGTCCTCAGCGTACGCACGATAGCCTGCCTCGGTAAACAACTCATCTCCGAGGGAGACGTACTTGCGGACCAAGGCTCCGCCGGACTCTCGCAAGAACCCTTCACGGGCTACACTCATGAGCGGCGCATCGCCTGTCAGCTCGGTCATTTTCGTGTATCCCTTGAGCATGCCGATGAAGCCGAGCAGGGCGTGAATGGCATTGTGGCCGTAGAGCTTCGCCTCCTCGAAGGGCAGCAAATCGTCCTTCTCGACAAAGACCCGGATGCCCGGCGTAAAGCCCTGAATCGTGGTCTTGCTGACAAGGATGCGATTGAACTCCTCCACGAGAAACGCGCGATCGATGCCTGGCGCGATAGGCATAAGACCCCGTTCCGCGATCTCCCGGGGATCGGTCACCACCTGGCTCATCTTGCCGATGACGGTGTTGAGGAACTGGAGCCGTAGCATGGGCGTCCCGCCCATGGGCGAGTGGATCACGGGCAAGATGCCCGTGCTACTGCCGAGCCTTCGACTGACTGCTTCTTCGAGGATCTCGGCGGCCTCGTTGTGGTTCTCGGCCGCGTAGACGATGGTTGCCTCGGCTTCGCGATGTCGCAGGCCCTCGGCTATCGATGCGGCGACGCTGCTATCGCCGGCCGAATCGTAGAACTTGACCGAAGGCAGGCAGGTCGTTATCTCGGTAGCCTCGGAAAGCGCCGCATGCAGGGCCGTCGCTTCCTCGGGATGCGCCGGGTTCAGCAGTTCGACGCCGTCGATTCTTATGGCTTCGATTCGGTCGTTTCTGGCGACATTGACATGATACGTGCCTCCGCTGGATCGCACGGCGTCCACGAGCCGTTGGTCGATCTCGGCGACAACCATCCTTCGGAACTTGCCGCTCTGGAAGGCTTCCTTGGCAAAAAGGCCCGCTTGGATCGGTCCGAAACCGAAGCCGACAAAGGTATGATCTGCCATGCTACTGACCCGCCGCCTTGAGGAACTGTCGAATGTCTCGCTCCTGGGTCAGCACGCGGATCTCGAGATCGTAGGTTCGGCTCTGGCCGGGGTCCAAGTGAAGTAGCCGCTTCTGCTCGCGGGCTTTGGCTTGGCCGATGGGCGGATTGGTCCCAGGTTCCAGACCGGTGACGTACTCGCCCGGCCCCCAGTGCTGCCAGTTGGCCAACGAAGGCAGTTGCTTCTTCTTGTACCGCAAGGCGACCGCCAATCCGAGCTTCTCGTTGTGCAGGCCGACGGTGCACATGCCGTCCTTGTCCGGCGTGACGTCGATGAAACCGCAAGCCTCGCCTGTGGCGCGATGATGCTCCAGCGGAGGCTGAGCGGTGCGGAAATCATGGGTGTTGTTGAAGATAGCATTGTCCATGTCCGAGCCGCGCGATGCGCACTGACCTTTCCAGACGATCTTCGTGCCTTTGTCCACGAGGGGCCAACCGAGGTTGCAGTGATACAGGAGCATATGCGGCGTGCGGGCGTTGCCGACATTCGTCACGACGTCATGAATCCGGATCGTGGGCGCGCCGAGCGTGCCGGCGATCGTCCGTCGCAATTCGAGGTTGGGCCCGAAAACGCGGGACTCCGTCACGATGGCCGTGATGCTCATTTCCAGATCGCCCGTGCTGAGATGGGGCTGCATGATGGATTCCACCTGAGCCGGAAGATTACTGAACCGCCCGTGCAGGCCGCGCTCGCCGGACGCGTCCGTCTCCGGCCCGCCGACGTGGGTCAGGCCGCAGGTGGTCACGAGGCCGCCGGCGAAGGCCCAGAGCCACTCCAAGCCTTTGTTCGCATCCGGGCGCGGGGCCGTGACGCCGGCATGACTGAGCCAAGCCAAGCTGTGCTGCTTGTAGAAGGCATCGGCGATATCCAGCCCGCGATCGATCACGACCTTATATCGAAGTCCCGAGCCCGTGTTGATCCAGGCGATGCGGGTTCCTCGGCCCAGTCCATTATCCAGCACCGAGGTCTCGATACCGCCGATCTGAGCGTAGTTGATCACCTTGCCTTGCCAATCGAATTGCGTCTTCTTTGCCGCCATCGTGGTCTTGCTCCCCTAGTCCAACGCTTTTCGCAGGGCCTCGAAGCTCTCGAAGCCGTCTTTCGTCCGGAGGACCTCCAGCATTTTTGCATATGGTCGTATGTTGCCGTACCGGTCGCCCAGCGGGGCCTTGATGTACAGCGAGGCGAAGAGGTTGCCCGCTTGGACGGCCCGTTCGAAGTCGATCGCTCCTTTTTGGAAGCCGTCCAGATTGCTGGCGACGTAGGTGATCAAGCCGGCCCGGAACGAATCGCCGGCCCCGACCAGGTCCACCACCTCACCGGCCATGAACCGGGAGGTCACCTTCACGGGCCCGCCCATCTGGCCCTCCGGCCCGATGTATTTCATGTAGGCGCCGTCGCTGACGGTCACGCCAAACAGCTTGGTTCGTCCATCATCCTGCCAGAACCGCTTCGTCAGGAATTCCAGGAAATGCATGTTGTACGCCCGCTCGTCGAGGTCGATCCGCGCGGGCTTTCGGCCGAGCGTGTTCTCGATGAGCTTGGCCTCATCCGAGGAGGTGAAAAACAGGTCCAACTCGGGCAGCAGGGGCTCCAGCAGCCGATACTCCTTGACGGGTTTTCCCTCGGCGATGAGCTTGTGCGGATTGCCCGTCAACGTGTGGCTGTCGGCAATGGTCACGGCCCCCTGACTCTGGCACCAGCGAATGAATTCCGCGAGGTCCCGGCCGCTGTTGGCGTCGCCACGGTCCGAAAGGCCCGAGTACATATAGTAGACGATCCGGGGGCGGAGCCGCTCCACGGCCTTGCGGAACACGGCGAAATCGAAATCGTTGTTGGCGTTGGGGAAATAGGCGATGCCGCCCCGGTCCCCGCCGGAGGTGTTATGGATGAAGGTCGTGCCCGTGCATATGCGCGGATGGACGCAGGTCGCGGACATGTCGATGCCGTTGGCGGTCATCATGTCGTGGAAGTAGCGCCCTTGGGCATCCAGACCGTCGTAGCTGCCTTGGCCCAAGTTGACGCCCACAGCAACCTTCAGGCCGGTCCGGGCGATCAGCGGGGCCATATTGCCGGGCCCACCGGCTGTGGCGAAGCCGCCCTGAATCCACTCCTGGATCTGCGCCTGGGAGAACTTGGGCATGTCCTTGAAGCGGCACTTGGCCAAACCGCCCTTGCCGACGAGCGTGTCCGTGAACTCGAAGTCAGGCCGCCGCAAATCCACCACCGCCGTATTCAGGACCAAGACATCTACAGCCATGGGTCAGTTCTCCCTGGAATATTGGAATGCTGGGACAATGGAATGGTGAGTGGACGATTCGTGTGGTCCCCAATATTCCAGTATTCCATCACTCCAATATTCCATAGTTTCAGTGCATCTCCGCTTCACAGGTGCCGATGGCCGGGCGGTAGAAGTTGAACTGCACGTTTGGATGGTCCGCCAGCAGCGACATCGGCACTGCACTATCCGGGATCTTCTTGCCGATCATCAAGGTGGTCAGCCGCATGCCGAAGGGATTGTCGTGCGTGCCCGCTTGCCAGATGGAGACCTTCTCGGCCTTCCAGGTCTCGACCGGGCCGACCGACAGCGCCTGGGTGGGCACGTTCGTCACCACGCCGCCGCCGCTGGTCCGGGCATTCTGCATCACGGTCACCGGATGCAGGTCTACCACGCGTGTCGTGAGCTTGCGAAACTCCTGGGGCGTTGGTGGGTGATCCTTGTACTTGCCTTCGCGTCGGAGAGGGTCGTTGAACGCCCAGTGCTTGATATCGCCCTGGCCGCCCTGCATCGTCACGCAGCGCACGCCGTCCCAACTCTTGATGTATGCCGACGTGTCGGCTTTGGGGAAGTGGATGTTGCTCTCCGGCATCCTCAGTCCGAGTTGAATGCGGTCGAAGCACAACTCGCGGTCGGCCCGCGCAAAGGACAGCGGGTGCGTCTGCGGTACCTCCCGGCCGTTCATGTACCACTCGTCCATGCCCCAGAAATGGGCGTTCGACAGGTCGATCTCCAATTCGTTGACGAGCCGGGCGACGAGCGGCAATTGCTCCGTGGGACCGATGGGGCCGCAGATGCCGGCGGGCTGGGCGAGCGTCGCCTGCTTCCAGGCCGTGACGTACTCCAAGGCTTCCGCCAGATAGAAGTCCTCCAACGTGTCATAGAAGACCACGCGAAATCCCTCGCGGCTCAAGGCGGCCATGCCCTTGGCGGTCAGCCTCGCCGCATCGTGGAGGATTTCATCGTCGAGCGTGGTATAGTCCCACCAGTCGGGCGCCAAGATGCTCTTCTTTCTCGCCATGAGGCTTCTCCTTTGACAAGGCAAGACCCGCGTCGTTTCTCCGTAGGGGCAGGCCCCTGTGCCTGCCCAGACTCCTGTGCCTATCTAGGGGCAACCACGGAGGGTTGCCCCTACAGCATATGAACCAGGTCGCCAAGCTCCTTCTGCAAGATGTTGTCCTGCGGGTAGGCGTGGCCGAGATGTTGGCGGAATCCCTCACCGAACGGCCGGCCGATCTGCCCGCCGCGTTTCTGCGAGAAGGCTTTCATCATGTTGGTGTACTCGTCCATGCCGTGATGCTTGAGCAGCCAGTCCCGCTGGCTCTCGTGACAGCAGAGCATCTTCTCCTTAAGGTCCATCACGCCACTGATATCGACGATCATGCTGGGCTCGATGGGAGTCCCCAACTTGTCCTTGCCCTCGACGGCATCCATGTAGTACAGGTGCGGGATTGGCTCGAACGGCTCGGCCCCCGGTGTCTTGACGTTGACGACGCCGCAGCAAAAGCACGCCGTCTGGGCCAGTTTGCTCGCCATCTCATGATCGACCATGTAATCCGAGGGACTTGTCGTGATGACGATTCGGGGCCGGACCCGTCGCACGACTTCGATGGCCTTCAGCAACTGCGGTCGCTCATAGAGGATGAAGATGTCCCCGGATTCCAGGCAATGATATTGACCGTCGAGCATCGCGGCGGACTTCGCGGCCTCGGCCTTACGAATCCGGCTGATTTCTTCCCGGGTGTATTGCACGGTGCCGCAGTCGCCGGGCGCCATCGTGGCGATGCGTACCTGCCAACCGCGCTGGCGGAGCAAGGCCAGCGTGCCGGTGCACATGAATTCCGCATCATCCGGATGCGCCCCGATACTCAAAACGACCTTGTCGCTTGTCAACATGCTACGCGATGATCCTTTCTCTCTTTGTTACCTCACTTCGCAAGTCCTGAGACCGTACGGGAGGAGATTGCTTCGTCGCTGCGCTCCTCGCAATGACGTAACCGGGCGTCGTATGTCATTGCGAGCAAAGCGCGGCAGTCTATCCCCTATGGTCGCAGAACCTGCGAAATATGGTGCTACTTGCCCATCAGATGATTGATGATGAGCATGTCCAGCTCTTCGTAGTCGCGCTCGGCGATCAGTTGATCGACCTTGCCTTGATCGAGACTGCGAGCCAGCTCCACGAGTGCCAGGAAGATGGTCCGGCTGTTACTCAGGTGCTTGGTCGCTACTTCTTGCTTCTGCGTTCGCATGGCCTTGACATCCAGGCCGACGAATTCGCCCCGGGCGCCGTAATTGTACTTGTCGAGGAGGCGGACCTGGTTGAAGGCACGGCGTAGATTGACCGACCCAAAGCTCTTGTCCTCGTCGAACTTCAGGCCGTTCTGATCGTTCAGGTGAACCGTGTAGAGCTTGTCGTAGGCCAGCGCGAATCCCATCTCGTCCGACGGGTCCAGTCCGGCCAGGATGACGTGGGCCGTCTCGATGTTGACGCCGACCCGCTTGGGGTCCTTCGTCAGGTAGCCTAGCGCCAGGGCGTGCCCCGTCGTGGGGATGTAGGCCTGATCCATCGGCTCATTGGGCTTGGGCTCAATGGCAATCTTGATGTCCGGGTTGTATTCGAGCATGTCATCGATGGCTTCTACGAGCCGATCCACCGCCTGTTTGCTGTCCTTCGCCTCGCGGATGTAGGTGCCTTCTCGGGCGAGCCACAGGACGATCAGCTTCGAATTGAGGGCGGTGGCGATGTCGATGCAGGATCGAGTGCGATCCTTGGCATACTGGCGGGCCTGGGGGTCGTTCGACGTATAGGCCCCATCGATGGTGCGCGGGTCCTCCCACAATCTCGGGGCGACGAACTCGGCTGCCAGGCCCTCATCATCCAACATCTTGCGTACTTCCTTGGCCTGCTTGTTGATTTCTCGGGGGCCGAGGTTGTTCATGTCGGGCACGGCGTCGTCATCATGGAACTGCACGCCGTCAAAGCCAAGCTTCTGGTACAGCTTGAGCTTCTTGGCGAAGGCGACGCGGCGTCTAACGGTCGGCCCGAACGGATCGGCGCCCTCGTGGATATTCCACGGCCCGAACGAAAAACGATATTCTCCTGCCATATGTGTCCTCCTTACGACAGAATTGGAATGCTGGAATGTTGGAATACTGTGGAGCTTGGCAGTCGGTCACCCAGTATTCCAACATTCCCGATTCTTCCCCACGCACTATTTACGACTCTGTTTCTCCTTCAGGACGGCCAGGGCGTGGCGGGCGTAGTGGCCGCGCAGGTCCTGGGCGTAATCCTTCAAGATCTTCTCGCCGAGTCCCTCATAGTCCCCGCAGCGGTAGAGGGCGCGGGCGAGAATCAGCTCACGCAGTGAGCACTCGCGGGTCGAGGTATCTTCGGCACTGACCGGGATGTTCCTCGTCGCGACGTCGAGGTCCGGATAGGTGTGGCCGGCCATGCCGGGCTTTCGCAACAGCTCGGCCAGAGGTTTGGCCGCCGCGGGGCTGGCCAGTGCTTCCAGGGCCATCGCCACGGCTCTGTGGTGCGACAGGGCGTCATCCGGGCCCAACTCCCGGACCTTGGCGAGAATCGGTTCCAGGGCCTGATCCCGACGGGTCCGGCCCAGAGCAATAATCAGGCTGTCGATGATGCTCATGCTCGGCCCGTACTGGCCCATGCCGGTGTATTTCCAGCCCTTGTCCCACGCCCTGGTCTTGACGGCTTCCATCAGCGTGCCGGCCCCGGTCGGATCGTACAGGATGCCGAGAATATGGGCGTAGGTGAGCTTCGCCTGGTCATCGGCGGCCGCATACGCGGCGCGGAGCAGCGGCAAGGCTTGCTCGGGCTGAGTGAAAATGACCTCGATTCCGTTGAAGTCGTTCACCACGGTTTTGACGGCCTGCTCGATCCTCTCTTTCGGCAGCGGGAAAGAATCCGTCTCGTTGAGGACTTCAGCCGGCAGGTTGCCTTTCTCCACGAGATGCTTCTGCAACTCGCGGATGTCGATCCGGCGCAGGTTCGTGCCGGTGCGGGCGGTGGTGGCGGCGGCCACGCCGGCGGCGTAGCCCTGGTTCTGGATATCCGCCTGCATGCGAATCACGGGCATGACGTCACGATGGGCGCTGACGGCCAGGCCCGTGACGAGGACGCCGTCGATCCCCTTGGGTAGCAAGCAGCGGTAGGGGACACGGCAGGGCATGGTTTTGCGGTCCGGCGGTCGGAGCATGAACATCGGATGGATCGTAAAGCCGTGCGAGTCGAAGTTGCTGCTGGCCGACACGACCGTGTCGGGGAACGTGCGACCGAGATATACGTCCATGGGCGAGAGGCAAAAGTCTCCGACAATCTGCCGGCGCTCGCGGCAGTCCACGAGCTGACCCAGGTCGTAGGCGCTGTCGAACTTCTTCCGGGCGGTGAAGAAGGCGTGCGAGGAATCGACCACGTCGAGGTCGTCGATGAAAGCCCAGTCTGTGTTGGTGTACCGGGCCTCCAAGTTCCAGGGGGGCAGGCCCGTGCCTTGGACGGCGATGTGCTCGCCGGTGATATACACGCACGGGGCACCCGCTGCGGCAGCAATCGTCGCGTTACCCGTCGCATCCACAACGGCTTTCGCCAGGATCACGCCTCGACCTTGCGGCGTCGCCACCACGACGCCCTTGACCCGGTTGCTCTCGACAAACGCGCCGCAGCCGAGGACGCCATACCAGAGGTCCGCACCGGCTTTTCGCAATTCCCGCCGGTACCACTCGATTTTGATCTGGTTGTTCCAGGCCTGACCCTGTCCGCTCTTGGCTTCCTCCGGACCGCCAAGCTCGCCCAGGCCCTGGTCCAGCTCCTTGGTGAAGCCCTCGCGATGGCCGTAGTAGTATTTCCCAATCAGACCCATCGTACCGATGCCACCCAGACCGTGAAGGTATTCCACGACGAGAGTCTTGGCGCCCTGTCGAGCCGCCGCGATGCCGGCCGGCGCCCCGCCGGTGCCGCCGCCGACTACCACGACATCATATTCGCCGAGCACCGGCAATGCTTGCTCCCCAGCCTTGACATACGTCGTCTGCGGGCCGATTCGCATCCACGCCTGATCTTCGCGAATATCACCCACCGCTGCCGGCCTTCCTGCCCGCGCCCGCAGTCCGACGTTCTTGGGGGGAGCAATCCTCTTGGCATCCGCCGCCGCGGCGGTGCCGATCCTGGTGCCGACATCCATCAGCTCGATGGGCCGCAACATCTGTTCCGCCACGCGCCGCGATAGATCGGCGCAGCCTCCAAGGACGTAGATGCGCTCGACCCGGGCCGGTCGAAAAACGCCGAGATCGACCGTCGCCGTACCGGGCCACGTGCAGCACTGTTGGGACTGGCCTCGCATGCGGTCCGGCGGCACCTGAAACAGCGTCTCCGAAGCATCCACCTGCTCCGGATGCCAGGTCTTGTCGCGAGCAGTCTGCTCTGCTTGGGCGAAGGAGGCAAACGAGCCATCCTCCATCGGGATCTCCAGGGTGTACTCGATCGCTTGGTAGATGCGCCCATTGTCCCCGTACACGGGGGTGGGTAGTTGCTTGGCCTGCATGTTCTCCGCCTCGCGAGGCTGCCCGCCGAGGACGATTCGTTTGAACGTCTGAACGCCCTTGGGATAGGGATCGAACTGTGCCCCAGCCATTCGGGCAACGGTAGCCCGGGGCGTGGCGTCGATTACCACTTTGGCTTTTATCGCCTGCCGGCCCGAGCGATCGGCTATCACGATACCGGCCGGCTTGCCGGCGCCGTCACGTAGAAGCTCCGTTGGGTAGCAGCCATATAGGAAGGGAACGCCCGCATTGAGCAGCGCTTCGTCGAGGGCCCGCTTGACCTGCATGGGCGTCGGCGGTACGCGACGCGTTGTCCTTGTGACTTGGCCCTGGGGTTTGCCCTCCAGGACGACCTCCCCCAGAAGCACCCGCTTGGCGGCGGGCGTTTTCTTCACGGCCAGCTTCAGGTAGCGGGTGTTTTGCCGGACATCGGCCGATAGCGGGATGGCGGCTTCCTCAAACGAGCCTTCCCCCAGTCGTTTGTTCTCGACGACGGCGGCGACCTGCTGCCACTGTTGCTTGTCGTTGCTCGTATAGACCGTGATGCTCCCCACTTCGAAGTCATTGCTGCGCTGATACACCAGCACGTGGGCTTTATGGACCAGCCGCTCTGTCCCCAGCTCGATGATGAGGTTGACATCGCCGTTGTACTGGACGCTTTGGGCCGAGGCGCTGTTCCATTTGCCGTCCCGGAGAGCGGACGGCCGCGGCGAGTCCTGGTGGGGTGCCGAGGACTCGAGGTCCGCCTGGTACGCGAAAGGAATGGTGTTGCGGAACTGGGCGGCGGTGCCCGGCTCGGCAAACATGATCCGAGCCAGGGGCGACATCGGCTCCTCGCCCGGTTCCAGCCACAAGCGATAGGTCCCGCAGAGGTCCTCGCCGAGGTAAGGCCGCGGGGCCGCCAAGAACACGGTGGCGCCGTCGTGGGCGGCAGCGACCGCTGCCGTCACAGCTCCCGATGTCCCGCCCACGACGAGAACGTCCACATCGTACAGGACCGGGATTTGCCGGGCCGACTCCGCCACGAAGGTGTCGGCCGTAGCTCCTGCCCCCATCGTTCCCGAGGTTTCCTGGTGGGCCGAGAATCTCGAACATCCCGTCGGTGCGATCAACGAGCAGGTGACCAAGAGAGGCAGTAAGACTCGATGCGGCGCTCGCACGGTTGCGTCCTTTCCAACTGGACTTCTAAACTCAGTTCGTGGACGCAATTATCGTGACTATTCCTTGATTTTCAACGGGAAACGGTTCAGATTGATGAAGGATTATTGGCGATTGATGACGGGGTCCGTGTTCCTCTACATCATCCTTCATCCATCATCAATTCCTACGGCCAGCGGCGCAGGCAGGCCTGCTCCGCCTTCCAGTAATCGCCCATCTGACCCCGGTGGTCGAAGGACACCTCCAGGCAGCGCTGGCGGTAAAGAAAAGGGTGCTCACGACTGACGCTCTTGAGGGTGTCCAAATCTTCCCATCGGTCCAGGAACCCGGGATTCACGACATAATAGTAGGGCAGCATCCACTGCAACTCCGCATCCAGGCGGTTGTCTTTCGCCAACTCGTCGGCAATGCCAAGGGCCTCATGGACCATTCCTTCGTCGAGATCCTTGATGCCCGTGATCAAGCGGCCGATGGAGTACTGAGCCCAAACGAAGTACACGGCCCGCTTGAGAGCCTCCAGATCACCCTCCTGCGTCAGGGCCACGTACCGGACAAAGATGTCTCGCCAGGCGGCGTACACCCCTGCTTGCCCATAGAGAATCTCCCTGTCTCCCTTGATAGTCCGTTGCTTACTCAGCCAATCCTCCTCCAAGGTGGCAAGCTGCTCAACGTTCATGCTTAGCCATCCTCCAACCGCCAAGTCTGTTGCATGGATTCTCAATAGTATAGACGACCTGTGAAGATGGATAAGACGAGGAAAAACCTCATTTTGCCCTAGGCAAATCCCTTAATGGCCCCGTGCGAACTTGACAAAGGGCGTGGCGGTCCTAAAATAATGGAATATGGTTGAGCAGCAGAAGACCAGGAAGAAGAAGAAATCCCATCCCATTCTCGACTGGTTGCTATACGCGGCCGTGCGCATCTGGATGATTTTCCTGTCTCTGTTTCCCGTGGAAAGCAACCTGGCCTTGGCGTGCTTCCTGGGCGATCTTCTTTGGAAATACTACCAGCGGGGTCGCCTGCGGGCGTTGGAAAACCTGCGAGCGAGCTTTCCGGAGAAATCCGAGGCGTGGATCGAGCAGACCGGGCGGCGCAGCTTTGAGCAGCTTGTCATGCTGACCATCGACGTACTCGTCACGCCCCGACTGGCCCAGAAGCACAACTGGCGCCAGTACACGCGCTTTACGAAGGGGGAGTACGCGAAGTGGATGATGAAGGAAGGCAAGGGCCTGATCATGGTGACGGCCCACTACGGCAACTTCGAGCTCATCGGGTACATGGCGGGCCTCTTCGGCTTCGATGTCTACAGCGTCGCCCGCCCGCTGGACAATAAGTACCTGAACCGTTTTCTCTACCGCGTGCGGCAGCGGCACGGGCTGAAGCTCATCGACAAAAAGGGCGCCGCCGAGATGATGCCTCGGATCATCGAACAGGGCAGCACGCTGGGTTTCATCGCCGACCAGGATGCCGGCCGCAAGGGTGTTTTTGTCGATTTCTTCGGACGAAAGGCCAGCACGTACAAGAGCATCGGCCTGTTGGCGATCACGTACCATCTGCCGATCGTCGTAGGCTGCACCCGGCGTGTCGGCAATCGGTTCTTCTTTGACTACGTTCTGAGTCGGATTATCTTTCCCCACGAGTGGGCCGACCAGGAGGACCCGTTGACGTGGGTCAGTGCCGCCTATACCAAGGCGATTGAAGACTTCGTGCGCCAGGATCCGACGCAGTACTGGTGGGTGCACCGGCGGTGGAAGACCCGCCCGAAGGAGGAGCGACAAGCGGCCGAGGCGATGGTGGAGGGATCGTCCAGCGGTTGCTGTCAGACGTCTGACGAAACGAGCCGCGCAACCGTCTGACGATACACGATTTGGCTTAGAGGGGTGAGAATATGAAAACTACCGTACTGATTGTCGTGGCGCTGGGGGTTTGCGCATTTGCAGCGTCGGCACAAGCGAAGCTCGTGGCCTGCGTGGGGGACAGCATTACCTACGGCTCAGGGATTGCCAACCGGGCCGTCGATAGCTATCCCGCCCAATTGCAGCGGATGCTGCGGCAGTACGACGCATCATGGGAGGTCCAGAATTTCGGTGTCAGCGGGGCGACACTCCTGAGCAAGGGCGATCTGCCCTATGTGCGGCAGACCGCATACGCCAGCGCCCAGGCGTGCAACCCGGACATCGTAATTATCAAGCTGGGTACCAACGACTCCAAGCCGCAGAATTGGCAGTACAAGGGAGACTTCATTCCGGACTACGAGAGCATGATTGAGGTCTTTCGCCGTTTGCCCAGCAAGCCGCAGGTGTGGATCTGCAAGCCTGTTCCGGCCTTCTACGTCAACTTCAACATCCGCCCTGAGGTCATCCACGACGAGATTCTGCCGATGATCGAGCAAATCTCGCGGGAGAAGAATGCACCCGTGCTCGACCTGTACACGGCTCTGGAGAACTATGGCAATCTGTTTCCCGATGGGATTCACCCGAACGCGGAAGGGGCCGGTCTGATGGCCCAGACCATCGTTCCCTTCCTGCTGGGCGTACGATTCCTGCCCGATGTCAATCGCGACGGTGTGCTGAACTTCGTGGATTTCGCGCATTTGGCCCAGTCATGGCAGCAAGCTGAGCCGACGCTCGACATGGCGCCTGTGCCGAATGGTGACGGCACGATCAACTACCTGGACCTTGCCGGTTTAGCCCGGTTCTGGATGGCGTATCCCGGTCTGACGGCACAGTGGCGGCTCGATGAAACTGAGGGCGAGGTTGCCCACGATAGTCTCCGCCGCTTCAACGGTGTGGTGCATGGGTCACCCATCTGGCAGCCTGAAGGCAAAATCGGCGGGGCGGTGGAACTGGACGGGATCGATGACTACGTCACCACGAGCAACATTCTGAATCCGGCCGATGGGCCGTTTACGGTGTTTGTCTGGGTCAAAGGCGGCCGGCCGGGGCAGACCATCCTGTCACAGTCCAACAAGATGGGCACGGGCGAGGTCTGGCTTGGCACGGATGCCACGACCGGCGCCGTCATGACACGCCTGACCGACGGCAGCCGTATCACGCAGCCGCTTGGCTCCAGTGTCATTGTCACAGATGGCGCCTGGCATTGTCTCCGACTGGTCTGGGACGGCGCAGGCCGTCATCTTTACGTAGATGGCCAAGAGGTGGCCGCCGACAAGCGCAAGCTCAATGCCTTGAGATCCTCGACGGCCGATTACTACTTCGCGGCGGGGAAGGATCTCGAAGTGGGTAGCTTCTGGTCCGGTCTCCTTGATGACATTCGCTTCTACAGTCGCGCCGTCATGCCCTGAACCCAGCCGCCCCGTTGGGCAGCGCGGACGAGGGAATGACTTCGAGGGCAAACCCGGCCCCGGACTGATGCTCGGGACAGCAGATCGTCCCAAGCAAGGCCGGGGACATAAGCCCGTCCTTTCCACAAGGAACGGTCTTATGTCCCCGGACAGCACTGCCGATTAGAAGTGATGCACCAAGCGCAGCACAGCAAACTCGCCTTCGGGCCGATTGTGTGTCGCGGTCTCAAAGTACAGGTTAAAGAACACGTGCGTATTCTGCGAGAAACTATACAGCGCGCCGGGGCCGAGCGCGAGAACCTGCTCCCGGCCCTGCTCGACACCGCCGACTTCGGAGGTGCTGATTTCCTGCAGATAGTACCCATTGGCGCCCAGTCGAAGCTGCTTGGGCAGGACTTCGTAGGAACTCGAGAAGTTGGCGTGGAACGCCTGGCCCGGCTCGATTTTGTCGACGCCGAAGCCCACAAATGGATCATCGTTATCGGCGTTCCACAGGTAGTGCAACCGCGCATCCACGGTCCAGCGAGGCGTGATGAAGTACGTGCCCGCCCAGTACGGATCCAACGAGAAGTGGTTGCTGCCGGGGTTTAGCAGCCTCTCGTTGGAGTACCGGCCGGTGGGCCAGATGGTCTGGATCTCGATCCGGTGCATGAAGATCGGGCCATTCGCGCCCATGATGGGGTCCCACTGGATGTACGGGCCGACCAAGAGATCGCCCATACCGCCATTATCGCCCGGCAACATGTCGCTGTCGATCCACGCGAACGGGACGATGACATCAATGCCCCATTTCCCGCCGAAGAACACGGGCGTGTTCGACTGGTAGAGGAATTGGTTGAGATTCACCCAGACGTTGAGGCCAGGGTCTGAGCCGCCGGGGATGTTGGCGAACCGATTGGCGTGCCGGTAGGAGATATACTCGGCGATATACCAACCCGGGCCGGCCGGCGGGGCACCATCCATAAAGCTGGTGAAGCCGAGGTTAAGCCCCAAGGGCTGTTGGTAGGCCCACGCGGACGAGGCGAGCAAAAGCGTGAGCACAAGACACAAGGCTGGCAAGATAGAAAGACATCGCTTCATACATGGACCTCCAAAACCTCATTGAATGAAACACAGGTCACACACTCACACTTCGTGGCACAAAAATCGATCTCAAATTGCCGCCGGGAAGGCGGGATGTCAAGAACAAATCCAGATTCCCTTGTTGTGAACGGCTATCTCAAAGTCGCGGGCTAGGAGTCACGCGTCCCGGTCCGGCTGCGTCCCTGTTGTCTGATCTTCTGGAGCAGACCGGCCATTTCCTTAACGCGCTGGGGGTGTTCTGTCGCGACGTTGTTCTTTTCGCCAAGATCATCCCTGAGGTTGTAGAGCTGCGGCTGGGGATGGTTGCCGAGTTCGGTGTTCGTGTTGACGTTCATTCTTGGCCCTTTGCCCGGCTCGATGTACTTCCAGTCCCCTTGGATCAGAGAAAGCACGCCGGCATGCTCGACCAGGTGGTCGCGGCCGGCCTGTGTCCGCCCGAGCAACGCTCCGAGCACGTCGAAGCTGTCCGGGGCGTCGTCAAAGCCGAGTTTCTGGCGCGTCAGTACCGCCATTGAGGTCGGCAGGTCGATTTGGCAGGCGAGCGCGTCGGAGATGCCCGGCTTGACTCGTCCCGGCCAGCGAACGACGAACGGCACCCGCGTTCCGGCGTCGAACGCACTGTACTTGCCGCCGCGTAGCGGCCCGCCGGGCTTATGCCCATCGAGCAGCTCGACGGCCTGATCCTTATATCCATCATCGACCACCGGGCCATTGTCGCTCGAAAAAATCACCAAAGTGCCGCCGGCCAGGCCCAGCCGATCCAGCGTCTTGAGAATTTCACCGACGGACCAGTCAAACTGCAAAATCGCGTCGCCGCGCGGGCCCAGGCCGCTCTGGCCCGCAAAACGCGGGTGCGGCACGCGGGGGACATGGACATCATGGGTGGCGAAATACAGGAAAAATGGTTCCTCCTTGTGTTTCTCGATGAACGCTACCGCTTTACCAGTAATCGTATCGGCGATATTCTCATCCACCCAGCGGGCTGCCCGGCCGCCGCTCATGTACCCGATCCGGCTGATCCCGTTGACGATGGTCTGGTCATGGCCGTGACTGGGGTGCATCTTGAGCAGCTCGGGGTGCTCCTTGCCGGTCGGCTCGTCGCCGACGGGCTTCTGGTAGCTGACTTGGATGGGATCTTTCGGGTCCAGGTTGACGACCCGGCGGTTCTCCACGAACACACAGGGCACACGGTCGCCCGTCGCCGGGATCAGGAAACAGTAGTCGAACCCGATATCGAGCGGCCCCGGCTTGATCTCCTGGTTCCAGTCCAGTTCGCCTGCTCCCAGCCCCAGGTGCCATTTGCCCACGACGCCGGTCTTGTACCCGGCCCGCTGCATGAGCGACGCCAGGGTCGTCCGCCCCGGCTCGATGATCAGCCGCGCGTCGCCCGGCAAGACGCCCGTCCCTTTGCGCCGCCAGGCATACTCGCCCGTCAGCATCGCATAGCGTGACGGCGTGCACGTCGCGGACGCCGAATGGGCATTGACGAACCGGACACCCTCGCGGGCCAGCCGGTCCACGTTGGGTGTCGGCAGCTTTGCCCCATAGCAGCCGACGTCTCCATACCCCAGGTCGTCGGCGTAGACGATCACGACGTTTCGGGGTCTGTCCTCCGCCGCCTTCACGCGACCCGGCAATAGACATGCCGCTGCGGCCAGGCCCACTGACTGCAAGAACCCGCGACGAGACACGTGTTGTGACATGAGATCCACTCCCGCAATAGTCTATTGGTGCTGCCGTGGGAATACCGTCCAAGGCCGGGCCGGCAAGTTCGGCAGGTAGCCCTTCATCCAGGCGTATTGTTGATGCTTCTCGAGAAAGCCGGCGGCGTCAAAGCCGAGATCGCAGGACCCGCCCCATTTGGCCCACAGTTGCCAGTTCTTGGCCATAGTGGCATCGACGACCTTGCCGTCAAACGCTCCCGACGGGCGATAGGCGGCCTCGCCTCCGGGCACCCGGCCGTCGTCCAACTCGCCATGTCCGCAAATGGTTCTTCGCCCAGGCTGCTCTTTCTGAAGATAGACGTCGTAGTGATCGGCCAGCATCTGCTTGGCGAGCGACACGTCGATCCGACCGCAATGCTCCTTCATCAACTGGTCCCAGCGGACCCGGCGGGCCACCGCGCCGTCCCGCACGTCGTCCCAAGTCCCCTGCGTCTCCAACCGCAGAATCTTTCTGTCTGCGGCGACGTTCGAGCCCGTGAAGTAACCGTTGCTTTTCTTTTCGAGATTGTGGTATTTCAGGCCCAGTTCCAGACACGCGATCTCGCCCGTCTTGATATCGCCCAAGAGCCACGAATTGGCGTAGGCGCCGCTATTGTTGCGGATGAGGATGTCCGCCCACTCGTCGATGCTGTTGGCGTACTGCATCGCCTGCCTGGCCCGCGCGAACACCGGCGTCCCCCGGCGGTCGAAGTGCTCGAACGCGCCGATGGTCGTTTCCGTGCCGATCAGCCCGGCGCCGGTGAGGAAGAAGTCCGTGGCGCTGTAGATGCAGGGACCCCAGGACTGCATCAAAATGCGGTGGCCGTGCTCGGGGACGATGTCGATGATGATATTCGCCGATTTGCCCAGCGGATAGCCGACCCAGGAATTGTGCGCCATGACGATTTTGCCGTCGGCCGTGGCGCTGCCCGTCGCAATGAACGCGCTACAGCCTGGATGGTCGCCCGCAGATCTCTTCTTCTCCTGCGGCCACCAGTACCAAAGAACGTCGATGAAGCCGTTCATGAAGAGGACCTGGTCGTACGTCACCTTCTTGCCGGCCCGCTCCAGGCCCGCGGCGATGCCCCGCATCTCCTGGACATATTCCGCCGGGACATTCGTCCGGAACAGCCGGGAAGCGTTCTGCACGAAGTAGCCGAGGTCGCGGCCGGTCTGGAACTCCTCGACATAGGCCAGCGTGTGCAGGAATTCGTCGATCTCGTTGGCGGTCAGATAGCCGCGCTGAAATCCTCGCTCGAAAGGCCCACCCTCCGTGTGCAGGAAGATCCAGCCGTTCTCGTCATACCGGTACGCTTTCGCGAGCCAGGTCTTCTCTTGGTCGCCCGTAGAAACCTGAATGGTTCGGCACGACAGGAAGCAGCCCGCCGAAACGACCACCCAGCACATCAGAAGTTTTCGACCCATCGGAACCTCTCATTCCTCGCATTTCTATCGGCCGACGGGAGGCGTCACGTCTCCACCCGGTCGGGGACATTGTAGCCCGGGTGCCAGCCAGGTGCAACGAGGAGAGGAGACAGGCCACGACCAACGCAAAGCTGCCTGAGTCGTCGTTGTGTCGGAGGCTCTAATGTCATGGGCATGGAGATGACCCTTTCTGTCACCCCCGCCTGCGCGGGGGTGACATAGGCGGAAGCCCGCCATCAGGCAATCTTCACTTCATTAAAGGCCCTGAGGGACTCACGGGGCCTGGGGGCGGTAGAGTTGCCACTTCACCTCGATATGACCCCGCTCGATATCCCGATGCTGGGCAATCGTGCTCTTCGATCGGTCCGGATAGGCACGGGCCTCCGGAAAGGAGAGGTCGTGCAGCGCCCGGTATCCGACGATTTGCAGTTTGCCGAGGGTGCCGTCAGGCGTGCGAAAGACGATGATCGTGCCAGGGTCCAGCACGCCGGTCTTGTCACTGCCGTCGATCCTTCCCTCTCGCAAACGCCGGCCCGCCACGAACGCGGCGTCGATCTGCTCGTAGGTCTTGCCTTTCACAACGGCGGCCACGGCGTCATGCGTCGGGGTGAGATACCTCTGGCTCTCCGAAACCATCTCCCACCAGAAGTCGGCGGCGGGTACCTGGGTGGGGTCGACAATGCTGTCCGTCTCCACATCCCACCCGCAGGACCCTGGAATGATCGTTGTGCCCGACGCCCAGGGGACGGCCGGGGCGGCCCTCTTGCAGCCCGGCAAAACCCCGCCCAGAACGAGCAGAACCGCCAGGCTTGTTTGAGCAAGACAGTGGACTCGTATACGCGGATGGCTCATATCAAACCTCAATACCGAAAAGCGTGCGCAGGAGCAGGCCAACCAGGAAACTGAAGCCGGCGACGCTGAGGCTCAGACCCGCCATCTCGAAGAAGCGGCCTTTGAAGGGTTCGCTCTTGGCGACCGAGATGTAATAGTTGAACAGGGCGATGATCGCGAGGGCCGCCGCCAGGGTGCAGCCGAGACTCACGAAGTAGTTCGACAGGAGCAGATAAGGCAGGATGAGAATCAGCACGGTGAGGATGTAGGCCACGCCGGTGTAGATGGAGGCCTTGAAGGGGTTCTTCGCCGTGTCGTCGGACTTGGTGGAGAGATAAGAGGAGGCGGCCATGGAGAGCGCCGCGGCGATGCCCGTGACGGTGCCGGTCAAGGCGATCAGCTTGGCGTCCCGCAGGGCCAGCGTCAGGCCGGCCAACGCCCCGGTCAACTCCACGAGGGCGTCGTTGAGACCCAAAACCATCGAGCCGGTGTAACGGAGTCTCTCCTCGTCCAGCATGCCGAGCAGGGCCTTCTCATGCTGCTCCTCTTCCTGCATGATGGTGTGGGCTTCGGGAATCACGTCTTGCAGTTGTTCGTAGGCCCCTTGAATCTTGCCTTCGGCGTTCTCCATCAGCTTGACGCCAAACGTGAACCCGAAGATGCGGCTGATCCAGAAGTACTTGGTGATAGCCCAGTGGTTCGGCGTGACATCCTGCTGCGTATACGCCCGCCACTGCTCGTAGTGCCGCAGTTCATCATCGGCGATATGCTCCAGGACCTGCCGATTCTCCGCCGACTTGATCGTCTGGGCCAGCCTGCGATAGATGTGATGCTCGGTGATTTCGCTTTTCTGAAAGGCCGACAGCTTCTGTCGTACGTCCTCGCCAATATTCATGTTCCTGTTCCCGCTCGTCTGCACGGTGGCTGTAGGGTGGGGTCTTACCCCACGCGTTCCGTGCGTATTGACAGGGGGACGCGTGGGTTGAGAACCCACCCTACGGGTTCGCTGATGCTCATTCCTTCGTTCCCGCTCGCTTGTCCAGTTTCGTGAAGAAGTCCCGGAAGATCGGGTCCCGGTGGACGAAGTTGACGCAGCGGATGAAATGCCGGGCCGGATCGAAGCTGAACGTGTAGTTGTCCGTCACGATGGGGCTGTGTACGAGGTCGGAAGGCAACCATTTGTCGTTGACGAGCCAGGCGACCGCGGTCATGTCCCACAGGACCTTGGACCAGGCGAAGTGGTCCTCGTGGTAGTCCTTGAAGATGGTCAGCAGGTAGTCGCCGATGGGGCCACGTCCACCGACGTAGCGCTCCATCTCTGGCACGGTAGTGGCGAAGTGGGTCACCACCGGCGTGCAGGGAAGCTGCACGAAGGGCACGCCGCTGTCGAAGATGACGCGGGAGGCCTTCAAGTCCTGCATGAAGTTGAACTCCCGTTGGGTGGGCCACTGGTGGCTGTTGCCGCCCAGCCAGACCACGACGATGTTCTGGATGATGGACGGCTCCAGGAGGATCGCGTTGCTGACGTTGGTGATCGCCCCGACGGCCGCGACGTACAACGGGTCTTGCGGGCTGCTTTTCTTAGCTCGCTCGATCAGATCGAGGGCCGCCGGACTGCGCTCGGGCTTCTGGAGGTCCGAGAGATAGTTCGTGCTGCCCTTGAAGGCGAACCCCTCGGGCGACTTGCCGAGCTTGCCAAGGATTCGAAGGATCTCTTCGTAGCTCTTTTCCATGCCGTCGCCCGGCCCATTCGACCGGTTGTTGTGAAACGGCGCCGCATAGACTGCCTGCACGCTCAACTCGGGCGAGATGAGGGCATAAACGACGGCAAACTGATCGTCGATCTCGTTGTACGTATCTGTGTCCAGCACCATCCGCACCGGCCGTTTGTTCGGCGGTTTGAGCATCTCAATCCGTTGGCCCTCCGACACCGCTGGGAACTTCTGTCCCATAGCCAATCCCCCCAAGAGAGTCGCACTCAGCAATACGATAGCGAATGTCTGTTTCCTGTTCATGATCATCCTTTCAACGGGGCTCGGCTACAACTTGTTCTCCTGGAGCCACTGGGTTACGTGTTGACGAATCTTCTCCTCGATGTTCTCGCGTGTCGCCCCGGGCCAATGCCACTGGGCCTCCGAGGTGAGCAGGTCGTCCTGGGCAAAGTAGAGAAGATAGAAATCAAGCAGATCCGATGGATAATCCAACTCGATGCACATGTCCGCCAATATGCGCAGGGCCTCCCTCGACGCGATCTGGTGTGCCAGCATCTGGTGCAGAAGCTCAGCGACATAATCCCTGATGACCGCCTCTTTGTTGGACCACTCACACCCGAGTTCCGCGAGAACCTTATCTACAATCGCAACCATCTCAAACTGGTTGAATGGCTCCGTCTGGCCGGCGAGAATCGCCAGGTGCAGCGTGTCATGGCCGGCCTGAAGCATCGAGACGGCCCAATCGACCCAGCTCTCGTCGATGGACCGGTTCAGCACCCGCCAAGCCAGAATCTCTTTGGTAGAAGGAACCCGGCGATTCATGGCTCCACGTTCTCCCGCGAATGTCCCGCAAACTGCCCTCGTCCGCGAACTCTCCCTCTCTCTTTCCCGAGGAGCTCTTGTCTCATCGTTGTCCTTCTCCTATGGACACCGTCTCCGATTCGTTGAAGCCATCGCCAAGCTTCGCTTGACGCTGCCACCCGGAGTTCCGCAGAAACCACGTCCGCAACCCGGATGCCATGTCTACGCTCGCGTAGACATGTGCCATCCGACGGTCAGAACATGCTTACGCGAGCATGAGCATGGCACCCGTCGCTCCATGGCTACTGTGACTCCGAATCGTCGAAGACTTCAAGAGCTGCCTTCTGCCTGACCCACCGCCTGACGCGGCTGACGGTGATACTCTCATAGTCGTTGAAGAAGATCTCGCTGCCGTCTTCGTCGAATTCGTCGTATACGGGAAGAAGACTGGCAAGGCCCTCGAAGACCAACTTGCCCTTGCGGCCGGAGAGTGCTGCCACCCAATCGTTATCACGAGTGTCCGACTCTCCGTATCTCATCGCCTTACGGTATGCGTGCTCTCTGTCGCGTGCTTTCAGAACTACGACGTTCGACCAAGCGCGGCACCTCCGACGCGGATTGGATGTGTTTTCGCCATCAAATTCGAATCGCTCGATCAATGTCGCGACCCACCATCTGGTTGGGCTCCTGTTTTTCCATGGGACCTTCTTGCTCATGATTCATGGCCTGACATCAGTGGTGATGGCTAGAGGACCTTCGTTACCCCCGGCATGGCCACTGGGTAGTTGCCCTTGCTGTCGGGTATCACGGGCGGGTTAGAGGTCATCGTGTAGTTGTCCAGGCCGGGAGCGAGTTCCAGGTTGGAACTGATGGCCTCTTTCCAGGTGACCAACTGGCCGGACTCGGCGGCCATGCGGCCCAGGATGCCGGTCATTGCGGCATAGGCAGAGCGCTCGGACTCGTTGTAGGGCTTATCCTGGCGGATCGCGTCGAACAGCAGATCGTGCTCGACCTGGTACTGGTTGCAGGGCGGACCCTTGTATTGCCAGATCACGTCCTCGGGCGTCTGGGCGTAGCCTTTGAAGAGGCGGGGGTTGCTGACGCCCTCGCCCAACACGGCCGAGCCTCTGGCCCCGTGAATGATGTCGCCGAAGAAGCCCCAGCAATTGTCGATGTGCCGGCCCTGGGCGAACAGACGCGTGCCATCGGGGAAGTGGTACTCGACGGCGTAGTGGTCGAAAAGCTGGTCGGGATTCGTGCGGGTCTGTCGGCCGCCCTGACCCTGGGCGGAGACCGGCCAGGCATCCTTGCACCAGCAGCAAACATCGAGGTTGTGGATCAGCCAGTCCAGGAGGAAGCTGCCGTTGAGCCACGTGAAACAATGGAAGTTGCGAATCTGATGCGCCAGCTCGTTCTCGCCCTCACGCTTGTTGGAGAAAGGCACCGGGGCGTGCTCGCGATAGGCCCAGCAGGTGATGAGGTTGCCGATCAGCCCCTTGTGCAACTGGTCTACGGCCTCCCCGAGCGGTATGGAGTGCCGGCTCATGAGGCCGCCGGCGACCTTGAGGTTCTTCTTCTGGGCGTCTTGTCCAGCTTTCAGGATGCGTCGCACGCCTGGGGCGTCCACCGCGAATGCCTTCTCCATGAACACGTGGCAGCCCTTGGCCACCGCGTACTCCACATGAATCGGTCGAAACGCCGGCGGCGTGGCCAGCAGGGCGACCCCGCCCGGAGCGATGAGGTCGATGGCCTTCTTGTAGCTCTCGATCCCGATGAACTGCCGATCCTTGGGCACATCCACCTGCTTGCCGAATTTCCCGGCCAGATTTCTGCGGCTGGCCTGGAGCCGGTCATCGAAGGCATCAGCCATGGCCACCAGTTGGACCGGCCCCTGTGTGGACAGGGCGTTTTCCGCCGCCCCGGTGCCACGTCCGCCGCAGCCGACCAAGGCGATCTTGATCGTGTTGTTCTCTCCGGCGTGCGCTCGGACGCTGATCGCGCTGGCCAGGGCCGCCCCGGCCGCCAGCGCGGACGATTGTCTCAGAAATTCCCGACGGGAAGTGGATGTCTCTGGTGTGTTACTGTGCGTGCTCATAAGGTACCCCTTTCCTTTGGTTTGGCGAATGGGGCTCACGTCAGAGGGACTCAGAGCCCATGACGATGGTCCCAGCCGGTCGCGTAGTCACGTCCCGGCTCGAAAGAACGTATTGTGGCCAAGACCTCCGAGAAAAGCAAATCACAAAATGCGAAACGCGGAGGGATCTGCTGCACAGCGTTTTGCCTTGGCAGTGAGGCATCTGGCGCGATAAGATAATGGTACGCGAACCAGAAGCGAATGCTCGCGCGTGGACGGTCCCATGAGACGACTATCGTGCATCTATTGTGGACAGGAAGTTCCAGCCTCAGAGGAATGGGCCGGTAAGAAAGTAAAGTGCCCCACCTGTGGACACTCCATCACGGTCTGTCGCGAGGAGCGACGCGAGGTCCAAAGATCGTCGGCAGAGGAGAATGGCGAGACCTGGCCCAAGGATGCACGCTATTGGGAGGGCAAGACCAACGCGGAAATTGTCGAGCAGGTCGTGGCGCATACGTCGTCCGAAGACAGAAGACGCCAGGAGGCTGTGAGGATGCTTTCGCGATCGCTCGCGTGGTACGATGATCTGACGCTCTTTGCGCTGAGCACCGCCCTCATCCTGCTGCTGATGCTCAACGCCGACGCCCGGCGGGACATCTGCCTGGCGTGTTCTGTGCCGCGGGCGGGCATGTATGTAGGGCTCGCGCTGCTTGGGATGGCCTTGGCGTTTCTTAATACCTTCGCTCGCAGGGAGAAGGGCGAAAACGAGAAACGCTTGATGCTATATGCTACACCATGAGCCTGATGAGCACGGTCCAAGATCTTCTGGGTCAGCATTCTGCCACGATGATGTCCGAGCCGGACTTCCGATCCAAGCGGAGCACCGGAAGCAATTGAGGGTTTTGCTGAGGCGGGTTTAGGCGACCTGCCAAGCCGAACCGGTGGCCGGGAATCGTATCAAGCGTGGCGTACCAACATCTGCGGCCGCCGGCTGGTGCGGGGTCGGCGGCCAAATAATGATTCCGCTGAAAAACCCTCCTCTTTTTCCAGATTTTCCTTGTCTTCTATAGCGAGCCCAGGTAGACTGCGGGGTCAGACAAGGGATTGTCCTGGAGGACCGCATGACCCTTTCCGCCCGCGACCC
>Ga0315280_10003201_pt1 | contig 25368 bp, 16 predicted proteins | sample YL17G06_40_MG_FD_203697 | JGI IMG/M metagenome (GOLD analysis project Ga0315280, IMG submission 203697) | Sediment microbial communities from Yellowstone Lake, YNP, Wyoming, USA - YL17G06_40 | ecosystem: Environmental > Aquatic > Freshwater > Lake > Sediment | place: USA: Wyoming | collected...
GCGACACTGATGCGCTCCTATACCTTCTTAATACAGTTGAGCCACTTCCGGGAGGCGCCCCTTCACCCTCTGACGTTATGACGGACTACAAACTTCAGCAGAGATTCGCGATTTCCAGTTTCTGGACGTGGTGCGATTTCACAGAGAAACAGGCAGATGTACTGTACAACGTGCTGGCAGGACCCGAAAGCAAGTTGAGCGACAACGCAATGCGCATTTTAGATGAAAAAACCTTCTGCGAGCGCGAGCAAGCGATTTCAATCTTACAACAACTTATGGACAATTCAGATGAGAATGTGAGGGCACGCGCGGCAATATGCTTACGACGAGGTTGGGAGTATCGCGACCCGAGAATGACAGAGTTGGTAATAAGGGTTTTCAGTGACCCGTCGGAAAAGGTGCGCCGCGTGAGACGTCTGCCGTATAACATTAGGCCGCTCCTTGCGCTTCTTGAAATCAGGGATTTTGACCTGCGCGCTAAGGTGAGAGAGCATCTGAAACTTGAATCATCGCGATTAGGCGAGGGAACAACAAAAATTGTGTATTCCAACCCGTGGACAAAGGCGCTTGTGGATTCTGTGGATTTACCGCGTGGCAAGGCAGCGATTGAGATGCTTCAGAAAGATATTCAGAAGATTTTTGACCGCACATATGCCGTTCCAGACTACAACGCACTGATGATAGCGCAAGCGATCGCAGACGGCGGAAAAGAGATGATACCTCTGTTAGTTCCTTTGCTGAAAACCACGGGCGCGGAGGCACAGGTTTGGCACTACCTGGGGTATTATATCGTCATAAGAGCACTCGTTCTGACTGATGAGGATGCGGCTGTTTCTGAAATCATACGGATACTGAAGGACAGCGAAAACCAGACTGATTCCATCTGGAGTGCCACTCGATGGGCTAAATCCGAGAAAATGGATAATGCGCTTCTTGGGCTGGCAAGGGATACGAAAGACCCTGTTCTGAAGCGAAAAGCGCTTGAGTATGTGTCAAGGAAGAAAGTTGATGAGTTGATTCAATTCTACAGCACGGAGACAGACAATAATATCAAACGCGAGATTGCGAGCCGCTTGGCAAATTTCACCAATCCTGGTGTCGCGCCTGTCCTGCGAAATGCGCTGGCAAATGTGAACGCAGGAGAGTCCAAGGAGAATGCGGAATTTGCTTCAGAGATTCTGAGCGGTTTGGCGCGGCTAGGTATGGCAGAGGACAGACCACTATTTCTCAGTATGCTGAAGTCTGCTGTGCCGAGCCTCCGCAGAACGGCGATAAAGGGATTGGCTCTTGTCGGCAACAAGGATGATGTTCCCATATTGGGTGAATTGTTGAAGGAAGACAAAGGCGGGGAGATAGGAGAGGGTTGGGCACTTGCGCTTGGCAGGATAGGCAATGACGCCGCTGTCAAGTTGCTGATTGAATTTCTTTCAGATAAGGATGTCCGGTTTGCCTGCGCAGAGGCGCTTGCTCAGCAAGGCAGAAAAGAGGCGATAGAGGTCCTATTTGAAGAGTTGAAGAATCCCTCAGAGAGTGCCCGGTCACGTTCTTTGTACGCGGCATACGCTCTCACACTTTTCCCTGCGGAAGAGGTTTTGTCTTATGCTCAAGAGTTTTTGATTGAACCGGGTAAAGAATTGAACTTCGCTTCAAAATGGCTGCTTGCGTGGTTCGGAGATGCCAACTATTTGCGTGATATGAGGGAGGGATTCCCTTTTGGTGAGGGGTACACGTCCATTGCAGCAAGCGCTGCGCTTGCCAGACAAGGTGATTTACTTGCCGCCGAAGTCGGGGTCTATAACCTATACGCATCAGGATTCTTGTCCTTTTTGCGCTCTTACGCACAACTCGTCAAACTCTTCCCCGATGCGCCGCAGATTGATTGCTGCAGATACTTGCTATTCCCGTACGCAGGTAAGCAAGAGGCTGTTGACCGGTTTCTCGCCTGGTGGGAGACCAACAGGTTCAACTTAGAGTTTGACAAAGATAAGCGGGTCTTCAAACTGATAATCCCAGATTACCAGAAGAGAACAAGAAAATAGCGTTGAGAATCTCTCTCCATTCACTACCTCTCCCGCTTGTGACAAATTGGTGACAGAAACTCGCTATTATATGCCAAGTGCGGAACACGGGTGCACAATGGATGAAGTCACAGACTATCTGGACAATCTGCGTCAGGAACTGATAGAAAAACTGAACAGGATTCTCTCGCGGGAAAGAGGGAAAATAAAAAGGCTCCAGCAAGAACTCGGTAGAACTGAGGAGGCAGAACACCTCGCGCTCTGCGGAGAACTCCTCAAAGCCAACTATCAGGCTCTTCGCCGCGGAATGATAGAGTTGAAAGTCTCTAACATCTACGATGACTCTTCTCCTGAAGTGACTATCTCTCTTGACCCGGCAAAGAGTCCTGAAGATAATATAAAGGGTTACTTCAAGAAGAGTAGAAAACTTCGCCTTGGTAGAATAAAGGTTCAAAAAGAGATGGAATCCGCCAAAGAGAGAATCGTCAAGTTCTCAGAATATCTTTCCAATATGGAGAATATGCAGGAGAAAGAACTCGCATCTGTCGCTTGCGAGATTGACTCGCTTTTTCCTGGACGCGCAAAGCGGAAAACCGAACCCGTGCCAAAGAAGGGTCCGCGTGTCTTTATCTCTTCTGATGGCCTCAAGATTTACGTCGGGCGAAACCAGCGCGAGAACGACAGAATGACTCTCCATTTCGCGCGCGCGCACGACCTGTTCCTTCACGTGAGCGGATATTCTGGCTCTCACGTGATAGTGAGAATACCTGCGGGAGAGAAAGTGCCTGCTAATACGCTGATTGAGGCTGCAACACTGGCGACGTATTTCAGCAAAGCACACGAAAGGGGCGTCACAAACGTATCATATACTGAGAAGAGAAATGTCTTCAAACCGCGCGGCGCGAAGCCGGGACTCGTCCACCTGCGCAAGTTCAAGACAATAACTGTGAGGCGAGACAATTCGCTTCTTACAAAACTCCTTTCAAGCGAGGTTTCTATCTCAGCGAGGGAACCAGTTGGAGAATAGAGCGATGGGAAAAACAGATTATCGCTTGCTTCTGAAATGCAGGCTATTCTGGGCAGTTTTGACGTGTCTGTTCATTTTCGTTTCTTGCCGGTCAGGACCCAAAAGACCTGAGGATATGAACCCGAGAGAGAGGGCGACAGAGGCGACCAGCCTCGTAAGGGCGGGGAAGGAGGCAGCAGAACGAGGGGATATAGATTCCGCATTACTCAAATTTGAGAGAGCGCTTGAACTCACACCAGACAACCCGAAAGCGAGAAGGGATTACGCAGAGTTGCTCTACTTCAAGGCTCAGGCCTATTCTTATCAGAGCGACGAGATGTGGTTTCGCAGTCTCGGCAAAGAGTTTGACGAAGCCAGCCGCATCTGGAAGCAATCTGGTGCGGTTGTTCCCCCTGAGCAGAAAGCAGAACTTGGGAAAAATGCTGATGAGGCGTTGAATAATGCGGTGCTGTACTTCCGCAAGTCTCTTGACCAACTCGAACTGTTGAACACAATGGTTGGTGGTTCAGACGAGGACGTCATCTGTGCGATGGGCTTTATTCACGCTCTTCTCTTTGAATTTGACCAGGCTAAGGCGTGTTTTGAGCACGTGCTGGAGAGTCCGGTTGTAAAAGAGGAGATAAAAGAGAAAATTCGCAAAGCGATAGAGGCGATAGACGAGTATCAAAAAGAGCAGCGTTCTTCTCCTGAGCGTTAGGACAAGCCTCATATCCAGTGACTGGACAGAGAAGCAAATATGATAGAGATTGATTGCAGAGGACTTTCCTGCCCTATTCCTGTTGTGCGGACAAAGTCGGAACTCTCCAGACTCGCCACTGGTGAGAAACTGCTTGTAACAGTGGATAACTCTTCTACCCGCGACAACATTATTCGCCTTGCCCAGAATCTTGGTTGCTCTGTACAGGTGAAGTCCAAGAAAAAAGGCAACTTCATAATTGAGATTGCGAAAGAGGAACCGCGCAAAGATAAGGTTTCACAGAAGCACGTTAGCGGTGGAACTGTTCTGTTTGTCTCCTCAGATAAAGTCGGACGCGGTTCCGAGGAACTGGGCACAATCCTCGTATCTTCTATGTTTGGTGCCCTCGCAGAGGTGAAACCTCTGCCGAAAACTATCGTCTTTATGAATACAGGTGTCAAACTAACTGTGGAAGGCTCACCTGTTCTTGATAAGATAAAGAGTCTTGAGAAACTCGGCGTTGAGATTCTTATCTGCGGCACCTGCCTTGACTACTTTCATCTGAAGGATAAAGTTGGCGTTGGCACAGTCTCAAATATGTTCACCATTCTTGAGACACTTCTCAGCGCAAGCAACGTGGTCTCATCCTGAAGTGGCGTGGTGCGGCGGTCTGGAATAAAAAAGTGCTTGATGTAACAGCGCTGTCGGGTTAGCCTATATTGTGTTTGTTTGGAGATTGTCCGGGAGAGTGAGATGAAGGTTTTTGGCGTCTTATGCGTTCTGCTCTGCGGACTGGTTCTGACACTTTCTTGCGGTAAGGAAGAGCACCCGAAGGTTGCAGCGCCAACCCCCGCAAAAACTTCAGAGCCAGCCGCAAAGGTGGCGGAACCTGTGCCTGCGCCCGCTGTGGTAAAGCCTCCCGAGCCAGTTGCGTCCGCGCCTGAGGTCAAACCAGAACAGCCTGTCAAACCCGAGTCCGCCGCCACACAACAAGAACCATCCGTAGAACAGATGAGCCCGCGAGAGAGAGCGACAGAGGCGACCAGTCTCGTGAAGGCGGGAAGAGAAGAGTTTCGGCAAGGAAATATAGATTCTGCCATATCTAAGTTTGAGAGAGCGCTTCAACTGACGCCTGACTTTGTGCAGGCAAGAAAAGATTATGCAGAGATGCTTTATCTCAAGGCGCAGACCTATTCTTCTCAGAGCGACGAACTGCACTTTCGCAGTCTCGGCAAAGAGTTTGACGAACTTACCCGTTCCTGGAAGCAGGCCGAGACCGCCCTCTCTGAGGAAGAGAAGGCAAAGTTAGAAAAAGATTCTGATGAAGCGCTGAGAAAAGCGCAAGTTTACTACCGCAAGTCGCTTGAACAACTTCAAACGCTGGACAAGATGGTTGCCAGCGCAGACCAGGACGTCATCTGCGCAATGGGCTTTATTCACACTCTTCTCCTTGAGTATGACCAGGCTAAGGCCTGCTTTCAGCGCGTCCTGGAGAGTAAAGTCGTTGATGAGAAGATAAAAGAGAAGATTCGCGCAGCAGTTCAAGCAATAGAGCAGTTTGAAAAATCCAAAGACCGATGGCTGTGCGGGTCAGAAGACTGCCGGGTGATAATGTGGGAACTTTTCAAAACGCTTGGGGGATAGAATGAGGCTCTTTATTCTGTTTTTCTTCCTTGTCTTGCTCGCAGCGTTCATACTTACGCTTTCTTGCGGTAAGAAAGAGCAGCCGAAAGTGACTGCGCCGACTTCGGCAAAAACTTCAGAGCCAGCCGTGAAGCCGCTTGAACCTGTACCTGCGCTCGCCACCAAACAAGAAGGAGAAGAACCTCAGCCTGCCGGACAGGAAGTGGAGCCGCAAGGCGAAGAACCCGCACAACTGCCCGCTGATGAGGAAAAGATGCCCGGGCAACTTGCACCCACAAAGGACACCTCGGGCTTACTCATTGACGTGAACGACAAGTCCCAGAATATTTCTTACTGGCGAGACGCACAGAAAGGAGACTGGACAAGATTCCTCAATATCTCTGGAATAATTGGTATGTATAACGTCATTGACCGCCAGGGAAACAAGATAACGTCTGAATTCAGGCTCTTTGACAAGGATGGTAAAGAAGTTGATATGGACGAGAAGGGAAAGATGATTCCGAAACCGCTTGATGCGAAGCCTGAAATAGATGTAGTGGACTTGTTGCAGAACGATGAGGACGTGCGCGGACCACTCAGGAATAATCCCTTTCTCGTGAGACAGGTCGCTGACTGGAAAGTGTTCAAATCTGACAAGATAATCCACTGCGAGCGCAGATTTGAACAGAAGGGAGGCTGGACTAATGAGCATTTATACTCCAGAGATGTGCGCGCAGGAGGGATGGTTTTTCTGCGTTCCCGTGGTCAGACCATCAAGGTTCTCTTAGACTGGGGCGATAAGGATAACCCGCCGAAGTGGGGTATCTGGACAGATGACGAGTTGAAGAAGTGGAAGTTTCGCTGGGACAGATACTGGCACGAGGAGTTTGTGGAAAACGAGGACCCTGATGAGCCCGAGCCGCCTGAAAATGCGGAAGACCCTCCATCCGAAGCGATTGTTTCGCTAATGAGTAAAGTTGCGACCGCCTTCGCCCAGAAAATCGCTGCCCCGATTGAAAAAAATGCTGACCTGACAGGCGTCAGGGAGGAAGTTGAGAATCTTCTGCCTCTTCTGAAGGAACTTGAACAGTTGCACAAGAAAGAGCGGTTCGGCTACGGTGTAGTGCAGGCTCACGCGCTCGTAAACGTAGCGCTCAGTATGAAAGATTCTATTTCCAGCGGTGACCCGGCAATTATAAAAGATTCGCTTGCGCGCGCGCGCAGCGCATACGAAAGACTTAGAATCGCTACTAAGTCTGATGCGAAGTGGTAAGTCGCGCATAGCCAGTCCGAACAACTTATTGCAGAAATGTATGGAGGTGAGACTTGATTTCACAAAAGTTTCTCGCTTGTGTGCTTCTCTTGGGCATTCTTGCCTGTCTCGGTGCGTGCGCTGAAAGGGAGAAAGCGATTCCGCGTGTGGAGATAACCACCCCTGTCGGCGAACAGACCGGCGATGTAATCGTCTCTTATGTCCTTTACGATAAGGAGGGTCTGCCAGCCTCTATCAAGGTTGAGTGCTCTGTTGATGGCGGGACAAGGTTCAAAGACGCAACTGAGGGCGCTGGTGGAGACGGAACAGCAAATCTTTCATCTTCACTGCGTGGAGTCGCACACTCATATGTCTGGAACTCGCTAATAGATGTCGGCGCGGCAAACCACAACGATATAAGAATCAAAATTACTCCCACCACACGCAGAGAAGGGGAACCAGCGTTGACAGGGAGTTTCACTGTAAAGAACTTTGTTTTCTTCTCAGACTGGGCTGAAAACCTTCGCATTGACGGCGCTCCTGCGGGGTTTTCTGCCGAGACGCCCTGTATCTGCGCAGACGCAACCGCCATCTACGCTGTCTGGGCTGACAACAGGGATGGTGATTACGATATATTCTATTCTCTCAGCGCAGACGGAGGAGACAACTGGTCTACCCCTCTGAAGGCGAATGACGTCTTAACAGGGAATCAACGCAACCCGGCGATTGCGACAGACAACGCTGGAAAAGTCTATCTCGTCTGGGAGGACAATCGTGACGGAGATTACAATATCCACATCTCTGTCGGTTCAGATTCCGGAACAGGTTTCTCTTTCGGCGCGAGCGCAAGAGTTGACGACGGCGCGGCAGGCGATGCAACCGCTCCCGCGATTGCGGTTGACGGAAACACGATTTACGTTGCCTGGGCGGATTCTCGTGACGATTCTGGCGACATCTATCTGCGAAGAAGCACAGACGGAGCCGCTTCCTGGGATGATGCGATAAGAGTAAATAATCCAACAACTGGCTTGCAGCGAGCGCCAGCACTCTATGCTGATGGCTCAGGCAAAATCTTCGCGGTATGGGCGGATGCGAGAAACGGTAATTCAGATATATACTTTGACTGGGCAAGCGACTCTGGAGGTGTTCTCGTCTTCGCAGGTAATCAGCGTATAGACACAGACACAACAGGGCGAGCGGCGGACCTTCCCTCAATCTGCGGCAGCGCCATAAATGTTTACGTTTTCTGGTCTGACGCGAGGACAGATTCCGGCGACATCTATTTCAGGTGCAGCGCAGACAGCGGCGCAAACTGGGGGGACGAGAAGAAGGTAAATACCGATGCGGGGACAGCGTTTCAGATCGCGCCAGTGTGCCTCGCTTCAGGCGCTAATGTGTACCTTGTCTGGCAGGACTCACGCGACGGCAATCCCGACATATACTTTTCTGAAAGCGCTGACTCAGGGGTCACTTTCTCCCCTGAGGTCAGAGTGGATGATGATGTCACATCCGCGGCTCAGTCGGTGCCGGTAGTATCAATTCAGGGCGTTTCACCGGTTGTCTTATTTCAGGATACGCGCAGCGGCGACACAGATATCTACTTCACAAAGAAATGACCTGAAGCGCTGCTACTTCTGCTGCTTCTCTTCCTTTGGCGCTTGCTCAGGAGGTTTCGTCTCTTGAGAAGGTTGCGCTTGCTGAGTGGGCTGCGCTTCCTTCTCCTGCTGCTGTGGTTGAGATTCGGCTTTTCCTTTTTCCTTCTTTGAGACAAAGTTTTCAAAAACGCTTGCGGAGCGCTTTGACTGGGCAATCTCTCTTTCAAACGAATCTGGCGACCCGGACGCCATTCGCGCCTCAACATACTTCTGGAACGCTTCAGGATACCGCTCTAACAGTTCAAGCGCAACAGCGCTGTCATAGAGCGCTGCCACCGAATTTGGATTCTCTTTGAGCGCATCCTGCAAGAGTTGGAGCGCAGCCTCAAGGTCTGCCTTATCCTGGCGCATAGCGTACGCAACCCCGTCGCGCACAAGTTTGGAACCATCCTGGAGGAAAGTTCTCTGATATAGCACAAAACTGACATCAATATGCGGGATAAACCAGTCGCACGCCCGCTCCATCAGCATAGAGATGACCTTTTCCTCCGATGGCATCAACTGACCGAAGTCGCGCGAGAATTCGTGCGTCTGTGTTATGTATTTGACGCTCTTACCGTCCACCCCGCGCCTGAGGTCTATAGAGAGCACCAGTCGCGCGCGCGCATACCAGAACGGTCTGCCGTAAAACTCAGTATAGCCGAACGCATGCTCACCACCTGCTCCAAAGCCGAAAGAATAAGGAACTTCTCCGAGCGAAAGCCATGCATCTGCGCTTAGCAGGTCTATAGCGAGGATGCAGTCCACGCCGAGCGCTTGCGCGAGTTTCTGTGTCTCTTCCTCTGTGAGAAAGTGTTCTCCGCCCGGTCCAGTCTCAAAAGAGCCAGCGCTGAACTCTTGCTGCTTAACCGCTGTGTAATAAACAGAGTTTGAGAGTTTCTGCGAGAGGATGATTGCAAAGTCAACGGTTCGGCGGGCGAGTTCGGAAGTTTTCTGCACTGTGACAGGCACAACGCCTATAGTGCGCATACCTCCCACCGCCCACTTCGGCTCAGCGAGAGTCTTTACATAAACTGTCTGCGAAGCGCAACCAGCCAGCAATACAGATACAACCAACAGAGTCTGCGTCAACGCCTTCATACCTTCTCCTTTTCGCTTGTAATTCCGAGTCACGATTATATAGAGTGTAACTCTGATGTGTCAACTGAGCAGGTCAGATATTTATGCCCTCGTCTAAATTCGTTGGAATTTGGCGAATCAATTTTTCGCTTTCAGCGCTATCGCAATAAAGTCACACGCTCCGATTCGCATCTCCGCCTCGCCGAAATTCTCGCCTTTCCTCTCAAGCATCATCTTTCCTGTGCGCAGGTCAGTTACTGAATATGACTTCCGCGGGTCAAGATTCAAGGGTCTGATTTTCGCGCTGACCGGCTGCTCCGAATGATTCACCACTACGAGTCTCTCTTCCTCGCCGACACGCGCCGTAGTGAGGTCTATGTCGCCGCTTTCGCACAGCACGTCAAAATGGCGCTTCACGCCTCTGTGTAATAGAGAGTAATCAAGAATGTCCCTTACCAAATCAGACATAATCCTGACCGCCTGCGAAACGCTTACAGGTATTGTGAGGACTTTGCCTTTGCCGAACTCGTTGAGCAGCACTGCTGCCGTCCCATCTTCAAAGACCGCTATCGCTCTGCCCGTCGTTGGCTGCCAGGAAGGCGAGTTTGTGGAGTGGAAACTAAGAGTCGCTCCTGCCGACACTCTGCGCTGTAGCGCTTCCTTCACCTCTATCTTCTCGTGCTGGCTCGGCGGCTTCTCTTTTCCGCCACAGAGTTCTCGCCTGTCAAAATTGTCGCCGTAGGGAATAGAGGGACCAAACAGGACGGCGACGCCTCCCTCTTTCACAAAATCTTTGAGCAGAATGCTGTCGGTCTCCTGCATTCCTGATATGTCTGGCAAAACCATTATGAACTTGTTCTCAAGCAGATAATTCAGTTGTTCTTTGTTGAGGTTCATAGGATAGTAAGGCAAGACTTCCTCGCCCGCGGGAGGTATGAAAGGTATAATGTCAACTGACAATCCCAATGACTTGAAAGAGTCAAGTGCGGGAGTGAACGAATTCGCCCATCTGTCAATACACCAGTCAGAATAAGGATAGTATAGCGCTATATGGCTCGTTTCGGTCGCAGCGCTGGATACGAGCCTGTAAGCCTTGATTCCATCCTTTACGGCAACCGCGCCCTTCTTCGCTTCCGGTATATTTTCAGCCTGGCTGTAGATACACTGGTAGTATGTGAACAAAGTGATTCCGTCCGGTCCGTATGAGGTCGCTGCGCTCAGAATCTGCCGCAGTATACTCGCGCCGCTTGTCAGATACGAGTTCGCAACGCTCATCTCATCGTAGCCGAAAAGTTCTACGTGCGTGAGCGTGATTTTGTTTCTGATGAGAGTCGCACCTGACGACAGAGACGCGAAATCCTTCACTCTCCTTATCGGGTACATCTTCCTGTTGTCAGGGCGGTATGACGCCATAACAGCGCCCTGATATATTACAATATCAAGGCTATCTATAGCGGCAAGGTAGCCCGCTAAGAGAGGGTCATCAATATACGGGGCGCACGCTGTCAGCAGCCCGCTGTTCAAGGATTTCACCGCATCGCAAAACTCTCTCATATATCCTGCGAAATACGTCCCGCTTCCCTCCTGGTAACTGTAAAAACCCGCAACCGATGCGTGGTGACCGTAAAGTTCCCAGAGTTCTTTTGCGAGCGCTTTGACGCTCTCTGTCCGCCGTGAATAGGGCATCTGGTGAGTGACATCCCAGACAACAGAGAGGATAGCCGGCATTCCAAACCTGTCTGTTAGACTCAGCGTCAGTTCCACCTTGTCTTCTTGAGAGCCCGGCTTGACCGCGGTCTCGCATATCTTTGACGGATAAAGCGCCTTCTCCCCGGACACCACGGGATGAATAATCAGCAGATTTCCGCCGAGCGCTTGAAACTCTTTCAAATACTTCACAATATCTTCTTCCTGCAAATCGGCTATAGGGAAAAAATCGCCTATAACCTTTCCCACAATAAACGCGGTCTTCCCAATCGCGCGCGCACGCGCGCTCGCGACTAACACAGTTACAGCATAAAGCCCTTCCTTCGCTTCGTTACTCAGTCTGAAAACGCCTTTATAGATTCCTGCGGCAGCGTTTTCACTATTCAGCGGCAGTTCTCTGACGCCTGAAGTAGGTTCAAGCACTACCGCGTTTATTTGCGGCGCGCCAGCGCCCTCCTTTCCTGTTACTTTCACCATTATGCTGACTGCCTCTCCCGGCTTTGCACGCAACTTGTCTGCTGAAACGCTTACGCAGAACCGTTCATCAGGCTGGACTCTGTTAGCAGAAGTTCCGCAACCCACAAAGAGCAAGACGCACACCGCGATACAAACTGAGCAGAAACCACACGCCCTATACCGCATCGTAGTCATTTTCACCTCCTGACAGAATTCGGCACAATTCAGTGAACATTTATGAAAGCATAGCGGAAGTCAATCCTGAAAAGCCTTTGGCATCAAGAAATTCTTCAAATACCTTCGCGACACTCTGAAATATCTTTCCCAAAGCCCCAAGGGAATATTTATGCCCTTCCCGGAATTTCATTAGCAGAAGCCTCTCTTTATTCCCTTGATACATTCAATCTTCCAAAGTATGGATTGGTAACCTCATCGAGAAATTCCATAACGAACGTTTTCCCAACAATTTCTTCCTCCGGAGTAAAAAAGTCTCGTGAAGGGCTATGAACATAAATGGTCATTAGGTGACCACTGACAGCAACGTCAATTTTCCATTCCTTGAGTTTGTGAGTTTCAGTATCTATCTGAATAGAGAGAACCTTGCAGTGGTACTTGACATTTTTCTTGATTGTTACAACCTGCGTGCTCTCGCAGCCTGTTACCAAGCCTGCATACGAGAAAGCCAGGAAAACCAACAGCGCGCAGCGGTTCAATCTGTTGGTGAGTGCCTGTATCTGAGAAGTTTGTGGGACGTCATACCTAACTCTCATAGTTTGTTCTCCGCTTTGCCACGGGCGAATTCCGACGAATCCTGGGAACAGTGGATAATTGCCGCTGTTTTTGTCGTATTTGTATTGTAGCCTGTGAAGTTGTACGTTGTCAACAATAACGAATGGTCAAGTTTTTCGCGTGTTTTTTGCAGCGAGTTACGTTAGCAGCGAGGCGGTGTCGGCGAGAAGTTGGAAGACGCGCAGGGAGAGCGGCTCGGAGAGCGAGCCTGCGCCGCAGGAAGGCGTGAGAATTGCGCGCTCTTCAAGACTCTGGCGCTTTATTCCTTTACTTGAAAGCAGAGAAAATCCATCTGATAGTTTTTGAACAAGCGAGTCAGCGGTCTCTGTGGAGATTTCCGCGGTTGTTGGCACAATTCCCCAGGCTAAGTAGCCGCCCCTCTCAAGAAAGGCAGAAACAAAATCAGCGTAAAGCGCTAATGAATGTGCATAACTGAACGCATCAAAACTGACTATATCCACCCCCGTTTTTACGACTAATGACCAGTCTGTGTTTCCGCAGCAGTGGAGCCCGCAGTAAGCGCCTGAACTCTTGATAGCGCTGACAAGTTCGCTTTCGCAGGAGATAACATCCTTTTCCGAGATTCCGACGTATGCTGATGAGCCGTATGCGGCGAGAATCGGCTCATCAATAAATATGATTATATTTGGGGAGATTTTTCGCAGCAGATTTATCTCAAAAAGCGCTTTTTGCGCAAGCAGATGGACAGCCGCTTCCCGCAGTTCGCGGTCGTAATATATGGGCGTGCCGTTCTGGTCGCTTATTCCGAGCGAGAACGTGAGCGGACCTGTTACGTGTCCTTTCACAAAGTCACTTTGCGCTGGCACCGTATCCGCGAATGTGTGAAGTCCGGCGGCGAACTCCCGGGATATTGCGAATTGCTCAGGCGAGTTCTTGAGAAGTTTATCGTAGAATTCTTGTATCCTTGAAGTTCTGGTATCGTCTATCTGACACCAGGTTTTTCGCGAAGTTCTATCCACTGTAATACAGGGGAATCCTTCGGAGAACTGGACAGTCATAAGTTCAAAGAAGTCTCGTTTTGGCAGTTGGGGCCAGAATGGCGCAGTCAGACCGAACGATAAGATTTTAGAACACGCTTTCACGGCGTCTGTATCAGGTAAACTACCTATTCCTGTGGTGCCAAGCGGCGGCAGATTCTTCATTTATTTCCTGCGTTTCTTCGCAGACTCCATCTCTTTGAGTATGGCGAGTGCTACGGCGCAAGGGTCTTCTGCTTGAGTTATTGGTCGCCCTACTATAATTATATCGCTTCCGGCAGACAGCGCCTGCGAAGGGGTGGCTGCGCGTTTCTGGTCACCTTTTTCACTCCCTTGCGGACGGATACCGGGTGTCGCGACCAGAAACTCTTTGCCGCAGAGGTTTTTTATGCTGCGAACCTCGCTGGCGGAGGCGACCGCACCGTCTGCGCCAGAATCTTTTGCCAGAAGCGCGAGGTCAAGAACAGCCTCTTTCAGGCTCTTTCTCACCCCGAACATTTTGCGCAGAGAAGAGTCTGTAATGCTGGTCAGCACAGTGACAGCGAGAAGTTTTGTCCTTTCCGATTCTGGTAGTTTTGCGCTCTGCGCACCTTCTCTGGCAGCGCGAATCATATCTGGTCCGCCGGAGGCGTGTATTGTTATGAATGAAGCGCCAAGAGACGAAATCTGTCTCACAGCGCGCCCAACAGTATTCGGAATGTCGTGCAGTTTCAAATCAAGAATTACACTGTGCCCGTCAGCGACAAGCGACTCTACGGCGGCGGGACCGGCAGAACTGTAAAGTTCAAGACCAACTTTGAAATATTTTGCGAGTTCTCGCAGCGCGTCAGCAAGCCGAAGGGCATCGCGCAGACAGGGAACGTCAAGCGCAACACACAGTTTTCCAGCATATTTCAGTTCCAGCCCCATTTTAGTGTCCTCGGATTGGGTATCTTTGTATAATATCCGAGCATACGACATACTGTCAAATTATTTTTGGGATACACAAGTGTTCGTATGCCTCTGAGAGGAACCCCAACATCTGGCTATATTAGTTGAATTTACTGTAATTCTGGGCTCTTTGCCTTGACAATGCGGAAGATGTGGGGTATACTTGAAAAAAGTTCTGAGAAGTTGAACTTACGTCTACCTCCTTGGTAAGAAAAGGAGGGGGTGTGTCCATAGAAGCGAGGTGCCTCATGGCAAGGGGGATAGTTTTACCAATTATTATCTTTTCTCTAATACTTTGCACGGTTTATGGTTATGCTCAGGAGAACGTGACCCTCACAGTCAGGTCACGATACGGCTCGCCAGACCCGTCTGTGGGAAACCATATCTGTCCGATAAATACTGAAATCACGGCAAGCGTCGCGACACCTGTCGCCGGCACTCCCGGAATAAGATACGTCTGCACAGGCTACAGAGCGAGAGGTTCGCCTGAAACTCTTCCGCCGACAGGAGGGGGGAACTCTGTAACATTCACAATCACAATGAACACTACCCTGACCTGGACGTGGAAGACGCAGTATCTCCTCACCGCCACCGCCAGCCCTGAGGGAAGCGGAACGATAGATATTTCGCCAACAAGTCCTGACGGATACTACGACGCGAAAAGTACTGTCACTCTCACCGCGTCCGATAATACCGGTTACGATTTTGGTTACTGGTCGGGTGGCTTGAGAGGCATTACTAATCCGCAGAACCTGCTGCTTCGCGGTCCCAGAAACGTTGTCGCGACATTCATCCTTGAGAAGAGGTATTTTACTGTCATCTCCGCTTATGGCGAGCCTGTTCCACCGGTCGGCACATACGACTATTACTACGGCGATACTGTGGACGCCAACTGCGGACCAAATCCTTATCCTGGTGAAACAGGGACTCAGTACGTTTGCACAGGACACTCAGGAACAGGCACCCTGACAGGCGGCTCTGAAACAATCGTATCCTTCATTATTTATGATGATTCTTCTGTCACCTGGACGTGGCAGACCCAGTATTATCTGACGATAGATTCTCTATATGGAGACCCTGTAGGCGCTGGCTGGTATGACGCAGGCGCTACAGCAAACTGGAGCGTAACGAGTCCATATCCTGGCGGAACAGGAATCCGGTATGCCGCTTCTCCTGCTTCAGGCGATGTTCTGATGGATTCGCCAAAGACCGTAACAGTTTCCTGGACTACGCAGTACTGTCTGACATATAACTCTCCTCGCGGCGGACTTGTGGAGGAAGGGTGGTACGATGCGGGGACGACGGCGAACTGGTACGCAATAAGTCCGTGGTATTATGGTGATGAGCCAGGAATTCGGTATATTGCCGACCCCGCTTCCGGGAGCATCCTGATGGATGCTCCTCAGACTATCACGGTCAAGTGGAGCACGGAGTACTATCTGACTATAGATTCTCCTTACGGAGATCCTGCTGGAGAGGATTGGTACGATGTGGGTGTTACAGCGTATTGGGGTGTGATAAGTCCGTGGCCGGGAGAACCCGGTGTGCGATATGTGACCTCCCCCACTTTTGGGTCTATTGTTATGGATGGCCCGAAGACTGTGACAGTTCTCTGGAATACCCAGTATTGTCTGACATACAACTCTCCCTTGGGAGAGCCTGTGGAGGAAGGGTGGTATGACTCGGGGACGACCGCCAACTGGAGTGTGACGAGTCCATGGCCCGGTGACCCTGGAGTTCGGTATATTGGTAGTCCTACTTCCGGCAGCACCCTTATGGATGGGCCTAAGAGTGTAACTATTACCTGGACTACTCAGTACTACCTGACCATAGAACCGCCCGATATTGGCGACCCTCAGGGCGCTGGATGGTGTGATGCAGGGACAGAAGCATCCTGGAGCGTGACCAGCCCCTGGCCGACAGGTACTGGAGTGCGGCGTGTTACTGACACGACTTCAGGCGCAGTTCTTATGGACGCGCCCAAGACTTTGGTGGTATCCTGGATAACGCAGTATCAATTGACGGCAGCGGCTAACCCGTCTGCTGGCGGTTCTGTGTCGCCTCCTTCAGGCAGTTGGCACAATGCCGGCACAGTTATCTCGTGCTTGGCGACACCGAGTCCTGGTTACACTTTCGCGAGTTGGAGCGGGAATTTGACCGGGACTGCGAATCCGCAGAACCTGACGATGGATTCTCCAAAAAGCGTGACCGCGAACTTCCTTTTTGCGGATTTCACTGGCACGCCAACTGCAGGCAATGTTCCGCTCACTGTTGTATTCACAGACGCTTCAACCGGGAATATTACTTCCTGGTCGTGGAACTTTGGTTCAGGCGCCAGTCCTGCGACCACTAACACTCAGGGTCCGCATTCTGTGACTTATAGCACAGTGGGGCTGAAGACGGTGAGTTTGACAGTGACAGGTTCAAGCGGTTCAGATACCGAGACGAAGTTGGATTACATAAATGTCTGGCCGCCAGTGCCTGCCACGAATTTCAGCGCCACGCCCAGAAGCGCTGTCGCTGCGCCGCTCACTGTCCAGTTCACAGACGAGTCCACGAGTGTTATTACATCCTGGCAGTGGGATTTTGATAATAACGGAACAGTTGACTCTGTGGAGCAGAATCCGAGTTACACCTATACAGGCACTGGCAGATACACGGTGAAACTGACAGTAACAGGTCCTGGCGGCACCGACGATGAAATAAAGACGGATTACATTAGAGTCTGCACAGGCACAATCTATGTGAAGACGGACGGCAATGATGGAAATGACGGTTCCAGTTGGGCATTAGCGAAAAAGACCATTCAGGCAGGCATCAACGCTGCCAGCACTGACTGGGCGGTGCGCGTGGCAAACGGAACGTATAGCACAGACGGCGACCGCAACTTAGACTTTAGTGTCAAAGTTGAAGGGTTTGAATGGACGTTCCCGCCGAGCGGATGGACGAATAGCGGCTGGAGTAGGAGCAGTGTAGACAAGCACTCGGGTACCTATTCTGCGTGTTCAGCCCGCACTACTGCCGGCACGGATTACATATACAAGACGTTCACCATAGACGTAGGTGGTGGTTCAGTAACGTTCTGGTGGAAGGCATCTTTAAATTCCACCAGTTATTTGAGGTTCATGGATGGTTCGGAGGTGACTCGTTGCGCCAGCACTTCCTGGGTCGCGTATACGTATTCGCTTTCAGAGGGGTCGCATACTCTGAGGTGGGAATGTGTTCGCGGTGCTGCTGGTGCTATTACAGCCTATCTTGACGATATAGTAGTTACAAACACAGGCAAGGCGATTCATTTGAAGTCTGAGGGCGGCGCCGCCAGTTGCATTATTGATTGCACAGGAAGTGGCTCCACACTCAGGCGCGGGTTCCATTTCTATTCCGGTGAAGGCGCGCACTCCGTGGTTGAGGGCTTTACTGTGAAGAAAGGTTACTCCGACAACGGCGGTGGAGGCGCAATCGCCTGCAACAGTGCCAGTCCTACAATAACCAACTGCACAATAACCACAAGCGAGAGCACAGATGATGGCGGCGGAATTTTCTGTTACAATTCCACATCAGAGATCAGAAACTGCACAGTCTCAAGCAATACCGCAGTAGATTCAGGCGGCGGCATTTATTGCGGTTTCAGTTCCACTGTAAAAATTATCGGCTGCACAATACAGGGGAACACGACAACCGCGACGACCAGCCTGGGCGGCGGAATATACTCTCTCCAGTCCAGCCCTAAAATAACCAACTGCGCAGTGACCAGTAATTCCGCCGGCTACTGGGGCGCTGGCATCTACAGCGAAGACTCAACCCCGTCAATAACCGGGTGCACGATAACGAACAACCCTTCAGGCGATACAGGTGGCGGCATCTTCATCGTTGGTTACAGTCCCAGTAAAATCGCTGACTGCACAATAAGCGGCAACTCGGCTCCCTATTGGGGAGGAGGCATTTACTGCCAGAGTTCAAGTTCTTCAATTACCAACTGCACAATATCGGGCAACAGTGCGGGCGATATTGCTGGCGGCATCTACGTTTCTACAGGGTCCAGTCCCACAATATACAGGTGCATAATAAAAGATAATACCGCGACTACCATTGCTGGCGGAATTGAATGCGACCAGATTTGTAATCCCGCAATCATCAACTGTACAGTAACAAACAATAGCGCGGGCAGAGGGGGTGGAATTGACTTCTACAGTGCTTCCAGACCAACAATAACCAACTGCACAATAGCCAACAATAATGCGACAAGTGGCAATGGCGGAGGCTTCTATATCAGCAGCACTTCCAGACCCACATTGAACAACTGCATTCTCTGGGGCAACATGGCCTCTTCGCTGGGACGCCAGATTTATACCTGGAACGCCGGCTCCGGTGCTATTCTCAATTACTGCGATTACGCAGATAATACTGTCAATGCGAACAATATTGTTGGACCCGGCACAGTGACGGCAAACAACTGCATAGTCTCTGACCCGCTGTTTGTAGATTCCGCAAACAAGAACTATAGGCTGTTAGTCACATCGCCCTGCATAGATGTAGGCAATAACAGTTACGTGCCCTCGTGGGTGACTATTGACCTGGATGGCAATCCGCGGATTGCCAAAGGCATAGTTGACGCAGGCGCATACGAATTTAGAACAAGGTTCTTCACAGTCAACTCTCAATACGGCGGGCCAACCCCTGCGGCTGGCTTACACGAATATTACTATCAAAGCACAGTGACAGCGAACTGCGGACCGACTCCGTATTCAGGTGGAACAGGGATTCAGTATGTCTACACAGGACACACTGGAACAGGAAATGTGACAAACGGTCCCGAGACAAGCATATCGTTCACAATAACTCTGGACTCCTCTGTCACATGGCTCTGGCAGACTCAGTATTATCTAACAGTAGTATCTGGTTACGGCGCTCCGACAGGTGCAGGCTGGTATAATGCTGGTTCTACAGCGCACTGGAGCGTGACGAGTCCGTGGGCAGGTGGAACAGGAATCCAGTATATCACTTCGCCTACTTCAGGCGATGTTCTAATGGATTCTCCCAAGACAGTGACAGTCTCCTGGACGACGCAGTATTATCTGACAGTCACCTCCGCCTACGATACCCCTGTGGGAGCAGGCTGGTATGATTCAGGGACGACAGCGCATTGGAGCGTGACGAGTCCGGTGTCAGGCGGAACAGGAACCCAGTATGTAGCATCTCCCGCTGCGGGCGATGTGACAATGGATGCGCCTCAGACGGTGACAGTAGTCTGGATAACTCAGTATTATCTGACAGTAGTTTCAGCATATGGGAATCCGCAAGGGGAAGGCTGGTATAACGCTGGTTCTACAGCGCACTGGAGCGTGACAAGTCCGTGGTCAGGCGGAACAGGAATCCAGTATGTAGCATCTCCCGCTGCGGGCGATGTGGTAATGGATTCGCCGAAGACACTGACGGTGACGTGGACAACGCAGTACCATCTGACGATAGATTCTCTCTATGGCGCACCAGTAGGCGCTGGATGGTATGACTCTGGAGCAACAGCGAACTGGAGCGTAACGAGTCCGTATGCGGGAGGAACAGGAGTCCAGTATATAGCGACACCTCCGACTTCAGGCAGTGTAGTAATGAGTTCGCCTCAGACAGTGACGATGACCTGGACAACACAGTATAAGTTGACCACTGCGGTGAATCCGTCTGAAGGCGGTTCTGTAACACCTTCCGGCGAAACCTGGCACGATGAAAACTCCGTTGTTGACCTCACGGCAACCGCAAACAGCGTATATGTATTCTCCTCCTGGAGCGGCGATTCAGTCACCAATCCCGACGCTCCCAGCACGCCCGAAACAGTCCAAATCACAATGACCAGTGCAAAAAGCGTCACCGCAAACTTCATTCCTGCTATCTACGTTGACGGCGCAAATGGTGATGATGCGAATAATGGTCTGAGTTGGGCGACGGCAAAAAAGACGATTCAGGCAGGTCTTGGCGCCGCAGGCGCAACTGGCTGGACAGTTCTGGTGGCAAACGGGACATATACTGGAACTGGAAACAAGGATTTGGATTTCAATGGCAAGGCGATACATCTAAAATCAGTCGGCGGCGCGGCGAACTGTATTATTGATTGCGAGAATTCCGGGAGAGGATTTTATTTCCACAGCGGCGAGACGAACAACGCAATTGTGGAAGGATTTACCATCCAGAACGGCAGTGTTGGAACGAACGGCGGCGGCGGCGTTTTCTGCCCCTACTCCAGCCCGACATTCACCAACTGCACCCTCTCTAACAACTCGGCGGCGGTTGGCGGCGCGGTTTACTGCTACTCCTCCAGCCCGACATTCACCGACTGCACCATCTCGGGCAACTCGGCTATGTATTGGGGCGGCGGCGTTGACTGCAATGAGTCCAGCAACCCGACATTCACCAACTGCACCATCTCTAACAACTCGGCGGCGGTTGGCGGCGCGGTTTACTGCTACTCCTCCAGCCCTACAATAACCAACTGCACATTCAGCGGAAACTCGGCCGATTATGGCGGCGCGGTTTACTGCTCCTCCTCCAGCCCGACCTTCACCAACTGCACCATCTCGGGCAACTTGGCGGACTACGTCGTCGGCGGCGTTTACTGCTACTACTCCAGCCCGACATTCACTAACTGCACCATCTCGGGCAATACGGCGGGCGAGGACGGCGGCGGCGTTTCCTGCGACTATTACTCCAGCCCGACATTCACCAATTGCACAATCTCGGACAACTCGGCGGTCATGAATGGCGGCGCGGTTCGGTGCTCCTACTACAGCAACCCGACATTCCGAAACAGCATTATCTGGGGCAACACTGCCGGGACAGCAGGACATCAGATATATACCGAGGACTCCAACTCCTCCGTCACCCTCTCCTACTCCTGCTACGCGAACGGCGCAAATGATGTCGCAGGTGCAGGGCAGGTGAACTCTGACAACTGCATCAACGACGGCCCGGAGTTCGTGGGAGGTGGGGATTATCATTTGCAGGGGACTTCGCCGTGCATTGATATAGGGAACAATTCTTATGTGCCTGGCGGGGTGACCACTGATTTAGACGGCAATCCGCGGATTGCCAACACCACAGTTGACCAGGGTGCATACGAATATCAGCCATAAAGCGGGGCAACAGGCAATAGGCAGTAGGCAGTGGAGCGGGAGAAGCGGCTCAGATAGCGCCACGCAGAGATGTGTGGGCTTTTTTATTTCTAACTCCGCAGCGTAATCCACGTAAGTAACTAAAGGCATCTCTTACAGCGCGCTTGACAGAAGGTGCTAAGCAGTGCTATAGTGTTTAGTTGCCTGCAAACAGTTTATCAGGAAGAACATTATGTGCGAGTCTGAGTCGGACGCGTTCAGCGAGTTGGTTGATACGACAAAGTTCAAAGTGGTGCGCAGAATAGCGCAGGGCGGAATGGGATACGACCTTGAATATTATATGTATCATAATAAATTCGGTCCAACTAACGTCACTCTCCAGCACTATCTGTCCAGACTCTTTCCAGACAAGGCACGAAGTGGATATAAGGGCGAAAACAGAATCCTTACAAAACTTGAATAGTCGCGATAGGAGGATACTATGCCTTACAAACTGGTCTTCTTGACAGCGTTTCTCTCTTTTCTTTTGCTATTTGTCTGTCCATTACCTGCGCAGGAAGAGGAGCAACTTTCAGTTCCAAAGGTCTGGATTGACGAATCCAAAGACGACGAGGATATGATAAACTACGCACGCAGATGTGTCGCGGAAAAGAAGTTCAAACCTGCTATTGAGGTCTATCAGGTGCTGATTGAGAAGTCAAGAACAGACAAAGAGTATAAGTCCCGCGTTGTTCACAGAAGCGAGTCCGTCTATCTGCCTCTTTCCAGATGTTGCTACAGTGAGATTCTTTCGCTTCCCGAAGAAGGCAAACAGGTCTATTCTATCCTTTACGCAGCCAAAGCAGACCGTGCCCTCGCAGAGGCTCTTGAAAGAAGAGAGATGGCGAAACTGGAGTCCGTCGCCTCCGATTATCTCCTGACCGAAGCAGGCAAAAAAGCGCTTTTGGCTATCGCTGACATCTCTATGGAAAATTCAGACTTCTCTTGTGCGCTTCGCAGTTTGGATAATTTGGCTGAGTACCACTATCAGGCGGTAGGTGAGCCGCCTCTGCTTGTGCTCAAGCGCGCAGCGTGCTATCTCCAGTTGGGCGAATTGGAGGTGGCTCGCAGACTTGTTGAAGGCATCCTCTCAGAGCCATCTAAATCGCTTCTGTCCAGCCAGGAAACCGCTCTGGCGCAGCGCATCCTTGATGAGTTGAAACTCAAAGGCAAACCTGCCTCGCACAAGAGCGTAAACCTTTTCTACGACAGTTACCTCTCTCTGGAGAAGGAACCCGATATATCGGTTCTGGCGCGGCGTAAACCCACTCAGCCGGACACGCTTGAGTGGCAGTTCCTTATGGACCGTCCCAGGCAGGCTTATGAATGGGATTTTTCCGACTCAACCTGGCAGCCGTCCTGCAATCCATTTCCACTGATTGCAGGCGACCTGGTCTTTCTGAACGATTCTGTCAGGGTCTTCGCACTCTGCGCTGACGGCGGAAAAATAAGATGGCGTGAGCCGTCGCGCGAAGCATCAAAAATGCCCGGAGTCCCGCTCGGACTGGCTGAATCAGAAGGCGTAATCTACGCTGTTCTGAGAAATACAAATACTCTGACAGAAGTCAACATCAGGGGTGCTGTTGAAGGACCGGTCAGCGCGCTTACAGACCTTTACGCATTCAGGGCTGACGCTGCGGGAAGCAATCCGCCTCTCTGGTCCACTTCTGATATGAGAGAGAGCACGCTTCTGGGCAACGTCTCTTTCGCTTCAATTCCCCTCGTTGAAGGAAAGAGAGTTTATCTTGGCGGGTTTGAGATTACAGGACAGGATGTCAACTATAGTGTCGTCTGCATAACTACTGATGGCAAACCTCTATGGAAGACCAGGGTCTGCGCCACCAAATACGCAGGCGGCCGGCGCTCTCTGCCTTCGCCTAACTTCTCCAGCCTCGCCGCCTACCACGGAAGCGTTATCTTTTGCTCAAATGTCGGAGTGGTCGCATCCATATCGCTCACCGGAGAACTGGAATGGCTCTACAAATATCCGTCTGGACTACCGTCCGCGGAGACTTCACTACCTCCTTTCCAGAGAGTGCCTCTTTCCGGCGGCTGGCAGCCCAACCCGCCTATAGTCTGGTGCGGAACGCTCGGACCAAAAGTGTACGAAATCCTTATACTCGCCCCTCAAGACTCGGATTTCCTCTTCGCCTTTAGCCTTCGCGATAAGCGACTTCTCTGGCGCTGTCCGAGGAACGGACACTCCCAAATTATAGGTCCGAGGCGCGATATGGTGTTCATCTACGGCGGCGCCGCAGAACTTGAGACCGGCAAACTCGCCGCAAGAGCGCTGCGCATCCCGAACGGAAAAGTTATCTGGGAAGTTGCCTTTGATGACACGCCCGCAGGGAAGGGCATTGTGACAGATAAGGCGATTTACATACCGTGCGTCAAAGGTTTGTTGAAGATAGAAGAAGTTGAGGCTGTGCCGCCAGATATACCTGCAAAAGTTACTCAATCAATTGAATGGTACTCGTTTGAAGAGGAAAAACTAACGGAGGCGAAAAAACGTCCTGAAACCCCTGAAGAGCAGCGGCTCGTGGGGAGGGTAAGGGTATTGCGCCGCGGCGTTCCGACACCGCCTGAAGAACTCACACAAGGAAATAACGCCAGAGGAAGTTTGCTCTTCTTTGGCGACCGAATAATTACCTGCGGCTTCTCTTTGACAAACTCATTCAGGCAGCAGCACAAAAAATAGCAGACGGCAGACCGCTCCAGAGGTGCTAATACTCAAACTCAAAGTCTCCTCTGTGGGTGCTTTTCATAATCCCTTTCAGTTCCATCTTCAATTCTTCAGGATTGTCCGCCGCCATCAAAGCCTCAGTAAGCGAAATAAGGTCTTTCTGATAGAGCACCTTGAGCGACTGGTTGAAGGTCTGACAGCCGAAATACCCGCTATCCTTTATCGCCCTGTAAAGTTCGTTTGTCTTGCCTTGCAGAAGAAGTTCCTTTACGGTGGGCGTAGCCATCATAATCTCCACAGCGGGCACACGACCTGAACCGTCTTTCCGCGGAAGCAAGCGTTGCGAAACCACGCCTTCCAGCACAAGCGAAAGTTGAAGTCTTATCAAGTTATGCTGGTGCGGAGGGAAAAAGTTTATTATGCGCTCAAGAGTCTGTATAGCGTCAACTGTGTGCAGGGATGAGAGAACCAGGTGCCCTGTCTCTGCTGCTGAAAGCGCCGCTTCCATCGTCTCCTTGTCACGCATCTCCCCAATCATAATCACATCAGGACTCTGGCGCACAACATGGCGCAGAGCAGTGTGAAAGTCGTCGGTGTCGCTGCCTGTCTCGCGCTGGTTTATCATTGATTTCCTGTCCTTGTGGAGGAACTCTATCGGATCCTCAATTGTCACCACGTGCTTGCAAAAGTTGATGTTTATATACTCTACCATTGCCGCAAGCGTTGTTGACTTACCGCTCCCCGCTATCCCTGTGATGAGCACGAGCCCGCGCGGCGCGCGCGCGAGTTTTGATAACTGTTCTACAGGCAGATTGAGTTCAGCAAAGTTGAGAATCTGGCTCTCCACGTGTCTGAAAGCAAAGCCCAGTTGTCCGCGCTGATAAAATATGTTGACACGAAATCGCCCTATCCCCGGCAGGTCATACGCTGTGTCTATCTCCTTCTTGTTGGAGAACCCGTCGCCCTTTGAGTCTTCAATTCTCTCGTAGATTTCTTTACAACTGTTGGAGGTGGGCTTCTCAGTGTCAAGGAACACTATCTGCCCGTTTATTCGCAGTGATGGATAACTGTCAGCCTTGATAATCAGGTCAGAGGCTTTCTCTTCCACCATCTTACGCAAAAGTTCATCAAGGTCCATTTCCCTACCTCACAGACAACAGGTAACCTAAAACACGCGCCTTTCCGCCTATATTTGAATTATAGCACTGCTTATCGCTGAATCAAGGAATTTTCAGAAAGTATTTAGCCGCCGCGCGCCTGTCGCAAGAGAAGAAAAAAGAGTTGAAAAATCGGTTGCGAACAGGCATAATAATTACGTCCGCTACGGTGGATGAATTAGAGTCTCTTTTCGGAGGT
>Ga0315280_10003202_pt1 | contig 25361 bp, 22 predicted proteins | sample YL17G06_40_MG_FD_203697 | JGI IMG/M metagenome (GOLD analysis project Ga0315280, IMG submission 203697) | Sediment microbial communities from Yellowstone Lake, YNP, Wyoming, USA - YL17G06_40 | ecosystem: Environmental > Aquatic > Freshwater > Lake > Sediment | place: USA: Wyoming | collected...
CCCAAACCCCCTCTTGCATTACGAGTCAGGCAAAGTTCTCGTAAATGGCATTGACATATACAAAATCGACCCTGAAGTATTCAGAACGGAAGTCAAATGTCAAATCATGTCATACATTCCTCAAGCGTCAATGGACTCTTTGAACCCTGTCAAGAGAGTAAGGGACTTCATCATGGACGTCATGATAGAGCGCACAGGCCAAAAGCTCTCAAAGTCAGAAGTTTTCAAAATGGCCGGCGACCATCTTGAGAAATTGGGATTGGACAGAAGTGTTCTTGACCGATATCCGCATGAACTCAGCGGAGGCATGAAGCAAAGAGTTGTTATAGGGATATCTACTCTTTGTCACCCGAAGCTTCTTACGATCGATGAACCGACTTCGGCGCTCGACGTGACTACACAAAAACTCGTGATAAAATCGCTTGTGAATCTGAAAAAGGCGGGAATTATCGAAAGTATATTATTTATTTCTCACGATATCACCGTTCTGGGGCAACTCTGCGACAGATGTGCGGTGATGTACGGTGGCAAAATAGTTGAAGTTGACACCATGGATGACACACTGAACAACCCCCTCCACCCTTATACCCAAGCGCTCATATCTTCAGTTGTTTCTTATGACCCAGAAAGGATTGGAAAGGGAGGGCTAAAGAGCATACCAGGTGGGCCTCCGGACTTGAGAGATCCTCCCCCAGCCTGTAGATTCCATCCCAGATGTGAACATGCTATGGGCATTTGCCAGACCAAAGAGCCCCCTCTCAAAGCTGTAAAAGACGGGAGCAAGGTCGCTTGCTGGCTTTATTAGAGGTGGGCAAATGGAGACAATCTTGCAGTGCGAAAATCTGACCAAAATATTCATTTCAGGCATGATAAGGACGAAACCCGTCGTCGCTGTAAAAAACGTGACTTTTGACGTGAAAAAGGGAGAGATAATCGCTTTAGTGGGTCAAAGCGGTAGTGGGAAAACCACTGTGGCTAAGATGATTTTGAGACTGATCAAACCAACCTCTGGCCAAATCATTTTCAACGGCAAAAATGCCCTTTCATACGATAAGCGAGAGTATTACAGGAGCATTCAGGCAATTGTTCAGGACCCATATTCAGCTTACAATCCCTTTTATAAGGTCGATCGTGTGCTGGAGGAGATATTTAACCTCTACGAAAACAATCCTTCTCCAGATGAAAGAAAAGAGATCATTCACTCTACGCTGGAGAGAATCGGAATAAACCCTGAAGAAATACTGGGGAGGTACCCACACCAGCTGAGTGGAGGTCAACTGCAGCGGTTCCTCATCGCAAGACCCCTCATGATTAATTCAGAGCTAGTTGTGGCGGACGAAGCAACGAGCATGCTAGATGCTTCGACTCGAGCTGGCATTTTGAATCTTCTTCTATCTTTGAAGGAGAATGAAAAAATCTCAGTGCTATTCATAACACACGATATAGCTCAGGCTCAGTACATCTCTGATAGAGTCCTCATGATGAAGAACGGTGAGGTCATCGAACAGGGACCTTCGGATAGAGTTTTCCTCCATCCGAGCAACCCATACACAAAAGAACTGTTCGATAGTGTACCTCAGCTTCTCAAAAAATGGGAATTCTAAAGCGAACGTTTCGCGCGCGCTACTAGCGCGACCTGTAGTTTTCTTTCACGTCATCTATGAGAGCTGATTATCTAAATCAACAAGCTCACGCTAAACTATCATACAAATCCTTAAATAAATCTAGGCATGATAAGATAAAAACGCTTAATATCTAATTATAAGGAGAAAAAAAAATTGAGAATGCGTATACAAGTGATTATGTCTTCATTGCTTATTGGGACACTGTTGATGGGACCGTTGATGGCAATTGTGGGCGCGCAACTAAATATACCGAGAAATGAAACTGTGCAGTTGAGCGGTTACGAAGGACCACCGACCGCGCTTAGACCATGGGATATCGCAGGGACGGCTGGTATGGCCTTCTATTTCATGTATGAACCATTGTTCGGGGTTAACGTTGCAAAAGGGTCTGCACCGGCGGACCTCCTGAAGATACTTGGTGAAAGCATCACTTGGATCAACAGCACGACAATAGAAGTGAAAATCCGCAAGGAAGCGAACTGGACCGATGGGCAGCCGATAACATCGGATGACGTCAGGTACAGTTACGGGGTTTATGGGCTAGATAATGACACCAAGACATGGGTGGCACAGGAAGTACTCCCCTTGAAGGAGAGGTTAGAATCTTGGGAGAATGTGGATAATAAGACATTCAGAATACACATAAAACCCGAATATCCGAACAGTGCAGTGGTTTGGAGGCACATGACCCTGTCGTACCTTATATTGCCAAAGCACGTGTGGACACAAATTGAGACCCAGTACCCCACAAATATGCGAACCTTCACCAACGACTGGCAAAATGCAAGCATGCCGAGTGAATGGAAAGTCGCGTCGGGAATGTACCTGCCGATTTTTCACGATAGTGTGCGGACGATCATGCAGAGGAACGAGAACTGGTGGGGTAAAGCTGTCTTCGGCAAGTTACCCGAGCCAAAGTACATTCTGCACACAGACTATCAATACTCCAACGCGGCTGCAGCCTTAGACCTTGAGAACAATGAGATTGACATTTGCGGCAACTTTATTCCAGGCATAGACACCATAATGGATGCGGAGCCACAAATACACACTTACGACACGCAACCGCCATATTACGCGGAGATGTCAATAAAACTGTTGGTTCCAAACCACCGCAAGTACCCGCTGGGTCTGCCCTGGCTCGACAAGGCTATAGCTATGTCGCTGGATTACCATTCAATCAGCTTGGTTAGTAGCGGCTACTTGAAGTACCCCTATCCCTACCCCTCAGACCTGCTGCCTTCAGACGACGCAGTTGCTAAAGCGTTGGTAAACTCGACGCTTGAACAACAATACGCCATATACAACAATCTGACCGCTGCAAACGAGATACTAAATAAACACTGCATCCAAGTGGGCGGAACGTGGTACACGAAGGGTGATGATTATGACGCGTGGCTTGCGACATACGGAGCAGATGCTATAGTTCCCACAGACGCTCTGCCTAGCGTGCCAGGCATGAACGTCCCGCTCGGTCCGTGGAGCATCATGGACCAAACTGGATGGTCGGACGTGCTCGCAATAGATGCACTCGCATGTAGCATGATAAAGAGCATCGGCATAACAATGACGCAGAAAGTCGTGGATTGGGGAACCAACGATGCGGACGCACATGCATTTAACTATGACTTCATGCATTTCGTCATGCACGCTTCCACAGGCACAATGTACGACCGCTATTACCAGATGTTCGTCGGAACCGACTACTACTGGAACCACTACGGCGACTACAGAAACGCGACACTAGTCGAACTCATAAGACAACTCGACATCACCTCGGGAGCAGCGCAACAGACCGTTGCTGACAACATCCTCACAATAATAGGAACAGAAATGCCGATTATCCCATTCGGAGGACACCCCAACTGGTACCAGTACAACACGATGTACTGGACTGGCTTCTCCAGCAAAGCCACCAACCCAATTCTTCCAGCAGGCCCATTCGGCGGAACCGCAACTGCCGCACTCATGCAGACAGTCGTCCTGAATCTAAGTCCAAGTGTAACACCCGTATACAGTAACATTGCAGTCAGCAAAGCAAACGTGGTGCCAGGAGAAAACACGATGATATCGGCAAATGTGACAAACACCGGCACCCAAGCAGGCACAACCATCATACAGCTTCTGATCAACGGAACTGCGACCACCAGCCAATCCGTCTCGTTCGCCGCAAACGAAACCAAAACTGTCTCGTTCAACGTGTCAGAAACAACTCTCGGAACTTACTCTGCCAACATAGGCGGGTTGACATCAACTTTCATAGTGACGACAACACCAGTAGTTCCAGCGTACATCACAGGAAGTGTGACGGACACGGGAACAGGAAACGCTATTTCGGGCGCATCGGTCATTGCCGGTTCCTACCAAACCACTACGGGAACCAGCGGGTCTTATTCGTTGCAGGTGGCGCCAGGAACATACATAGTAACCGTGATCTTTGCAGGATATGAGACCGCAAATGCCACGGTAAGTGCATCGACGGCAGGACAAACCTACACAAATAACGTGGCTCTCACGACGGTGTCATCTGGTGGAATACCATTATGGGTCTATGGTATCATTGCTCTGTTAATAGCAATCGCAGTAGTCGCCTTGGCCTACGCCTTCGTCTTCAAGAAAAAATAGCTACAAATCCCATACCCTCTTTTTTTCCTCGTTTAGGCTTCCAGAACTGAGAGCAGCGACTAGACGATTCTTGATACGTTCCTCATACGTTTCCTCTTATGAGGCGCGCGCTACTGCCAGAAAAAGCCTTTGCTGTAGCCGAGTCAGCCTAAACGGTGGACCCGGCGCAGAAATCTTCATGACTTTTTGGTTGTCATCAGTAGTTGATTCAGCCCATTGTAACCAGTGCTGTATGCCTTTTTCCATCAGCGAAACAAGGGATGAGGTTGGACTTTGTTTTTTTTCCGTCGACAGTCACGTTCTTGATGCCCTTAGATACGTGGTCTGGGTTCCTAACTCTTATTTCATAGGTGGAGCTCCTAAAACGGCGGATGATTTCGAATTTTGACCAGTCTTTGGGCATGCATGGTTCTACGAGCAACCCATGATATTGTGGTCTTATGCCGAGAATCCAGTTAGTTGCCACTTTGAACATCCACGCCGCGGTTCCCGTCAACCAAGACTGCCGTGCCATGCCAAAGTTGGGGTGATCTTTGCCAGCGATTGTTTGAGCATATACGTATGGTTCAGCTTTGTGGATTTCTCCAATCTTGTTCTTGGTCGTAGGAGCAAGCTTCTTGTAATATACATAAGCTTGGTCTCCTCGCCCGAGTATGCATTCTGCCAGAATTGCCCAAGCATTCGCGTGACTCCAAACAGAAGCATTTTCCTTCAGTCCAGGCACGTAACTCGTCAGTGCTCCGATCTCAGGATGATACTTTGAGTAGGCTGGAGCAAGAAGCATTATTCCGTATTTCGTGTCAAGGTATTTTTTCACCGAGTTCATACACGCTAGGCCCCTCTCTTTCGAGGCGATCTGGCTGATGACGGCCCACGACTGAGCATTGAGGTATATCTTTCCTTCGCGGCACCTTGTGCTTCCCACTGGATTCCCCGAGTCGTCATAAGCACGAACATACCATTTGTCGTCCCATGCCGTTTCATTCACGTGGCTCTTCGTCTTGTGAGCTGTAGCTGCGAACGTTTTGGCGTCTTTGCCTCGTCTATACTCTTTGCAGAGATCTGTCAGCTCCAACAGGACTCTGTGAAATAACATGGCTGCCCAGACGCTTTCGGCTGCGTTGTTCGGACCCGGTAGGCTCTGGGGATCGTTCCAGTCGGCCGTTCCTAACAGCGGTAAATCATGCTTGCCCATATGGTCAAGTGTGAAGTCAATCGACTTTTTCAAGTGCTCGTACAGGCTTGCCTTTGAACCTTCAACGAACTTCAAGTCTTCATTCAGAATGGTCATGTCGCCTGTTTCTTTAATGTATTCGCAGGTCGAAAGAATCAGCCATAGATGATCGTCGCTGAAGAATTTCATCTGTTCTTTCACGTAAGGTGGCCAACCTCCTTCTCCAGTCAACGGAAAGTAAAGGTGGTAGACGTGGCCATCTTCAAATTGGTTCTTAGCGAGATCTAAGATGCGCTGGCGCACCTTTTTCGGCAGAGCGTGAACTACACCCAGAGTATCCTGATTGCTGTCTCGGAAGCCCATTCCCCTTCCTATGCCTGTTTCGTAAAAAGAAACGTACCTTGACCAGTCGAAGGTTGTCTTGCACTGGTACTGGTTCCAGATGTTGATCATCGTGTTGAATTCTTCATCTGGAGTGTCAACGTTGAAGTTCTTCAGGTACGTGTTCCAGTGCTGCTCCAGCCTTTGAAACTCTCTCTCCACATCGGATTTTCTCGTGTACTTTTGGATCAAGTTCTTAGCGTCAAGTTTTCTCTGTGCCACGCCAAGGACGAAGATCAGCGAATCTGCTTCTCCAGGACCAAGGACGACAGCGTTGCTTGTGGCAGCGATTGGGTTGCCTCCTCTAGCTTGAGAATTTGAACATTTACCTCTTTCAACGGCTACGGGGTCAGATTCGCCCCTGTAGCTGCCGATAAACATCTCCCTGTTGCAGTCGTATCCAGTGACCTTTCCGCTCGAAGCGAAGAAGGCGTAGCCGGTGCTCACATCGAAGAAACTGTAGAAAATAGCGTCACCCTCATACGCAGCTCTGCCTAGACCCTGACTACACTGAAGATCCGTCAAGTCGTTGAAGGCCTGCCAGAGACAGAACTCTCCGTATGAGAAAACGTTCAGCTCTTTCTTCTCGGAAGAAGCGTTTTTCAAAGTGAGCATCCAAACCTCCAAGTTGTCGTCTAGGGGCACAAAATATGTGACTTCCACCTCAACGCCCGAGTTCGAAGACGCTATCTTGGTGTACCCTAAACCGTGTCTGCATTTATATGCGTCCAACTTGCCCAGAACTGGCTGCCACGTCGGAGACCAATATTTCCCTGTCTTGTTGTCTCTTATGTAAATGTACCTTCCAGGCCTATCTGCTGGGAGGCTGTTATACCTGTACCTGAGAATCCTTCGGTAGAGCGGGTCTATGTGGAAACTGTAACCTCCGCCCGTGTTAGAGATTATAGCGCAGTATGCGTTGTTGCTCAGGTAGTTGATCCACGGCGTAGGCGTATCGGGCCTTGCAACGACGTATTCCTTGTTGTCTCGCGAAAAAAATCCATAACTCACCGTGACACCGAATCCAGTATGCTATCGTATTCTTTTATGCTTTTTTGGAAGCAAGAAAGACGAAAATGCTCAATGAGCCATGAGGACAGAGTGGACAGGCCTCAAGAGCGATCGGAGAGTGTAACCTCTGTTAGCGCGCGCGCTTCTTGTGCTACAGCCGTGACTAATGGTACTCCTGTTTTTCTTAAAATGATTTCTCAAAGACGACGTAGCTCTGGTTGACTCCACACTCGCCACGCAATGAAGCTGAGGGGAAGGTTTTGACGGCAGCAAAGAGCAGGCTGAGAGAATTATTAGTGTGCAGAAAAAGACTTGCTCCTTGCGCGAGACCGTACACGTGAATTCCTCATTATTTCTTTGGGTTGCGGCGGACGATCGGTTGGGTGCATGGCATGCCTATGGGAAGCTGAAACCATTTGTCGCGATCACATGTTTGTACCAGTCATAACTCTTCTTGGGGGTTCGAATAAGGGTTTCATAGTCTGTACGGACGAGACCAAAACGCTTACTGTAACCTTCCGCCCACTCGAAATTATCAAGAAGTGCCCATACGAAAAATCCGTTGAGTTTCACTCCATTCTGAACAGCGCGATATGCAGCCGCAATATGATCTCGGAGGAAAACGACTCGGTCGTCGTCTTGAACCCTGCCTCCTTTTGTCACGATATCTTCGAAGGCAGCCCCATTTTCTGTGACATAAAGCATCTGGTCGCCGTACTCTTTCCGCAAACGAGTCAGTACCTCGTATAGTCCATCAGGATAGATCTCCCAACCCTTTTCCGTTGCAGGTGTGTTCTTGGCAACTATCCTCGCCCGCGTTACGGGATCTGAGGGGTCATAAGCTGCAAGCACGCGCGTGTAGTAGTTCACGCCCAAAAAGTCCAAGCGTTGCTTAATCAAGTCCATGTCTTCCCGATCAGGCTTCAACCCGAGTTCCCCTGCCAGACCAGGGTACTCTCCCTTGAAGATGGGATCCGTGTACCAGCGATTCCAGAATTCATCGAGCCTACCGGCGGCCCTCACATCCTTCTCATCGTCGCTGATCGGATGCACGAGATTGAGATCCACTATTGTGCCTATTTGAAAATTCTTGTCAAAATCACGGAGAGTCTGAACAGCTTTTCCCTGAGCCAGCTGCAACTGGTGCGAAACCTTCAAAGCCAATTCGAGATTTCTTGTTCCCGGTGCATGGATTCCCGTGAGATGTCCCAACCACGCTATACATCTGGGTTCGTTAAGGATTAACCATCGCTTGACCTTGTCGCCTAACTCACGGGCCATGAGTCCAGAATACTCAGCAAAATGTCCGGCAATGTTCGGATTCGCCCATCCGCCTTCATCCTGAAGCGCCTGAGGTAGATCATAATGACACAAACAAACCCAAGGCTCGATCCCGTTCTGAGAGAGCTCTTCGACGAGACTCTTGTAGAAGTTCAGACCAGCAAGGTTAACTTCACCCTTTCCTTTCGGAAGCACACGAGGCCAAGATATAGAAAATCGATAGGCCTGCACCCCCAACTCTCTCATCAAAGCCACATCCTCAACGTAGCGATGATAATGATCGCACGCCACGTCTCCAGTGTCACCATTCATAATGTTTCCTGGAGCGTGGGAAAAACGGTCCCAAATCGATTCGCCCTTGCCATCCTCTTTCCAAGCACCTTCGATCTGGTAAGAAGAACTTGCGACGCCCCAGACAAAGCTGTTCGGAAAAGTGATACTTCTCGAGGTCATGCGCACGTAGTCCCACCTTGCCTTTTCAATATTCGCCCTTTTCCTTATTTGCGTTCTGCCTGAAAGCGCGCATTTCATATTGGAACAAATGATGATGCTTCGTGCACGCACCAAATCCTTATTTGCCACTTTGAATTCGTAACATCCCTCAAGACGTAGGTCACGCAAGGATGAGGATTCTAACCTATTCAGAGCTCGAGAGAAAAAGCGCTTTGCTACCTTTGATGGAGCAAGCTTTCGGTTGGCCATTTGACCCATTGGAATTCGAGAAAACTATCAAATGGGACCCAAGACTGAAAGATGGCTGCGTAGGATTCTGTGTTATTGACAAGGGAAAAGTGCTTGCATACGTTGGCGTCATGGACTTGGCAACAAGAACTGCCGATGGCATAGTGGAAAGCGCAGGTGGCATTTATGGTGTTGCCACATTGCCCGGATGGACAAGACAAGGCATCTGCAGCGTTCTCTTGAACCGCGCACATGAATACTTCGTCGAAAAAGGTTTCCGCTTCTCCTTTCTTACAACAAGCCCGACAATAGTAGCCTACGCTCTGTATGAGAAGTTGGGCTATTTTGATGCGGCTTCGTTTCCAGGCGCATACAAGGTAAAAATGAAAGTGGAAAAAAGCGAGCCTTCGAAGCGTGAAAAAGCCAAGCTGGATTTTGACAGAATGCTAGAAATCTACTGCGACTACGTAAAGGATAGGACGGGACTCGTGGTTAGGAACAAGGCATACATGAGGATGCTTGCCAAAACTCAGGAAATAGCAGCAGGAGAATGCATGATAACCCGCGAGGACTACGTCATATTCAAGAGGGAGAAGAAGCGATTCAGAATAAGAGAGCTCGTTGCCCATGACAGGAAAGGAATGAGCGAACTTATCGGACTGGTCGAGGACAGAGCGCAGAACATAGTCTACGCCAGAGCAGTCCTGGATCCTACTCTGCGCCAAGTCTACAGGTCACGCGGCTTCTCGGTTCTTGAAGCTGGGCACGGCGTACTTATGGTCAAAGAGTTAACTGCTGATGCCTCATTCACCGAAGCCTATGGAAACAGGTTCTACATGAGCGCTCTAGACCATTTCTGACCCTTCAATAGCGCGCGCTCTACTCAGTCTAGCGTCTTCCGCATTTCTTGAACGTGCTTCTCTATGTCAAGTTTCCTTTCAACCGCTTGAATCCGATAGTTAGCGCGCGGTAGAGTCAACCGCAAGCATCAGAATCACAGCAACGAAACGTCCAAAAAGGTAGGGGAAATCGATGTGACGCAGTTTAGCGTGCGCGATTTCTAGTCTCGCGTGCAGCGATATGTTCAAGGTGTGCTAAACCTTTAATCTGAGAAGAATAGTGTTGTTCTTTAAGGTGAAGAATCTTGCACGAGGAATTAGCCAGAATGGTTGTTAAAGACGCTTTGAGCATAGATGAAAGTGACGTTGTCACTATCACAACTTGGGATCATACTATCGACGTGGCAAATGCATTTGCCGTCGAATGCTTCAGGCAGGGCGCTGATGCCATCATAATCCTTTGGACGGACGAGTATTACTATGGACTGCTTAGGGAATTGTCCGAGGCGAGTTTGGGGGAGCATTCGAAGATATGCGAGATGTCACTGAGACGGAGACAGCCACTATCAACATGTTTGGCCCGAAAAACCCTGAGGGTTTGAAGATGCTGTCTCCTTCAAAGCTCAACGCTTGGGGTGAAGGGGAAAGAAAATCGCACTATCCGAAAAATATAGAGAGAGGTATTAGAAATGTTGGTCTTCCCTTGGCGTTGTTGACCCGGGAGAGAGCGAAAGTCTATGGCTTGAAGTTCGAAAGCTGGAAAAAAGCGATGAGCAATGCCTTGGGGATGGATTTGAAGAAGATGGCGAAGAAGGGACGTGAAGTCGCCGCGATGCTTGAGAAAGCACGTGAAGTTCATTTAACAGCGGCCAACGGAACGGATCTCACTTTCGAGTTGAACAGAAGACCCGTCCACGTCGACGATGGCATAATCGACAAAGAAGACCTTGCGAAGAAGTCGCTCGACGCACAACTGCCAGCAGGATCCGTCTTGACAACCATCGTTGAAAACAGCGGCAACGGAAAAGTGTACTTTGACCGGCCACTTCAGACGATGGGTCTCAACGTAACGGGCATCGAATGGAAATTCAAAGACGGAAAACTGACAATTATGAAAGCAACAAAGAACCTGGAACCAATATCCAAGCAATTCGAGAAAGCCTCAGGCGACAAGGACAAAATAAGCTTCCTCCAAATAGGACTCAACCCGAAGGCAGAGTATAGATATCTGATGGATTACATCGTGGAGGGAGCCGTCCAAATAGGCATCGGAGACAACGAGTACATTGGTGGCAAAAACAGCTCGTCATTCGGCTCGGTTGCGACGATGGGAAATGCGACACTTGACATCGACGGAAGAACAATAATCAAAAAGGGCCAACTATCGCTCTAATCAAGCTCTTAAACAGACACGCCGAAAACTGTCAATGCACGATACAAGCATAGCTTTCACACGCGCGCTCAATGCCAACAAGCTTCCCGGCCCTAAGCATCCGTTCGTGAACCTGTTTCTCCATGGTTTTGTTACCAAACAATGTTACATCCGTGGTAACTGATGAGAGTGAAGTCGATTCTGAACGAAGAAATCTCCGTAGAGATTATGCATGAACTGTTACCAATTATTGTTACATCTGTGGTAACACAGGAGAGGTAGGGGGCCAACGTTGGGCCGTGCACACACGCGGCAACGTTACATCTAATGCGTGTGCGCAGAGGAGGGGACAACAATAACAGCATCGTTACAGATTACAATTACAGATTACATCTGATGTAAGTAACAGACGACCGGGGGTCAACTTTGAGCTCGTTTCTCTTCCAAAACAGTCTCACACTCTCACACATCAACGATTTGGGGTCAGAGGGCGGATAGCCCTGCGCTGCTTTGCATGTTCGTTTGAATCTCATGAAAACTGTGGATTGGGGACTCTAACGCAAATGCTGAGACTGCAACGTTTAACTGTGCCCTTTCGCAGTCTCTTGCTCTGGGTAGAAAATCAGTTTGTGTTCTTCCAGTATCGTTTGAAGCTTGCCAACCGCGTCGTAAACATCCTGTTCCTTCTTCGCGCCCACACACACCAGCTTTCCCGCTGAGAATATGAGAAAAACCACCTTCGGCACGTCCATCCTGTAAACCGCTCCTGGAAACTGTTCAGGCTCATACATCACCTTCTTAAGCTTGTCAACCACGGTCTCCAAATCAATTTCACCGTTTAACTCTGCCGAAGCCACGATGTTCTGTACGGTGATCACCGGCTTGTTAGCGATCCGTATCCCGTGACTCTTAAGCTCCTTCGTCACCTTGTTAACTGCCTGAATCGCCTCCTTCTCCGACTTCGCGCCTGTGCAAACCATCTTGCCCGTTTCAAAAATCAACGTCGCCGTCTTCGGCTTCTTCAACCGGAAAACAAGACCCGGAAACACCTTCGGACTGTACTCAGCATGCGGAAACCTTTCAACAATCATCTTCAAACTTACCCTCTGGTTAAGCGCTGCCGAAGCAACAATGTTCACGATGCGTATGGACGGTTTCCTCTTACTCATTCCGTTCAACCCAAACCCGCACCATAAGCATATGACAAGGCTTTATATAATACCCTTTTTATAAACCAAACCAGTTTGCAACATTTTTCACGTTCAAAGCGAGTCAAATAAAAAGAGCGCGCGCTCGTCTGTTCAAGACCATAAGCCTTCGTCTTCTAGCTCCTCAACAAGTTCTCGGCAATATTCTAAATTGGCATTTTCACTTAATCGCACAAATCTCTCCCTCAGCAAATAGTGTTTCCTCAACTGCTTGTAAGTGAAATAGAAAGCAGAGAGAGTGATGATGACAAAGATGACAAAAACCACAATACTGTTCGTAGTCGAGAAATCTGTGTTTACACCTATATAGAGAGTGAAAAAGAATACGAACAGACCGATCAAAAGATTGGATAATGCTGAATTCATATATCGAGTTATGTCGTTCAGCAGGTTGCCACTTATCGAACGAGCAAAAAAGGCATCCCGACCTAGTTCCACAAGGCTTTCAAGTTCTTCTTCCTCGTTCCTCTCCTTCCTAGTAGAGTCGTGCAAGAGCTGCTCTTTTCTCACTTCGTCTCGAAGCTTTGAGTCAATATCCTTCTTTCTCGTTGTGGTTTCGATAGATTCTCTATATCCAAGAGGCAAGCTCACTCCTTTTTCCAGTAAGATAATGGCTATTGAAGCAATTGAAACAACCAAAGCTATAATGGCTAGAGGATCATACAAACAGCAACACCAAGAAAGGTCTTCACACGATCAACTTATAAGCATTTCATTAATGACGAACACGTAATGGTAAGACCCGAGACAAATCTTAAATCTGCAAAGGAACAGAAGACACACCAGGGATTCAAAAATGAGTGAAACAAAACCAAGCGAAACAAGGCCAAGAAGAGTCGTAGGGAGAAACGTCGCTATTGCACTCGGAATAGTTTGCATTCTTTTGATTGCTGGCTTAGGCGGGGCGATGGCGTACTACACCATGACAATCAATGATAAGAATAGTAAGATAGACTCCATAAATGCCCAACTTGCCGCTATTACAGGCAACAATACAAACACAAATGCAACTGAGATAATTGACCAATTGCATGCCAATATCACGAACTTGACGAATGAAAAAAACCAGCTTCAAACATGGCTCGATGGTAATAAAACTGCCGCAACCAATTATGCTAATGACCACAGCTATACTAATGAGCAATACCAAAACCTTCAGAACCAAATATCATCATTGAATGCTCAAGTTACGAGTCTCCAAAGTCAAATAGCCGACTTACAAGCACCAAGCCTTGTTAGAATCAATCTTGGAGAAAGCGACAATAGACCTTTTCTTCGAACGCCATATCTGCATATTCAAAGTGCTATTACCAATGTTGGAACCAATACAGCATATAATTGTAAACTCCACGTTGTTCTATATCAAGGAGCTACTATAACAAAAGATACATTCGTGCTTCTTGGTACAATATCAGGCAGAGCAGGGATATCATCTACTAATGATGTCCAATATAGTGGTAGTGCTCTTACAGGTTGGACAATAACACCACAATGGACAGCCACGCCATAACCTAAGCCATGTCATACAGAAGGGTCTAGCTTGAAAGGTGAGAGATTAGCAGATTAAACCATCAACCTCTACTATGACTCGACCTAATAGGCATGGGAAGGCGTCTCAAAAGCGAACGGATTTCGACTGGAAAACGCCATCTGTCTATGTCACAGACACTTCCAATGGGCGACTATGGAACGAAATCCACAGCATGGGAGTTTCCCATCGTTTTAAGCGAAGTTCGAAAAGAGTACAAAAAGTACAATCGCGCAGCGACCGGTGCGGAGCAAGACGAGTCATGGGCGTCGGACGGTCAAGATTTTTACGGAAACGCGCTCCGTTCGCCTTTCTCCCATCGTTTTGATGGGCATGTTCGAGAAAGCGTAGGGATTGGCATTTGCTACGCTGCCGTCTGCCTGTGTCATAGACAGTTCAGCAGTTGTCGTAGCGTCTGCTCATCGACTGGTTCGACGCTGCCCATCAACAGTTCGACGCTTTCGACTGGCATGATGGTCGCTACTTCCTCTTCAATCGTAGATAGTAACCTGTCTTGTAGTACGGAGATGTATCGTTGCCATGACAATGGGCAACTCGATGTCCTTCTCCTGCACCGTGGATATGGTATGTGCGACAGTATCTGCAATAGAAACGCCATTGAAGACCATGATTATACTCCTTACACTCAACCACAGGATACTCATATCCGTCAATCGTGATGGTTTCTTCCAAACTCACATCCCTCCTTCATCCTCATTATTGATGCGTCGTTTCTTCCAATCAGGATCGTCCTTGGGTTTCTTAGCCTTCTGTTTCTCATGCAATTGCTTAACAAGTTCAACAAGTTCATGTTTCTGGAGGTCGGCTAGCTTTTCTTCTTCTTCTTGTTCAGCCCTCCAAATCCGTGAACTTGTGACCTTGATGATTTGAAGGGTCTCTGGGTCGTTCAACTTCCCATAGAGGTCTCTCATCCATTGGCCATCATCCGTTATCTTAACCTGATCGACGCTTGCATCTTTTATTCCTGCTTCCGTCAAGCGGTAAGTTGAAGGCGTCCCACGCTTAGGCTCCTCTGCAAACTCTATGAAACCCTGTTGTTCCAACGTTTCAAGGCGTCGATGGAGGGTAGCGTGCTTCATGTTGAGGGCTAGCAGCAACTCTTTTGTGTTGACTTCCTCTTTCATTCCTAACGCCCTTAGATAGTCAAGAATGGCTAAGGCGTCCTTGTCCAACGTCATAACCGACGATCGTAGGAACGGCTCTGTAATCTGCAATGCCGTCTCAAAATCTGTTGTCTCTGCGATCAGGTAGGTCTTCCCGCTGAATGTGACCGTCTTGCGCTGTAATTGATGGAGATTGCATATCGCCTTGATGAGCAACTGAAATTTTGGTTTGTCTCTTCTTGACCGGGGGTTTGTTGGGAAAGAATAGCGGAATGGGATTAGGACGGGCTTAGCGTTCTGCATAAGCCATCTGATAACGTGTGTCAGAAAATCTGTGCGTTGTTTTTCTTTAGGGTTCAGGTCTTCAGGCACGGCGTCTGCAACGTACTGGGCGTGATGTACGCCTTTTGTTTGCAGACGGCTAGTATCCACGTGGGCTATCCAGTTGCGACTGCCGTATTGTTCTTCCACGTTCTTGACCGTTGAAGTTAGAATGCATGGGCATCCTTCTGTCCGACGTTTCTCAACCTGTCCGGTATCCGCATTGACTATCCATCTTTCCAATCGTCCTTCTGTCATCCACACGCGTATATACTCCATTCCTTCTTCCAACCCAAACAACTCGTCAACTCTGAGCACCCTGCCTTGATAGTTGTCGGCAAGGTAGTTGACGGTCTGGTAGCTTATGGATGTGGGTTGGTCAGTGCGCTCTTTAGGAAATATCGATACCACGCAGCGCAACACATAGCTTTTCCCAGACCCAAAAATGTCAATGACCAAGACACCAAACGGTTTATCGGTAATTACGCTTGACAGATTGCACAGGAAGACGAGACTTTTAAGCTGCCGTTCTCCTACGATTGGAATGTCCAAGATGAGAATAACTTCATCCATGAGATTTGGTTTTTCAAGGAAACTCCTGATCTCAGGCGTCAGCTCTTCCTTCTCTTCCAAATCCCTGCTTGTTGGAATGTGGGTAAAGAAGAAATATGGTTTTGGAGGCTTGAACGCCGACTTGACTTTTGCCTCTATCTGGCTCTCTGACATTGGCGGTTTGTTCTTCAAGTTCCAGTCTAGCAGCTTCTTCAACACAAGCTCAGGAGACAACCCACCTTTCCTATACCATGAAGCAACACGGATAGCAGCGTTGTCTCTGCCGCCTTCTTCAACGCCTAGCAGCAGTTGATCGATGTCGATTTTCTCACGGAAGAAATCAATGGCATCTAGCTTCTTTTTGTATTCGTCATCCTCAGAGCAGATAGCATACAAGTCTTCAAGGAAATCGCCTTCATAATCCATGATAGGCGTTCCTTCATTCAACCACCTATAGTTCTTCTTCTTTTGAACATGGTAGCTCGGAGGCATAACACTGAAGCCACCTTCTCCTAGGATGTCAACTTCAATGCCTTTAGGCTTGAGATGATGAGTTGGATAGCTGCCTGTCTTGTGATAGAGAAACCGCGTTCCCTTGCCGGTAGCAAACATCAGTGTTGGAGGGTGAGCAGCTTTCCACAAATCGGAAAGGCGCATATCATCAAAATCCATCATGATCAAGTCGTTGCTAATATGACCGCAGATGACGCCGACGTTTATTCCTTCACGGAAGTAAACAGCAATCTCCGTCTCTGTCATGTGCCTACTCTGAAACTCCTTCCATTCTGCGGGAATAGGAGCTTTAGTAATCGGATCGGCAGCGGTAACGCTCCAGTCTCGTTTAAGATATTCTTTGGCATAGAGAGACAGATTTAACCGTGCTTCTCGCTTAACTCTTCTAGACATACGTTTTCCACTTCCATCTTGCCACTCTCAAGCACTCCTGTTTGATAGTGCAAGCGGCATACTTGCCTGGCAGACAGGAAAGGAAACTGAAGCAATCAGGCTTGCTCATGCTTCCAAGCTCCCTTCTTCTCTCTGCCACGGACAAGTGCGATACGCTTCCTACGCCTTGCTGAACTCACTCATTATCACCTGTATTTGGCCGCTGGGAACAGCATGTTTAACCAGGAAATCCAGCAGTTGAGAGTATGTTGGTGCTGTCTGCAAACTCTGAGCAAAACAACTGCAATAGCCTGAGAAGATGGCTTTCCACTCTGGGAGCAGTTTCGCATTTGCAAATGTCAATGTTTTCACCTCCCATTCCTGACTCCCCACCTTGCCTTCCTGGGAGCCTTCATCCAAACCCACTTCTGGGTTTTGGTGTCCCAGTATTGGCACTTGGCTTTTCTAGGTGGCAGTGGCATTTGTGATCACGTTAATGTGGGAGGCCTGCCAGACAGGTAAAGATTTGCGAAACCCCGCTGGCAAGCCTCGGTGGGAGTTGTGGACGAATAAACCCTCTCAGCAATCGTTCAAAGACAAGGGGGTTCACAACTCCTGTCTCTGCTGAGCCAAAGGAAACAGCAGGAACCATTTTACAAACCATGCTTCTGGAAGAAACCAGGCTTTTTCTCAAACGGCTTCACCGCGGCAGCAACAGCTTCCGCAACGGCTTTCTTGTGTTCAGCGTAGATTTTCTCTTTCTGTTGTTCTGTTAGTGAACAAGGCATACTCATTAGGAAATCTCTGAAACTACTCATGCTTCAATCACCTCTGGGGTTCTCGGTCATTGGGCCAAGCAACTTGTCCGCTGCCTGTGCTAATCTTTCCTCTTCCGTCGGCTTGTCTCTGCTAGCGTCTTCTCGGGCGAGTTTTTGGATGGCATTAACAACTCGGGTGAGCTTTTCGTAAAACAATCTCTCAGCTTCATCTGGAACCATGCGTATTGCTTGTTCCAACTCGTTGTAGAGGCCATCATCAATGTTTGCAGACTTGATTTTTGCTAGGAACTCTGCGACTAGCGGTGCGATCTTTGGTATTTCGCCCACGTCAAAGAAGTCAAGCGGACGCGGAACGTTTGGAGTTTCACCGCTGGCAATAATCCTAGCCTTTATCTTTTGGTCTAGCAATGGCAGCGTGTGAAGATAGGTTAGAAAAGTGGGTTCTTGGATTTTCAGAGGCTCGGTTATCTTGACGACCACGTCGCCTTCCATTGCTGTACCATCTTCAGCAGCGAACGAGATGCCTTGAGTCATCCCAGCGATAGCCTGATCTAACGCCTTCTTTTTTCTGTCCTGTTTGCCCATTTCAACATGATATGTCCATGGGTCTATTTTCTCCTGTCCTGTAAAACTCTCGTCTAACTTGTTTTCCTTGCGGATTATCTTAACGCGGTCAGGTGCTTGCTTCAACTTGAGAACTGTACCAGTGCGCAGTTTAGAATGGTCAGCGATAATGTCCTTCCCAAGATACTCTTTTCCGCTTCTGGAATAGAGTTTCTGTGGATGGACAACTTCCCAACCGTCGCTCATTTCTCCAACCTCCTTCTGAGGCGTTCTAAAGGCGTTTCACGTTTCGGTGTCTCGGTTTCCTCTGTTGGAGGCAGGTCTTCTTTCACGGTAAAAACAAGTCCGTCGCATGAAGGACATTTCATGTTGCTGTCTGAGCATTCTCCGCCGCACTTGACACAGATGATTTGGTGCTGCCTTGCTTCCTCACACTTAACTCGGATTGCTTCCATCAGCTTCACCCACGCCTGCGGATCGCCAGGCAGCATCACTTGTGGGTCGATAAGACTTAGTTCTTCAAAAACGAAACCGTAAGGAGCGAGGCCATCCAACCATTCTACTCCACCGCCCTTCACCCACGGATTAACACCGACGCTTACAGCCGTGATTTCTCCATTAGCGACTTTCTGCGCCATCTCCATGGTTATTGTCCCCTCATAATAAACTCCGTTTGCTGCCTCATCCCAACGAGCAAGTGTAACGGTGCCGATTGGTTGCTTGGGGTCATGGTCGAGAAATATCGGTTTGCCTTCTAATGTGGGCGCGGCATTTTTCAGACGGTCTGGGAGATATTTACGCGCGTCCTTGAACGCTGTCTCCTTATCCTTCTTGTGGTCTGTCATGCCTGGGTGAATGGCGACGCCGTGTATCTTGGTTCCAGCGACGCTGACCTTGCCTTCAAGAAAGAGGTCAGTGGTCATTGTTGTTTCCTCTCCCTTTTGAGCCACACACAACCCTTGTATTCGTAGATATCTTCAGGCAGTTTTACACCATTGTAGGACAGAAAAGCATGGAAAGCATGAAGCCGAAGATGAATCGTGTATTCCGACAGACCCATCTTCTTCATGGCATTGGCCAACGTCGCCTGGATTTCTACGGCCTCTTCAGGTGTTTTGATGGCAAGGTCGTCGGGTGTGGGCTTTAGGATGTCGCAGAACATATCCATGTATTCTTGGTAAAGTCGCTTTGTTTTCTCGGTGTATTGGTAGCTTTCAAACCACTTTTTCATGCTCATTGCTGTCGCACCTCTTTAGCTGCCTTTTCAACGGCCTCTTCATTGTCTAACAGAACGTTGATGAGATTATCATAGCTCTGGTTTTTGCGGCAGTGTAGCATTAGACGAAGAAGAGTTTTTTTCTTCACTGTGATAGTAGTGCTGTCTTTCATGTCGCTCACGCACACAATGTTTATGAATAACAACGTGAATATGATTATACATAAGGCAATCGTGAACAAATTATCACGGGACGGTCAACAATGCCTTTAATTGGTACTGAAAGTGAAGGCAAACTCACGGAAAAACAAGAACAATCACAGAGGACTAAGGAAAAGATCCTGCGCGCATTTTATGACGAAAACGAAAAGGAACATAGAAGTTGGTCGGAACTCAAATCGCTTACCAAATTGTCTTCGGGTGCTTTAAGCAAACATCTCAGAGAATTGCTTAGTCAAGGAGTAGTAAAGCGCAAAATCATAATCAACGAGAAAAACAGCATGAGAGAGGTTTATGAATACACTGAGAAGTTTTTAGAGGCTAAAGGCAAGCAACCGCAAGCTATTGAAACAGACATTCTCAGAGTCTATCACATCGACAAGAAAACCTGTATTGCTCGATGGGGATATACAAAGAAAGCAAGAAAACGAAAACCGCAAACAACATCTAAGAAGGAAGAGAGAGAAAAGAAGCCTTTCCATGCGACATCTGAAATCTTTGAAATCTAAACAAAAAAAAAGAAGGGAAGATTATGTTTCGTTGCTTACAACGACTTTGCCGCTTGGCAGCGTCGCCACAAACATCCATCCATCACTCAGCAGTTTGACCAGGTCGGCTTCAGCAACGATTCTCTGGCAGTGGCCGTCAGTGCAATCTTTGTGTTTTTTCTTCTTCTCGCGCACTAAACCATATCGCCGCTTCAACTCCATCTGTTCCGCTTCTAATGCTGTGAGCTTTTCCTGAACGTCTTTTGGGATTGTCGGGGTCTCAGTTGTAAACTCTAACAATGACAACGCCTCTCGGAACTTCTCTCTCAGTTGGTTAATGGCAGGCTGAGAGTAAGGTGCTTCCTCGCCTCTGAGCTTGCGGCCGCGGATTTTCCTTGCCCAGTTCTGGCTTATGGCAATCTGCTCTAATGCGGTTGTGACCCAGCGTCTGCCATCATGCAGGCTGAACGGAACGCCGCAACGCTTGGACAACTGCCAAACTGCAAACCCGAGAGCATCATAGGAGACAGGTCGATAAGGTCGCATGGTTTCTAGCCAAATGTGATCGTCAGCCGTGACCTTGCGACCCATTTTCTGCTCAAGCCACTCCTTATAGGCGATTAAGTCTCTCTTGGCTTCTGGCGTCAAAAACGTGATTTGTCGGACGCCTCGATATTTGCCTTTACCGTGTCCTTTCAGTATCTCAGGAGGCAGGTTAATGCAGGGCAGGTCAATGTTTTCCCAAGTCGTGATTGTTCCATCTTTCTCTTCTTTTGTTTCAAGGTGTTTCCAACAGATACTGCCAAGCGTTTCTTTGGCAATCGCCGTGCTGCAGACAAACGTTATCAGCGCACGGTCTCTCAGATTATAGGTGTTGTCCCGCAGTTTCTTCAATCCTTCCTTTGACAGTTTGTTGTAGTCTTTGGTTTTTTCAAGTTGGATTGCACCACTTGCCCTTGCTACGCTCTTGTAACTGTATTTGAAAAACGACTTAACAGCGTTAACGCGCCAGAACTTGAGAGCGTTGGTCACGCCTGGAAGGTCGGCAGCGACGAAGGCGTCTAACAGCTTCTCAATCTCTAGGTTGGCAGGGTCTTTCTTCATCGCTAACAGTTCAGTTGGCGTCTTGCCTGCCCACCGGCAGAAGTGATAAAGCGACAGTGCGTTTAACTCCTTGACTTGGAGTTTAGACAACCACTGCGTGACTTCAGGAATCTTTGAAGCCCACAGCTCAATGATGTTGGTTTCTGTCATTTCTTTTTCCATGTTTGATTCCTCAAAAATGATATGTCAAACCGAATATTTAGGAATACCTGTTAATGTTTTGATTTACCTACGCTATCATATAATACAGTTTTGATTACAAACAAAATCTTCCCTCCTCTCAAACCGTAAACCAATCCATCATCCGCTCAAACTGCGTCAAAGCGAAAACCGCAGCAGAGCAGCCACACCGCCCAGCCCGCTGAGCTGGGCTCCCGCCTCATGCTCAGTGCTGACGACCATCACAGTGCCACCCTTCTTCTCAACCGTCTCCATCACCCCTTCGATGAGCAGACGCTTCTCATCATGCGACTCACGGAGCATCTTATCCGTCAAAACAACCCTCTCAACCGCGCCCAGATCGGCTGCACTCTTAACCTCCTCAAACCCGTAAGCCACCTTTGCCTCGTCCTTCCCAAGCCGCTTCAATACCTCTTCAACAACCTCTGTTTCTTCTGCAACCCGCATCTTCTTCATAGTCTTAAGCAGCACGCCAGAACGCAACGCCTCATGTATTCCAGCCATGCCTCCGTTGTTAACGCTCTTCACGTCCAGAACCGACCCCGCAACGTCAGCTGCCTCATTCCTTACGAACCTTGCAAAATCATCCTTGACGAAGCCCACGCCGATGATTGTAATCGGGCTGTGCGACTCTGTCCAGACTTGACGAAGGCTGTTCAACGCTCTTCTAAAATACTCCTTCTTGGCTTCACTTCTCCTGTCCGTCTCAAGCTTCCCAGGAAGCTTCACCCTCTCCTCAACCCTCTCTTCAATCCCATACTGAGCCGTAGTCGCTATCAGGAAGCCTTCATCGTCTATGGAAACTATTATGATGGGCTTCTCAGACGTTCTGCTGGCTCTTTGCAGCCTCTCAACCTGATGCCTCGCCCACGACTTCTTCACGATGGTGATCGGCGTGTTCAACGTGATGTTAAGCGTGTGATGCGCCCCCGTGGGCACCGTTTCCGGCGCGTCGCAAATCGTCCCATGAACCCTGAGCCTGCCCAAAAACTTGTCCCACCCAACATCCTCCACGTTGACCCCCAAAAACACGGGAACCCTCTCCCCACGCGTGGGTCTACCGATCTTCTTGTCAACTTTCATTTCCCGCGTAGTACCCGCGTAAACCTTGTCGTCCCCGTAAATGACGTTGTACAAGTGCCAAAAATCATCAACCGTTTCAGGGACGACCTTCACAAAACCCTTCTTCAGGTTCATCTCCAAAATCTTCAAAACCCTCACCCTCGCACATCGAACGGTTAACACTCACTAGTCCGCTTCTCATATAAAACCATAGATTCACCGCCGACGCATCGACCCCCTCCACACCAGACCGCGTGCAGCCGCTTCCTCTGCAAACGTCTTGTTTTCCGTCAAACACGTCGAAAAGCCTATCAATGTGTCTCGCGTAGCTTCTGCTTCTAACTTCGTGCAGGGTGCTGACGTTGGCGTTTGTCGAGTTTAAGTACGAGCTGGGCAAGGTGGAAAGGGGCTACAACAACAGAACATTGTACATAGATGTTTCAAACATGCGCGTTGCCAGCAAACCGGTCAGCAAACAGATGAGGGACACGTTCACGGGCGGCCGCGGCTTCAACCTTTGGCTACTTTGGAACGCGTTGCCAAAGCATCGCATCGTCAAATGGGATGATCCTGAGAACGAAGTGTGCATCGCCTGCGGCCCGTTGGGCGGCACGCCTGTCTATCCAGGCAGCGGAAAGAGCATCGCAGTCTCAATCTCCCCGCTCACCGACAGCGTCATCGACTCGAACGTCGGCGGCTACTTCGGTCCATACCTGAAATTCGCAGGCTGGGACGCGCTCGAGATTCAGGGAAAGGCCAAGTCTGAAGTCGTCATCCTCATCGACGGTGACGAAGGCAAGGTTAAAGTTGAAGACGCATCCTCTCTGCACTCTGAAACTCACGTTATCACAGACCTCTTGGCCAAAAAATACGCGCCCGAGAACGGCCAGTGCATTTCAGTGGTCTCATCTGGGCCGGGAGCCGAGCACACGTTTCTTGGCTGCCTAAACTTTTCTTGGTATGACGCCGGACGAAAGATCCATCGGTTTAAACAGGCCGGAAGAGGTGGGATCGGCACGGTTCTGCGGAACAAGAGGGTGAAAGCCGTAGCCGTGAAGTATTCTGGCAGAATGTCCGTTGAAACCAACGGTCCCGCTGACCCGGAAAAGGTGAAGCAAGTTGGCACGGCTCACAGCCAAGAGATACGAAGCCTCGACGCCAAACAGAACGAGATGGCAGCGATTGGAACAACGCATCTTGTCACCATAATGAACGACTTTGACCTTCTGCCCGTGAACAACTACAGGTTCGGCAGCGACCCAAAAGCTGAAGAGCTGGGAAAGGAAGTCTACAGGAAAAAGTTTCACAAGGGCTTCGACGGATGCTGGATGGGCTGCGCCTTAGCATGCGCCCACGGCGTGAAAGACTTCGAACCCAAGACAGGCCCGTACAAGGGCCAGAAAGTCTTCGTCACAGGCCCAGAGTACGAAACCATCGCTGGGGTGGGCAGCAACTGCGGAATCTTCGACGCTGAGCACGTTGTTGAAATGAACTTTTACTGCGACGTGTACGGTTTGGACACGATTTCCGTGGGCACGGCCACGGCGTTCGTCATGGAATGCTACGAGATGGGCCTAATCGATGAGAAAGCAACCGGCGGGCTAGGGCTTAAATTTGGAAACAAGGAGGCTGCATTGGAACTTGTCCATCAGATGGCCAGAGGCGAGGGCTTCGGCGTCGTGGTCGGCACGGGCATTAAGCGGATGAAGAGGCTTTTCGCAGAAAAGTACGGTGCTGACCCGAGGATGCTGCAGGATATTGGCATGGAGGCCAAAGGGCTGGAGTTCTCAGAGTACGTTACCAAAGAGTCGCTCGCCCAGCAGGGCGGTTACGGGCTTGCTTTGAAGGGGCCTCAGCACGACGAGGCGTGGCTCATATTCTTGGACATGGTACACAACCTCATGCCCACGTTCGAGCAGAAGGCAGAAAACCTGCATTGGTTCCCCATGTTCCGCACGTGGTTCAGTCTCAACGGCCTGTGCAAACTTCCATGGAACGACGTTGTTCCAGTAGACAACAAGGACACGAAAGAACCAGCCAAGGTGATGGCCCACGTGGAGAACTACGCACGATTCTTCTCAGCCGTAACGGGCAGAAAGGTCACGGTTGAAGACGTAATCTTCATGAGTGAAAAAGTGTACACTTTCCAACGCGTCTTCAACCTGAGGATGGGTTTTGGCACACGACAGCATGATGCAATACCTTATCGTTCCGTCGGGCCTGTTACAAAGGAGGAGTACGAGAGCCGGGCAGAGCGATACGATAGACAGCTCAGGGAAAAAGTCGGCTGCGACCCTGAGGGTAAGTCCACCGAAGAGAAAATGGCAGCGTTGCGCAGATACCGCGAGGCAATGTACGAGAAGCTGAAGGACGCGGTCTATGCAAGGCGAGGATGGAGCAAAAACGGGGTTCCCACTCCGCAGAAAGTGAGAGCGTTGGGGATAGACTTTCCAGAAGTAGTCGAACTCCTACGGAAGCACCAGTGACCAAGGAACCCATAGATAAGCGCGTGCATCAACGTTTATCCATGCCCGGTTTATTTCTCCCAGTGTCAACGACGCGTGAAGTGTTTAAAAGCTCCTCTCGCTCAGTATTGGTTGTTTGAAACGAGGGCTTGGCCATGAAGGTCACTTTCTGGCTCCTAGACATCGGCTATGAGGCTAAGGAGGAGTCATCAGAAATCTGGCTTTGGGGCATTACCAACGCCAGAGAAAGGGTGCTGATTGTTGACAGGAGCTTTGTGCCGTACTTCTACGCCGTGGTCACAGATGGCGCGGAGCCTGAAAAGGTTGTTGAAAAAATTGCCAAAAGCCCTTGTGTTTTGGCGGCGAAGCCTGAAGTTGTTGAGCGCAGGTTCTTTGGAAAACCTGTGAAGGCAGTCAAGGTTTGCTGCAGGAACGCTGAAGGAATAGCGAAGTGTGCAAAACAAGTTCGAGAGTTCGAAGGCGTAAAAGATTGCTTCGAAGATGACATTCGCGTTGCCATGCGGTACCTTGTTGACAACAATGTTGTTCCATGCGGGTGGCACGAAATAGAGGCAACTGAGGAGGCGAACAAGCTGGGCGTTCGAACGGACAAGGTCTACGCGGCAAAATCATTCCCGAAGCCCGTCGAAAAAATGGAGGCTCCGCCGCTGCGGGTC
>Ga0315280_10003203_pt1 | contig 25360 bp, 16 predicted proteins | sample YL17G06_40_MG_FD_203697 | JGI IMG/M metagenome (GOLD analysis project Ga0315280, IMG submission 203697) | Sediment microbial communities from Yellowstone Lake, YNP, Wyoming, USA - YL17G06_40 | ecosystem: Environmental > Aquatic > Freshwater > Lake > Sediment | place: USA: Wyoming | collected...
TCGATGATGGCGCAGAGGTTGTCCAGCTTGTAATGGCCGGCGGCCATGGCCGCTTCCCAGATATTGCCCTCCTGCTGCTCGCCGTCGCCCATGATGCAGTAAATGCGCGATGGCCTGCCCAGCAGGCTGACGGCCAGCGCGTTGCCCGTCGCCACGCTCAGACCCTGTCCCAGCGATCCGCTGGAGACCTCGACGCCGGGCACCTTCAGCCAGTTGGGATGGCCCTCGAAGGGCGCGTGCAACTGGCGGAGCAGCACGGTGTCGTCCAGGGGGAAATAGCCGGCCTTGCCCAGGGCCACGTACAGCGCTGGCGCCTTGTGCCCCGCGGACCAGAAGACGCGGTCGCGGCCGGGCCAGGCCGGCTGCTGGGGGTCGTGATTCAACACCCGCAGATACAGCGCGGCGGCGATGTCCATGATCGACAGGGTGCCGCCCGGATGCCCGGAACCGGCCGCGAAGATGTCGATCAGGTTGATGGCACGCATCTCGGCCGCCGCCTGCCGCAGCTCTTCTATGCTGAGCCGCGGGCCTCGCTGCTCGCGAGCAGGTTGGGTCTTCATGTCCGGCCCTCCTGATTGATACCCAATGACCGCACTTTATAAATATCACACCGCCGCCGCTTGGGCGCGGTTCCTAAGAAAGTTATCATCACGGATGGACACAGATGGACGCTGATGGTGCGAAGACGCCGAGAGCGGCCGGCTCAGAAAAGGCTCGGGCCCACACGATGACCGGCAGAGCACTCGGGCGGCGCTGCGGCGCCGGCCCCATCCGCGTTCACCCGTGCTGATCCGGGGTGAGTTTTTCAGCGGTCAGGATGCTTGCCGGACGGCCCGCTCCAGCAGGTCCAATACCTTTTCTTCGGCCGCCCAGCGGCGCAGGTACTCCATGTCGAGACGGCCCGCCTGCAGTTTCAATACGCCGAGGACATCCCGCCATTGCTGATCGGAGACTTCGCCGCCCTGCCGGTACCAGCGGAGTTTGGAGAGCACGACGTCTTCGGGCGATTCAACGAAAACCGCGCGGGGCGGATCAGGCTCCAAAGAAACCCACCGGCGCCGCCGGAGTGCCTCCCGGTCGTAGGCGCGTGGCGAAAGGGGAAAGAGGTCAACCTTGAACACCTTTGGCATGTAGATGACGCTGAACGAAGAGCGCCTGCGAATTGCTTCTTCGGCAACCTCCGCGTCCATGTAGAACTCCTTGCCCAGGATGGCAGCGAGCCGGCGACCGTCGCCTATGCGCAGATCAGCAACGATGTCGGTGTCGCGGGTGCCTCGAGACACGCCGTGGGCGCTGACGGCCAGCGACCCGACCACCATGTATGCGATGGATAAGCAGTCCAGGCGGTCAATCACCAACAGGGCCGGATCGAGGAAAAGCAGCGAGTTTTCACCATCCATGTTGCTCGGGATCCCATCCAAACAGGCGAATCGCCCACTCGCGCCCCAACCATCGCGCGGCGAACCGGCGACGCTGTTCGTCTTCGTCGGCCCCTGGGTGGCTGCTGCGCGCAGAAAGCTCGGCAAGCCGGCGAAGGCCTTCGGAGGTCTCGGCTGCCAGTTTGATGCGCTCGGCGGGGCTTTTCTTCCGCAGCAATTCCAGCATGAGGCGTTCGGTCTCTTCGCTGGTGTCGCCGGAAAGCGTCGCCATGGCGCTATTGTAGTTGAAAGTTATGAGTGGAGAGCCAAGAATTTGGGTTCCTCTCCCAAAAGTGTAAAGGCGGAACGCGGCGGCTGCTATTTGATGGCGAGTGTCACAGTGTTACTCGGCACGCCGTTCTGAGTGAGCACCAGCGGCACAGCCGAACCCGGTGTGATGCCGCCAGGGATTTGCACGTTCACCTGGTAGAGACCGACGAAACCGGGCGCCAGACCCGCGTAATGAACCACGGCCGATTTGCCCCCGATGGTCGCGGTCACCGGCAACGTTACTCGTGCCAGCGGTTCCGCTGATGGCGCCGCTTGGCCGGAAGCGATTGCCGGCTGAGTCGTGCCCAGGCCAGTGCAATAAACCTGCACGATGTCGCCTGCCGCCGCGGGCGCCGCCGTGTCCACCAGCCGCCCTTGGGCATCCCGGATAGCGCCCTGGCCCGTCCCCTGTTGGTTGGTGGTGAAAATTCCGGGCTGCGAGGCCGTCACCGTAATCGTCTCAGGCACAGCGAAGGTCTCCGACCCCGTTGCTTCCAACCGGGTCTTCACCACCGCGCTGTGACGGGTGTTGGCTGTCAGTTCAAACGGAAGCTGCGCGTTGATCTGCCCGTCGCTCGAAAAGAACAGTGGAGCGTCGCGTCCGCCGATGTTCAGTGCGGCGCCGCCCAAGGTGGTGTCCAGCGGCACACGACTGGCGGAGTTCTGCCCGCGCGCCAGGTTGCGGCCGAACACCGCGATAATCGCGCCGGGCGCAACCGCTACCCCAGGCGCGAAGCTGGCCCCATTGACGATTCCCCCGGAGTTCAACGCCGGGGCTGAAGGATTAAGGCCGACCGCCCCGAGCGCCTGTATCTCGACAGGCGTCAGCGGCGGCAGACTGGCGCGCACAGTGACTACAACTTGTGTTGCCGCGTTCGACGGCCGCCAGGTGCCGATGTACGTGCCGTTCTTCAAACTGGATAGCACCAACGGCGGATCGCCGTTGGTGAAGCTGGCCACAACCGTCGCGTTTGCCACCGCCGCGCCGCAATCGTCCGCCACCTGCACCTCAATCGCGCTGGGCCAGCCGGCGGGTGACGAAAAGCTACTCCCCAGGCTGCGGTGGACGGCGTGCAGGCGTGTAGGCACACAGGGAGTTGTTGTGTCGAGTGGCACGACACCATCGCCGCCGTCACCGGGCGTGTGGTATGAGGCAACCACGGCCGCGCCTGCCGGCCGCGCCACTACCAGGAACAGAATGTTCACATTCTGCAGGCTGCCGTCACCGAACAGCAGGGTCAATCCGCCGCGGTACACCCCGGATGTCAGCGTGCCAAGCGTGGGCTGCACTGTCACCGTCTGCGGGTCGGTCACGGAGATGGCGAAGTTGAGCGGCAAGGCCTCCAGCCAGTCCCCGCCATCCAGCGTCAGCACTCCACTCCGCGCGTCAACCGCAGCCGTTCCCGCCGTCGCCAGGCGCACGGTCTGAGAACCGGGCGACGAAGTCTCCGCCTGAGTGGCGAAGATCAGCCCGGTCGGACGAACCAGCACGCCCGGATTGCTGCCCCGTGGCAGGACGTTCAGATCCACGCTGACAAGCTGCGGCGAGTTGCGAGCCGTGGATGATTCCACGCGGATCAGCCCGCTGTAGCGTCCCGCGCGCAGGCCGGTCACGTTTACGGCCACATCGATCAGGGGCACCTCGGTCGAGGCGGCATCGCTACGGCCGGCCGTGGCTGACAACATCCTGAGCCAATTCCCTCCGGAGAGCGTTTCGGTCCGCACCGTCCAGTTCATCACACCCTGCCCGGCATTCAGGATGCCGATGCTTTGCGATGGAACCACCGTGCCGCCCTCCACGCCGGTAAACAGCAAACCGTTCTGGCTTACGAGGATGGTCTGAACCTGGGCCGATAGCAGTAACGTCACGGGAATGCGTTGTGTCTGGTTGGTGGTCGAGCTTTCCACCACCACAGCTCCCGAATAGACGCCGGGGGTGAGACCGGTGACGTTCACACTCACCTGCACGGCTGCGGCGGAACCAGCCGAGAAGGAACCGGACGCCGGCGAGACGCTCAGCCAGTTGCCGCCGCTGGTTGTCTCGGCCCGCGCGGTCCAAGCCAGCGTGCCGCCTCCGGCATTGCTGATGCGCAGTGTCTGGCTGGGCGGATCGCTGGCGCCGGTCGCGGTCTCCACCGTCAGCGACGACGGCTCCACAACAAGCTGAGTGGCAACAGCAGGAACAACGGTGAGTTCGACCGTCACCGTTTGGGTAATCGGCATGGCCAGCGGAGCCGTCACCGCCACCATCCCACGGTAGGTTCCTTCCGCCAGCTTGCTTGCGTCCACGCTCACGTCAATGCTGCGCGGCACCGAACCGGTTGGAGGTGAAACCAGCAGCCAGTTCCCGCCGCTCTCCGTGGAAGCCTGCGCACCCCAGGCCAGCCCCATGACCCCGCTCGTCACTGCGGCCTGTTGCGTCGTGAGAACGAGCGTACCCGCTGGTACGGAAAAAGTGAGCTTTGAGGGAGAGACTGAAAAGGAAGGTGGGGCAGCAAGGACCTTGCGGATACGGTAATTCTTGTTATCGGCAATGTACAGGTTGCCGGCCGCGTCCACTGCCACACCGAAGGGCTGGATGGAGGCGCGGGTCGCCGGCCCGCCGTCACCGGAGAAGTCAAAAGACCCATTACCGGCGACCGTCGCAATCACTCCGTCGACGCTGACCTTACGAACACGGCCATTGTTCATGTCGGCAATGTACAGGTTGCCGGCCGTGTCCAGGGCCAGCCCCTCGGGTGTATTCAAGGAAGCTGCGATGGCCGGCCCGCCATCGCCCGAGAATCTCGCGGTCCCGTTGCCCGCATAGGTGGTAATTGTTCCGCCAGCGTCAACCCTGCGGACGCGATGGTTCCCGCCGTCGGAGAAGTACAGGTTCCCCGCGCCATCAACCGTCGCACCCCAATAGGCGCTAACGCCTGTAGACAGGAAGAGTGCTGCGGCGGTGGCCGGCCCGCCGTCTCCCGAGAAACCAGCCACACCGGTCCCTGCCACCGTCGAGATGATCCCTGCGGGAGTGACCTTGCGCACCCGGTCGTTGTCAACGATGTAGAGGTTGCCCGCCGCATCCAGCGCCAAACCCGAGAGCAAGACTAGAGAGGCGGCCGTTGCCGGCCCGCCGTCGCCGGAAAAGCTGGCAACCCCAGTACCGGCGACAGTTGTAATCTTGCCGTCCGGGCTAACCTTGCGGACGCGGTTGTTGAAACGGTCACCGACGTAAACGTCGCCGGTCGGGCTTACGGCGACACCGTCGGGGCCATTCAGCGAGGCGCTCGTGGCCGGCCCGCCGTCTCCGAAAAAGTCAGGGGTCCCGTTGCCCGCCAGTGTCGTGATGGTTCCGTCGGCAGCCACCTTGCGGACCCGGTTGTTCCTCCAATCCCCGATATACAGGTTGCCGTAAAGGTCCAGTGCCGCGCGAACTGGACTGGCCAGCGTGGCGCTAACGGCCGGGCCCCCATCCCCCGAGAAACGGAACCGGCCGTTGCCGGCAACCGTAGTGATGACTCCGCTCGGGCTGACCTTACGAATGCGTGGATTTTCGCCAATAAACAAATTGCCTGCAGCGTCAAATGCGAGGGCCCTTGGCCAACCCAGCTTCGCCTTGGTCGCCGGTCCCCCATCGCCCGAAAAGCCGTTACCGTTGCCGCCGGCTACAGTAGTAATGGTACCTTGTGGGTTGACCCGACGGATGGCGTATGCATCGAAATCGGCAATATAGATGCTCCCGTCGGAATCGACTGCCACACCGGCGGGAGTAATCAGCTTGGCCGCGGTAGCCGGCCCGCCGTCGCCGGAATACCCCCGAAACCCCGTGCCGGCTACAGTGGTGATGATCCCGTTGCTGGCATTCACTTTTCGGACGCAGGAGTTGCTGTAGTCCGCAATGTAGAGGTTCCCCGCCGCGTCCAGCGCCACTCCTTGGGGCGAATTCAACGAAGCTGCGGCAGCCGGCCCACCATCGCCGGAAAACCGGGCGGCACCGTTGCCGGCCACTGTGGCGATGATTCCCCCGGACCCGACCTTTCGGATGCGGTTGTCGCCGCCATCGCTGACGTAGAGGTTTCCTGCTGAATCCACGGCGAGACCAGACGGAGCCCGCAGGCGAGCTAGGGTAGCTGGCCCGCCATCGCCGGAAAATCCCGCGACTCCGCTGCCTGCCACGGTAGTGATCGTCCCATTGGGGCTGACCTTGCGAATCCGGCTATTATTGCGGTCGGCGATATACAAATTGCCGGTCGCATCGAACACCGCAGCCATGGGATAGCTGAGCGATGCGCTGGTGGCCGACCCGCCGTCGCCGGAAAACGCAGCGACTCCATTCCCCGCGACAGCAGTCAGCACGCCGTCGGGGGAAATCCTCACTACCAAGTGGTTTCCAATGTCGGCCGCGAAGAGGTTGCCGGCGGCATCCAGAGCAACACCCCAAATCTGCCCCAGAGGCGCATTCAGTGCCGGCCCAGTATCGCCGCGGTAAATCCAGGTAGTGCCTGCCACCGTCGTGATGACGCCTTGGCCCAGGGCTGGTGACACAGCGCCAAACAGCATGCAGGTTACGAGTACAGTAGTGCGGAGGGTCCGGGAGTGCATGGCGCTCCCCCCTTTCAGCTTGCGTTTGGGTTCGACACCAAGGCCTCTTGCCGACTACCCCGTCGGTTGCGCACTATTGTAGGGTAACTGCCGCGAGAGGGAAAGAGTACTGCCAAGGTCAGAAACCGAGTCCCCAAAAATTCACACGCAGCTCGGCAGGGGCGCGAGGAAAACCACGGGGCATCGGGCGAGGCGCCACTGGCCAGCAGGCGCTCGCCGGCCCCCGGCCCCCGTTCACTGGAACCCACTGAATCAACATAGCCTAATTGCCGCCACACTCTTGGGAGAGGAACCCTGCTTTGAGACCCAACTCTGCACTCACCTCTTCAGTTCCTACAGCACCCTGGCGCCGTATTTCTTCAGTGCCGCGGAATCCAGTTCCACGCCCAAGCCCGGTTCGTCGCCGAGCGTCAGCACGCTGTCCTTGATTTCCGGCCGCTTGCTGTACAGCTCAAACCAGAATGGCTCGCGGTCCGGATTGGCGAAGGATTCCAGGATGTAGCCGTTGGGAACGGAAGCCAGCAGGTGGCCATGCACCACCGGCTCATGGTGCGGAGCCATCCAGATGTCCAGGGCGCTGGCCATGCCCGCCAGGCGGCGCCATTCGCTCATGCCGGTGCGGGCATGGCAGTCGAACTGCAGAAAATCGATGGCGCCGGTTTCCATCAGCCGCCGCGCGCCATATCGCGTCTCTTCGTCCTCGCCGGAGGCCAGTGGAATCGGGCAATCCTTTTTCAGCCTATGTCACACAAAAGGTCCTGGAATCCAGCGGGGCAGGAAGCGGGAGGCGGGAGGCCGGAGTCGCGAGTTGAGTGAACTTTTTCTTGCCCGCTGGGTTTATAATGACCCGAGAGAGTGCATCTCAAATCAATGGAGAGGTTAGCCATGAAGAAACTTGCAGTGATTGCCGGCCTCGCGGTCCTGTTTGCCGCGTTTGCCGTGACGGCGATGGCCGCCGAAGTCAGCGGCACGTACAAACAGAAGATGGAAACGGCGCGCGGGACTTCCGAACTCACCATCACCTTGAAGCAGGCGGGGGACACGGTCACCGGGACGCTTGTCAGAGTGTTCGGCGAGAAGAGAGTCGAGCAGCAGATCAAGGAGGGCAAGGTCAGCGGCGACCAGGTCGAATTCAAAGTCGAAACGCGGATGGGGGAGAACACGGTCATAGCGACCTACAAGGCGAAAGTGACCGCCGAGGGGCTGGAGGGCACCGTCGCCATGGGCGAGAAGCCACCCAGGGACTTCAAGGCCGCCCGGCAGAAGTAGGAAAACCGGCCGGAGACTGTAGGCTTTAGGCTGTGGGCTGTGGGCTGTGGGAAACCAGCCGGTGGCCTACAGCCTGCCAGCCTTCAGTTCTCGGCCACAGCTCGCCTGTAGCCAGGGGCCCACAGCCCCCGGCCCACAGCCTGCCTTTTCATGCTATCTATAGGGGCATGGAACTCATACCCAGCAACGAAGAAGTGCTGAACATCCTGCGCAAGACGGGTGCCTTGAAGGAGGGGCACTTCGTGCTTCCCTCCGGGCGGCACACCGACCACCTGCTGCAGATGCCGCTGGCCATGCGCTATTACCGGGAAGCGAAGACGCTGAGTGTGGGGCTGAGCCGGTTGCTCCGCTGCGATCCCGAAATCGCCCGCCACTTGCCGAACGTCAGCATCGTCTCGCCGGCAACCGGCGGCATCCCGGTGGCCTATGGCCTGGGCGAGGCGCTACGCGCCAGCCAGATTTATTGGGCGGAGCGCGTCGAGAAAGGGCGGCTCGAGTTCCGCCAGTTCATGGAGATCCACGAAAAGGAGCGCTGCATCGTGGTGGACGACATCCTGCGAACCGGGCAGATGCTGGCGGGACTGCGAGACCTGTTGCTGGCGCGCGGGGCCAAGGTGCTGGCGCTGGCCGTTATCGTGCATCAACCCAACGTCGAAACCGTCGATCTCAGCCCCCTGCCGGTCTATTCGCTGGCGCGCGTTCAGTACACGTATTGGGAGAACGAGGAAGCCTGCCCGCTCTGCGAGAAGGGCGTCGCCGCGGTGGGCGTGAAAGTGTAGGCTGTGGGCTGGCGGTGGTTCAGCCTACGGCCTACAGCCTACAGCCGTACTACTTGCCCAGCCATTGGCGCCACCACCCCATCACTTCGCGGTACCAGCGGGCGCTGTTAGCAGGTTTCAGAATCCAGTGCCCCTCATCCGGAAAGTAGAGCATCCTGGAGGGCACTTTCATCTTTTGCAGCGCGGTGAACATCTGGAACCCCTGCGAGACATCCACGCGGTAATCGAGCTGGCCGTGGACGACGAGCGTGGGCGTCTTGAAGTTTTTCACGTAGCTGCTGGGCGACCACCTGCGGTACATCTCCGGGTTGTCCCAGGGCGTGCCGCGGAACTCCCACTCCGGAAACCACAGTTCCTCGGTTGAGCCATACATGCTGGCCAGGTCGAAGACGCCGTCGTGGGTGACCAGGCAGCGGAAGCGGTCGGTGTGGCCGGCGATCCAGTCGATCATGTAGCCGCCGTAGGAGGCGCCGGCGGCGCAAAAGCGCTCCTTGTCCACGTAAGGCAGGCGCTCCACATGCGCCACACCCTTCATGATGTCTTCGTAGACTTTGCCTCCCCAATCGGCGTTGATCTCATCGGTGAATTTCTGGCCGTAGCCGGTCGAGCCGCGCGGATTGAGCAGGGCGATGACGTAGCCGGCGCCGGCAAAGACCTGCGCGTTCCAGCGGTACGTCCAGCCGTCCTCCCAGGCGCCCTGCGGCCCGCCGTGGATGAGGATGATCACCGGATAGCGCGACTGGGGGTTGAAGCCGGGCGGCTTCACCAGCCAGCCGTGCGCCGTGGCGCCGCCGGCGCCGGCGTAGCTGAAAGGCTCCGGCGCCGAAATATATGTATCGGCCAGCAGCGGCTCGTTGATGCGCGTCACCGGCTGCGGGTTGGCCGTGGTCGCGGAGGCGGCCGCCCGGAAAATTTCGCTTGGCCCCCGGAGGCTGTTGCGGGTGAACACCAGCGTGGCGCCGTCGCGGGTAACGCCGGCATCGCCGTTGCTGGCGCCCGTCACCACGGCCCGTGGCTCCCCGCCGCCGGCGGGGATCGCCATGATGGGGCGCGTCGCCTCGCTCTCGGTTCCGAAATAGATCCGGGCGCTGTCGGGCGACCAGAACAAGTATTCGACGCTGCGGTCCCAGTCCTCGGTCAGGCTGGTGTGCCTGCCCGACTGGCGGTCATACAGCATCAGGCGAAACCGGTCCGACTCATAGCCGGGGCGGCGTTGTGCCCGGTAGGCGATGTACCGCCCGTCGGGCGAATAGACCGGGGTGGCGTCCCAGGCGGGATTGGCAGTGATCTTCTTCGCCGGGCCGCCGCCGGCGGGCGCCACGAAGATGTCGTAGTTGGTGCTGGCGGCTTCGACCGGGTCCAGGCAGGTGACGTAGGCCACCTCGCGGCTGTCGGGGGAGAAGGCGTAATCATCGGGCCCGCCCAGCGAGAACGGCGGCACATCGTGATCGCCGGGAGTCAGATCGATCGGGCCGCCACCGTCCGCCGCCACGATGAACAGATGGCTTCGCTTACCGTGCTTGAAGCTCGACCAGTGGCGGTAGAGCAGGCGCGTGAACTCTTCCGCCTTGACCGCATCGCGCTCCCGCTCCTCCTGCTTCCGCTTGTTGCAAGCCATGTCCCGGCACTCGGGATCGACCTCGGAAGTGAACAGCAGGCGGCGGCCGTCGGGCGACCACATCAGCCCGTCGGCCTCCGTAGGGAGATCGGTGAGTTGCCGGGCGTTGCCGCCGTCGGCGTCCATCAGCCAGACCTGCTGCGAGCCGCCGCGGTTGCTGATCCAGGCGATGCGCTTGCCGTCCGGCGACCAGCGAGCGCGCTGGTTGCGCGTTCCCTCGCGCGTCACCTGCTGCGGCGCTCCGCCTTCGAGCGGCGCCCGCCAGATCTGCGACGGCCGCGTGTTGCGGGCCACGTCCGGCGACGTCACCGCGAATAGAACCTTCGTGCCGTCCGGCGACACCTGCGGATCGGAGATCCGTTGCAACGAGAGCAGCGTTTCAATCGAGAACGGCTTTTTTTGAGCAGCCAGCGGCCCGGCCGCCAGCAGGACAAGAAGGAGCGGTCCAACAAATCGCATTCCCTCCTTGTACCACAGAGACGGTTCACCAAAAAGGCGCAAAGAAACGAAGGGCCACAAAGAACCGACTTGGTGTTCTTTGTGGCCTTCGTGGCTTTGTGCTTCAAAACACGGTTAACGGATCATGGGAATGACGGCGCGGCCGGTGACCGGCGAGCCATCCACCGATACGACTACCGGCACGTTGTCGCCCGCCACGCCGGCCGGCACCACCACGTTGATTTGGTATAGGCCGACCCATCCCGGCGCCGAGCCGGCATAGCGCACGGTCGCGGGCACGCCGCCGATCGTGGCAGTCACGCTGCCGGCTACTTCATCGGTGCCCGGCGATGCAGCGCCTGTGTTGATGGGCGTCTTCAGCAGGCCCAGGCCGGTGGCGTAAAGCTGCAGCACCTCGCCCACAGTGACCGGACGGGTAGCGTCCACGGGGCTGTTGTCGGCGTGCAGGAATGCGCCGGGGCCGTCGCCGGTCTGGCTGGCGGTGAACAGCGCGGGCGCGGTGCCGATGGAGATGGTCTCGGGCACTGAGATGACGCCGTTGTTGTTGACGACGATGTCGGCCTGGACCACGCCCGCCAGCTCGAACGGCGCCTGCACGTTGATCTGGTCGTAGCCGCTGGAGGAAGCCGCCGGAGTGGCGACTACCAGCGGCGCGGGCACCCCGCCGATGGTGACGGAGACGCCGGAAAGGCTGGTGGGCAACGGCACGCTCCGGGCGCTGCCGCCTGCGCCGGCGATGCCGCGGCCAAACACCGACATCAGCGAGCCGGGCGCCAGCGGCGTCGGCGAGGGCGCGAAACTCGCGGCGCTGACTCCGCCGCCCTGGAACACCAGGCTGGGCGATACCGCCGCCGACTCGATGTCCCCGGCAACCGCGAACATCTCCGAGGCCAGCGCCTCGGTCTCGGCCCAGCCGGTCAGTGTCAGCGGCCCGCTCGACAGGGGTCGGAACAGGCCCGCGTAGCGGCCGCCGCCCAACTCGTCCAGAGCCAGGTCCGGCTCGCCGTTCGAGGAGCTGACCAGCACGCTGGCCCCCTCGACCGCGACACCCGCCGCATCGACCAGCAGAACCGCCACGTTGAGCGGCAGGTCGGCCCGGCTGATGAAGCCCTCCGTGGGGCTCTCGACCAGCGCCAGAACCTGTCCCGCGGCCGCGGCCGACACGGCCGGCCCCTGGTCCTTGCCCGTCGTGGCCGTTGTGGCGGTCACGGTGAGTCTGACCTGGAGGGAAACGGGCGAAGCGCCGCTCGAGGCGACCGGCGTGAAGACCACCGTTCCCGCGTACACTCCCGCCTGCAGCCCGGACGTGGACACGGAGACGCTGACGCTGTTGGGCCCGGCAGCCGTGGCCGTGCCGGAGGCGGGCGTGAGGCTCAGCCAGATACCGCCCGAGGCCGTAGTGGCCACCGAGGTCCACGGCACGCTGCTGGCGCCCTCAACCTGCAGGTTCACTTTCTGCGCGGCCGGGTTGGCGCCGCCCCTTATGCCGGTGAAGGCCAGGGAGCCGGGTTCCAGCTCCAGGTGCGGTGTTTCGGTTGCGCCCGCCGCCGCGATCTTTAGGGCCACATAGACGGTTAAGGTTTCCTGCGCCGCACCCGGCACCTTGATTTCCACCGTCGCGCTGTAAACACCCGGCGCCAGGCTGCCCACGGTGACCGAAGCTGTCAGGGTAGCGGGCACGCTGCCGGAGGCCGGCGTCACGCTCAGCCAGTTGCCTCCCTGGGCGGTGGTGGCCTTGGCGGTGAACGACAGGCCAGTACTCGTGCTGTCGATCTTGATGGTGCGCGAGGCCGGCGAAACAACCCCGCCGACCGCCGTAAAGCTCAGCGACTTCGGCGTCACCGTCACGCGCGGCTTGCGGGGACCGAGCACGCGCAGAAACACCTTGGCTTCGGCGCTGTCATTGCCGGCCGTAACCGCCACGCTGCCGGCGTACATGCCGGGCTGCAGGCCGGTGGGGTCGGCCTTGATCGTGATCTGGCCCTTGCCGCTGCCCGAAGCGGGGCTGATCGACAGCCAGTTGCCGTTGGGCGGCGAGCTGAGGGTGGCCTTCGCCGTCCAGTTCAGCGTTCCGCTGCCGGCGTTGCTTACGTTCAGCGTTCGCGGCGCGGGCTTCTGGTTGGCATCGTTGACGATGAAATTGAAGGCGCGCGGGTCGATCACCAGCTTGGCGGCCTTGGCCGCCTCCAGATCGAGTTCGACCTCCACCGTCGCTTTGCTATTGCTGCTCGCAACGGCAATCTCTCCTTTGTAGCTGCCCTTGGCCAGGTTGGCGGGGTCCACATCCACCTGCAGCACGCCCTTGCCGGAGCCGGAAGCCGGCGAGACCTTCAGCCACTTGCCGCCCGCCGGGGTGCTGACCGTAGCGGTGGCCGTCCAGTTGAAGCTGGCGCCGCCGGGGCTGTTGATTTCCACCTGGCGGCCCCTCGGCGCCGGGCCGCCCTCGACAGCTTTGAACCCCAGTCCGCTGGGGCGCACGATGAGCGGGGGCGGGCCGCCGGGTCCGCCGCCTGGGTTCCCCTGGCCACCACCGCCGCCCTGGCCTTGCCCCTGCAGTTCCAGTGTCACCTTCACTTTCAGCGGGCTGTTCGAGAAGACGGCCGAGCCGGCCGCCGTGATGGTGACAGTACCCGAATACTCGCCCGCAGCCAGACTGTTGGTGTTAACGCTGACGGCCACGTTGCCCGGGCCGTTGCCGGCGGCTGGCGTTAGACTCAACCAGTTGCCGCCGGACGAAGTGCTGGGGGCAGCGGTGAACGACGTGAGTGTGGCGTTGCCGCTGGCGCTGATTGCCAACTGCTGCGCGACCGGGGCGTTCGGCCCATTCTGCCGGAAGAACAGCGAATCGGGGCGCACCACCAACTCTGGCGAGTCGGCCAGCGCCACGGCCCCCACACTCAACACAGCCACGCACAGCCACAGAGACTTTCTCGAAATTGACATAAGGGTTCCCCTCCCCACAAGTATTTTGGTGCCGGCGCGGTCGGTCCCGGATTTCGAGATATAAGCGTAAACACGTCGCGCTCCACCGGCAATCCCCCGACCGGGTAAGGGGGCCATTACGCAAGTACTAAAGCGTGCGCAGTTGTGCCGCTGGCGTCCCGCCTAATGTCACTTGATTTTACCCGCGACGAGCGGGCCACCGGGGCCCGATCCCGCAAAGCGGGGTCAGTAAGATAGCCAGGGGTAATCGCCCCTGGTCACAAGAGCATAGTCGTCCAACCCTGAAGGGGTTGAAGAGAAGCGTCGCTCTCTCCGACCCTATGCCAAAGAACCCGCCGACGGCGACGGAAACCACAAATCCGAGCGCCATCGCCCACAGGGGAAGGACCGAGGGCAGCCTGGGCAGCAGAACCCGGATCAACCTCCGACCGTCAAACCGATGGCACCAGGCAACGGGCGCCCCAAACCGGTCGGCGAGATGCCGGCACTATTTTGCTTCGCGGGTGATTTCGACGTTGGCGGCGGGCACCGACAGTTTCATCACCCGGCCGGCATCGTCGCTCCACAACTCGATGTCGAGCTGGTCGGTGTGGGCCAGAAGCTTCCTCAGGGACTGGTCGGGACCCACGTACTCGACCGTGACCACGCCGGGCAATCCCTCCTGCGGCACCAGCACGGTCATGTGCTGCTGCCCGCCCCTCAGGAAATCGTAGTGGCGCACCAGGAAGGTGTAGTGGTGAAAGAAATTGGTATCCAGAATAAGGACGTTCTTGGGAACCTTGAATTCCACGTCCTGCGTCTGGCCGTCGGGTGTGACGTAATGGACCGTCGCCGAATTGCCAGTGAAGGCCACGGTCACCGAGCCGCGCTTGGGCGCTTTCTGGATTCGCTCATAGTGCGTGGGCTCGGCGCCGCCGGCCAGCACCAGCGTGGCGGTCTCGACGACGCGGCCGATTTCCGGCTGCGTGATCTGCAGCTCGGCGGTGGCGCGGATGCCCTTGTTGGTCGGCGCGATCTCGAAGCGCTCGGTGGCGATCTCCTTCCCGCCCGACAGGATATGGAACACGCCCCGCTCCACCCCAACCTGAGCGGAGCCATTCACCACAAAGGCACAAAGAACGCCAAGGGCACCAAGAAAACAAAACACCGTTTTTGGTGGCTGAGTGGCAGGCATCATCGCCGCTAGCTCTCCTTCAGTTGCCCGAGGATTTGTTCTACCACATCGACGACCGGGAGCGTAGAGTCCACATGCAGGCGGGCCCGTTCATAGAATGGTATCCTCTGGCGCCAGAGTCTCAGGAAGGCGGCGGGGTCGCGAGCCAGCGGGCGGGTGGGCGGGTGCTGCCGGCAGCGCTCCAGCAGCACCTGGGGCGGGGCGTCCAGCCAGACCACCGCCGCGCCCGCCTGATCGATCAGTTCCAGGTTCCGTTGCTGGGCGAAGGCGCCGCCGCCCAAGGCCACGACGCTTCCTTTGTTGCGCGGATTGGCCAGCAGGCTGCGCAGCTCCCGGTGCTCCAGTTCGCGGAATGCCGGCTCGCCCTGGCGGTCGAAGATCTCGGTGATCGAGCAGCCGGCCGTCAGCTCGATGAGCGCATCCAGATCGATGAAGCGGGTCCCCAGGCGACGGGCCAGCGCCGCTCCCACCGTCGTCTTGCCGCTTCCCATGAATCCGATCAGGAAAACCATCGTTGCAGGTTCCAAGTTCCAGGTTCCAACGGCATCATAAACCTGGCACCGGGAACCTGAAACCTATTTCAGGACGGCTTTGCCCATGCCGGCGTTGTTGCCCATGTCGTAAGCGCGAAGCACGATGACGTGCTCTCCGGGCTGGAGCGGATCCAGGCGGATCAGGAAGGTCTCGAGGCGGGAATCCACGATGCCGTCCTCGGAGTAGACCGGCGTCCAGGGTCCGGCGTCCAGGGAGTACGCCGCCCGGCGCAGCACGGAAGCAGCGTCGGCGACCTCGAAGCGGACTTCCGCGCCCGCGCTGGCGCGCTCTTGCTTCAGCACGCGCACCACGGGCGGCGTGTTGTCAATCAGAAACGGCGCGCTGAGCTGCTCGGCGGTGCGCGCGGTTCCCGGCGGGTTGGCCTCGGCGTCGGAGGCCACCACGCGCACCTGGTACTTGCCGTCGGGCAACGTGTCCGGATCGGGCTGGTAGCGCGCTTGCCGCACGTCGTCTTTCAGCAGCCGCCACCGGCTCTCGCCTTCGCCGCGGATATAGACATCGAAGGTCAGCGGGTCGCCGTCGGGCTCCTCGGCCTGCCAGGAAATGGTGATCGTTGGCTGGGCGGCGCCGGAGCGAGGCGGTTCGCTGGAAGCGGGGCCGGCGGGGCTGGTGACGTTCCTGCTGCCGCCGGTGTCGTCCACCACCACAACCATGGGTTCGGTGCTGCCGACTCCCGGCGTGGCGGCCGCGCTGTCAGCCGCGCGCGGGCGGCCCAGCGACGCGGCGGGCGCCACGCTCACCGACTGGATGATGGGCGCCCGGTTCTGCGGCAGGTAGGCCACCGACACTTCTTCCAGGGTGGCCGAACGGCCGCCCGAGGACTTGAAATTCGCCTTCCACTGCACATAGCGCGCCGGCGGGCTGTCGATCTGCTCGTCGAACAAGTCCTGGCGGCCGCCGGCGCTTTTCACCGGCGTGGTCTGCCCCCACTCGCTCCAGGTGGGATCGGGGTTGGGCGAGTTGCCGCTGCGAACAAAGAACTGGATCTCGGCCCCCGCCTCCATCTGCGCGCGCCAGTGCAGCTTGCCCCAGCGGGAAATGCTGCGCGTGTCCTTTACCGGGGATTCATACCAGCCGCTGGTGCCGGGGGCGGTATCCAACTGGAACAGTTTCCCGAAGTTGGCGGTGGCCGCCAGCACGTGGTCGCCGCGGCGCAGCAGCCGCGTGGTTTCTTCCTCGTTGGTGCTGACCAGCAGGGTCACCCGCTTCCGGTCATCCACGGAGTAGATGCGCCCGCGCTCATCGGTGGAGAACAGGGCGCCGCCGGGCGACGGCAGCACGTCGTAGGCGCTTTCCTCCCGCGAGCTCCACAGCGTCTCGACGGTGTGGTCGGGCGCCACGCGGTAGATGGCGCTACGCGTGCCGGTCGTGAAATCCACGGCCGGCAGGGGTGAGGTGACGGCGGCCGCGGCGGCCGCGGCCGCGGCCTTTTCCGCCGCTTCGCGCGCCTCCTTGTTCTTATCTTTGTCGAACTTCTGCTTGTCTTCCTTGTCCTTCGGGCTGTCTTCAGAGGCCTGAATGGTGATGGTCATGGGCGCGGCCGGCCCGCCGGCGGCCACACCCACTCCGGTCCCAACCCCCAGCGCCGGTGGCTTCGGCGCGCCGGCGGCCATGGCCGAAGCCAGGATGGCGCCGTCGGGCGCGATGGCCACGCTGTGGATTTCGGCCAGCGGCGCATCGTACAGCACGAAGGCCTTGCCTTGCGGCGAAATGCGGTAGAGCAGGCCGTTCGGAGCGCTGCCCGCGATCAAGGCTCCGTCAGGCCCCAGCGCCAGGCTCATCACGTGCATTTGCCGGGTATCGAACAACAGGCTGCCCTGTCCGGCGGGCGAGACGCGGTGGATGCGGCCCCGGTCGCCGGTGCCGACATACAGCGTGCCGTCGGGCGCTACCGCCAGCGCCCAGATGTACTTGGCCTGGGGATTGAAGAACTCGCTCGATTTTCCGTCGGGCGCGATCTTGTAGACCTTGCCGTCCGGCGAGGTGCCGGCATAGACGTTGTTCTGGCCATCGACGGCCAGCGCGAACACGTCCGGCTCAGCGGCATCGAAGAATTCCTTGGCCTTCATCAGGGCGTCCAGCTTGTAGACCTTGCCGGAGTGGCCGGTGCCGAGGTAGACGTTGCCGGCGGAGTCTCCCACCGCCGTCCAGACCAGCGCCTGGTCGCTGGAAAACACTTCCCGCAGGCGCGGCGCCAGCGACAGCTTGCCCTCGCGGCTCAAGGAAATGCCGGTTAACTTGCCGCGCGCGAACTCGGCGAAGGTGTCCATCTGCCAGAAGGCCGTGCCGCCGGCAAAGGTGGATGTGCAGCACGCGAGCAAAACCGTCGGTAGAACAAAAACAAGTCGCTTCATTTCGATTCTTTGATTTCCATCACCAAGGCACCAAGGCACAAAGACACAAAGGAATCTGCTCTTTGTGCCTTTGTGCCTTGGTGTCTTTGTGATTCCACAACGCTCAGTACTTGACGTTGACCGTAATCGTTTTCTGGCCGGCCACCACGGCGGGCAGCGCCTCCGTCTCCGTCTCGGCCAGCGTGGACTGCTGCGAGGTGGCGATGCTGGTGCCCACGAAGGCCTCGTTGGCCATGGCCCGGGCCAGCGACGGCGGCGGCGACGGAAACTGCACGCCGTGCAGCAGGAAGGCCGTCTGGGGGCGCGACAGCCGCACGTACAGCCGGTTGTTTTTGCGCAGCTTGTTGATGGCCGTCACCAGCTCGGCCGGCGAGCGCGGCGGATAGCCGCCCGCCAGCTCGCGCGTCTCTCCCAGGTTGAGCGAATTGCCGTCGGCCACCGTAATCTGCAGCGGGCCGGGGCCCAGGCTCGGGGGTATCTCGACCGGGTACTTCTTGAGCGTCTCCTGGCCGTTGTCGCCGCGCAGCACGGCGGCGATTTCGATTCTCTCTCCCGGCTGTGCTTCGCGCTTGCTGCTCCATACCTGGTCGAGCGTGAGCACGTGGCGCTCGTCGGTCGAGGTGATTTCCAGGTCGATACTTTTGATGTCCACACCCGGGAAGCCGCTTTGCAGCAGCAGCATGAGCGGGGCCGCGGTGGTTTGCGCGGCCAGCATCGGCGCGTTGGCGTCGGCCGAGAACAGGTTCTCGATGCGCACCGGCGGCAGGCCGGTGAGGTTGACGGCGCCGCGCACCGCCAGCGACGATTCGCCCAACACCCGCTCGGTGGCATCGATGGAACCGAAGACGGCCATCTGCAACAGGAACGGGGACAGGTAGCGGTCGTTCACGATCTCGAACCGGTACTTCATCTCCTTGCTGCGGCTGGACTCGACGCGGATGCCAACCGGAATCATCTGCGGCCTCTCCCCGATGACGCCGAGAACGCCCGACGCGCGGTCCTGCCGGATGGCGCCCAACAGCGCGCCCGGAACCGAGATCTTGAGGGAACTGGCGGTGTTGGGCAGCAGGGTGATCACGCGGGAGGCCGCAAACGGCATCTCGGTCGGCCCCGAGGCCAGGAAGCGGTGCCCGAAAGCGTAAATGCGATCGCCGTCGCGGTAGGTGACCGTGCCGTCGGCGTTCACGCCCAGATCGCCGCGGATCAGTTGCACGCTGATCATCGAACCCGGAACCAGGTCCCTGGCGTCGGCGGCCGAGGGTTGGGCCGCAACGTCGTCCAGTGACGGCGATCCGCCGCCGCCCTGCATGGGAACCATGCCGAGCGCCCGAAGCTGCGGCGCGAACTGCTCCAAAGCGCGCGACGTAAACCCGGAAAGGACCAGTGGCGTGGCGATCTGCATCATGCGCGGCTGGCCGGGCCAGAGCAACAGGCCTTCGTCGGTCGCGGCGGGCAGCAGGCTGGCGGGCAGGGCCGCCAGACGCGGCTCGCTGCCCTGCGCAGTCGGAATGCTGCGGAGCTCCACCTTCAGCGCCGGCGGCGCCGGCGCCGGCGCACCTTTCTCCAGCACTTCCGCCATCTGCTCGATGGGCGTGACACCGGCAATCGGCTCTTTCGAGAACGCGAAGCTGAGCGCCACGCCGCCCACCAGCTTGCCGTCGATATAGATGGGGCTGCCGCTCATGCCCGCCATGACGCCGGTTTTCTCCAGCGGGCCGCCCGACAGTCGCACCAGGATCACGCTCTGCCTGGGAGCGATATTGGGAAGCACGCCCAGGATTTCGGCCTGGAATTCCTCGACGGTCGAGCCGTTGAAGACGGTCCGCCCCACTGCCTTCATGCCGGGCTTGATGTCCTTCAACGGGAAAAAGGCGACCTTGGCCGGCGGCTCGGCCGCCCACAGGATGGCCCCGGCTAACAAGCACGCGGCCAGACACAACAATGCAAGACGGAACATAAGACGTTCGTTCTATAGTACATCAATCCAAGACGCCGCTCGGCAGCAACCGGTTCCACGGGGAGCGCGGCCAGGACGCCCGCGGCCCGAGGTCGCCCCTTTCATTTGTCTGTACTCGGTCCTGCTTTCGCCCGCGTATAATGGCCTAAACAGTTAAGACGGAGGAGAAATGACCCGGATTGGACGCTTTGTATTGCTTCTTTTCGTGGTGGTGATGGTAGTCGCCCTGGTGAGCTGGGCCCAGACCGGGGAAAAAGCGGGAGCCAAGAAGGGCGGGGGCAAGGGAAACGCCAAGGAGGGGGAGACGGTTTTTGCCGGCAAGTGCGCCACCTGCCACGCCAAGGACGGCAGCGGCAGCACCCCGGTGGGAAAGAACCTGAAGGTCCGCGACCTGCGCTCCGATGAGGTGCAGAAGCAGACCGACGCGCAACTGCTCGACATCATCTCCAAGGGCAAGGGCAAGATGCAGGGCTACGAGAAGGCCCTGGGCCCTGACAAGATCCAGGACACCGTGGCCTACATCCGCACGCTGAAGAAGTAACCCAAGGGCTCACCAGAAAGGCACACAGAGCACAAAGCTCACCAAGCGTTCGGCTTCGTGACCTTGGTGCTCTTGGTGTCTTTGTGGTTCCCTTCTCCCTCAGCCCGTTTTCAGCATTTCCTCCCAGGTGACTGCCCGCTTCTGCTCCACCGCCATCCGCCCCAGGATGGCCGTCAAGGTGCTTTCGCCCGAGGTCTGCGCCATGTTGGCGGGTCTCTTCTCCACGATGGAGCGGAAGAAGGTCTCGACCTCAGCGATGGTGATCTCGCGTTTTGAATCGGCGCGTTCGATCAGGCTGCGGTCGCGCAGGTCGTCGGCGTTGGCCAGCGGAGAAGAGGGGATCGGGCCGTGCAGCTTGTAGTAGGTCCGGGCGGTTTCCAGCACGCCCGCGGAGCCGAAGAACTGCTCGCGCACCTCGCGGTAGCCGGCCGTGTGCTTGGCGCTGATGAGCCAGCCCTCGAGGCCTCCGGCATAGAAGAACTGGATGTCCTGGTGGTCGGTGGTCCAGTCGCCATAGCCCACCGGATAGCGCAGCCCGCCGCTGCCGACGGCGCGCACCGGATGCTTGTCACCGGCGAACCAGTTCAGCGTGTCCAGCCCATGGCAGTCCTGCTCGACGATGGGGCCGCCGGACGTTTCCATCCACCGCCCCCAATGCCGGATCTTCTGCTCCTCGGGCGGATACGGCGACTTGAAGGCGCCCGGCGGCGTCCCGCCCAGCACCCAGAAACTGGTCATCAGCTTCATTACGCCGATCTTGCCGGCGGTCAGCAGCTCCAGGGCCTTCAGGTATTCCGGGCTGTAGCGTTGCTGGAAGCCGAAGAAGATGACTCGGTCCTTGGCGGCCTGCTGACCGGCGCGCATCAGGCGCTTGACGCCGGCCACATCGGCGCCCGCCGGCTTCTCGCAGTAGATGTGCTTGCCGGCGGCCACCGCGGCTTCGAAGTGCTCCGGGTGCAGAAAGACGGGCGTGGCGATCAGCACGGCATCGAGGTCTCGTTGGGCCAGCAGTTCCTTGTAATCCCGGTAGGCGCGGGCGTTGTCCGCGCCCGGGATCTTTTTCCTGGCGGCCTCCAGGCGGTCCTGGTAGATGTCGCAGACCGCGACCAGGCGGGCATTCGGGTCTTTGGCCATGTGGGTGCCCACGTAACTGCCCCGCCCGCCCGTGCCGATGATGCCGAATGAGACGGCCGAATTGGCTTCGGTGCCGAAGGCCGTCTTGGCCTTGACGATCAGAACCGAGGAAGCCACGCCGGCCAGCGCCTGCCGGCGGGTGAATCTTGAATCGGGCATGATTTCTCCTTTAGCCGCGGATTCCGCAGTCCCGCCTATTCTAACCCGCGGCTGAATCAAAGTTCACTGGAAGAGGGGCGCGAAATTCGATACCATCGGTGGGTATCGAAGGATTCGACTTCCAGCCTTACAACGGCGGATATTTATGACGCCATCCGAGAACCGAGAAAAACTGCATGGTCATCTTAGAGTCCCCTGGGCGGCATTGGTCTGCCTGGGGATGCTCGCTTCGATCACCGCCGGCTGCGGCGGTAAAGGATCTGCTGGAACTCAGAAGCGCGGTGAGGGGGCCGTGCCGGTGGCCGTGGCCACCGTCGCCCAGCGAGATGTGCCCCTCGACCTCGAGGTGATCGGCAATGTCGAGGCCTATTCCACCGTCACGGTGAAGGCCCAGGTGGGCGGTGAGCTGGTGAAGGTCTATTTCAACGAGGGTGATTACGTTCACAAGGGCGATCAGCTCTTTGAAATCGACCGGCGCCCGCTCGACGCGGCCCTGAACCAAGCCCAGGCCAACCAGGCTCGGGACCAGGCCCTGCTCAGCCAAGCCGAAGCGAACCTGGCCCGCGACATTGCCCAGCAGGAGTATGTCCAGGCCCAGGCCGAGCGCTACGCCGAACTATTCAAGAGTGGCATATCCTCCAGAGACCAGACCGAGCAACTGCGGGCCAACGCCAACGCCATCAGTCAGGCGGTGAAGGCGGACCGCGCGGCCATCGAGAGCGCCCGCGCACAAATAGCGGCCGGCCAGGCGGCCCTCGAGAACACCAAGGTGCAGTTGAGCTATACCAGCATCCGCTCCCCGATCGACGGACGCACCGGTAACCTGATAGTCAAACAGGGCAACATCGTGGTGCTCAACTCCATGGACTTGATGACCATCAACCAGGTCCAGCCCATCTACGTGACGTTCTCGGTTCCCGAAGCGCGCTTGCCGGAGATCAAGAAGTACATGGCGCATGGGAAAGTGCCGGTGTTTGCGCAGTCGCAAGATGCACAGAGCGCCAAGGAAGCTGGCGTGCTCACCTTCGTGGACAATGCCGTGGATCTGACCACGGGCACCATCAAGCTGAAGGCCACCTTCCTGAACCCGGAGCGGAGACTATGGCCCGGCCAGTTCGTCCGCGTGGTGGTGCGCCTGGCCATCCAGCCCAACGGCATCGTGGTCCCCAACCAGGCGGTGCAGACCGGGCAGGAGGGCCAGTTCGTGTACGTGGTGAAGGCCGACAGAACCGTGGAGCTGCGGCCGGTGCTGGTCGGTGCGCGCGTCGAGCAGGACTTGGTGATCGATCGGGGCCTTCGGCCCGGCGAAACGGTGGTGACGGAAGGGCAGTTGCGCCTGGCGCCGGGCAGCCGCGTGCAACTCCGCGGGGACCGAGGGGGACGGCCGGAAGGCGATAGACAGGGACGGGGCAAGCCCGGGTCATAACCAATTGCGGATTTCGGATTGCGGATTGCGGATTTCGAACTTGAGACGGGAGTTATCCGCATGGATCCGACAGAGATGAAACGCAGAACAGGGCAGTTCGCGTTGCGCGTAATCCGACTCGTCCAGTCACTGCCTAAGGACCGCGTCGCGGATGTCATTGGCAGGCAGTTGCTCCGTTGCGGCACGTCGGTGGGGTCGAACTACCGTGCCTCCTGTCGCGCCAGATCCGCGGCCGATTTCATCGCGAAACTCGCCATTGTGGAGGAAGAAGCAGACGAGAGCGTCTACTGGATGGAGTTGCTCATCGAATCGGGCCTCGCGCCGGCAGCCAGGCTAGCGGATCTGATTGGCGAAGCGGGACAGCTCGTGGCTATAACCGTAGCGTCGATCAACACCGCCCGACGCAAAGTCAAGTCGGGAGGGGTAAGGGGTTGAAATCCGTCCGCCGCGGCGGACAATCCGCAATCCGAAATTGCCTTTGGGTAGCACGGTGAACCTGTCAGAGATATTTATTCGGCGGCCGATCGCCACCAGCCTCATCATGCTGGCCATCGCGCTGTTTGGCGTGGTGGCCTATCGCGCGCTGCCGGTCAGCGATCTGCCCAATGTGGACTATCCGACCATTTCGGTTTCGGCCAGCCTGCCGGGCGGGGACCCCAGCACCATGGCCTCGGCGGTGGCCACCCCCCTGGAGCGCCAGTTCACCACCATCGCCGGCCTGGACTCCATGAGCTCGTCCAGTTCCAGCGGCAGAACCTCCATCACCTTGCAGTTCGACCTGGGCCGGGACATCGACGGGGCGGCCGTGGACGTGCAGACGGCGATCGCCGAGGCCATGCCGTTGTTGCCGGCGGGCATGCCCTCGCCTCCCTCCTTCCGCAAGTACAATCCGTCCGACTCCCCGATCATGTTCCTGTCCGTCAGTTCGGAGACGCTGCCGCTGCGGGTGCTCGACGAGTACGCCCAGAAGACCATCGCGCAGCGCATTTCGATGATCAACAACGTCGCCCAGGTGGAGGTGCATGGCACGCAAAAGTACGCGGTGCGGGTCCAGGTGGATCCCGACAAGCTGGCGGCCCGGCGGATCGGCATCAACGAAATCGACACGGCGCTGCAAAACTGGAACGTGAACCTTCCCACCGGCACGCTCTACGGACGCCAGCGCGCCTGGAACGTGCAGGCCAGCGGGCAATTGATGAACGCGGCACAGTTCCGTCCGGTGGTGGTGACCTGGCGGCGCGGCGCGCCGGTGCGGCTCGAAGACGTCGCCAACGTCATCGACAGCGTGGAGGACGACAAGACCGGCTCCTGGCTGTACACGGCGGACCGCGGCGTGCGGTCCATGCACTTGATGGTGATGCGCCAGCCCGGCACCAACACCATCGAGGTCGCCGACGCGGTCCGGCGGTTGCTGCCTGCCTTCCAGGCGCAGTTGCCGCCCTCGGTGCAGCTCGCCGTGCGTTCCGACCGCTCCAGGAACATCCGCCAGGCCTTCAAAGATATCCAGTTCACCATGCTGCTGACCCTGGCGCTGGTGATCAGCGTCATCTACCTGTTCCTGCGCAACGCGTCGGCCACGCTCATCCCCAGCCTGGCGCTGCCCTTTGCCATCCTGGGCGCCTTCAGCGTGATGTACCTGCTCGATTTCAGTCTGAACAATCTGTCGCTGATGGCCCTGATTCTGTCCATCGGTTTCATCGTGGACGATGCCATCGTCATGCTGGAGAACATCGTCCGGCACATGGAACATGGGGAAGGCGTGCGGGAGGCGGCGCTCAACGGATCGAAGGAGATCGGATTCACGATCATCTCCATGACCCTCTCGCTGGCCGCGGTGTTCATCCCGGTGCTGTTCATGGCCGGGATCCTGGGCCGGCTGTTTCGCGAGTTCGCGGTCACCATTTCCGCCACCATTTTAATCTCGGGACTTGTCTCCATCACCCTGACGCCGATGTTGTGCAGCCGCTTCCTGCGCCGCCACGACCGGGCGGAGGTATCGGTCTTCAAGCGCGCCCTGCAGCGGGCCTTCAACGCCATGCTGCGGTTCTACGGGTGGAGCCTCCAGCGGGTGCTGCAGCACCGCTACGTAATGGCGATTGTCTTCGTGGCGGTTCTGGCCGGGACGGCCGTGCTGTTCACCCGCGTCCCCAAGGGATTCATTCCCGACCAGGACAACGACTCGATTTACGGCAGCTTCGAGGCCGCGCAGGGCACCTCCTACTACCAGATGTTGAAATACAAGGACAGGGTGGTGGAGGCCATACGCAAGGACCCCGACATCGACGTCTTGGGGGTCAGTTGCGGCGGAGGTTTTGGGGGGTCGTCGGCCAATCGCGGCTCGTTGATGATCCAGTTGAGACCGCGGGCCCAGCGCCAGGCCCATGTCACTCAGATCGTGGAGAGGCTGCGGCCGAAAGTCTCCGGCTTCCCGGGCTTTCGGGTGATCCTCACCGTTCCGCCCAGCATCCGGATCGGCGGGCGCATGTCCAGAAGCTCCTACGAGTTCACCATCCAGGGGCCGGACACGGACGAGTTGTACCGCGAGGCGCAGAAACTGGAACGCGAGATGGCCGCGTTGCCCGAGCTGCAAGACGTCACCAGCGACATGCAGTTGAAGAACCCCCGTGTCAACGTGACCATCGACCGCGATCGGGCGGCGACTCTGAATGTGAACGCCATCCAGATCGAGAATGCCTTGTACAGCGCCTTCGGGCCAC
>Ga0315280_10003205_pt1 | contig 25351 bp, 22 predicted proteins | sample YL17G06_40_MG_FD_203697 | JGI IMG/M metagenome (GOLD analysis project Ga0315280, IMG submission 203697) | Sediment microbial communities from Yellowstone Lake, YNP, Wyoming, USA - YL17G06_40 | ecosystem: Environmental > Aquatic > Freshwater > Lake > Sediment | place: USA: Wyoming | collected...
GCCTCCCTCGACGCGGTCGCCGATGCCAAGGCCGAGATCCTCGAGGGCGCGACGCCAACCACGTTGCTCGTCGCGAACGCGGACGATCCGCTGGTGATGGCCCGCGCCCGCGCGTTTGCCGGTCGCGTCGTGACTTTCGGCTTCGATCCGGCCGCCGACGTCAGCGCGCGCGACCTGGAAGAACGCGCCCTCGACGGGTCTGCCGCGGTGTTGCGCACGCCGGCCGGCGAAGCCCCCATCCGCATCCCGCTGCTCGGCCGCGCCAACGTGGCGAACGTCCTGGCCGCCGCGTGCGTTGCCGTTCACTTCGACGTGCCGCTGCCGGCGATCGTCGAGCGCGCGGCAGCCCTGCAACCGGCTGCGCATCGCGGCGAAGTGCTGCGGCTGGCGGGCGGGGTCACCCTCGTCGACGACTCCTACAACTCGAATCCGCGCGCGCTGCGCGGCGTGCTGGAGGTCATCGGGCGCGAGGACCGCGTGGCCCGTCGTATCGCCGTGCTCGGTGAAATGCTCGAACTCGGCCCGCAGTCGTGCGCGCTGCACGAGATCTCGGGCCGTGCCGCAGCGGCCGCGAACCTCCGTTACCTGATCACCGTCGGCGGTGAGGCGGCGCGCGCGCTCGGGGAGAGCGCGGCGGCGGCGGGGATGGATCCCGACGACGTGTTCCACGTCCGCACGAGCGGTGACGCGGCCGACACGGTCATGACCCTGGTGCGACCGGGCGACCTGGTGCTGGTGAAGGGATCGCGTGGCGTCCACACCGACGTCGTGGTGGATCGGCTGAAGGCGGAGTTCGCCTGATGCTCTATTACCTGCTGTACCACTTCCACACGCTGTTCTCGGTGCTCAACGTCACGCGGTACATCACATTCCGCACTGCTGCGGCGAGCCTGAGTGCGCTCTTCATCAGCCTGGTCTTCGGTCCCTGGATGATCCGCAGGCTGCGCGCGTTCCAGATCGGCCAGGTCATCCGGCACGACGGTCCCGCCAGTCACAAGCTGAAGGCCGGCACGCCGACCATGGGTGGCCTGTTGATCCTGACCGCGGCGATCGTGCCGACGTTGCTGTGGGCCGACCTGACGAATGTCGACATCTGGATCGCCGTCGGATCGACCCTGGCGTTCGGCGCCATCGGGTTCGCGGACGATTTCCTGAAGGTCGTGCGCCAGAGCCATTACGGCCTGCGTCCGCGCTACAAGATGGGGCTGCAGATCATCGCCGCGCTCGCGGTCGGCGTCGTGCTGTTGGTGCTTGCCAACGCGAATCTTTACAACACTCGCGTCATCTTCCCGTTCTTCAAGCGGCAGATCCCGGATCTCGGCTGGGCGTACGTGTTGTTTGCCGTCCTCGTGCTGGTCGCCGTCTCGAACACCGTCAACCTGACCGACGGCCTCGACGGCCTCGCGATCAGCACCTTTGCGATCGCCGCGGCCGACTACACGGCAATGGCCTACGTGACCGGCCACGTGGTGTTCGCCAATTATCTCGGCATTGCGCGGTTTCCGGAGGCAGCGGAGCTGACGATCTTCTGCGGATCGCTGGTCGGCGCGAGCCTCGGGTTCCTCTGGTACAACTCGTACCCGGCCGACATCTTCATGGGAGACGTCGGGTCGCTGGCGCTCGGCGCGGCGCTCGGCACCGTCGCGATCCTGATCAAGCAGGAAATCCTGCTGGTGATCGTCGGCGGCATCTACGTGCTCGAAGGGCTCTCGGTCATCATCCAGGTCGCCTCCTTCAAGATGACGGGCAAGCGCGTGTTCAAGATGGCGCCGCTGCACCACCACTTCGAGCTGTCCGGCTGGAGCGAGCCGAAGGTGATCACGCGGTTCGTGATCGTCGCGATCATTTTCGCCCTCTTCAGCCTGACGACGCTGAAGTTGCGCTGAGGCGGGCGCGGGTGCGGCGGGCAGGGCAGGTGAGGCGGGTGTGGCAGGCAGGGCAGGCATGAGCGAATTCTCGGTGACCGGCAAACGCGTCGTGGTCGTGGGAGGCGGGCGCAGCGGCGTCGCCGCCGCGCTGCTGCTGCGCGATCGCGGTGCCGGGGTGACGCTCACCGATGTGCGGACCGAGATCCCCGACGCGGCGCGCCTGGAGGCCGCGGCCGTCGCGCTCGAGCTCGGCTATCACGATTCCCGTACGTTGCGCCACGCGGATCTCATCGTCACCAGCCCGGGAGTTCCCTGGCGCCTGCCGATTCTGGAAGACGCGAGGGAAGCCGGTGTCCCGGTCATCGGAGAGGTCGAACTCGCATCGCGCTGGCTGCGCGGGCGCATCATCGCGATCACCGGCACCAAGGGGAAGTCGACGACGACCACGCTGGTCGGGCGGATGTTGCAGGCCGCCGGCCTGCCGGTCGGGGTAGGCGGCAACATCGGCCAGGCGCTGACGCTCCAGGTGCCGGCGTCGACGCCCGCGACATTTCACGTCGTCGAACTCAGCAGCTTCCAGCTCGAGGCGATCGACACGTTCCACCCGTGGATTGCCGCGTTGTTGAATTTCTCGCCGGACCACCTCGATCGGCATGCGTCGGTCGACGAGTACGCGGCCGCGAAACAGCGGGTCTTCGCGAACCAGGACGCGACCGACTGGGCGGTCGTGAACGCCGACGACGAAGCGGCCGTCGATCTCGCACGTGTCAGCCGGGCGCAGCGCCGGTGGTTCGGCCTCCAGACGCGTCCGGAGGACGGCGTCACGATCGCGGACGGATTCATCTGCGAGGTCACGGGCGCTTCGACGCGACCGCTCATTCCCCTCACCGCGGTGCGGTTGATCGGCCGCCACCTACTTGCCGACGTCGTGGCGGCGACGGCGATCGCGCGGCTGGCGGGGGTCCCCGCCGACGCGATGGCGCGGGCGATCGAGGGATTCCACGGTCTCGAACACGCCATGGAGCTGGTGGCCGAGCACCGGGGCGTTCGCTTCGTCAACGATTCGAAGGCGACCAACGTCGAGTCGGCGCGACGGGCGATCGAGAGCTTCGAGCGCGGCCTGGTCCCGATTCTCGGCGGGCGCTTCAAAGGAGGCGACCTCCGCGACCTGCGGGAACCGCTGCGCGCGCGCGCACGGGCGGTCGTCGCCATCGGCGAGGCGCGTAACCGCGTGCACGAGGCCCTGCACGACGTGCTGCAGGTCTGCGACGCCGCATCGATGCGCGAAGCGGTCGAGCGCGCATTCGAGCTGGCCCTGCCGGAAGGAACGGTGCTGCTGGCCCCGGCGTGCGCGAGCTTCGACATGTTCCGCGATTACGCGGAACGCGGCCGGGTGTTCAAGGAGGAAGTGGGCCGAATCATCGGACGATGAATGCGGCGAGCGGGGTGGGGCGCGTCGGAGTCCCACGGCCCTCGCCATTCGAGCGGCGAGCAGTCGTCAGTCGGCACGCGCGGTTGAGAGCGGGCTGCTGGGAAACACAGCCCTGCCCCGGTCTGTGAGCCCGTGTCTCGTCCCCTGCTGACTGATGACTGCTGACCGCTTCGGGCGGGTCCGCCGGACCCGCCCTAGGCGCGGGCCGATTCACGGTCGGCCCGCGCCAATGTTTCGGATCGGGCGCAGCGAAATCTCAGGGCCGACATGGCGCGAAAACTCAAATCCGACAAGATCCTGTTTCTCGCCACGCTGCTGCTCGTCTGCGCCAGCATCGTCATGGTCTACAGCGCGTCGGCGGTCAGGGCGCTCGACCATCCCGATCAGCAGTACCTGTTCCTCGTGAAGCAGGCGATGTGGGCCGCGGTTGGCGTGGCGATCGTCGGGCTCGCCATGCGGTTCAACTACCAGCATTTCCAGCGGCCGGCGATCATCTGGGCGATGCTCGGCCTCGCCGCGGTCGGCCTCGTCCTCGTCCTGTTCGGTGCCCCGGTCAACGGCGCGCGGCGGTGGATCGGCCTCGGCAGCTTCGGCATTCAGCCCTCGGAATTCACCAAGCTCGCCGCCGTCGTCTTCACGGCGGCCGTGCTCGAGCGCCGCATGGCGCGCATCAACGAAGTCGGCTATTCGCTCACGCCGATCGGCCTCGCGCTGGTTGCGATGGTCGGTCTCATCATGCTCGAACCGGATTACGGCAGCGCCATGGCGCTGGTCGGGATCGTCAGCGTGGTCGTCTTTGCCGCCGGCCTCGGCTGGCGCTACCTCGCCGGCGTTGTGCTCACCGTCGGGCCGCTGGCCGCGATCCTGCTGTGGATCGAGCCGTATCGCTGGGAGCGGGTGCTCGCATTCCTCGATCCGTGGAAGGACCCGCAGGGCAGGAGCTTCCAGCTGGTGCAGTCCACGATCGCGGTCGGGACCGGGGGCGTGTTCGGTCGAGGACTCGCGGGAGGGATCCAGAAGCTGGGGTCCCTGCCCGAGCCGCACAACGATTTCATCTACGCGGTGATCTGCGAGGAACTGGGCCTGATCGGCGCGACGGGCGTGCTGTTGTGTTTTGCCGTCATCACGTGGCGCGGCCTGCGCATCGCGTCGCGCGCGCCGGACGCCTTCGGCGCGCTGCTCGCCACGGGCATCACGGCGATGGTCGCCGTGCAGGCCTTCGTGAACATCAGCGTCGTGCTCGGTCTGCTGCCCACCAAGGGGATCGCGTTGCCGCTCGTCAGCGCCGGCGGCTCGTCGCTGCTGATCAGCACGCTGGCGATCGGCATCCTGTTGAACATCTCGCAGCACGCGTCGGCTGAAGCGTGAGGGCGATGGTGACGATCGATTCGATCGGGGGAACGGAAGCGGATGCCAGGCGATCGATTGCGAGTCCTGATTGCGGGCGGGGGGACGGGCGGGCACCTGTTCCCCGGCATTGCCGTCGCCCGGGCGTTCCAGCGCCGCGTGCCCGGCGTCGTGGTGTCGTTTGCGGGCACGGCCCAGGGACTGGAAGCGCGTGTGGTGCCTCGGGAAGGGTTCGCGCTGGACCTCATACGCAGCGCGGGACTCAAGGGCAAATCGGTGGTGGCGCTCGCGCGAGGCATGGCGCTGCTGCCGCCCAGCGCCTGGGACGCGTGGCGCGTGGTCGCCGCGCGCCGGCCCGACCTCGTCATCGGCCTGGGCGGCTACAGCGCGGGCCCGATCGTGCTCGCGGCGGCGCTTCGGCGTATCCCGGCGCTGCTCATGGAGCAGAACGCGGTCCCGGGGCTCACGAACCGGCTGCTGGCGCGCCTGGTGCGTGCCGCGGCCGTGACCTACGAGTCGACGGTGTCGTACTTCGGAGCGAAGGGGTTCGTCAGCGGCAACCCCGTGCGGCCGGAGTTCTTCGAAACGGGCGCTGACGGGAGGATCAACCACGAAACGCCGCCGCGCGCGGCAAAGGTTCTCATCTTTGGCGGTTCTCAGGGCGCGCACGCGATCAACATGGCCATGGTGGAGGCAGCACCGGACCTGGCTGCCGCAGCGGTTTCTGTTGAGCTCACGCACCAGACGGGCGCCCGCGATCTGGACATGGTGCGCGACGCCTATCAACGCGCGGGGCTCCGTGCACGGGTCGAGCCGTTTCTCTATGAGATGCATCGTGAGATGAAGACGGCCGACCTGCTGGTGTGCCGCGCGGGCGCGACGACGCTCGCCGAGATCGCGGCGGCCGGCCGGCCGGCGATCCTGATCCCGCTGCCGACCGCGACCGACGATCACCAGCGGCGCAACGCGGAGGTGCTCGGGCGCGCGGGCGCCGCCGAGGTGCTCGATCAGCGGGACCTGACCGGCCGGCGGCTCGCCGATCGCCTGATCGCGCTCGCCGCCGACCCGGCGAGGCAGGAACGGATGGCGGCGGCGGTCCGGAACATGGCGCGGCCGGATGCGGCCGACGTGATCGTCGAACACGCGCTGGCGCTGGTCGGATACGGGAAAGGCCCTGGGTTCTAGGCTTTTGGCTTTAGGGCTCGTCAGGCTCGAGCCCAGAGCCTCAGGCCCAAAGCCCAAAGCCGACGGAGATCAACGGACGCATGCTGGGCAGGACGAGGCGCATTCATTTCATCGGGATCGGCGGCAGCGGCATGAGCGGCATCGCCGAGCTGCTGATCAACCTGGACTACCAGGTGTCGGGTTCCGATCTGAAACGATCGGAGACCACCGCGCGCCTGGAGCGCCTCGGCATCCGTGTCTTCGAAGGTCACGACGCCGCGCACGTCGGCGACGCCGACGTAGTCGTCTTTTCGTCAGCCGTGCGCAACACCAATCCGGAGATCGTGGAGGCCGAACGACGCCGGATTCCCGTCATCCCGCGCGCCGAGATGCTGGCGGAGCTCATGCGGTTGCGCTACGGCATCGCCGTCGCCGGCGCGCACGGCAAGACGACAACGACCTCGATGATCGCCCTGGTGCTCGAGCGGGGAGCCCTGGATCCGACGGCCGTCATCGGCGGCCGCCTCAGCGTCTACGGCGGGCATGCCCGTCTCGGCCGCGGCGACTACATGGTGGTCGAAGCCGACGAGAGCGATCGCTCGTTCCTCAAGCTCTCGCCCGCGATCGCCGTGCTCACCAACGTCGACTACGAGCACCTGGAAAGCTACGGCGACTTCGATCACCTCTGCCAGGCGTTCGTCGATTTCGCCAACAAGGTGCCGTTCTACGGGGCGATCGTCGCCTGTGCCGACGATGCGCGGCTGCGGGCGCTGCTGTCGCGGATGCGGCGCCGCGTCATCACGTACGGCCTGGATGCACCGGACGCCCACTTCTCGGCGACCGACGTGCGGCTGTCGGGCTTCACCGCGTCGTGCACGGTGCAGCGCCGTCTGGCGCCCGAGGACCCGGCCAGCGCGGGCGAACAGACGCTGGGGGAGATCTCCCTTCAGGTGCCCGGTCGTCACAACCTTCAGAACGCGCTGGCCGCGGTGGCGGTCGGCTGCGAAGTCGGCGTGCCGTTCGATCGAATCGCGGCCGCGTTGTCCGACTTTCACGGCGCGGAACGCCGCTTCCAGGTGCACGGCGAAGCGGGCGGCGTGCTCGTCGTCGAGGACTACGGTCACCACCCGACCGAGATCGAGGCGGTGGTGCGAACGGCGCGGGCCGCGGTGTCGCGGCGGCTGCTCGTCGTCTTCCAGCCGCACCGGTACAGCCGCACCAACCAGCTGCTCGATCGGTTCGGCCCGGCGCTCGCCGGCGCGGACGAGCTGGTGCTGACCGACATCTACGCGGCCGGCGAGGAGGTCATCCCGGGCGTCACCATCGACTTGCTCGCCGACGCAATCCGGCGGGCGGCGCCATCGCTGCCGCTGCACGTCGTTCACCCGGTCGAGGACGTGCCGGCCGCCGTTGCCAGGCTGGCGCGAGCGGGCGACCTCGTCGTGCTGCTCGGCGCCGGATCGATCGGCAGCATGGCTCCGAAACTGCTCGTCGCTCTGGAAAGGCGGCAGCCGTGATCCCCGTCACCGCACCTGCCGACAAGCGCTTCCTGCGCGCGCACGTCCGTCCCGTGCGGCGTCGGACGTTCTGGCGTACCGCAATCCGGATCGCCCGCGCCATCGTCCTCGCCGGCGTCCTCGCGTTCGTCACCTGGCGGCTCGTATCGGCCGTCGTCGGCGCCCCGGCGTGGCGCATCGACCGGATCAGCGTGACGGGGACCGAGCACCTCGCGAAGAGCGATGTCCTTGCGCTGCTCGACGGGCTGCGCGGGCAGAGCATCCTGCAGGCGGATCTCGCGGCCGCGCGCCGCCGTCTGCTCGCGTCGCCGTGGGTGGCCGACGCCGTCCTGCGCCGGCGCCTGCCCGCCTCGATCGATGTCGCGATTACCGAGCGGCGGCCGATGTGCATCGGGCGGCTGGGCGGCCGGCTCCTGCTGATCGACGAGCGCGGCGCGGTGATGGACGAGTACGGCCCGAAGTACGCCGAGTTCGATCTGCCGCTGATCGACGGGCTGGCGGCGCCGGATCGGACCGAGGTCGACGCGCGGCGTATCGACCTGGCCACGCGCGTGCTCGAGTCGCTGGCCGGGCGGCCCGACGTCGCGCGGCGCGTGTCGCAGATCGACGTGAGCGACGCGACCGACGCGGTGGTACTGCTCGACACCGACGCCGCGCTGCTGCGCCTCGGCGACCGCGACTTCAGGCAACGCATCGAGGACTACCTGGATCTGGCGCCGGCCCTGCGGGAACGCGTTCCGTCGATCGATTACGTCGATCTGCGCTACGGCAGAAACGTGTTCGTGGGCGCCGCCGGAAAGCCCGCATCGGCGGTGGGAACAACGGGAGCACGCTGACAATGGGCCGCAAGGAGCGATACCTGGTCGGGCTGGACGTCGGCACCTCGAAGGTCGCCGCGCTGGTCGGCGAGCTGGCCGACGAGCGCAACCTCGAAGTCGTCGGCCTCGGTGTCGCCGAATCGAAGGGCATCCGCCGCGGCGTCGTCGTCAACCTCGAGGCGGCGGTCGAGTCGATCAAGAAGGCGATCGAAGAAGCCGAGCTGATGGCCGGCGTCGAGATCGATTCGGTGTACCTCGGCCTGTCGGGCCCTCACGTCAAGGGATTCAACAGCCGCGGGGTCGTGGCGGTTGCGGGCAAGAACCGCGAGATCAGCCGCGAGGACGTGCGCCGCGCGATCGACGCGGCGAAGGCCGTCGCCCTCCCGAGCGGCCGCGAAATCCTCCACGTGCTGCCGCAGGACTTCGTCGTCGACGAGCAGGACGGCATCGGCGATCCCGTGGGCATGACCGGGGCGCGGCTCGAGGTGAACGTCCACATCGTCACCGCCAGCGGCAGTTCGATCCAGAACATCGTCGCGTGCGTGAACCGGGCGGGCGTCAGCGTCGTCGACACGGTGCTCGAGCACCTGGCCGCGAGCGAAGCGGTACTGACCGCCGACGAGAAGGAACTTGGCGTGACACTGGTGGACATCGGCGGGGGGACGACGGATGTCGCGATCTTCGAGCGCGGCAGCCTCTGGCACACCGGCGTCATCGCCATCGGCGGGGATCACTTCACCAACGACATCGCGGTGGGCCTGCGCACCCCGCTTCCCGAGGCGGAGAAGATCAAACGCAGGTGCGGCTGCGCGATGTCGGCGATGGTGGACGACGAGGAAACGATCGAGGTGGCGAGCGTCGGCGGCCGCCGCCCGCGCGTCATTGCGCGGCGGATCCTCGCCGAGATCCTGCAGCCCCGCGCCGAGGAGGTGTTCAACCTCGTGTGGGACGAGATCCGGCGGGCGGGATACGAGAAATCGCTCAACTCGGGCATCGTGTTGACCGGAGGCGCGGCGCTGCTCGACGGCGTCGCCGAGGTCGCCGAGCAGATCTTCGATCTTCCGATCCGCCGCGGCTCTCCGACCGATCTCGGCGGCATGGTCGACCACGTCAGCAGCCCCGTGTTCGCAACCTGCGCGGGCTTGCTGCGTTACGCACAACGAGCGCAGGCGAACGACGGCGCACGCGCAGGCGCCATCGGCTGGTTCGCCGGGCGGGTACGGGGACTGTTCAAGGAATTCTTCTAGGAGGCCACGAATGGCGAACGGGTTCGACAACCAGCCCGGCAGCGACGGAAACCTCGAAGAACGGCTGCGCCTCGCGCTCGAGGAATCGGCCTACCTGGGCGCCCGCATCAAGGTGATCGGGGTCGGCGGGGCCGGGGGCAACGCCGTCAATCGGATGGTGCGCGCCGGGTTCGAGGGCGTGCAGTTCATCGCGGCGAACACCGACCTGCAGGCGCTGCGGCTGAACGCCGCTGCGCTGCGGCTGCAACTCGGCGCCAAGCTGACCAAGGGTCTCGGCGCCGGCGCCGACCCGAACGTGGGGCGGCAGGCGGCGCTCGAAGACACCGAGCAGCTCATCGAGGTGCTGGACGGGGCCGACATGGTGTTCGTCACGACCGGGCTGGGTGGCGGCACGGGCACGGGAGCCGCGCCGGTCATCGCGAGCCTGGCCAGCGAGCTCGGCGCGCTGACCATCGCCGTCGTGACCAAACCGTTCACCTTCGAGGGCCGCAAGCGCGCGATGCAGGCCGAACGCGGCCTCGTCGAGTTGCGGGAAGCGGTCGACAGCGTCATCACGATTCCCAACGAACGCCTGCTCGCCACCATCGATCGCAGCATGTCGCTGGCCGACGCGTTCGCGCTGGCCGACGACGTCCTGCGTCAGGCGATCCAGGGGATCTCGGATCTCATCCTCGTGCCCGGGTTGATCAACCTGGATTTCCCTGACGTGAAGGCCATCATGGCCGGCATGGGTGTGGCGGTGATGGGCACCGGCATCGGCGAAGGGGACAACCGCGCGGTCGACGCGGCCAGGCGGGCGGTGTCGAGCCCGTTGCTCGAGGACGCCTCGATCGACGGCGCGCGCGGCGTCATCATCAACGTGACCGGCGGTCCCGATTTGTCTCTCTTCGAGGTGAGTCAGGCGTCGTCGATCATCCACCAGGCCGCGCACGAGGAGGCGAACATCATCTTCGGTGCCGCCGTCGACCCGGATCTCGGCGGTCGCGTGAAGATCACGGTGATCGCCACCGGGTTCGACCGCGCAGGCAGCCAGCCGCAGCCGGCCGCATCCGCGGTCGAAACGCCGGTCGACCTGCAGACCTACGCAGCCTGGACGCGCGGAAATGTCGAGGTGCCCTGGCACCCGGGCGCGGCCGGGGTGGCGGCTGCGGCCGGCGCCGGCCCCGCCTCGCCACCGCCGACCGTCGATCGTCCGATCGCGCGCGGCGGCAGACGGCCGATCCTCGATCTGTCCGCACAGGCCATGACCTCGAACGGGGCGGCCGAGTCGCCGGCAGGCGAAGGCGACAGCGGGCGGAATTTCGACGTTCCCGCCTTCCTGCGCCGGCAGCGCGAGGCGTAGACGTTGTACCTTCCTCCGACTTCACGCCTCCGACCCGGGAGCGATCCGCCCGCCCGCCCGGGCGAGTGCCGTCGCGCACCGATCGTGCGCGGCGTGCGGCCCGCGGCCTGCAGAAGGCGCGCGGAACCGGCCCCGCAGGACGCCTCGCTTTGCGTGGTAGACTAAAAAAATCCACGGCACACGCGAGCGCTTGCGCCTGAGGCTGAGCCGGACCACCTGCCCGTACACCGGAAGCGGCTGACGACTGATGAGCAAGGTCAACTCCTGGCAGCAGCGGATGCAGTCGCGCGAGATCCTCGCGCGCGAGGTGGGCTACGTGCGCAAGCCGCACGCCGGCCGGCTCCGCATCGCGCTGGCATTTCCGAACACCTACTACGTCGGGATGTCGAACCTCGGCTTTCAAACCGTCTACCGGCTGTTCAACGCGCTCGACAAGGTCGTCTGCGAACGCGTGTTCCTGCCCGGCCGCCAGCAACTGCGCGCGCCGCCCGCCGGCGGCCGGCCGCTGCGGACGCTCGAGTCCGACGCGCCCGTGCGCGACTTCGACGTGCTGGCCTTTTCGGTGTCGTTCGAGTGGGACTACACCAACGTTCTGACGTTGCTGCGGCTCGCCGGCCTGCCCCTGTACGCGGCCGAACGGTCCGAGACGCACCCGCTGATCGTCATCGGCGGCGCCGTCACCTTTTTGAACCCGGAACCGCTCGCGCCGTTCGCCGACGTGGTGGCGGCCGGAGAAGGCGAGGTGCTCGTACCCGAGCTCGTGGCCGCGTTCGACGCCGGTGGTTCCCGGCCCGAGCTGCTGCAGCGCCTTGCGCAGCAGCGCGGCTTCTACGTGCCGTCGTTCTACGACGTCGCGGCCGGCGCCGACGGCACCGCGACCCACCATGCTCCGAAGCCGGGGACGGGCGCGGCGATGCCCGTCCACAAGGCTGCGGTCAAGCCGTCCGACAGCGTCGACCCGCCCGCCACGTCGATCTTCACGCCCGATACCGAATTCGGTTCCCGCTTCCTGGTCGAAGTGGTCCGCGGCTGCGCCAACTTCTGCCGCTTCTGCTGGGCGGGTTACAACTACCTGCCGGTCCGGCCGTTCAGCGCATCCCGGATCCTGGAGCTCGCCGCTGCGGCCCGACCGCACGCCAACCGCGCCGGCCTGGTGTCCATCGCCTTGTGCGACCACCCGCAGATCGAGCAGATTCTCGGCCGGCTCGTCGAAATGGGGTTCTCGCTGAGCCCGGCGTCGCTGCGGCTCGACGATCTCACCGAGCCGATCGTCAGGCTGCTGCGCGCGGGCGGCGAGCGGAGCATCACCATTGCGCCCGAGACCGGATCGGACCGGCTGCGGCGCGTCATCAACAAGACGGTGACCAACGACGAAATCCTCGATCGGACCGAGCTGATCTTCGCGAACGGGTACGAGAACCTGAAGCTCTACTTCATGATCGGCCTGCCGACCGAGACCGACGAGGATCTGGTCGCGATCCACGATCTCGTCCTGCAGATGCGCGAACGGATGCTGCGGCACGCGCGCGGCCGCGGCACCGTCGGTCGCATCGTCGCCAGCGTGAACCCGCTCATCCCGAAGCCGATGACCGCCTGCCAGTGGTTGCCGATGGCGCAGGCAACCGTGGTGGACAGGGCCGCGAAAAGGCTGCGCTCGCTGATGTCGGGTCTCGACAACGTGTACTGCAACGTCAAGTCGGAGCGGCACTCGTACTACCAGGCGCTGCTGTCGCTCGGCGACCGGCGTGTGGCCCGCGCCATCGAACTGGCGGAACGCAACGGCGGCGCGTGGCGACAGGCGGTCGCCGAAGCCGGGCTGGACGCGGACGGGTACCTGTTCCGCGACCGGAGCGCCGACGTGCGACTGCCGTGGGACATCATCGACGGCGGCATGAAGGCCGGCTTTCTGCGCAACGAGTACGAAAAGGCGCTGCGCGCCGAATGGACGATGCCCCCGGGGCGACAGCCGGCGAGCGCCGCAGAATTGCCCCTGCTGCCGTAACCGGCCACGCTGCCTGCCCCGACCGTCGGCGGCCCGGCGTGGTTCGACAGGCTCACCATGCCCTCAGCGTGTCGCCCTTCGACTACGCTCAGGGCGACCCTGAGGTTCTCGAAGGGTCGAAGGGCGCGGCAGCCGCGCTGGGGTGCTGGCAGCGGGGTGCCCTAGCCCGCCAACGCGATCTGCTCTTCGTGCTCCGCGAACGCCTGCAGGATGAGATCGCGCACGCGATCCTGGGATGTCGCGTCGACGATTGGGCGCAGCAGCGCAAAGCTGCGGCGCTCGCCGTTGACCGAGTACTGCCGCGCGGGAAACGTGACATTGCGCCCCGATCCGCTGCGGCGCTCCCACACGCTGAACCCGATGAGCTTCAGCCCTTCGAGAACGCCTTCGGTGAAATGCAGTTCCGCATCGGCGAGCTTGCCGGGCGGGTTTCCCTTCTCGTACGGCACAATCTTGACGACCATCGTTTGCCTCCGGCGATGTGGGCAGGCGGGGCGGCCGGGGCAGGGCAACCGCGCCGGGGGAACGCGGCACGCGGGCAGGCTCCGTCCGCCCCAATTGCCATGTGGCCCGAGTTCGGGCGCTGCCGTTTGGGGCAATGGCCGTGCCGCACTCCGCGGATCGGCGTGTCCGCTGAAGCGTCGGAGATCAAACGAGTTGCGGATTCCGCGGCGGGCGGGGCCCGCGGCGCTCCCAACCGGGGGCCAAAACTGTCAACCGTGGTTGCGTTGCTCGCCCACCAACAGCACCTGGGCGAGGGCGAGAGACTCGGCGTGCGTGAGGCTGAGCAGGGCGGTCGTCGCGCCGAGCGACGCGAGACGCGCGGCTGCGGTACCATGAAACCGCAGTTGCGGCGGACCCCCGCGACGGACGACCTCGATATCGCGCCACAGGACGCCCTGCGAATGGCCGGTGCCCAGCGCTTTCATGGCCGCTTCTTTCGCGGCGAAGCGGGCCGCCAGGTGCGGCGCGGGGTCGCGATGACGCAGGCAATAGGCGATTTCCGTTTCCGTGAACACGCGCTGCAGGAACCGATCGCCGAATCGGCGCAGCATCTGGTCCACGCGGGGGATGTCGGTGGCGTCCAGGCCGACGGCAACAATGTTCATGCGCTGGCTCCCGGCATCGACGGCGACCTGCCAGCGGCAGGCCGCCAACTATCGTCAATGATCGACCCACAACCCATACATCCTTTCGCCTGGACACCGCAACCGTGGGGACGTGCCCTCCAGTCGTCCGTCTTCGCCCGCGTCGCGCCGCACCTCTTCACCACGCGCGACCTCCCGCTTCGCGGTCCCGGCGAGAAGAACGGGTGGGCACGACTGGCGGCGTCGGCGGGCGTCGGGCCGGACCGGTTGATCCGCCTCAAGCAGGTGCACGGCGTCGAGGTCGTGGTGATTCACGCCACCGAGTCGCGCCGGAAGGCGGGCAATATCGGTGCGCCAAAGCCGATCGGCTTTCCGCCATCGGAGTCGGGCCACGGACGGCCGCGCGCGGACATCGATCCGCCGATTACGCCGATTACGGCGATTGGAGGAGGCGACGGGCGGATGCCTGACGACGCCTGGCCGCGCGCGGACATCGTCATGACCGACGATCCGACCGTGGCCGTGGCGGTGCAGGTGGCCGACTGCGTTCCATTGCTGCTCGCCGATCCCGTGACGGGAGCGGTTGCCGCGGTGCATGGTGGGTGGCGGGGAACGGCGGCAGGAATTGCACGCGTGGCGGTGGCGGCAGTAAGCGGCCGCTTCGGCGCGCGCCCGGCGGATCTGCTTGCCGCGATCGGGCCGAGCATCGGGGCCTGCTGTTACCAGGTGGGCCCCGACGTGCTCGGTGCTTTCCGCGCCGCCGGTTTCTCCGACGACAATCTGCGGTCCTGGTTTCGCCCGGACGACCCGACAGCGGCACCGGACGCAGAATCAGCGGCGCAATCGATCGTGGCACAGGGCTTCAGCCCTGTGAACGTGAACGCCCGCTACCGCCTCGACGTCCCGAAAGCCATCGTCGATCAGCTCCTCGCGGCCGGCCTCGCCCCGGCGAACATCGCAGCCTGCGGCCTCTGCACCGCGTGCAACCCATCGCTGTTTCCTTCCTACAGGCGCGACGGGGTGGGGACGGGGCGCATCGCCGGGGTAATCAGGCCGGGATGTGACGGCCGCTGGCGGTAGAACGAGGGCGCGAGAAGCGCTGATGTCAACTCGCGCGACAACGGATATTGGCGTGGGGCGGACCGCGGTGGGAGGCAGAACCGTAGCGCCGATGCTGCACTTCCTTCGGCGTCAGGGCTGCGCCACTTCACTGTCACGCAGGAGACATAGCGACGGGGCGAGGGAGCGCGCCAGTCGAACAGCGAAGTGTGACCGGCTTCGACGAGGCGATCGCGGACGCGGGGTTTCAACACGTCCGGTACGCCGATGATCTGGTCGTCGTCACGAACTCGGAAAGCGAGGCGCGCGGAGCGCTAGATCTGATGCGCGGCTGGCTCGCCCAGCACCTTTCGCTGTCGATCAAGCCGGCGAAAACGCTCTACAGGACCGCCGCGGCAGGATTCGCATTCGTCGGCTTCTGGTTCACGCGGGAGGGCCCGACGCTTTCCGAGGAACGCCGAGCGCACTTCCAGTCGGCGGTGTCGTCCGCGCTCGCGCCGTCCGATCGCCGTCGAATCGGCGAGGTTGCGGCCGCGCACAACCAGCTGGTGCGCGGGTGGCGACATTACTACGGCGGGTTGAACAGCGCGCTCGATCAACAACTGGCAGAACTGGAGCAATGGCGTGCGCGGACGTGCGAGGCGTGGCTGCACAACGCGGGGCTCGACCCGGCGCTGCAAACCGCCTGCTTCCAGGAACTCGTCGCGTCCGACACAACGCCCAGCGCCAATGCCTACCCGGAATGGATCGAAGACCGCACGGGCGACGACCAGGTGCCCGACCCGATCACCGTCGCGATCGCGTCGGCGCCACACGCGGGCCCATTTTCCTCGAGCCGCGCCATCCGCGCCCAGACGATTGGCGACACGCAACGCCCGGAGTTGTCGGCCCGCGGCGTCCTCTGGCTTCCCATGCACGGCGCCTTCGTGACACGGTCGAAGGCCATCCTCGTGGTGCGGCGGAAGAAACAGACGATCTTCGAGTGCCCGTTCGACTCGGTCAGGCAGGTCATCGTCAATGCGGAAGGTGTGGCGCTGTCCACCAATGCGTTGTCGGAGTGTTCGCGCAGGCGCATTTCCGTCTTGATCGCAAGCCGAGACGGAACGCCCCTCGCGCGCGTGTCCCGCACGAGGCCCGATGGCGACGTGTCCACGATCGAGCGGCAGATTGCGGCGCGAGACAACGGCGATGCTGCCAGAATTGCCGCATCGATGCTGTACGCGAAAATCCGCAACCAACGCGCCATGCTGCTGTATCACGCAAAATCCGCGCATCGCGATCGTCGAACGTGTGAGTCGCTCCGCCGCACAGCCAACCGGCTGGAAGCATTTGCGGGGGCCTGCATGGACAACTCGACGTCCCGCCGCAATGACGCATGGCGCACCCAGGCATTCCAGCTCGAAGCAAACGCGGCCGCGTGGTACTGGCACGGCGTCCGACTGCTCGTACCGCAACAGTTCGGGTTTTCCCATCGGCACGGGCGCGGCGCCCGCGACCCGCTGAACCAGCTCCTCAATTTCGCCTACTGGTTGCTTCATGCGCGGGTGTGGGCGGCTATCGAGAAGGCGGGGCTCCAGCCGGGCATCGGGTTCCTGCACACTGGCCGGCGGCGGTCGGCGGGCCTCGTGTTCGACCTCATGGAGGAGTTCAGGCAGCCGGCGGTCGATCGCGCCGTTCTCGGGTTGGTTGGCCGGAAGATCCGAGTGGAGCTGAACGACCAGGGGATGCTGCGGCTCCGGACACGACGCCTGGTGCAGTGCGCGGTGATGAGGACGATGGACGCGAAGATGGGTCGGGAACGCGAGACGCTCGCCGAGCGGATCGACGTCCAGGCGAGCAGACTCCGGCGTTCGGTCGTGGAGGGCGTTCCATATTCGGGATTCGTCATGAGGTGGTGATGACACTCCTCCTGTACGACGCTCCACACGCGGAGGCCAGGCAGCGGCTGCAGACGGCAGTACACGACTACGCCATGACCCGGGTGTTCACGAACGCGTTTGTGGGACGCCTCGATGCCGCCGCGCGGATTGCGCTCGCGCGGCGCATCCGTGCGGTGCTCGCGCACGCACCGTACCACGTGCTGTTCGTGACGCTCACGCGGCGGGAGGCGAGGACAGCGCAGCATGTTTTCGGGCGAACACGGCAAGGAGGAAGCCATGAAGATCAACATCGTCGCCGTTTATCCGGTTCACGTCCCGGAACTTGACGGCCAGCCGGGCATCGTATTGAGAAAGCGCCGTGACGCCGCCGTCACGCAGGTGCCGTGCGACCTGGTGGAGACTGAGACGGGCACCGTGGCCAAACCAGCGCTCACGCCGCCGGCAGGAACTCCAGCGCCGTGCTATCGCGCGCAATTGGAGACAGCGCAGAATGGTGACGCGCCGGCAAAGCACGTCGCAATACCGCTGCAAGTCGATACGAGCGCCAAAGTCGTGGATCCAGAACAGCGAATCCTGGCGCCGTTGTTCAACAACGGCCGTCGGATCCTCTTCGAGTTCCAGCGCGCCGAGATCATGCTGCTGGCGCGGGACGGTCGTGTGGAGATTCGGTACGTGGCCGTCAATCCGGACAGCGGGCAGGTGGGCACCGAAACGCAGCACTCGTTCCACCGCCGGTACGTGAAGCTCGTGTCGCGCGCCGCGGACTATTTGAACGGCCTGGTCGATCTCTTTCCGCCGCGCCCCGCAACACCAAGGACCGCAGTCCCGGTACCCAAGGGGAAGGCGAATCTCGCCTTCGGGGAGCCTGCCATCCCGCGTGTCGATGCCAGGACGGCCTGAATGGCGGAGCGGTGGATTTGAGCCTCATGTCCACAACGTCTGAACGCCGTACGGCGCAAACGCGCGATCATGAGTGACGAGCGTCAGGCGCTCGACCTCCGCCTGTGCAATTAGCATCCGGTCGAACGGATCCCTGTGATGCGACGGGAGCGACAACAACCGCTCGGCGTGTTCGAAGGTGATCGCCATCGGCTCAAAACCGCTGTCGGTCACCATCGTCCCGAACGGATCGGCCAGGCGCAGGCGGCCGGCCGCGATCTTGATGGCGACCTCCCATGCGGAGGCGCTGCTGACAAACACCGCGTCTGCGGAGCTGATTGCCCGCCGTGCGTCGCGCCGCAGCCGCCGGCTGTCCAGCCGCCACCACAGGACGACGTGCGTGTCGAGCAGGAGCCTCATCGTGGCGTCCGGCCGACGAAGGCTTCGAGGACGTCCGGTGGCAGTGGCGCGTCGAAATCGGGTGCGATCCAGATTCGCCCTTTCGAGCCTCCCGGCCGGCGGCGCCCTCGAACCGGCCGGACGGGTACCAGCCGCGCTCGCGGGACTCCTGCCTTCGCGATGACGATCTCTTCGCCGGCCGCGACCTCTTCGACGATCTCCGACAGGTGTGTTTTGGCTTCGTAGAGGTTCAGCATCCTCGGCATGAGCGCCCCCCGCTGCTCATAGCGTACGACGCCAGGACCGTTTGGTCAAGTTGGTCAACCGAAGTTGGTCAACCGAAGTACCCGCACCGTGCAGGGCGGCCCGAATCTACTCGAGCCGGAACCGGACGATGAGGCCCCACTTGTCGTTGCCGCGGCCCCAGGCGCCGAAGGCATTCGGCCCTTCTATGGGGACGATGCCGGAGACCCATGGGAACGGGTTGTCGAGGTTGTTTCGGTAGAAACCGATCGTGACCATCCGCCCGATGTCCGCGTAGAAGCGCCACACCGTCGATCGTTCTTTCCTGCCGAGCGCGACGTCGTAGAGGCCCTGGACGGCCAGGAACTTGATGAGCGAGTCGTCTCGCGAGAGTTCTTCGCGCGTCGCGTTCATGCCGACGCGCAGCTGCCGCGTCATCTGATAGGCCACGTCGCCACCCGCGTAGTAGCCGTCCTTGACCACCGCGCCCGGCGGCAGGCCGAGCATGTCGGCCGAGGTATCCGTCGGGCCCCACGTGTAGGACGCGTACTCCCCGAGAACGCGCAGCGAGAGCGCCTGAATCGAACGCGCGTACCGCGCAGACAGCACGAGGGCGCGATCGTTTCGCTTCGAGGCGTAGAAGTTGGGAAGCACTTCGACTTTCGATCCGGTGTACCCCCATTTGCAGGCGGCTCGCGCTTCGACGCCGGAAAACGGCAGCAGCCTGCCGGAAACGAGCGCCGTGAGCGCCGAGTTGGTGTCGAGCGACACGTCGAGCGAGTAGTAGTAGTCGTAGTCGTGGAAGCGGTTGCCGTCGCCCAGGAACGCGGCGACGTTGCCTTCGAGCGTCGGTTGCCCGCGACGCGAGCGCCGCGCCGTGAGCATGGCGCCGAAGTTCGCCTCCGCATTGATCCGCTGGATGTGCGTCGCGTCCTTCGCGGTGAAGGAACCGGCTTCTTCGACGCCGAAGCCGATGGGCAGAACGAAGCGTCCGAAGCGCGCAGCGAAGGGCGCTTGATTTGCGCCGACACCGCGGTCGGCGCCGCCAGTCGAGGTGTGGCCTCCCGGCTGCCGTGAGTCGGTGCCCGTGGCGTCGGGGCGTCCTCCCGCCTGCCCCGAGCGAAGTCCGGCGGTGGCCGCCTGCCCCGAGCGCGGTCGAAGGGTCCACTCCAGATACGCCTGCCGGATGGGTCCCTGCTGGTTGATCGTGTCGAGCGCGATGAACCGGTAGTCGTCCACGCGGACGCGCCCGTTGTTGTCGCACGCGACGTTCGGGCCGAAGGCCTGCGGCGTATTCGGATAGAAGTAGCGCGCTTCGCCGCACGACGGCAGCGGCTGCGTCTCGCGGACCGGGTTGACCTCGAAGAGCCACGAGAAGCGGTCGTTCAACTTCCCGGACAGTCGCACGATCGCGTAGCCGACTCGGCCCTGATTCTCGAGGCCCAGGGTTTCCTGGCTCTTGTCGCCGCCGTACCCCGCGAGGAAGCGTACGGCTATGCGGAGCCTGTCGGACTCGGGGATTTTCAACCCGGCGGACTCCTGGCTGTCGACGGTCTTCGGGGCATCCTGCGCGCGAGCAGACGCGGCGAGGCAGACGACGGTCAAGAGAAGCGCCGTGACCGATACGTATCGCTTCATGCAATGCAGGGCGGCGCTAAAGCGCCGCCGCAGGGCGGGGCTGAAGCCCCGCCCTACTTCTTAGGCGGGGAATTATCGGGCAAGCGATCGTCAAAGGGCAAGTTGTGCTGACGCGAGCGGTTCGCCGGGCGCGGCGTCGACGGCGCGCCGGCGACGTCAGGGTTCGAAGCCGCGGCACTGTCCATGGCGAGATTGGCCAGGCGATCCGCGTGCCGGTTCTGCTCGCGCGGCACGTGCTCGAAGGTGACGTCGTCGAAGCGATCGAGCATCGCGCGGGCCTGGCGATACAGCGGTTGCAGGCCGGCGTTCTTCACGCGGTATTCACCGCGCATCTGCCGCACCAGCAGCTGCGAGTCGGAGCGAACGTGAAGGCGCCGATGGCCGTGATCGGCAGCCCATCGCAGCGCGGCCAGCAGGCCGCGATACTCCGCGACGTTGTTGGTCGCGATGCCCAGCGTTTCGCAGAATTCCTCGAGCAGCGCGCCGCCCGCGGTTTCGACGCGCACCCCGAAGCCCGCCGGGCCGGGATTGCCGCGCGAGCCCCCGTCCGTGTAGGCGACGACGGTGTCAGGCGGCAGTGCTGGCATCGGGCGCCGGCGTCAAGGCCGCGGAATAGAGGACGCGCTGGCAGCTCTCGCACTGGATGATGCTGTCGTTGCGCAGGACGTCGTTGAACACCTGCGGGCGCAGGCGCACCTGGCAGATCGTGCACAGGCCGTTGCGCGCCTCCGCCACCGCGATGCCTTTGCGCTTTCGCGCGACGGTCTGGTAGATGGCGAGCGCCTCCGGCGAGATTTCGGCCAGAATCGCGTCGCGCTGGCCGCCCGACCGCTGCAGGTCGTCCTGCAGCCGCGCGACCCCGGCCTCCATCTCGCGGCGCTCGCCGTCGATTTCCTTCCGGGCGGCCGCCTGCGCGCTCTCGGCCTGCTTCACCGCGGCCGCCAGGTCGTCGGCCTCGACCATCCGCTCCAGGATCCGGTCCTCGATGGCGCGCACGTCCTGCTGCGCCGCCTCGATCTCCTTCTGCATCGCCTGGTACTCGCGGTTGGTCTTGACCTCCATCAGCTGGTCCTTGAACCTGGACAGCCGGGCCTGCACCGTCGCGAGATCCTTCTCGAGCGCCCGCCTGGCCGCCTGGCCGTCGGCGACGCGCTGGCGTGCCGCCGCGAACTGTTCGCGCACGGCGTTCAGGCGGTCGTCGAGGCCCTGCACGCGCGCCGGATGCTCGGCGATCGTGCGCCGTGCCCGTTCCACGAAGTCATCGAGTTGCTGCAGTCTGATCAGGCGTTCGAGGTCCGGCAACATCCGATACGTCCTCACGGGACAAAAAAAACCCCGCGACCGCGCGGGGTTTACCTCTTCCGAGAGAATTCAGAATTGTGAATTCAGAATTCTGAAGTGAAGTTGACTGGCGATACTTGGGTCCAGCCTCGTTTGGAACGAAGCCGGCGCTGCCAGTCGCGCGCGCCCACCTCACCTTTGAATTCTGACTTCTCAATTTTGAATTCCGTGGACGTGGTGGGCCCACCAGGATTCGAACCTGGGACGGGCCGGTTATGAGCCGGCGGCTCTACCGCTGAGCTATGGGCCCCGGGGCTGGTCGTTCGTCGCTGGTCGTTCGTCGTTCGTCATAGTCGTTGCTCGTTAGCCCACGTTGGTCGTTCGTCGGCGACCGGGCGCCTCGCGACCAACGACCGTTGGCCGACGACGAACGACTTCGACCAACGACGAACGACCAAGACTGACGACCAGCGACGAACGACTATTCTACGTCCGTCCCTCGAGAAACGCACGCAGCTTGCGGCTGCGTGACGGGTGGCGCAGCTTGCGCAGCGCCTTCGCCTCGATCTGCCGGATGCGCTCGCGGGTGACGGCGAAGCTCTGGCCCACTTCCTCCAGCGTGTGCTCGCTGCCGTCGCCCACGCCGAAGCGCATCTTGATGACCCGCTCCTCGCGCGGCGTCAGCGTCTTCAGCACCGATTCGGTCTGTTCCCGCAGGTTCAGGTTGATGACCGCGTCGGCCGGCGAGACCACCTGCCGATCCTCGATGAAGTCGCCCAGGTGGCTGTCTTCCTCCTCGCCGATCGGCGTTTCCAGCGAGATCGGCTCCTGCGCGATCTTCAGCACCTTGCGCACCTTCGACACCGGGATGTCCATCCGCTTCGCGATCTCCTCGGAGGTCGGCTCGCGCCCCAGTTCCTGCACGAGCGAGCGCGACGTGCGGATCAACTTGTTGATCGTCTCGATCATGTGCACCGGGATGCGGATGGTGCGGGCCTGGTCGGCGATCGCCCGGGTGATCGCCTGCCGGATCCACCAGGTCGCGTAGGTCGAGAACTTGTAGCCGCGCCGGTACTCGAACTTGTCGACGGCCTTCATCAGGCCGATGTTGCCTTCCTGGATCAAGTCGAGGAACTGCAGGCCGCGGTTCGTGTACTTCTTGGCGATCGAGACGACCAGCCGCAGGTTGGCCTCGACCAGTTCCTTCTTCGCCTGCTCGGCCTGCGCCTCGCCCCGGTGGATGGTGTCCAGCGTCCGCCTCAGCTGGTCCGGCGTCTCCTCCAGCTCGTCCGCCAGCCGCTTGATCTCGGTCCTGAGTTCCCGGACGCGGGCGGAGGCGACCTTGCGGTCCTCTTCCTTCAGCCTGGTCTTCCGGCCCTTCGCGTTCAGCTGCCGCTCGAGCCCTTCCACCTCGCGCTGGAGCACCTGGACGCGCTCGACGCCGTCCTTGATCTCGTCGATCATCCGGCGCTTCACCTGCTCGGTGAACTCGATGGCGCGAATCAGCTGCGACAGCCGGACGCGCGCCCGCAGCGCCTTCCAGCGCGCCCTCCGATACTTCCGCTTGTCCTTCTTCGGTACCGACTCGAGCTTCTCGGCCGATTTCTGGTAGGCCGCATCCGCCTTCTTCACGGCGTCGATCTGCCGCAGCACTTCCGACATCCGCTCGTCGAGCCGCTCCTCGGTGATCTCCTCGTCGTTGAAGATCACCAGTTCCCGAATCGTGCGTTCACCCGCCTTCAGCGCCTCGCCCATGCCGACCACCTTGAGGGCGATCGTCGCCATGCGCGAGATCGACTTGATGACCGAAAGCTTGCCGCGCTCGATCCGTTTCGCGATTTCGACCTCGCCCTCGCGGGTGAGCAGGGGGACGGTGCCCATCTCTCGCAGGTACATCCGGACCGGGTCGTTCGTCTTGTCGAGGGCGCCCGGGGTCAGGTCGAGTTCGAGGTCCTCGCCCGCCTCGAGCTGCTTGTCTTCCCGGTACTTCTGCTCCGAGTCGACAACCTCGATGCCGGCGCTGCCGAACGTGTTGAAAAGGTCGTCAAGCTCATCCGAGGAGGTGATGTCCGAGCGGAGCAGCTCGTTGACCTCGTCGTAGAGCAGATAGCCCTTCTCCTTGCCGATGGAAATCAGCTGCCGTACCTCATCGTATTTGTCTTCGATCGACAAGGGCGTCCCTCCTGAAATGTGCCCTACCTCAACGATTCTATCCGGTGTTGGAGTTCGATCTTCCGCTGGCCGAGTTGGATGATGGCGTCCCCGGCCCCGCCTTCGTCCCGGAGCCGTTCGATTTCGCGCTGCAGGGCCGCGAGCTCACGCTCGCAGCGCATCCGCCTGATCTCGCGGACGCACTCGGCAGGCCCGAGGACCGCCGGCTCCGGCGCGGCGGCCAGCGCCGACACGAGTCCCGCCTCCTCTGTATTTAGACGCGCGAGCAGCGCAGAAGGTACGTCCGCGATTGCGTGATTTCGCAGGTCCCGGGCGGCGATGAGCACGTTGCCGGTGACGAGCGTCTCCAGATCGGGATCCTCGAGCTCGGCGACCGCCTCGACCGCCTGTGCCGAGTTGTTCAACAGGTGCCAGATGAGCCCGCGCTCGGCCGGCTTGATCCGACCGTAGTTCGGCATCTCCCGCGAGGTGATGGCCGTTCGCCGGTCCACCGCGGCCTTGCGAATCTCGGCCCGCACGACATCTTCCGTGATACGGGCCTTGAGCGCGAGCCGATCCGCAAACTGATCCCGGCCGGCCGCATCCGGGATCTTCGCCGCCACCACCAGCATCTCGTGCAGGAACTCGCGTCGCCCCTCGTCCAGGCCCAAATCGTGCGCCTGCGCCGCTCGATCGAGCAGGAATTCCAGGTACGGCCGCGACGATTTCAGCGCCGTCGCGTAGGCCTCGACCCCGTGACGTCTGACGAAGACGTCAGGATCCTGGCCGGCGGGCAGCGCCGCGACGTTCACCTGGAAGCCCTCCGCCACGAGCAGTTCCGACGAGCGGGCGGCAGCGCCCTGGCCCGCGGAGTCCGGGTCGTAGCTCAGCACGACTTTCGTCGTGAACCGCCGGAGCAGGTGCGCCTGCTGCGGCGTCAACGCCGTCCCGCACGAGGCGACGACCGGGAGTTCGCCCGCCTGGAACGGCTGCGCGAAATCGAAGTACCCCTCGACCAGCACCGCGTAGCCTGACCGCCGAATCGACGTCTTCGACAGGTGCAGGCCGTAGAGCGTCCGGCTCTTCGAGTAAATCGCCGTTTCCGGCGAGTTCAGGTACTTCGGCTGCTGTTCCGCCTCGAGCGCGCGCCCGGCGAACGCCACCACCGACCCGCTGTCGCGGCAAATCGGGAAGATCAGCCGGCCGCGGAACCGATCGACGGTCTCGCCGTTGTCGCGTTCCAGCACGAGGCCGCTGGCGACGAGCAGCCGCAGGTCGAGGCCCCGCTGGGCGAGATGGCGTTTGAGCGCGTCCCGGCCGGGGGGCGCATACCCGATGACGAGCCGCTCGATCGTCCCGTCGGTCAGGCCGCGGTCCGCCAGCAGGCGCCGCACCCGCGCGCCGGCCGGCGACCGCAACTGCTCCTGGAACCACGCTGCCGCGATCTCGTGGATCTTGAGCAGCGCCTCCCGCTCCTGGACTTCGTCCGGCGTCGAACGCTCGCCGGACGATTCCGGGATCGGCACGCCGAAACGCTGCGCCAGCTGCCTGACGGCATCCTGGAACCCAATCTTCTCGTGCAGTTCCAGGAACTTGAACACGTTGCCGCCGACCCCGCAGCCGAAGCAGTGAAAGAACCCCTTGTCCCGGTGGACGGTGAACGAGGGCGTCTTTTCCGCGTGGAACGGGCACAGGCCCTTGTAGCTGGCGCCCGCGCGCTTCAGCGGCACGTACTCCTGAATGACCTGCACGATGTCCGCCTGCAGCCGCACATCGTCGATGAAGGACTGCGGGAAGAGCATGCCGTCGCTCCGCTCCGATGAATGGCCTTGGGCCTTAGACCTTTGGCCTTAGGGCTCATGGCGAGCGCCGGCGTTCGAGACCCAAGGCCCAAGGCCCTTAGCCCGGCAGGCCCTAAGCCCTAAGCCCTAAGCCCTCTATTCTTTCAGTTCGACCACCGTCACCCCCCCGCCCCCCCGGGATGGGGGCGCGGCGG
>Ga0315280_10003206_pt1 | contig 25349 bp, 25 predicted proteins | sample YL17G06_40_MG_FD_203697 | JGI IMG/M metagenome (GOLD analysis project Ga0315280, IMG submission 203697) | Sediment microbial communities from Yellowstone Lake, YNP, Wyoming, USA - YL17G06_40 | ecosystem: Environmental > Aquatic > Freshwater > Lake > Sediment | place: USA: Wyoming | collected...
AATAGGCGTAATAGCTGCCCTAGCCACAAACTGCACCATAGTAGTCGAAAGAAGAGAATAGAAAACACACGCCAAGCCTATTCGGGTTTAGCCGTCATCATGAAAACGCCAATCACACAAAGAGCCGCAGTAAGAAAACCAAAAAATCCTAGGAAACCACCCAAGACCTGCGTGCTCGTAAACGTGTAGTATGCTGCCATGAGGCCAACGGCAAAGAGGATGACGCCAATCAGCTTCTCGATGAATGAAACTCCGAAACCGCCTTCTTCGCTCACAGTCTGAACCTTCCTTCTCGGTTACGCTCGTTACCTAAACATTGGTGGGCTATTTAAGTTTCTCTTCTTTTCCTATTTGGTTTCTTCCAGTTTTGCTGGCAGGTATTCATCCACTATGTATGTTAGTCCGTAGCGGCTGAAGGCCTCTTGTTCTGCTTTGCGCCTGTTTTTCATGAATGTTTTGATTTCGCGTTGCATCAGCTTGTCCTCGGTGTATCGTGGGTCTTTTTGCAGTTCGGACAATCTTTTCATGTCGATTTCGTCCAGTGGGTCTGTGGGCAGCTTGTAGTTCACGATGTCCGTAGCCCACACGCCGCTCCACTTCGCATCAGGCGTCGTCAACTCACGCAAATGCGCCGCGTTCGCCGAACCAGAAATGATGACCATGGCAATGTGCATTCCCCACGGGTCGCCATCCGTGAAAATGTAGACAGGCAACTTCAGCTCCTGATTGAGCCTCCGTATGAAGTGTCTCGTGGCTCTGGGCGCCTGTCCAGCCGTAAGAACCAGCAATGCGTTGTACTTCTTGTGGACACTCTCCTCAATGAACCGCGTGAACAGACCACCCTTCTCGATGGCAATGACCTTGTCCGCCGTGGTCTTCACAAACTCCGAAGAAGTCAACGCAGGCCCTATCATGACACCGTCCGGATGCGACGTCAAATCCATCGTTTTGCCCTCGTAGCCAGGCACCGTGTACTCAATCGTCAGGTTGCCGAACACTGCTGAGCGTTCTTCTGGGAAGATGTTGAAGTCTTCTCGCGAGTAGCCGAGGACGGTTTCGAGGTCGGTGATTATGTTGTTGGATTCCTGCTGGTCTTTGAACGTCATCTCGTAGGCCTGTGCCGAATAGTAAACATCCCTCAGAGTGGACGTCTTGCGGTTAGATGAGAGTTCGTTTGAGAACAGGGCTGCCCACGTCAACTGCGTGAAAGGCTTGACGTGTCTGACGTTGCGGGCGCTGCGTTTGACTTTGTGGTCGCCCAGCACGAACTGTCTCAGCACGGGATCGTAGTTGATGTTTTCGGTTGAGCGGCTGGGCATCGAGATCGAAGGGAACTGGCCCTTTTCCATCTGATCGTACAGGTCTAGACCCAGACCTGACAGGCTGTTCAATACTTCCTGTCTTCTTTCAAGTATGCTACTCTTGTGTTTCTTCGTCCCCAAATTGCTTCACGCTCTGCAAAAGCTTCTCTATATCCGGAGGCTTTGCCTTGCCTGCAAGTTTCGCCGAGAACTCGGCTATTCTGGGCAGGTACTTGCTGAACACGCTAAGGCGCTTTCTATCCCTGTCCACGTGTTCCCGCCTGGACATGAAGTGCTGGATTTGCCGCGCAACTTCACGTAGACCGTTGGCCACCTCCTTCCGAACCTCAGGTCTGTCAGAAATAAACTCCTTACCCACCGTCTTGTACGGCACCTTGGTACTGCAGATATGCACCAAAACCGCGACAGGCATCTCAGGCTGAACTCGGTACCTCCGCCAATTCATCGCAGTGATGACTCTGACCGAAACGTCGCTCGCTTCGTCATACAACAGTGGGATCCGATTCGCGAAACGGTAAATCACAAACGCACCACGCTTCGGCACTTCACCACCGTAGGCGATTCCAACCTCCACTATGAACGGGTGTCCCGCGTACGTTGCGGGCTTGCGCTGGTGAACCACCACAAACTCGGGCTTCAACTCCTTCATAATCCCCGCCCGCAGTAGCTCCTCGCCCAGTGGCGAAAGGCAACTCGCATCTGGAGGCAGAAACTCCCTGTACTTTTTGAGGCTGTGCATCAGCCTGACGATTTCCTCGTGTGACAGCCTTTTCGGATTCTTTGATGGGCTTAGTGCGCTGAACTCTAGGAATTTCTGGGCGGTTATGTCGCCAACTCTGTGGAAGTGGGTTTTAAGGAAGTCGAACATGTTGTGGCAGGACGTTATTTGTATGAGCCGCTGAAGCAGCTCCACGTCCACGCCGTAGGGGTGCGGCCTCGTTTCCTTCGGAGGCTCAGGCATCTCCTTCGTGCCACGCGTGAACTTGTAGAGCCTGCCCTTCGGGTCCACGAACGTCAGATTCGCATACGGATTCACCATGGCCGTCTGCTTGAAGTAGTCCAGCAGTTTGGGCATGGCTCGGAAGTAGTCGCCTTCAAGACTGAACTCAACCACCGTGCCTCGCCACTGCTCCTTGTTGATAAGCACTCTACGATCAAGAATCAGCGGACGGTTCTTCTGAATGTCAATCATCAGTTTGTACGAGTAGATTTTGGCTTGACCCGTGCTGGAGGTTATAACCGCAGGCTGATGCGTGGTTATCTGACCGTACAGAATGGCCATCTTGCCACCAAGACCAAACGTGCCCCTCTGCTGCTTCAACTTGTACTTCGAACCAAACAACACCTGACCAAAAGCCAACGGAATATGCCTTGGCTGAATGCCAATGCCGTTGTCTTCGACGCGCAACTTGTAGATCTGCGTCTCCTGACTGGCCTCACCCTCGTAAGAAAGCCGCACATAAACATCCGGAAGAATCTTCATACTTTCTGCCGCATCCAGCGAATTCTCCACAAGCTCACGCACAGCCGCAAAAATGGCCCGCGACGGATTCGTAAACCCAGCGATATCTCTATTGCGATAGAAAAAATCAGCAGCCGAGATCTCCTCAAACGTCGTCTGAGCCACTGAAACCTCCCCAAACCCCTCTAAACATCAAACCGCTTCTACCTATGCACTGCCCATTTTTTAACTTAACTACCTCGTTCGGGGAAAAACGCTCACTTCGCGTGGTAGGCGAACGGCAGCAACTCTCCGATGGCCTTCACAGCAGCAGAGTCTATCTGCACCTTGCTGTCTTTCGTCCTCGCTATCAGAATCTTCGTTTTTGAGTCTGCGAAGTCGTGGATGTACTGTAGACAGGCGCCGCATGGCCGTGGCTCACAGTCATTGTCTTCCATGACCACGGCGACCAGCTTGATCTTTCGGCTACCGTGCAACACCGCGTGGTTGATGGCGTTTCTTTCGGCGCAGATGCCGAGACCTGAGATCCAGCTCTCAACATTGCAGCCCTCATAGACCTGCCCATCCTCAGCCAGCACGGCCGCACCGACACCCACACCCCAGAGCACGTACGCCTTGCTCAGGGCTTTCGCAGCAACTTCAAGCAGCCTCTTTTCGTCTTTCCCAATTTTGATCGTATCTTTGCCTTGTTTTGTCATTTTGTTTTCACTGTTCGTGTGTAGTAGTATTCGCCGACTTCTTTTTGGAATTTGTCGCGTTTGGAGTCTTCTTTGTTGACGCGTGGACGTTTGGTGGCTGGGTCTCGTCTGAAGGTGACTTGCATGTCTTTGAGGAAGGTGTTCATGCCTCTTCGAAGGCTTGTGGGTGGGTTTGCTGTGCCTTCGGCTCCGGGTTTGCCTTTGAAAACCATCAGTCTATCGGCAATGAAGTCTTGCGTGACCACGTCGTGCTCCACGACGAAGGCGGTTACGTTGTGGTTCTCCACCACGCGGCGTATTGCCTTCGCCATGTTCAACCTCTCCTCCACATCCAAGTACGCGCTGGGCTCGTCCAGCAGGAAAAGCTCAGCCTCACGCGACAAACAAGCCGCAATGGCTACCTTTTGGAGTTCGCCACCGCTCAACTCGTTCACGTTCCTGTCCAGAAGCAAGTGGATCTTCAGAGGCTGCATTATCTCAGTCTTGTACCAGCCCGAAGAGAAGTTCTCCTTGGCCACACCCATCAAAAGCTCCTGTACTGTGCCCTCGTACTCACCCGCAATATACTGATGCTTATAGCTTACCTTCAGCTCGCCAAACTTGCGGCCATCGTCAGCCTCTTCAACCCCAGCCAGTATCTTGACAAAAGTCGTCTTGCCAATTCCGTTCGCGCCGAGAATACCGATTATGCTTCCTCTTCTGATCTCGCCACCGTGAACGACGAGGTTGAAACCTTTGAATGTTTTCTGTATCTCATCCCATTTGAGTAGAACATCGCCTGCGCCTGAGCTGATTGCTGGAGGCTTTTCGTGGAAGATTATGGCTTCTTTTCGGAACCTCATATTCTCGTCTGGAATGTAACCCTCTAAGTAGATGTTTATGCCTGTCCTGACACCGTGTACATGTGAGACCACGCCGTAGACACCTGGCTCGCCGTAGAACACGCATATTTGGTCTGAGAGGTAGTCGATTATGGCCAAGTCGTGTTCGGCTAATATGACGGTTTTCTCGGCTGTTTTGAGGCTTCTTATGGCTTTGGCCACTTCCAGCCTCTGACTCACGTCCAGATAGCTCGATGGCTCGTCGAAAAGATAGACATCTGCCTCGCGGCACATGGTCGCAACCACGGCCACACGCTGCAACTCGCCACCACTGAGCACGTTGAGCGCACGGTCCCAAAGATGCTTGAGTTCAAGTCGCTCCGCCAAATCGTCCAACACTTTTCTCTCGTCAACCTTCTCCAACAACTCGCCAACGTTGCCCGAGACCACCTTCGGAATCTTGTCCACATACTGCGGCTTGCTTGAAACCTTCAACTTACCCTCACTCATCTTCAAGAAATATTCTTGAAGGCTTGAGCCTCGATAATGCGTTATTAGCGTGTCCCAGTCAGGAGGTTCATCGTAGCTGCCGAGGTTCAGCTTGATTTCGCCTGACAGAATTTTGAGCGTGGTGGATTTGCCTATACCGTTCTGCCCTAATAGGCCAAGAACCGTGCCTGGTGAGGGCGTGGGCATTCTGAAAAGCTTGAAACTGTTGGGTCCGAAGCGGTGGCTACAGTCTTTCTCCAACTCGTCCGGAAGGTTGACGATCGATATGGCCTTGAACGGACACTTCTTCACACAGATGCCGCAGCCCGTGCACAGCCGTTCAACGATCGTGGGCTGTATACCCTCAAACCGTATTGCCTCCACTTTCGTGCGCACGATGGGGCAGAAACGGAGACACAGTCTGTCACAACGCTTAGGCTTACACCTGTCCAAATCCAAAACAGCCACACGCGTCATGTCAAAGCAGCCACACAATGGTCATAGCATGTAGGTAATAAACGTAAACCCAAAAAACACGGCAAAAACCTGCGAAAACGTGGTGAAAGAAAGTTATTTCAAGAAAACACCGATGTACCTATTCTACCATTCTTCTTCTTCCCACTCTTCGTCTTCGGTGTCTTCTTCCCATTCCTCTTCCTCATCTACCATGTCTTCTCACCTCCAACAGATTCGACTTGCATAGTCAACGCCACTGCTAGCGCTTTAAGCGTTCTTATTCGTCACTTGTCGAGAAAAACAGCAAGCGAAATCGTTGCCCTTTCCTTTTCAGAGGGTTTCTTTCACCATTTTCGCCGTCAAAGCAGCCACGGGCTCCTTGATCTCAGACGTTAAATAGGCCCAACAAAGATTCGGCGAGTTGTGCGCGGCGCCGATTCTGCCTTTCGGATCGATGGCAACTAGGCCCATTGAGTTGTAGGTCGCAACGATTCGCTTGTTGACCAGCTTTATGGCTTTTTCAGCAGCCTCCTGTGGCGTTTTCCCTGCCTCGATGTAGTCACATACGGTTTTTGCGAGCACGAGTCTTATGGCGATTTCTCCGACACCTGTGGCAGAGCAGGCCCCTGACTGGTTGTCAGCGTAGTTGCCACAGCCGATCAGTGGCGTGTCGCCGATTCTGCCGACGAGCTTAAGCGGGAAGCCTCCTGTGGACGTGGCAGCGGCCACGTTTCCCTGCTTGTCCAGCGCAACAGCGCCCACGGTGTCAGACTCGAAAAAGGCTGGATGCTTATTGATGAGGCTTATCAGTCTCGGCAGATTAGACTTGCCTTCAAGCAGTGCCTTCTTCTGGTCCTCATACGTCTTCAGTCTCAACTCAGTCACAGGGTTCCGCCTTTCAAGACCGAAGAAATCGGCGAGCTTCTCGGCGCCTCGGCCTGCAATGAAAACATGGTCCGTCTTCTCCATCACCATCCTGGCCAGTTTGACAGGGTTCTTCACGTCTTTCAGAAGCGCCACGGCGCCTGCCTCCAGCGTCTTTCCATCCATGATGGAAGCATCCATTTCTACACTTTTCTCGATGTTGAGGCTTGAACCGTAGCCAGCGTTGAAGGCTCCATCATCCTCCATAACCATAACAGCCTCCATGGCGGCATCGACAGCGCTACCGCCATTCAAAAGAATCTCGTAGCCCTTTTCCGTGGCTCTTTTGACGCCTTCCACGGCGGGTTTGCTGCGTTCAGGTTGGATGGTTCCTGCTCCTCCATGAACGACGATGACTGGTCTACGCGGCTTGTTCACACACTTCGCCTCGGTTAGGATATTCTGCATCGAGTTCACGTTGGATTTAAGACTAGTGCAGAAGTCTTGCGCGTGTGGTTAATCAAAATGGATAAATCCTTCATGCATGAGTGTTTATGTTGGGATGATGTGAGGCGACGGCTAGGAGCCGCAAGGCCGTGAATAAGCCAAAAACCAAACTGACCCACTAATCTGAACAAGCTTCTTATGGTCATCCAGCAATGTAGGATACGTGAAAGTATGCTCAGCGATTTCAACCTGTTGGCCACGACTCCGCGCAGAAACGAAAGAGAAGCCTGCGACGAACTCCGTCACTTGCTAACAGAGTTAGGCGACCCAAACCCTGAGGTGGAGAAGACCCACATTTCGGGGCTTGTGGCCGTGAAGACTAGTCTCAATCCATTTGAAACTGTGAAAAGACTGCGTCAGATACTGATTGAGCGTCCGTACGAGTTACGCTTCACCCTCAGAGTAATTCCTATCGAGAAGGTCATTCAGACGGATTTGGTTGAGATTGAGCTTGCCGCTGCAGAACTGGCCTCGGAAATAGGCGAAGACGAAACCTTCCGCGTAACTCTTGAGAAGCGCTTCTCAGCCACGCCCACGCAGAGCATCATCGAAGCCGCAGCCTCAAACATCAAACAAAAGGTCAACCTAGAAAAGCCTGACAAGATTCTTCTAATCGAAGTCGTAGGCGGATTGACTGGAATGTCCCTGATAAGGCCAGACGACATCCTGTCCGTCGTAAAGGAGAAAATGCTTTAACTCTCAATGCTGCGTGGCCAGCAGGGCAGAGCGCTCGACAACAAGACTGACCAGCGCCTTCGCAATTCCCCTATTCCTGCTCTTGGCTGCTTCTATTTCGAGGTCCGATATTCCGAAGGCCTTCTTGATCTTCCTCATCTTGTCGTCTGAGATTTCGAGAACACTGTCGTCCTGCTGTGCCTTGATGCTTCGCTCGATTGCGGCGAGGGCTCTCTCAACTTTCTTCTTGCTGTCTCCGACTATTAGAAGGGCCATTTCGGTTGTGGCTGGTTTGATTCCTGCCAGTTCGGTGGCCTTTCGTATCTGACGTTGAGCCGATGCGTAGAGCATGGTCTCCATTGCTAGGCTTCTGGATATGTTTTCCCGGTTTCTGAAGGCGGTAAGGGAGTCTAGAGCCGCAAAGTACAAATGCTCCCACGTTGTCACGAGGCTCGCATCGAATAATTGAACCACCACCTCCAAGCCTTTCTTCCCATTGATCTCCTTTAGAAGTCGCTCGGTATCCGTAATCTGGGCGTTCCTGAAACCTGCAATCGCGACATATTTGCCGAATTCGGGGATGGATTTCAGCAACTTTCTTCCTCGTTGATTTCCTTGAGAAAGCGTTTGATGAGTTCAGCAGATATGCCTGCTTTGACGAGTTTGGATGTCTCTGTTTCGATGTCTCTTCCGGTGGCTTTGCATTTCTTGATGATTTTCCTTATGGTTTCTTTTATTTCCCATGGGAAGACTATCCAGTGACTTGTTTCTTTTTCGTAGTAGTCGGGTTTGATGATGCTCCAGGGTTTGTAGTATACTGTGGCGACTTTGGCTTCGGTTGGGCTTTGCTGGGCGACGTACTCTTTGACAAGTCTGAGGCTTTTGCCCGTATCCGCCACTTCGTCCACGACTAGGGTCTTCTTGCCACGGATGTCCACGGACAGCAGTTGAGTGATGACGGGTTCGCCTTTTGTTTCGGCCACGCCAAGGTAGAATTCGGCTCTGACGTTTGCGAGGTTAGGGTTGTCAAGCAGGTCTGAGAGCACTCTGGCCGGAGGCCACCCGCCTCTGGAAATGCCCACGATAACATCGGGCCTGAAGCCATCACGACGAATCTTGTCTGCCAGATTCAGAAGCATCTCGTAGATCTGGTCCCAGCTGGGCACTTCGAATTCCAGTTCGGCACTCACGGCAGGTCTCCTCTGTGGTCTAGAGTCTGCTGGATGACTTAAAAAGTTTAAAAAAAGAGGATGGATTTGTTTTTCAAGCTTAGCTTGCTGCTGCCTTCGGTTTCTTCATTCCGTAGATTATGACGCCGAGTCCGATGAATGTCCAGCCGAGTCCGAATAGTAGCCAGCCGTAGGCGTTGACGAGAGTGGAGTTGGCGAGAGCGTTGTTATAGTTAGTTTCTGACTTGGTATTGGCTAGTGCTGCGTCCTCAATGGCTGTTCCTTTGGTTGCCCATGAGTTCATGGCTGCGTTGAAGTAGGTGTCTCCACGTTGTAGGTGGGTTCGAGCAGAGCCGAACATGCCTGCTGAGAAGACTTCCGAACCTACTTCGAATTCCATCTGTGCCATTGTAAAGTTTATCTGGGCTGAGGTTATGTCCGTGGGGAAGTCTGATACCTGCATTGCCGAGAGTGCGCTGAACATCATGCTATATTTCGTATACAGGTTCAGGCACTCAAAGTGGTCTTCCGATAGGACTGCGAAATTATCTCCACTTGCCACCGGTGGGATTGTCCATGGTTCTGATGTTGGGCCAGTTGTGCTGTTGACGTGGTGTATGTACACCCAGTAGTCGTGTGTCCAGAGTTCTGGAGCCTCCGCAACTGCCGGAGTGGTCTCACCGACATTGAAGACCTGAACAGTGTCTGGCATCATTTGTATCGGCGGTGAGAAAGTGTGCGTGTAGTTCTTGCCCCAGTCGAAATATACTCGTATGGCTGAGACGTTTATTGGGTCGCCGAAGTAGTTTGTCCAGCTGAGTGAGAAGTTCCATGTCACTCCAGTCAAGTATCCAACGATGGTGTCTCGATAGTACTGATCGTAGCCGCTGTATGAGGGTTCAATCCAGGCGAAGTGTGTTGAAGGCTGCGCATCCACGGTCGTAACCAGTGCTGCAGTGGCCAGCGAGATTGAAAGAAGGCATAGCAGTAATGCGATTTTTCTCTTCATAATTGTATCCTCGACGGATAGCCCATTTCTGCGGGTTTGCTATTTATGTTTTTTTGATTGGTTGCTTTGATAATCTTTATTGCCTCGTTCCGCTGGTAGCATTTAGCTGGTGTTGGCAATGGTTGTGGCTGTAGAGTGCGTGCCTAACTTTAGCACTTCGGATCCGAAAGTGGTTGAGCAGATACTGGGCGAGGTCAAAAATACGCGGAACGCGTTTCTGCTGGATCACACGTACGATAGCTATTACAACAGGCTTGTCGTGTCAATCGTGGGCGACAAGGAATCTGTGGTCCAGGCGGCTCTGAGCGCCTCGGTCAAGGCGATCAAGCTGATTGACATGCGCAAACACAAGGGCCAGCATCCACGCCTAGGTGCAGTAGATGTCGTGCCCTTCATTCCAATAAAAAACGTAACTCTTGATGAATGCATCGAACTCGCGAGGAAGTACGGCAAGGCTCTGGCTGAAAAGTCAGGTGTACCCGTTTATCTCTATGGCGACGCACAACCGAGGCCAGAACGGAGGGATTTGGACTGGATACGCATAGGCGAGTATGAGAAGCTTGGCGAAATGATCGTGCAATCTGGCCGCGAACCCGATTTCGGACCTGCCAAATTCGTGCCTCAGTCCGGAGCGGCAATCGCAGGCGCGCGCGAGGTCATGGCGGGGTTCAACGTGAATCTGGGAACCTCGGACCTGAAAGTTGCGAAGAAGATTGCGAAGGCTCTGCATGCCGACAAGGGTGGGTTCAAGAATGTCAAGGCCATGGCTGCCTACATTCCTGAGCAGAACCTCACGCAGATAGGCATGAGCATCCACGAGTTTGAGAAGACTCCCCTGTACCGTGTTTTCGAGGTCTTGAAGGTTGAGTGTGCACGCTACAACGTGCCGATTGTGGGCGCGGAGTTTTGCGGTATGGCGCCGTTGAAAGCTATTATAGACGTGGCTTCGTATTACCTGAAGATTGACTGAGGACCGCGTGCTGGAAATCGCGGTCAACAACGCGATGGAGAAAGGTCGTGTTCCTGAATGAGCTTCGTGATAAAATGGCTGGGCCACGCAAGTTTCCAGCTCAAAGTGAATGGAAAAATCATCTACATCGACCCCTACAAAGGCGAGTACACAGAGAAGGCGGACCTGATTCTAGTCTCGCACTCCCACGGCGACCACTGCAGCGTTGGCAAAATCAAGAAGGCTCGCGGCGCAGACACAGTCGTGTTTGCTCCTGAAGACTGCGCAACGAAGATCAAAGGCTCGGTTCGAACGCTGAAAGCCGGCGAAGAAGCCACCGTGGACAACATCAAAATCCAAGCCGTAGAGGCCTACAACGTCAAACGTTTCAGGTCTCCCGGGAACCCGTATCATCCGAAAGGGTTCGGTGTGGGCTACTTGATAACAACTCTGGGCAAGACAGTTTATCACGCTGGAGACTCGGATCTCGTTCCCGAGATGAAAAGGCTTGGTCACGTGGATGTTGCCTTGCTTCCCAGTGGAGGCACGTACACAATGGATAACCCTGAGGCAGCAGAAGCGGCTTTGATTATAAAACCCACTGTGGTCATTCCGATGCACCGCTGGGATACGAAGCCTGACGAGTTCAAGAAGAAGGTCGAGGCAAGTTCAAACATCAAGGTCGTGGCACTGGAAAAGGGCGAAGAGTTCCAAGTGATCTAGGCGATGGCCACGACTCAGAAGCGCAACAAGCAGGCAAGCCGAGAAAAGGCCGATTTGCTTATTGTGAACGCTGACGAGCTAGTCACGCTGGAGGGCGGGACCGCCAAGCCATGCGTAGGCAAGCAAATGCGAGAACTGGGAATAATCCGCGACGGCGGCCTAGCCGTCCGTGCCGGCAGAATCATCGCAGTTGGCAAGAGCAACGAGGTCCGCAACAGCGTCAAAGCCGAAAGCATAATCAGCGCAAACGGCAAGACCGTGATGCCCGGTTTTGTGGATGCACACACGCATTTGGTCTTCGCAGGCTCACGCGAGGATGAGTTCCAGATGCGTGTGGAAGGCGCGTATTATCTTGAGATTCTGAGTGCGGGCGGTGGGATTCTTCGGACGGTGCGGGACACGCGCAAGGCCAGCGTGGACAAGCTTGTCGAAGGCGGAATGAAAACGCTGGACGCAATGCTTGAACACGGAACTACGACGGTGGAGGCCAAAAGCGGTTACGGCCTCGAAACGCGCGACGAACTTAAAATCTTGGAAACCGTGAAGCGGCTGAACCAGGTTCACACTGTGGACATCGTGCCCACGTTCATGGGCGCGCACGCGGTTCCGCCCGAATTCAAGGGCAACACGCAAGGCTATGTGAGCCAAGTTTGCGAAGACATGATCCCGAAAGTGGCTGAGAAGGGCCTAGCCGAGTTCTGTGACGTGTTCTGCGAGAAGGGCGTGTTCAACCTTGAGCAGACTAGGCGTATCTTGCTGGCAGCGAAAGGCCATGGTTTGAAGCTCAAGGTGCACGCGGATGAGATGAGCGCTTGCGGTGGGGCCGAGCTTGCCGCAGACGTGGGTGCAGTTTCGGCCGACCACATGCTGTTCAGCTCGGATGAGGGCATGAAGGCAATGGCAGACAAAGGCGTGGTTGCTGTGTTGCTTCCTGCTGCCGCGTTCAGCTTAATGAATGGAAAGTTTGCTGATGCAAGAAGGATGATTGATTTGGGTGTGCCAGTGGCTTTGGGTTCGGATTTCAACCCGAGTTGCTGGGCCCTGAACATGCAGCTCGTGATTGGGTTTGCATGCCATTTCATGCGGTTGGCACCAGCTGAGGCGATCGTTGCGGCGACAATTAACGCGGCGCACGCGATAGGCAGAGCCAACGAGGTAGGCAGCCTTGAGGTAGGCAAGAAAGCTGACATGCTAGTCTTGGATGCGTCAAGCCACAAAAATCTAGGCTACCGCTTTGGAGCAAACCTCGTTGACAAGATAATCAAGAACGGTCGGGTAGTCTTGGATAGGGAAGAAAAACGTGGTGGGCTGATGTATATTGAACGCGCCGAATAGCGCGGACGGCCCCTAGGCTCTTGCTTTGTGAGCCAACGTGAACGCGAGCCACGCGATTATGCCGTAGACCACGCCGTTGAATACTGAAATGACTAGCGTTGCGGCAGGGATGCCCAGCACGGGATATTCGGTGTCAGGAACGCCCAGCAGATCGTAGAGCTGTCTACCCGGGGGCATGCTTGGATATGCCACCGATGCAGCCAGCATGGCAAAGAACGCTATGAGGAACACTATTGCGCCTCTCATGTCTTTTTTTCTTCTTTCGATCGTATTCCGCACGGTTTTGGGGTTTAAAAAGGTGTCGGGATGGGAAAGGTTTTAGGCACGCTTTTGCTTCTGAGGTTTCGGTGGGTTTGGTTGAGGATTGAGAGGCCCGTTAGAGCTTTGACTGGTCCCGAGTTGCACTGCAAGAACTGGCAGATTGAAGGAATATTGCGTATGCTCTGCCACGTGCTGGACCCCGAGGTGGCCAAAGACCCCGAGCATCTGATCATCTATGGCGGCACAGGCAGGGCTGCACGCAACTGGGAGTGTTTCGACAAGATCGTGGACACACTCGTCAACTTGGAGCCCGACGAGACGATGTTGATCCAGAGCGGCAAGCCCGTGGCCGTTTTCAAAACTCACGAATGGGCACCACGCGCGCTGATCGTGAACTCCATGCTTGTGCCAAAATGGGCCACGTGGGAGTGCTTCCTAGAGCTAGAGCAGAAGGGCCTCACTATGTACGGTCAGATGACTGCTGGCTCGTGGGCGTACATAGGCACGCAGGGGATATTGCAGGGCACCTACGAGACGCTGGCAGCCGTGGCGAAACAGCATTTCGGAGGCTCACTCAAAGGCAGGCTTGTCGTCACTGCAGGCTTGGGCGAAATGGGCGGGGCTCAGCCGCTGGCCGTGAAGATGAACGAAGGCGTGGCTCTAGTGGTTGAGGTCAACCCATGGGCCGTTGAGCGTAGACTGAAACACGGCTACTTGGACGATTGGACGGATAGGCTTGACGAAGCTGTCAGGATCGCGCTGGACGCGAAGAAGAAAGGCGAAGCCAAGAGCATCGGACTGTTGGCCAATGCTGCTGACGCTCTTCCGGAAATGCTCAAAAGCGGCGTGATTCCTGACGTTGTGACGGATCAAACGAGCGCACATGACGCTTTGAACGGCTACTACCCGTCTGGCCTCAGCAAGGAGGAGGCTGACGAGCTTCGGAAACGTGACCCGAAGGAGTACGTACGTCGCAGTATGGAGAGTATGCGCAAGCATGTGGAAGCCATCGTGGGCATGATGCACAAAGGCGCAGTGGCCTTCGACTACGGCAACAACCTCAGACAACAGGCGCTTGACGCTGGCTTCAAGGACGCGTTCGCATATCCGGGTTTCGTGCAGGCTTACGTGAGGCCTCTGTTCTGCGAGGGCAAAGGCCCGTTCCGCTGGATCAGCCTTGTAGGCAGCAAAGAAGACATCTACAAACTTGATGACGTAGTCCTCAAAGAGTTTGCGTATGACGAAGGCTTGTGCCGCTGGATACAGAAGGCCAAGCGGCAAGTCAAGTTCCAAGGATTGCCTGCACGTGTGTGCTGGCTCGGCTACGGAGAACGCGCACGTTTTGGCAAGATCATCAACGACATGGTAGGAAGCGGAGAGCTTTCCGGACCAGTGTGGATTGGCCGCGACCACTTGGACGGCGGAAGCGTGGCCTCGCCGAACCGCGAGACCGAAGGCATGAAAGACGGAAGCGACGCCATCGCCGACTGGCCCATACTCAACGCGCTCATAAACGCCATAGGCGGAGCCACATGGGTGAGCGTCCACCACGGAGGCGGAGTGGGCATAGGCTACAGCATACATGCAGGCATGTGCCTCGTAGCAGACGGCACCAAAGAAGCAGAGAGGCGAATCATGACGGTGTTGACCACTGATCCGGGGACAGCCGTAGTCAGGCACGCCGATGCAGGATACGAGAAGGCTCAGAAAATCGCTAGGACGAAAGGTATCAACATGCCCAGTCTGGAAAAATAGGTCGCTTCCTGGCCCATGGAATATATCTAGCACTCGCTGACGAACGCTCAGTACTGCTGGATCATGGCTTGGGCAAGATAAGAAAATGTGGATCCCACTAGAGTCGCGGCAGTCATAGTCAGTCATCGTTCCTATCAAATAGTATTCAGCAAAAGGGCGTTTCTTCCACGACTCAAATCTTACAATAGACTTGGCTACAAGGACAAGTGCTATCGCCATTGGAGCATTCATGTAGATCGAAGTGACGGAAGATTCGCGCTGAGATTAGAACAAACGAATCGAAGAGAAGCTGAGGAAACGGAAGAAAGGAACCTGACTAGCCTTTCACCACTGCGATCGGAGTGAATCGGGCAACCTTCGTCGCAATTCCAACTCTGTCGCTGACTTCCACGACAACGTCCACATTCTTGTAGGCAGGATCAGCCTCCTCAGCCAACACCACCGAACTCGCAGCACGAACCACAATCCCACGCTGACCCAGAGCCCGCTTGATATCGTCCCCCCAAAAGCTCTTCTTGGCCGCCGTACGACTCATCATCCGCCCAGCACCATGCGCAGTAGAACCGAAACTCAACTCCATAGCCTTCTCAGTGCCCTTCAGGAGCCACGAACTCGTCCCCATGCTTCCAGGAATAAGTACAGGCTGACCAACGCTGCGATAGTCAGCAGGAACCTCTACATGTCCAGCTGGAAAAGCTCTTGTGGCACCTTTTCTGTGAACCCAAACACGCTTACGCGTGCCACGATCATCAACCACGTGCTCCTCGATCTTGGCAATATTATGCGCCACATCATAAATCAGCTTCAAACCAAACCGCTCAGGATCCTCCCTGAAAACCTGCTTAAAACTCTGCCTCACCCAGTGCATGATCGCCTGACGATTCACAAACGCATAATTCACCGCACACGCCATCGCCTGATAGTAGTCCTCAGCTTCTTGACTATTGCCTGGCGCACACGCAAGCTCACGATCGGGCAACGTGATGCCGTATTTTTGGACTGCACGTTCCATGACCCGCAAGTAGTCAGAGCATATCTGGTGGCCGAACCCTCTGGAACCACAGTGAATCATCACCGTGACCTGACCCTCATGCTCGATCCCGAAAGCCTTCGCCGCCACAGAATCAAAGATCCTGTCCACACGCTGAACCTCCAGAAAATGGTTCCCTGAACCCAACGTGCCAACTTGCTCCTGACCTCTGCTTTTGGCTGTTGAAGAAACCTTGTTCGGATTCGCGTTCTTCATGCATCCGCCCTCTTCACAGTGTTCTGCGTCTTCCTTCCAGCCGAGACCCTTGTTGATGACCCATTGAACGCCCTCGGTGACCAGACCAGACAGATCGTTGAGAGAAACCTTGAAGTTCTGTCGACGGCTGCCGAGGCCACAGGGCACGTTGTCAAAGATAGCATCAGTCAACTGCGCAAGCTTGGGTCTGACGTCTTTCTCAGAAAGATTCGTGGTCAGCAATCTGACCCCGCAGTTGATGTCGTAGCCCACACCACCTGGGCTGATGACGCCCTCCTCTCGATCAGTTGCAGCCACACCGCCTATAGGAAAACCATAGCCTTCATGCCCATCAGGCAACGTAATCGCATGCTTGTAGATCCCAGGCAAGAACGTAACGTTCACGCACTGCTCCAGCGTGCGGTCAGTCCGCATCTTATCCAGCAAACCCGTGTCAGCAAACACTAAACCGTTGACACGCATTCCAGCTCTGTATTTGGGGATTCGCCAACTGTAGTCATCCACTTTCTCAAGTGGCATTCTCTCTGAAGGAGGACGACTTGCTTCTTCGCCCATTTGCAGCACCTACCACAAAAGAGAATGAGGCTGAAATATAAACTGTTTCAGCAATTACACAAAAGGGGATAATCAGCCAAAAGTGTCACCAAACTTCTCTATGAACCCTATGATGCCTTGAACACTTTCGTTGAGCACCGTTTCGCCTAGAACAGGATGATCTCTGATGTACTCTGAGGCCTTCCGTATAGCCGGGTCCTCACTACGGATTCTCTCGCTTATCGTCGCAAGGTTCTCCTTGCGGTCAAGGCCCTGCTTCGCAATCGCGGCCCACAGTCTGAGTTGCCGTTCATACGCTTTGAGCTGTTCCAATGCGTTGATTGACTTTCCGAAATGGCTATAATACAGCGCCCGTGGCTTAAGTTCGGCCAGTTTGTCCAAGGAAGCTAAAGCGATGTCCAAACGGAAAGGCGAAGGTGTGGTCGGCACAATCGCGTTGATCTCGTTCAAGTATATTCCTGCAGCGTCGCCCGGGAAGACTCCCTTGCCCTGCGTCTCATAATAGCTCACATGATGCGAGGCATGACCAAGCGTCTCCACAACGTTCAGTCTGACACCGTTCCCTATGTCAAAAGTCATGCCGTCGGTTACTGGGACTATTCGGTTTTCTGGGACAGGTTCAGGTGCTCCGTAAAGGTCGGTTATGTCTCCGAGAACCTCTTGTGACTGTTGCCACAGTTTCTCAGGGTTCGACAAGTGTGGCGCTCCTCTCTGATGAACAATCACCTTCGCGTTTGGCAAATGCCTCAACAACGTTCCGACTCCTCCGCCGTGATCCAGATGAATGTGGGAGACGGCAACGTAGGCCACGTCCTCAAGCTTAACGTTCAACTCTTTTAGGCCTGTAAGCAAGTTTGGCACCGAGGAAGTGGGGCCTGTCTCAATCAGAGCCACGCGCCTTCCTCTCAAAACATAGCTCGCGATGAAACCTTGGATTCCTGCAGTCTCTACGTCAATCATTGAGATGTGGTCATCAAGCTTCGTCACGCCCATAGGAACACCGTGGCTCTGACCAGAACTCGGTTGACAATCGCTTTAAGTCTTTCCAGCGAGCGAGACCATTCATATGTCGAGGATGAATTTCAACGTGACTTGATCATCGTTTTTGATGATTTCCATTCGGTGATAGGTGATTGCTTTGACGCCAACCTTCTGTGCGTGTTTTTTGGGATTGAATTTCTCTCCCCAGATTCTTGCTTTGAGCGCGTGGCCTTTCTGGGACCTGCCTATTTCCAACACCTTGAACTTGGAGTACAGAACCCCGTTAACGTCGAATTTGACGAGCAACGCTTCAAGCCAGCTGTAGAGAAGCGCGTATTCGTCTGCCGCCTCAACCTCGACATGATCTTCGAATTCAGGGTCAACCTTACTCACGTCTGTCATGACCTCAAACATGGCAAGCGCGGCATGTTCGAAAGCTTCAGCCAGATTTTCCCCATAGGCGGCCACGTAAGCGTCTGCTGTGTGTTCCAGAAACTCAAAACCATTCTCCTTGCTCATCAGGCCGCGCCAAAGGAATATTGAAGGCATGGCATTAAAACGGTTTGCATTCGGCCACAGGCATAAAGTCTTAATCCAACGTTCTCAGATGAGGAAAACCACAAGGAGGCACAGTAGAGTTTGGCGTCTGGAACAATCATGAAGGTCTTGTTGGCCTACTTCGGAACTGCGTTTCTGCTACTCCTGTGCGGTTATTTCTTTCCAGCAGAAGGAGGGCCAGTGAGCGCCGTCCCAATCGTGGTCTCAGTCACGCTACTTTTTCCTTTCTACATCTGGTACAGAGGCTATCGCCAGTCAACTGAGCTCTCAAAGGAAGTCAAGATCATGGACAGAGACACCGTTATTCTGTGGGTTTTCGCGCTTTTCGTGTTGGCGCTCTCTGTTAGAATTCCGTCAGTGTTGCTGTTTGGCGCACCTTACGAGAAAACGCCAGTCATCCTGCTCACCATTCTGGCAATCGCAGTGATCGAGAAGACTGATATTTCTGTTTTTGGGTTTACGGCTAAGCGGTTCGGCAGGTCGCTTGTCTATGGCTTAGCTTTTTTCTTGCTTCTCAACACTCTGTCACTGGTTCTTACTTGGGTTTTGATATTTACTTTCACAGGCCAGGTGGCGTTTCAGGCCTATGATCCATTGCCTTTCGTTTCAGCTATGCCTTTCATGACGCTGTGCGTGGGCATAAGCGAAGAAGGCCTTTTCAGAGGATACATGCAAACACGTCTTGAGAAAGCTTTCACTCTCAGAAAAGCCATCGTTTTCCAAGCACTTTTGTTTGGAGCATGGCACTTCGTCTGGAACCTCCAGCCCTTCGACCTGCCAGCTATGATGCAGTACGTGACCATCACTTTCTTCATAGGTCTGCTCTTCGGCTACTTCTACACCAAGACACGAAATCTGACGCCGCTGATTTTTGCCCATGGCTTGTGGGATAGCGTGGCACAAGGGATTCAGGAAAACACCTTAGCCAACGACGCGCTCAGAGCAACTGCACAGCCCATCCAAATCCTGATATTTGCCCTGCCCTATGCAGTGGCCGCCGTCTTAACGTTCCTATTTGTCAAGTATCTCGTGAGAAGGCTAGACTGAACCTCAGCGCGGGGCCTCGCAGAGCTTCACGAGAGTTCGAATTGCCTCACTTATGAAAACCGTGCATTTTTCATCAAAGATCTTCGCTTCGCGTGCCCTCTTCAGTTCTTTGGGATCAGACAGATTGTACCCAATGAGTTGCCGACACAGAACGCTTCCATTTTCTTTCTCGAACTGTCTGTAGAATTCCTGGGCAAGCTTGTATACCTCTTTGCGTTTTTCCGCTGACGGCTTGTTCGTGCCAAATTTGACTCCTATGGCCATTACGCCGCCAGTAACCACGCCGCAGAGAGAACCGCAGCGCCCGATTCCACCGCCGAAGCCAGCGGCAATCTTTGGAACAAGCTCGCTTTTGACGCCCCAGTCTTCTAACATTGTCAGTAAGACGCTTTGAGCGCAATTGTGGCCTTTCAGAAAGTGGGCCACGGCCTTTTCGCTGAGTCGTTTGCTCCTATTCAAGTTTCTGGTCGATCCATGACGGGATAGAAAGGTGCTAGAACTTGGGGATTTTGCGAACGGCGGCGATGGTCAGTTTGGCTGCGTTTTCGGTGTCTTTGAGGCTAAGCATTGACGTGGGGCTGTGGATGTAGCGTGTTGGCACCGATATTACGCCGCTGGGTACTCCTGCGCGTGTCAGCGAGATGCGCGCGGCATCTGTAGAACCGGGCAGACCTGTCTCAAGCTGATACGGGATCTTGTTTTCCTTAGCGGCATCAACCAGTAGACGCAAGACCTTTGGATGCACTATGAGGCCTGAATCGGCCACAGTCAGCGACGGGCCCTTGTTCATCTTCACTGGTGCCTCCACATCTTTCACGCCAGGCGTGTCACCTGCCACGGTCACGTCTATAGCGATGCCGAAGTCAGGATCGATGCCGAAGGCTGATGTTATTGCGCCTCTGAGGCCCACTTCCTCCTGCACCGTTCCGACTGCATAGACCGTGCATTCCGAATCTGCCAAACCTTTCATTGCCTCAATCATGACAGAGCATGCGACACGATCATCGAAGGCTTTGCCAATCAGAATGTTCTTGCCGATTCTGGCAAACTTGACATCAAAGCCGACAGCATCGCCGATTTCCACGCCCATCTTTTCGGTTTCTTCTTTGCTTTCGGCGCCGATGTCTATGAAGAGTTCATCCCATGCGAGGACTCGTTTTCGCTCGTCTTCCTTCTGTATGTGTGGAGGTTTTGAGCCGATGATTCCGTGCAGATAACCCTTTTCCGTGCATACAATAACTTTCTGGGCCAGCAGCACACGGTCGTCTATGCCGCCTATCTTCATGAACTGCAGAAAACCATCTTTCGATATGGTTTTCACAAGCAAGCCTATCTCGTCCATGTGTGCGGCAAGCATCACCTTGGGAGCATTCTTCTTTCCTTTCTTTATGCCTATGATGTTACCCAGCTTGTCTTCGGCCACTTCATCCACGTAAGGCTTGAGGAACTTCTTCATCAGGCCTCGGACTTCCTCTTCTCTGCCGGCAACACCAAACGCGTTAGAAAGCTTCTCTAAAGTCTCAACAATAGTCATCAATGATCCCTCTTGAGGAGTATCTAGAATCATAAGGATTGCATATTAAACAATTACGGTAATCAGTAGTAGTGGCTGGCAAAGACCTAGGTGTAAAGCTATTATTCCGTGTCCAGTATTGAGAACTGTGGTCAAATGAGAAGAAGCCAGTTGTCGGCCTTGATTGCCACGTTTGCCGCGTTGCATGCCTTACTGTATTTTGTACCGCTGGGCTTGTGGCGTAACTGGGCGACTTATATTGCCCCTGTTGAGGCGGTGATTCTGGGTCCGCAGGCTGGATTCTTCGCGGCACTATTTGGAAGTACTGTTGCCAGATCGATTTCGCCAGACATCTTTTGGATGTTTGGTATAGTGGCAGAACCTATCAGTGTTTTGACGGCTGGTCTTCTGGCGAAAGCAAGATGGAAACCAGTTATGGGCGGCTACGCAATAATGCTCTCAGCGTACTTCGCGCACCCTTTCGGCAGAGCCATGCCGCTGTGGACAATCCTAGACATACTAATCGCCCTGCTGTTGATCTATCCAACCGCGAGACTCAGCAAGAACCTGTACCAAAGCGGCGTGCGGAGGATATCAGCATCTATGGTTTTGGTCTCATTTGTCTGCATAGCTACTGACTCCCTTGTCAGGGTATTTCTGCTTGTGCCCTGTGGTATGTACACGCAGTTTTTCACGAGTTTCGATTTACTCTATGTTGCTTTTGTCGGAGCCGCAGCCAGTTCCTATGTTGAGGACTTGATAGTGGTTTGTGCATCGTTTCTTGTTGGCGTGCCGCTATTGCTGGCAGCATCGAAGATCGGTTTTCTGCGAGGAATCAAACAGGGGCAAAGAAAGGAGAGGAATTCACCGTGATTAGGATGGTTGATGCTGTTGTTTGCGAAGTTCCGCGTAGTCCGTGAGCGATAGAAAGCCTTCTGCGATAAGGAACACGCCGATCACAATGTTCAGTGATTCCTTCCACAAGATCACCGTTATACCAAACAGAATGCAGAGTGCGGCGAGGGCAGGTTTAGAGACCGTTATGCCTATCTTCTTCAACCCTTTTTCGACAGCTTCTGTCAAATCACTTTCACCCTTTTTCTATAGGAGCCACTCTTTCGATATTTAAGACGATCGAGTAGAAGCCACGAAACGGCAATTCTTAAACACTCAAATCACACTAGAACACTGATTAGGTGTAACCTTGGCGGAACAACAAACGAAGAAAGTCTTCATTTTCTTGGACACAGAAAAGCATGCAAGCGCCTTCGACATACTAACGACGATTGATGCTTTCCCCGACGCCAAGATCATAAAATACGAGGACGTCACGCCTGAGGAAGCTGAAAAGATTGTCTATGACGCAATGTTTCCAAGAGGTCCAGAAGGTGCAAAACACACTAAGATATTCATCAACGGACACGACTTCAAGCGAGTGAACGAGATTCTGGAGCGAGCCAAAACAAGCATGTTCGCTCCTTTCGAACTTGCCATAATAATCGATCCGAGAGGAGCCTATACAACGGCCACTGCGGCTGTGACGAAAATCCTAGAGCTTTCGTTAGTGAAAGGCTTCGGAACCTTCGAAGGCAAGACAGCCACCGTGCTGGCGGGAACAGGTCCAGTCGGGCAGACCGCAGCGAGGCTTCTCGCAGCGGAAAAGGCCAATGTTATTGTCACCTCACGCGACCAGAAGAAGGCATCATCAATCGCGACGAGGATTAACGAGGAGGTTGAAGGCGAAAAGGTTAGAGGTGTCGAAGCGCAGACCCTCGAAGAAATCGGGAAATCGCTTGAGAATGCCGAGTTTGTGCTTGCAGCAGGTGCAGCGGGAACCCTGTTGCTTCCTCTGGAAGTACTTAGGCATTATGGAAAGAAATGTAGGATCTTGGCTGACATAAACGCAATACCTCCACTTGGAGTGGAAGGACTGGAGTCTGAGGCAGACGGCAAGGAAATGTTCCCAAACGTGTTTGGCATAGGTGCTTTGACTATCGGGAAACTCAAAAACAAAATCGAAAGCAGCCTGATAAGGAGGGCTGCAGAGGAACCGAAAGGAATCTTTGACTACAAGATGTCATATGAAATAGCTAAGAAGACAATGGCTGGAAGGCTGGTAGAAAAGAAGAGCCCAGAGCCAGAACCGCAGAAGCACTGGCTCCCCTAGTGCATGGTCTCAGCGATCCTAGCTGCCACCGAATTCAGTTCCGATCTCGCTGGCCTTTGTCCATAGTGCGAACCAAATCGCACGCGAAAACCGTCACCGTGAAATCTGGGAATGACGTGCAAGTGAATGTGCGGCACTTCTTGACCTGCAGATTCGCCGTCTGCCAGAAACAAGTTCACTCCTTCGCATTTCACGCCAGAGTCACGTAGCGCACGGGCCACGCGTGTAGCCATCGTGAAGATCTGCGCGCCAGTGGTCTCATCAAGTTCGGAGAGCAGACAAGCATGATTCTTCGGGATCACAAGCACATGGCCAGGGTTTACTGGCTGGATGTCCATAAATGCCATCGTTTTCTCGTCCGAAGCCACCACGCTCGCGGGAAGGCCACCTTCAACAATACGACAGAAAACACATTCCACGACAAATCCCCAAATGATGTGGCAGCGCCGCATATATTGTTTGCAGATTCCGAGTAAAGCTGAGTGCGAAACGCAATTAAGAACGGATTGCCTCATAACCTATAGTGGGGCACGCTGGTCCTCCATGTACATCAAAAGGCTGATTTTAGTGATTCTGTTTATTGTGGTGTTTGGCAGACCTGCCTTTCCAAAACTGTGGGGATTCGAGAGTGCAAGATCGGAAGACAAGTGGAATGTGAGCAACACGACAGCGATGGAAAGGATAGCAGTCGTTCATAACGGTAGCATTGAGCTGGTTATAGGAGTGAATCTTGGACAATCAGACCACCTCAGTCATCTATATGGTTTGGTCTCATTTCATCACGGAACCGTCTTGGATGAAGTATCTGCAGGAAGCATGTTGAGGGTCCTAGTCGTGAATGTGCCTTTGTCTGCGGCAATTGCATTTGCCAGTGATGTGAAGGCCAGTGAAGCGGCCAACTTCGTGGAGCCAAACCTTAGGTTCAGAGCTTCACTTGTTCCAAATGACCTGGCGTGGAGGTATCAGTGGGGTCCACTGAAGATTGAGATGCCTTTGGCCTGGAACAAGACGGTTGGAGATCATTCGGTTCTGGTGGCAGTGATTGACACTGGCATCGACTACCATCATTCAGATCTTTTGGCGAACTATGTTTCGCTTGGCTACGATTGGGTGAACAATGACGCTGATCCGGCTGACGATGATGGCCATGGAACTCACTGTGCAGGTGTAATAGCTGCCACGACAAACAACGACGCTGGCATTGCGGGACTGGCTCAAGTTCGCTTGATGGCTGAAAAGGGCTTGGATTCGCATGGAGACGGAAACGAGGCTGATCTTGCCAAGGCGATCGTCCACGCTACCGATGAGGGAGCCACAGTCATCAGCATGAGCTGGGGAGGATACGAAGAAAGCACTCTACTGCACGACGCCATAGAATATGCTTACAACCACAGTGTGTTGCTGATCGCAGCTGCAGGAAACGACGCAACCAGCGCAAAAATGTATCCAGCAGCTTATCCTGAAGTCATAGGCGTAACCGCCACCGACCAATCGGATGCTCCTGCCTACTTCACGAACTACGGCGACTGGGTTGAACTGGCGGCGCCAGGCGTAAGCATCTACTCAACCTTACCTGGAAGTCACTACGGCTACATGAGCGGGACATCGATGGCCACGCCTCATGTGGCAGGATTAGCCGCCCTCGTATGGAGTATGTTTCCTCTGAAAACGCGTGATGAGGTGAGAGCGCAACTTCGCGAGACCGCTGATGACCTTGGGACAGCTGGCTTCGATTACTACTACGGGTTTGGCAGGATCAACGCCAGAAAAGCTCTGACCATGATACATGATCTTGCAGTCCAGAAGGTCAAGCTTGAGAAGACTGTTGTTGGCCAAGGATTCGCCACTACAGTGTGCTTGGAAGTCGCCAATCAAGGTTTGACCACAGAAAGCTTCAACCTAACGCTGAGTGCAAATTCAAGCACGGTCCAAGTGAGGAGCGCCGTTCTCGCTGGCGAGACTTCGACCGCATTCGCATTGACATGGGACACCACGGGGTTTGTCATGGGCAGCTATGCCATTTCCGCCAGCGTCTCAGCTGTGGAAAACGAGACCGCAACGACTGACAACACAGCCGGCGGAGGCATCATAGTAGTCACTATTCCAGGCGATGTTGACGGCAACTTGGTCGTGAACCTCCTCGACATTGTCAGGATAACCTCAGCTTACTCCTCTGAGCAGGGTCAGCCACGATTTGTCCCAAACAGCGACGTGAACGGTGACGGCGAAATCACAATGCCCGATATCGTTCTGTGCGCAAGCCACTACGGACAGAGACGCTATTCCTTTTGGGAGAGTTCGCATGGCGAAACTCTTAAGGAGAACAGAGTTCTAGATGCAAATCCAAGTGACAGCGCACACGAAACGGAGGAATTCGGCATGAGTGCAAACGAGCTTGAACTGCTGAGAAAAGATGATGAAGGGAATCTCTCGGTTAGACACCGCCAAAGCGGAAACGTCTGCACGATAGTGGACACTTTCGCGGAAATGTTTCCTATGTGGGTGGGAAGAGTGCTGATTACGGCTGACAACGAGAGATGGGCCTTGACAGCTGCTCAAGTCGCCACGGGTTTGGCCACGAGTGTGATAATGTCTCCTGCTGAGGCCGGAATAGAAGGCACAGTGGTGGCCGATCAGACGCCGGATGGTCGTACAGGCGTGCTCATTCAAATATACAACAGGAACAGGTTTGAGCTGAAAGGCCAGATGATTCTGCGAATAGGACAGTGCATAATGACCTGCCCTACAGCCTCTGCCTTCGACGGAATGCCACACGCGAAAAGAAGA
>Ga0315280_10003207_pt1 | contig 25343 bp, 15 predicted proteins | sample YL17G06_40_MG_FD_203697 | JGI IMG/M metagenome (GOLD analysis project Ga0315280, IMG submission 203697) | Sediment microbial communities from Yellowstone Lake, YNP, Wyoming, USA - YL17G06_40 | ecosystem: Environmental > Aquatic > Freshwater > Lake > Sediment | place: USA: Wyoming | collected...
TGTCGCATTAACCATTTTTGTTTGTTGCGGTATTCTACCGCACCACGAGGCACGCTTTCATACAATCATTCTGAGCGGAACGCAGTGGAGCGAAGAATCTGGCTTGCATACGAAATTTTTCATTCGTAAACCAGATCCTTCGCTTCGCTCACGATGACAATATAATGATATATTCATTTTGTTATGAGCTGTTAGTCCGGCATTTCACCGCAGGTTTCATCCCTGGCCACAGAGTTTTAATTTCTCCAGTATCTCCTGGGCGTCTGCCGATTCTATTTGATAGATTTTTCCTCCTTGTTGTCTGAATTGCTGACCAAAGTCGTTACACATTTGTCTATACTTTTCGTAAATATTCTTTTTGCAGCCGGAATCCTGAGTAACGATCTCTACCTCTGTCGGGTTCCAGTATTTTATCAGTATGTTCTTATCCTTGAGCAGAAAATCGGCGCTCACCATCCTGTTGTCTATCCTTAAAACACCGTTCATTTGAAAGTCTACGTTTTTGCTGGTCAGATATTGGCGAATTATTTGTCCGCCGTCGATTTCTGTGGTCGCAGTTGCTTCTTGCCGGTCGCTTCTTAATGTCCTTAGCCTCTCGTCACGAGCCTTTAGGTTCTCTTGGTAATTCTGCCTCATCTGGTAGTACAATAGGTCGGCAGACTCGTCACTGGTGACATGCCCGGAGCGGCGAGTGTCACAATCCCCCGCACGAAACTGCCCGTAGCCCAAGGCATAATCGAAGCAGTAGGGCCCGGACCAATAGTCACTAACCAAGCCAGAAGGATATTTGTGGCTAAAAGCATAAGGCGAGTACTGAACCCAGTAAGGAATCAACCCGGAATAATGGTGACTGAAGGCGTACGGAGAGTAACGGGTCTCGCCGGAAATCAAACCAGAGGGATGTCTGTAGCTGTAAGCATAAGGCGAGTACCGAGTGCGATAGCGCAGCGGAGTGCGACTGGAGTAATAGGCATTAGCTACGCTGCTCAGGAGCACAAAGACTATCATTGTAAGTAGCGAAATCCTTTTCATTGTGATTCTCCTTCCGTGTCTTAGACATCCAATTCCAAATTTTTACCGGCATCACCTCCTCTATAAAAACATTGCGATTTGTCCAGAAACGTATGTACTTTCCCGCGATCACCTCCTTTCGTGAAGGACGTCGGCCGGTGCGAAAACACCGGCAATGGTTTCGCAGCTTCACCCTACCCCTTTTGAACTGAACTTAAAACTATTATAATCCCTCTTTCTTGCTCTGACCAGCGATATTATCGGTCTTTTCTAATGTTGTAGCACAAGGTGTTAAGGACGCACACTCGTAAAATGCTATTATAGAAGTAGTTATAGCGATTTGGCTAAATTCGAAATCCGGTAACCGTTCGCAGGGTAACATGTTGAGTTTTGGCCATTTTTCGTCATTGCGAGCGAGCCCCCGTTCTTGCTTTCACAAGAAAGCGTGGGGGCGAAGGCGGCAATCTCAGCACTGGCAGAGGTTAGGATTGCTTCGGCCTGTCGGCCTTGCAATGACATAAAGACGCCGGTTTACTGCTGTGAACGGTTACGAAATATCAAATAGCGATGCGGATTGAGAGCGGGTGCGAAGCTCCGGTGGTAACTACCGATAGTGAGGCAGCTATCTTACAAACAAGAGTGTTGCAAAATGGAGATTAGGCACATATTATTTAAGGAAATCCGTTTCTTGATTTCCTTAAATAATAGACTTAAGTAATTATCTATCAAGTAGTTAATGTTTGAAAAGGGAAAACAAGACGACAAATTTTTCCTTTTCAAAGTGTGCCTAATCTCAATTCTGCAAAAGTTCAGTTACAAATACAGGCCAAAAACTTAGAGATAAATTTTACGCTGACGGGCATCAATATCCCATAATCATTTCGTTTTCCACTTGCCAAGTGACACGGCAGAAAAAATTTTGGTCAGTGCCGAAGATTTGTCTGCCGTGCTCTTGACTTTTGCGGACTGATTGGATACACTTATCTCTGTAAATCGCTCTGGGGGTTGAAATCGGAATGGGGGGTGTTCTTAGGCTTCTCTTGAACGGACACCCATACAAAGTTGTCTGGTCACTTGACTGTACAGGCTCGAGTGCCGGATTCATAGTGCAAGTCTATATGGAGCAAGTTTTGGGGGGACGAAAATGGGGATATTAAGGGTAGGAAAAGGTCTTTGTGTGGCAGTTGTCCTGGCTTTATCGTGTCTGGCTGCCCAAGCCGCATCGCCTGATGACGTTGATATAGCACACTGCGGCTATGGCGCCTACGACCCGGATGGAGTCGCCATCTGGGGCGGGGACCTCGACGGAATGGTCATTTACGGTGGGGTCTACATGCTGAATAAAACAGCGGGCACCGGTTGCGGTAATATCTGGCCTAACGGCCTAATCGGCGGCTTCTGCATTGAACTGCACGAGGCGGCGCCCGAGAGCACGTTCACTTATGATGTAGTCATGCCGAAAAATGCGTATGACAGCTTTCTCGGCGGGTCAATAGGCACTGGCAAGGCCAATTATCTTAGCGAATTGTGGGGCAGATTCTACAACCCGACCTGGGCCAGCGGCGGACCATTTTCTCCCCAACAGAACAGCGATGCCGAAGCCTTTGCCGCCGCCGTATGGGAGATCATATACGAAGACCTTCCCACGTCACCGGCAGGTTGGGACGTGACGGTTGACGGCACCGCTTGCAGCCATGGCTTTAGCTGCGAGGGCGCCGACACAGCCCTGGCAAATAGCTGGCTGCATACTCTGACCGGCTGCGGTCCAAAGGCGGATCTGCGAGTCTTCGCTTACGATGGAAAACAGGACTACATCGTCCAGGTTCCAGAGCCGGCAACGATAGTTATGTTTGGCCTTGGTGGGCTGATAAGTGTGCTAACCAGAAGAAAGAAACCTCAGTAGAACACGGGTCGCGGCAAAGGGGGGTGCTTATGGCACAAGATTATCGATGATTGAACTGCATGTCTGCGATCTTATGGATCGAGAAGACGAACATAGTTGCTGCGTGACCTCGCAGCACCAAGAAAAGTGAAATTCAGTGTTATGGGAGGAAAAAAGATGAAAAAGTTCGCGGTTGTTCTAATGTTGGTTGGGGTAGTGACGCTGTTCGGCACTACCGCTCAAGCAGGTTTTGTAAATCCTGAAGAAAACCCAAGTGCGGCACCCTTCGCGTGCCAGTTCTCAAGCCCGGCGAATCAGCACGATTGGGCGTTTGACTATGCAGGACCAACGCTGATCCTGAACGAATCTATCCACTCAGCGTCTAAGGACCTCGTGCTGATGAGCGGTGAAACGGACTCGGACCCGATATTCACGGTCTACAAAACTATTGAAAACACCAGCGGTATTACCTGGACCGGCTACATATTGACCCTATCCGGCGGCGGCGGGGCAACTTTCGTCCAGGGCACTGCATCTGCCAGAAACGGCAAGTTGCAGACGGTCAACTATATACACCCTGCGGCCATTAAGTTTAGCGGGCCAAATTCGGTCAAGAACGGTGAGCTGCTGACGCTTTGGTTTGATATCAATGTTCCCACCAGCGGTCTATTCAACTTTTCATTAACACAAGAGCCTGTTCCTGAGCCAGCTACGATGGCTCTTCTTGGTCTGGGCAGTCTGGGACTATTCTATCGGCGGCGAGCATAATGCTGACCTAAAGCCCCCCTCATACGGGTTCCCATCAAGTGGGAACCCAGACAAGAACGAGTTGTGGAAATATCTTCCACGGCTCGTTTTTTTTTGAACAGTCTAAAGGCACAAAGGCACACAGCGACCTTAAGGGAATATCGAACATCGAATGTTGAATTTCGAAATTCGGACTTCCTTGTTCAATATTCAAAATTCAAAGCGACCTTACTACTTTGTGCCTTTGTGCCTTGCTAACTTTGTGTCTTTTCTAATCTGCGCAAAGAAAAAGGGAGACAGCGACCCCCCCATTACGTGCGTCCTGGCTGGTCAGCCTGCCCCCCTAGATCGAAGAGAAGGAAGGAGTATTATGTGTACACGTTCAACACTCTACCGATTTTTCCCAACGTCTTCATCTAAAGTATAAACCATTAATTCGCAAAAGGCAAAAGGCGCTGCCAAGATTTTCGCTTTGTTCGTCCATTTTGCTTTGATTGAGAGGTTCCGCATTTGCCGCATTGTCCTTGACTTTCTGCCTGGTTGAAGATAATCTATTGCCCTACTTCAATTTTTGACTCTCTTGCGCACGATTTCATTGGCAAGGGACTAAAGGATGCTGTTATGACAGAAGTCAAGAAAACTCAGGAGCGTATCGAGGATTTGCGGATCCTGGATGAGCTAAAGAACTCATACCTGAACTATGCGATGAGCGTCATCGTGTCGCGCGCCCTGCCCGATGTTCGCGACGGCTTGAAGCCCTCGCAAAGACGCATATTAGTGGCGATGAACGACCTGAATCTGGGGCCGCGAAGCGCACACCGCAAGTGCGCCAAGATTGTCGGCGATACCGGCGGCAACTATCATCCTCACGGCGACCAGGCCACCTACGGAACGCTCGTGCGCATGGCTCAGGACTGGAACATGCGCTATACGCTGATCGATCCCCAAGGCAACTTCGGCAGTATAGACGCCGATCCGCCGGCCGCCATGCGATACACCGAGGCCAGGATGGCCCGGCCGGCTATGGATATGCTCGAAGACATCGACCACGATACAGTCGATTTTGTGCCCAACTACGACGAAACACGGATGGAGCCGACCGTTCTGCCCTCGAAGTTTCCGAATCTGCTGGCCAACGGCTCGATGGGCATCGCGGTCGGGATGGCCACAAACATTCCGCCGCACAACATCGCCGAGGTCTGCGATGCGCTGCTGGTGGTTATCAATGACCCGGACTGCGGATTCAAAGATATTATGAAGGTTCTGCCCGGCCCGGACTTCCCCACGGGCGGCACCATCTGCGGCACAAAGGGCATCAAGGACGCCTATACGACCGGGCGCGGGCATCTAACGGTGCGAGGCAAAGCAGATATCGAAACCACCAAAAAAGGCAGGGTAAGAATCATAATAACTGAGATACCTTATACGGTTATCAAGACTACAATCGTTTCGAGAATTGCCGATTGCGTCCACAACGACGTGATTCCGGAAATCGCCGACGTCAGGGATGAATCGGACCGTCACGGACTGCGTATTGTGGTGGACTTAAAGAAAGATGCCGATGCCGAAATCGCACTGAACAAGATTTACCGTTACACGCCTCTGCAGAGCACTTTTGCCATCGCCAATATCGCCTTAGTTAATAATAGACCCGAAACCCTCAATATCAGGGGCCTTCTTGACTGCTTCATTGACCACCGCAAAACCGTCATCCGAAGGCGAAGCAGATTCCTGCTGCAAAGATGCAGAAACAGGGCCCACATTCTGGAAGGCCTGATATTGGCAGTCAGTGACATCGATGAGATTATCGACTTAATAAAGAAATCGCCCGACACGCCGACTGCAAAGCTGAACCTGATGAAAAAGCCGCTGCGATTGGCGGAGTCAGCCACGCTGGCCAAGATTCTGCCAAAGGCTTTCATCAAGGAAAAAAGCAAAGGCAAACACACGCTCACCGGCCCGCAGGCTGATGCAATTTTGACGATGCAACTGCAGCGGTTAACCGGCCTGGAGATGGAAAAGCTCGCCAAAGAATACGCCGATCTTACCGAGCAAATAGAGGGCTACGAGGCCATTCTTGCCAGCGACCAGCTCCTGCTGGACATCATTCGGGAAGACATACACGAGATAAAGGGAAAGTACGCTGACAGCAGGCGGACAAAAATTACCGCTAAAGCCGAGGAGTTCGAGATCGAGGACCTGATTGCCGAGGAGGAAGTCATAGTCACCGTCAGCCACGATGGGTACGTCAAGCGAATGCCGATTGACACCTACCGCAGACAGGGCAGAGGCGGCAGAGGCATCATCGGCTCGGACACCAAAGAAGGCGATTTCATAAAGCACCTCTTTGTCGCCTCCACACATGATTATCTTCTTATCTTCACCAATCGCGGCAGATGTTATTGGCTGAAGGTCTACGATGTTCCGAGCATGTCGCGGCAAAGCAAAGGACGAAACATCGTGAACCTGCTCAAGCTGCAAGACCAGCAGATAGCGTCGGTGATCAATGTCAGCAGCTTTAACGGCGAACAGGACGAAAAGCAACAGCGGCAGCTCATCATGGCCACAAGGAACGGCACCGTAAAAAAGACAAAGCTCTCCGCGTACAGCAACCCCCGCTCGACCGGCGTAATTGCCATCAACCTTGACCCTAACGATGCCCTGATAGGAGCCTCGCTGACCAAAGGGTCCGACCATATCATCCTGGGCACACAGGACGGCATGACCATACGCTTCGATGAAAGCGAAGTCCGCTCGATGGGCCGGGCATCAAGGGGCGTGCGGGGAATAAAACTGCGGCCAGGAGATGCGGTGGTCGGTATGGTAATCGTTCAGGAAAAAGCCTCACTATTTACGGTCTGCGAAAACGGCTACGGCAAACGAACCGCCGTTGAGAGCTACCGCCCACAAGGGCGCGGCGGCGTAGGCCTAAAGAACATAAAGACCACCGCTCGAAATGGCAAAGTGGTCGCATTAGAAGCGGTCCAGGGCAATGACGACTTGATGCTTATCACCGCACAAGGAATGATTATCCGAACGGGCCTGGACAAAATCCGCTCTATCGGCAGAAACACCCAGGGCGTGCGACTTATCAAGCTAAAACCCGGCGATAAACTCGTTGCCGCAGAAAAAATACTCGCTGAAGACGCAGATGCCTCAAGCTAAAAAATCCAAGCCCATCCCGAGCCAAGCCGAGGGATCCCCGCCCAAGGCGGGCATTTACGTATTTGCGGGCAAAAATGAGTCGCTTGTCAACGCACAGTGTCACGAATTCATCGGGCAGTTGATCGAGCCCTCACAGAGAGTCACCGGGCTTTTTGTTGCCGATGCGAACGAGGCTTCAGTTACGGATATTCTGGATGAACTTCGGACTGTTCCGTTCTTAACGCGAACACGCGTTGTTGTCGTGAAAAATGCCGACGATTTCGTATCTAAGAACCGCCCCTTACTCGAAAAATATTTTGATAACCCCTGCCCGACCGGCATACTCATACTGACGGTAAGCAGTTGGCCCAGTCAAACGAGGCTCGCCAAAAAGCTCCAGAGCATCGGCAAACTGATCGAGGTGAAGGAACCTAATCGCTGGCAGTTGCCCAGCCGTCTGTCAAAGTACGCCAACGACGCACACAATAAGAGGCTCGACAGAGATGCCGCCGAGCTATTGATCGACCTGACGGGCGACGACCTGACGCGTTTATATAGTGAGATTGACAAGCTGGCCGTATTTGCTGAGGCGGAAAATGCAATAACCGTTGGGCACGTGGAGTCGCTCATTGGACATAATCGCACGTTCGACGCTTTCGAGGTGATTGATGCGGTTACTGTCGGCAAGAAAGCAGAGGCTGTGGCTCGCCTGAGAAATATGTTCGCTGACGACAAGAACGCCGACTACACAATTGTGGGCGCTTTTGCATTTCATTTCCGCAGGATGTACAATGCCAAAGCCCAGCTTGAAAAGGGCCTCAGCCCTTTGGCGGTAGGCAAGAACCTGCGACTGTGGCGCGGTAAAGAAGAAAGTTTCTTTGCGCAAGTCCACAAGATGTCTTTCAACCAGATGGGCGCAATTATGCAAAAGTTGGTTGCGATTGATTATGCGATAAAAACCGGCCAAACAAAAGCTCAGGTGGCAATTGAACAATTCGTACTGAATATGCCCTTTACTTAATTCTACCGAGCGACTAATTTTACCTGTGATAGTGGGAAAAATCCGAAGCACGAAATCCTAAATCCCAAACAAACTCGAAATTCAAATGACCCAAACGGCCACAACTGTTGAATCACGCTCTCTCTTTTGAACCTTGCCTGTCGTCAGGCAAGTTTTGGATTTCGGTCATTCGGATTTGTTTCGGATTTAGATATTAGCATTTAGAATTTAAGTCCATAAAAGGATATAAGTAACGATGCGCATAGTACCGAGGTAGTTGCGCTGTGGTATTAAGTGTTATCTTGATTCCGTCAAGTTCCGCGTAAATGAAAGGGTCGCGTCAATGAAGACAAAACTAGCGCTTGTGTTACTTCTCACCATCATTAGTTTGCTGGCGACGCCGACAACCGCACAGCAGGTAAGAGGCCAGATCAATTTCCCCGATATACTCGGATACAAAACGTTGAAATGCGATTTGCACATGCACACCGTTTTTTCCGACGCTGCGGTATGGCCCACGGTACGTGTCGACGAGGCGCTTCGAGAAGGGCTGGACGCAATTTCTATAACCGACCACATCGAGTATCACCCTCACAAACAGGATATTCCCATCAATCACAATCGCCCATATCAGATCGCCCAGCCGGCGGCACAGAAAAGGAATATATTGCTTATAATGGGCGCAGAGATCACTCGCGACACTCCGCCCGGACATTTCAACGCGATATTCTTGCAAGACATAAATCCTCTGGATGTTAACGACCTCACTGAAGCAATCAAGGCAGCCAACCAGCAAAACGCCTTTGTTTTCTGGAATCATCCCGGCTGGAAGCCCGAGGCAAAGGAATGGGTCGACATCCACACCACCTTATGCGAAAACAAATTGCTCAAGGGTATTGAGGTTGCAAACGGAGATGATTACTACCCGGAGGCTCACAAGTGGTGCCTGGAGAAAAACCTGACTATGATGGGCAATTCCGACATTCATAGCCCGGCTGAAAACCAGCAGACTATGCCCGATAAGCATAGGACGATGACGCTGGTCTTTGCAAAAGACAAAACCATCGACGCCATCAAAGAGGCTCTACTTGCGGGTAGAACCGCAGTCTGGTTCCAGAATCAGCTTATTGGCAGCAAAAAATATCTCGAGGCGATTTTTAAGGCGGCGGTTCAAATCAAACAGCCCACCAGCAGGCACGAGGGAAAGGCATGGTTTGAGATTACGAACAATTCGGCGATTGACATCGAGTTGCAAAGGACAGGCCGAAAAGGCTCGCCGAGCCTAACATTACCGGCCAACGACACGATTACGGTCAAGGTCAAAACCAAAAACGGGCAGCGGAAGGTGAATTTGCCGTATCTTGCCACGAATTTCCTGATAGCTCCTGGCGAAGGACTGCCCGTCGATTTGACCATCCTTTTGGGCGGAGCCTCAAGCGTGAATCGGTAGAAACAGAAGACAGCAGATAGTAAACGGGAGCCGGAGACCTTCGCAATTCTGTCTTCTGTCTCCTGTATTCTGTCTTCTGTATCCTGTCTCCTGGTTGGCACGATTTTGCCCGTTTTTGCTCAACTTGGCCGGCCTTATAGCCGATGCAAAATTTGAGGTGCAAGGCTGCAGCGAGTTAGATTGGGAACTCAGGAATGGCAAGAAGAAATTCATCTGCGGACATAGTCATTGTTGATTTGCATCCGGAGCCGGACACGGGCACAGAACTGGCTACCGTCGCCAGCCTGGTGCGACTTAGAGGCGACTTTGATGTGGTGGTTGAGTTTTCGCGAGTTGATATAGTGACCTCAGCCAGCCTGTCAAAACTGCTGGAGCTGCGGCAGCTTCTGACCGATCGCGGGCGGAAACTGGTTCTTTCCGGCCTGGCTCCTGAAACTAGATATATATTTAAGCAGACAGCTCTTGATGCGGTCTTTGAATTTGCCGACGACAAATCTGCCGCCTTAGCGGCGATTGGCGGCGCCCGGCAGCCAAAGCCGAAGGCCCGCACGCCGGCTAGGGCGTAATGTGCAAAGCAATATGTCACAGGGCGAGCGTCTGGGAGGAGCGCTCGCCATTATTATTTCTGCTCACCCCACGTGATTGTCACCCCTCAGTTTAGCCGTCGCCGGCACGGCGATGGGCCAATCAATCTGCTCCTTTCGAGATACCCGGCCCGCGCGAACCAAAAATAGATGTCAACAAAAACTTTGACAACCGATCCCAGGACAGGCTATGATGTGGCCAACGGTATGATTTGAACGTCGGATTCGAGTTTGTAAGGAGATATTGCAATGAGTAACCAAGACACTGGTGCGGGATTGGGCTGTCCCTTAACGATGAATCGCCGCAGCTTTCTGGCTACTGCCGGCGCTCTGGCGGCAACCTCCAAGATTGGGCTATTGGACTTTGCATCGTCGCTATTTGCAGCCGAGGTCAAATCGGCCAAAAAGCCATTGATCCGTGTAGGTTTTGTCCGCCCCGACGTGGAGCGATACTGGATGGGCTGGCCCGGCGCCCAATACGACATCAAGGCACTTCAACGCCAATATACCGAGATACTGGACGCCGCCGCCAAAAAGCACGGAGTAGACCTGGTCGTCGTGCGTGAGCCGCTATCTGATGCTGAACGGGTGAGCGCCTTTCTCGACAGCGTCAAAAGAATCCCGCCGGATGGACTTATGATCGTGAGCATGTGCCTGCACCATACGGGCTTCAATTCGTGGGGTCACACCAACAACATCGCCCAGAATCGCGGCAATGTGCCCACGATCATATTCAGCCCGATGGGAACATCGTTCACCGGAGACTTGCAGGCGACACGGAATATCCCCGGCGTATATGTGGCCGCCACACAGGACCTGGACTGGCTGGACTTCGGCGTGAGAATGCTAAAAACTATTTCGGAAATGAAGAACACACGCATCTGTATATGTGCAGGCGACAAAACCAGCGACAATAAACTTGATGTCATCGGCACCACCCTGCACTATATCCCAAGCAAACGTTTTGCCGAGGAGTTCAAAAAGGTCGACCTTACCGACGAAGTACGGGAGATGGCCGAGTTCTATACGAAAAACGCCAAGAAAATAGTTGAGCCGAACAAGGACGACATTCTTACTGCGGCCAAAAACTACTTCGTATGTCGACGCCTGATGGCGGCAGAAAACTGTCAGGGTTTGTCGATGGATTGCCTTGGCCCGATTGACCGGCGTGAGATAAAACCTCCGTGCATAGCTTTTTCACGGCTGCGGGACGAAGGCGGCCTCGGTACCTGCGAGGCTGATTGGAATGCTGCCATCTCGACGCGGCTGACGGACCTTTTGTTCGACCGCCCTGGCTTTATGCAGGACCCTGCGCCAAACACTGTAAACAACACGCTAATGGGTGCCCACTGTACCTGTGCGACCAGACTGGATGGCTTTGATAAGCCGCCGGCGCCATTTATTCTCCGCAGCCATTCCGAGTCCAATACCGGTGTGGCACCACAGGTGCTCTGGCGCGAAGGGCAAAAAGTCACGATCATGAAATTCCAGGGCCCGGGCAAAATCATTCTGGGCACGGGCAAGGTGCTCCGCAACATTGAGACGCCGCCGGCAGGTGGCTGCCGGACTTCTGTCGAGCTGGAACTGGATGGTGTGGCTGACTCGCGCGACACCAAAGGCTTCCATCAGCTATTTATCTACGGCAACCTGGAGCTTCCGTTTAAGGCCTACTGCCAGCTCGCCGGCATCCAGGTCGAGCACATTTGAGCGCCGCCCAGCAGTCCAAATATATTTAGCCCCGCAATTTATTGCGGGGTTTTTATTGCCTCGCGCCGCACTTGATAATCGGTATCACGCCATCGAATGGTTGATGGACCGAAGGCGTGAAAAATGCGTATGCGCTGCGATTTCTCCAGGTTCGTACCATCGAGCGTGCGAACCGTAAATAGCGCGCCCTTGTCGTATTCCTGCCCCGCCCAGCGCAGGGCATAAAAGGCTAAAAAGCGCGGGCTTTCAACCACAAATCCCCAGGCCGGCAGAACAACCTCGCCTCCTAACTTCGACTTAACCTGTGCCTCTTTCTGGCTGAAGTTGACAACCACTCTTGTCGCATCGTCGCCGCTTCCGTAGGTGGCCTGCCGAACCGTGCCGTCGCCGGCAAGAAATTCCAGCCAGGTCAGCCGACTATGAGCCGTAGCAGCATTGAGAGGCCCCAGCACCTCCTGCGTATTCTTCAGGAATACATCTACCGGATGCATACCTTCCGCCCAGCCGTTGTCACTGCGGGTATAGCAGGCGTTTTCCGAAGCCTGGTTGTCAGCCTTCTTTTCGCCCTGGCCGCTCGGTGATTGCCAATACAGGTGATCCGGAAAAGAGTGGTAGTGCAGCGGGCGAGCACATAAGACGTGGTGAGCTACATATTCCGCTGCGTCACGGGCACTGTATCCGTACTTACCGTAGCATACCTGACAATCATGATAGACCATCTCGAAAAAAGGGATGACGGTAGCTCCCAGCTCCTGCGGTTTGAGGTTATGGTAATATCGGCCTGAAACCCCCACTAGTCCCTCAAAAAAGTCACTATGGGGTAATGCCCACTCCCTGCCGCACTCGCTGCCGAAGATGCCGAACATATCGCGGGCATAGTCACTCAGGCGAATTTTCCATGCGATGTCATCGTTGCGACCGATAGGATGGTTCGGGTCGTAACATTCGCGGGGCCCAACGGCGTAAGTCGTATCAATAAAATAGCTCCAGGGCAAAAAAAGCCTGTGAGTCTCCGGCAGGTTCTGCGGGCGTTTGGCAAGTTCCAGTTGCTTGGGCGCACAGACCATATACGCTCGTCCGCCCAGCCACCGGCCGCCCTTGATGAGCGAGCCATCGGGATTTTTTTCGATAAACGCCGGGTCCCAGCTTTTCGCATCGCGGTACATATCCTGGAAGTTATCGTGAAGGCACGCGACGTAATCCAACGCCTGGATACGTTTGATCGCATCCGCCAGCGCATCGTTGCCGCCGCACTCAGGATTTGCCGGCAGGTTATCCGGGTGCCGGCAGTCGTATCCGCCCTCCGTCCAGCCGCCCAGGATAAATAGGCACCGCTCAATCTGCAGGTCTTTACGCAGGTGCTCGGCGACTTTTGCAGCCTCGTCAAAAGTCCAGCGAACCGCGACCGACTCTTCTTTTGTGCTGTCTTCATTCATACGCCGGGCAAGGCACGTCCACAGCTTGGCGTTCGCTGCCCCGATCATCAGCTCGACATGCCCGTCACGGCGAATCTTATCCCGCAATGTCACTGCCAGTCCGTGCTTTTCAGCATAACGCCTGTATCCATCAGCCACGGTATTCCAGTCGCCTTTGCCCAGCGGCATAAGACGCACCGATTTGGCGCTGCGACGCAACTCAAATGCAGCTACGAGTTTCTGCCTGTATGACTCGTCTTTATGCAAAGAACTTTGAATTTCCGGAAAAACATAAGCATCGTCCCAGGTCACCAGCAGCGCAGAGCCGCCCTTTACCAAGCCCAGCATATTCAAATGGCAGCCTTCGTAGTCGGAGGTGCCGAACACCTGCTTGAATGTCTTTCCGCTACCAGCGGGAATTAGCAGCCCCTCTCGGCAGGGCACAATGACATAGCCGCCTTCGACATCGGTAATAGATAGCGCGTCGTCAAGGACACGGACGGCGCCATCGGCCTTGCTCTCGTAGCGAATTTCCAGGGCATTTCCTTGCTCGACAATGGCAAACACTACAGCCGCGCCGTTGTCCTGGCAAAGCCTTACCGAATCCTTGCCCAGGCTCTCGGCTCTTACAAATCCGCCGCCCAGCCATTCTGCTCTGCCGGCGCTGGCTGTGCCTCTTGACGGCCAGTTCGTGCCGGAACGCTTGTCCAGCAAGGACCACCGGCCCGTCGCATCATCAACCTGAACGCTCAGCACGGCACTTTCTAACCGTACAATGCCGGCGCGACACGTCGCGCATGTCAGCACTACGAATGAACCGAGTAATACAAGCCTACGCATAACAATGCTCCTTCCGAAGCACAAGCTTCAGTTTTGTTCTCGTTGACGTGCGCCGTTTCATTTGTGTACAATCTATAACACATATAGTGCGTCATGGCAACCAAGCGCTTATGAAAAGGGCGAAATATGAAAGGCGATGAAAAATGCGGCAATCGGGGAGCAGTCTACAGAAAGATCTCATGTTGTTGGAGGTTGCCCTGAGCAGATATAGCATAGCCAGGTGCATTACAGCGGTAGCATTTACCATCCTACTGCTTTTCGCCCATACTGTTACCGCCGGAGAACTGTGTTCGGGGCCTGAAGTTGTGACCGTTGTGCCGCAAGAAACCGATGAGCGGCTGGCCAATCCGGGCATGGGCTGGGAAACCTTCCATACGACCCGCGACAAAGATAAGAACCTGCCGGACTGGATTCCTTCGACGGTTCACTACGCTCGCTGGGGCTGGGGCAAGCTGGAACCAGCGCCAGGCAAGGTCGACTATGCGTTTCTTGATAAGGTTCTGCAAGAGACTCGCCAGGCAGGACAGCATCTTGCGTTTCGGGTTATGTGCTGCTCGACCACGCGCGGCCGGCCGTACCATCCCGCCTGGCTGGAGCAGGTCGGCGGTAAAGTACCTATCGTCGATTATGAAAGCCAGAAGGAACTGCCGGTGCCGGACCTGGATGATCCTGTGGTCTTAGAGCTACACCTGGATTTCATAAAAAGACTTGGTGCCCGCTATGATGGTCATGCGGACATCGACCACATAGACCTGGGCTCTGTAGGCTGGTGGGGTGAATGGCACATGAGCAGCTCAAAGATGGGCAAAATGCCTAAAATAGAAAACTGTCAAAAAATCATTAATGCTTACTTGGGGGCTTTTCGTAAGACGCCCTTACTTATGCTTATCGGCGGTCGAGAATGCCTGGGCTATGCCGCCCAGCGCGGCACGGGCTGGCGGGCAGATTGCCTCGGCGATCTGGGCGGCTTTTCTAAAACCTGGTGCCACATGCGGATAGCTTATCCGCAATTGATTACTGAAGCGGATGTCAACGAGGTCTGGAAAAAGACACCGGTGGCGTGGGAAAGCTGCTGGGATATGCGCCGCTGGGTGAAGGAGAACTGGCCGCTGCGGTTCATCTTCAATTATGCACTTGCCCTGCACGGGTCGTACCTGAACAATAAGTCAGCGCCGCTGCCGCCGGGGCAGGATGTCCGGCAGGAGATCGAGCGTTTTCTTCGCCGGCTCGGCTATCGCCTGGTCCTGCGGGAACTAAAACACCCCAAACAAGTCCGGCGAGGCGAACCGCTGGTGCTAAAGATGAAGTGGCAGAACGTTGGCTCAGCGCCATGTTATCGGCCTTATCGCCTTGCCTATCGGCTCACGAATGAGAGCGGCTACGCGAAAACGCTGGTTGGAAAGGCTACGGTCGAGAAATGGATGCCTGGTTCAATCGAAGTATTTACGCCCAAGTTCTTTGAGGAGCCTGCGGACTTGCCGCCAGGCGATATTGTTGAGGTTGCCGATAGGATATCGCTGCCGGCTAATATGCCGTCAGGCGTCTTCCACCTGGCGGTCGGTGTCGTAGCAGAGGCAGCAGAAGAACCCATATTGAGCCTTGCTATCAAGGGGCGCACGGCGGAAGGTTGGTATCCGCTGAGTGAAATCGAGGTGGCTGACTAATACTATCCGGTGCTCCTGCCGTGTATTTTTGCGTCCTATAATTAGGCTGTGCATGGGCGGCGGACATAAGACGGACTTGGTATCTTTAAGCAGCTTTGGTGCCACTGGTAACCGCAATATCAGTACTGATATTGCGGTTTATCCGGCTCTTTGAATCCGCCGGCGGGAAGTGGAAAAGCCCAAAGGCGAGGATTAGTAGTATGAACGGCAAAAATCAACTAAATCTACGGAGGTAGTAACCCGTTACTATTATTTGGTAGTCGTGCAGACTTGCCCTGAGCTAAGCCGAAGGACCTGTCGTGGGCGAGGTCGAAGGAAAGGAACCTGAATGGTGAACGACCAGACTTCTGGTGCGGCGCATCTGGATAAGAAAGTTTCGCCGGGCTTGGTCATTATAACATTGAGCCGACGTGCCTGCCGGGAGTACTTCATAACCTCGGTTGCCCGGCGCGGCGAGTCCGTGGCGGCGCTTTTCCAAAGAGTGGCTGCGGCTGTCCGCCAGGAAAACGCGCAAGTTGTTTCGCAGGAAGTATTTGGCATAGCAGTTGATGATGGGGCCAACGTCAAGGCGATGGAGAATGCCTTCGGCGGGATCGAAGCACCGGTAACATGGCTGGAGAATGGGCACCAGACAGGTCTATGCGGCACGCATCTGTGGGCTATCTCGGGGCTGGCGGTCAGACGCTTGGAATTAGACGGCAGAATAATAGGCAGCATGTTCGAAGAGGACTATGCGCAGTACTGCCGGCTGGGCGGTTTGCTGCCGAAGGATACATCGCGGTCGCCGAGCGAGCAGACGGCTGAAATATTCCAGCAGATGGACACGGTGCTGCAAAAAAACGGCATGGAATTCAGCAATGTGATACGTACCTGGTTTTACAATGATAATATCCTGGACTGGTACGACGAGTTTAACAGGGTTCGCAACGATTTTTTCCACAAGAAGCGGATTTTTGATGCCCTGTTGCCGGCCAGTACCGGCATAGGGGGGCATAATGCCGCCGGCACGGCATTGGCAGGCGGTCTGCTGGCGGTGGCTCCACTGGATAAAGCTGTGCGGGCTGTCGCTGTGCCGTCGCCTCTGCAAGATTCCGCCACGGAATACGGCAGCTCTTTTAGCCGGGCGGTGGAGCTTGCGCTGCCCGATCATAGCAGGTTATATGTTTCCGGCACCGCCAGCATAGATCCGACCGGCAAGACGGCGCACGCAGGCGATCCAGAGGCGCAAGTGAAACTGACGATGGAGGTAGTGTACGCGATCCTAAAATCGCGCGGCGTGGGCTGGGACAATGTCAAACGGGCGCTTGCCTACTTCAAACACGCAAAAGATGCACCGATATTCCAGAAATACTGCACGCAGAGCGACCTGAGACAGTTCCCGGCTGTGATTGTGGAAAATGATATCTGCCGAGATGAGTTGCTATTTGAGATTGAGGTAGATGCGATTCAGACGAGATAGGTACACTCGTGCTGCGTACGCCGGAGATAAGAGGGGTCAAGTGCAGTTGAAATCGTCAATTTCGGTGCTCACTTTATGTTCCGCCCTTTCGATGCGCTCGATTTGGGCACAGGTTCCGGGCCAGAGCGTAAGACCACCGGAGTCTTCACGTCCGCGCCTTGAGACTGCCTTTGTTGTGACGCAACTTCCTGTCGGAACTGAGGCTGAGCGGCAAGGGCCGGTAGTCAGCGGAACGCTGCGGGCAGACTTCGGTGAGGGGGCGCGCCTGGTTATCGTATATCCCAACCTATCCACAAAGGTTCTGAGCGAAGGCTTTCACAGTGCGTGCGATCCGGAGGTATCATTCGATGCTACGCATATTCTCTTTGCCGGCAAAAAGACGCCCGATGACAGGTGGAGCATCTACGAAATGGCGATAGACGGCTCAAATGTGAGGCGGGTGGGTATCCGTACAACCGATTGCCGAAGCCCGCGATACCAGGCAACACTCTTCGTCCTTGCTTCCCCCGAGCCGTGGTACCAATTGACCTTCGTCAGTTCGGAAGAAGATGTCCTGAATGAGTGCGGCGTTGGCCTATCCACGAGTTTGTATTCGTGCAAACTGGATGGCTCAGCCGTTCGCCGGCTGACCTTCAACCTGTCGAGCGATATAGACCCATTTATTATGCCCGATGGCCGGCTGCTGTTTGCCGGCTGGCAGCGGGCCAGGCTGAACCGCGGGCCGCTGGGGCGAGTTGCACTGTTCGGCATCAATATCGACGGTACTGATTATGCCGCGTTTTGCACGGATGAGGGTGCCCAAGTAAAGCACATGCCCTGTGTTACAGCAAAGGGTTTGGTCGTATTTGTCGAAACGGGCAGCGTCCCCTGGGATGGGTCGGGCCGGCTTGCCTGCGTAACTTTGCGAAGGCCGCTCCACTCCTATCGGCCAATTACCAGCGATTCCGATGGTCTTTTCCACAGCCCTTCGCCGCTTCCCGATGGTACGGTTCTGGTCTCTCGGCGGTCAGCGGACGGCACAGATACTCACGGTGTCTATCGCCTGGACCCTTACACCGGGCGATTTGAATTGATTTTTGATAGCCCGGACTATCACGACATACAAGCCAAAGCGGTGCATCCGCGCCCCGAACCCGATGGGCGTTCCAGTGTCGTCACCGAGGATGACCCTAACGGTAAGCTGTACTGCTTGAACGTTAATATTTCTGATCTTGAAAATAGAGAATGGCTGCCTGTCGGGGAGGCTGTGCGTCTGCGCGTGCTCGAAGGCATTGCAGTAAGAACTCAAAATCCAAAACGCAAAACGCAAAATTTCGTGCCGTTGGCACAGAGGCGTATTCTGGGCGAAATTGACATAGATAAGGATGGCTCATTCAATATCGAAGTGCCGGCGAATACTCCTATTGAGCTTCAAACTCTGGATGCTGACGGGATGGCTCTGCGAAGCTGCGGCTGGATATGGGCGAAGAATCACGAGCCCAGAGGCTGTATCGGCTGTCACGAGGATGGCGAAATGACGCCGGAAAATGTTTTAGCAAGCGCCGTCACTCACCCATCGATCAAGCTCACGTTGCCCGCGCAGCGGAGGCGAACCGTTGATTTCCAACGTGATGTAATGCCGATTATCGCCCAGAAGTGCGCTCGGTGCCACGAAAACTCAAAACTCAAAACTCAAAACTTGAAACTTGAGAGTGGGAGATACGTTGATCCGGGACGGGCGCGAACCAGTCCGCTTATATGGCACATATTCGGGCGTAATACTTGCAGGCCGTGGGACGAGACGTTCTCGCCGCAGTCCGCCACGGTGGACCAAATGCCGCCGGCAGGTTCAGCAACGCTGACCGATGATGAGAGGCGGACTTTTGTGGAGTGGATTGATATGGGAGGATTACGGTGAAGGTATTCTGGATCACTGCTTTGGTATTGGCGGCAGCAATTCAACTTGCCGGTGCCGGCGCGGTGCCGCCGGAGCTGCCGGTCTTTACCGACGTATCCGATGCAGCAGGGATTCGCGCAAAACACAGCTACGGCGATTTTGAGCTGAGCAATATTGTTGAGGGCACAGGCGCCGGGGCAATGTTTTTTGACTACAATGGTGACGGCTGGCTCGACATCTATTTCGTCAACGGCTGCTGGCTAAAAGACGTCAGTGACAATCGCGGCCGCAGTCTCAGGGGCAAGCTGAGCAACTCCCTGTATCGAAACGACCGCGATGGAACGTTCACCGACGTCACGAAGGATGCCGGCGTTGGTGACGAGGAGCATTATGGAGTCGGCTGCTCGGCAGCGGATTTTGACAATGATGGCGACCTGGACCTCTATGTGCTCAATTATGGGCCGAACGTTTTTTACCGCAACAACGGTAATGGGACGTTTACAGATATATCGCAGCAGTCCGGGCTGGCAAATCCTAACTGGAGCCTTTCGGCTCCCTGGTTCGATTACGATAATGACGGCGATCTCGATGTTTATGTGGCGAATTATCTGCAATATGACAGCGGCAAATTCCGCTCTTACTATGCGGCGGCGGGCTATCCAGGACCGCTTAGCTACGGTGGGCAGCCCGATGCCCTTTACCGGAACAACGGTGATGGGACTTTCACTGATGTCACCAAGCAAGCAGGCATATATCGGCCAAACGGACGTGCTATGAGTGCAACCGTTGCCGATCTAAACAATGATGGGTTGCTGGACATATATGTTCCAAACGACGCGATGGAAAACTACTTCTTTAGAAACAAGGGCGATGGGACATTTGAAGAGGAAGGCCTTGCGATGGGACTGGCTTTCGGCGAAGGCGGGCAGGGCGTCTCTTCGATGGGGCCGGCAGTCGGCGACGTCGACCGTGACGGCTGGCTCGACGTGTACATCCCAGATATGGGATACGGATGTCTTTTGATGAATCGCAAGGATTATTTCGAGGACCGCACCGTTTCATCCGGCCTGGCTGTCGTCTGCGGTCAGTATACCGGCTGGGGCGGGATTCCATTTGACTACGACTGTGACGGCTATCTTGATGTCTTTATCGCCAACGGCGACGCCCACCACGAGTATCCGGAAGAGGATGTGCTTATGCGAAACGGCGGTAGCGGAAACTTCATGGATGTGGCAAAGCAGTCCGGCGAGTACTTCAAGCAAAAATACGTAGGACGCGGCGCCACATACGGCGATTACGATAACGATGGTGACCTCGACCTTCTGGTGGTCAATCTCAACGACAGGGCCCGCCTATTGCGGAATGACGGAGGCAACCGCAACAACTGGCTTATTATCAATGCAAAATTACCGAACGGCAAAACCGATGCCGTTGGCGCACGCGTTACGGTCACAACCACCAGCTCGCCTGGCCTCATTCAGTTGCAGGACATGATTCCGGTAAAGGGTTATCTTTCGCAGGCTGACCCACGGTGCCATTTTGGCCTGGGCGGAGCCGCCCAGGCGGATGTAGTTGAAATCCGCTGGCCAGATAAGCGAACCACCAGACTTACAAACGTCAAGGCAAACCAGATTCTTACCGTGATCCAGGAACGCAAAAATGAGTAGTAACCGAATCGCGGACGAAGTAGCAAAGGCACAAAGGCACAAAGTAGTTCTGTGCCTCTGTGCCTGTGTGCCTCTGTGCCTCTGTGCCTTTGTACGGGCAGCAGAAGGCATCCGGAAGCATCCCGTATATGTCGGGGTAAGGGCTTGTGCAGCCTGCCACGATGGGAAGGGCATGGGTCACCAGTTCAGCAAATGGCTGGTCTCCAAACATGCCAGGGCATACGCGGTGTTGGCTGACCCGCAGGCTAAGAAAATCGCCCAGTTAAGCGGCATTCCCCAGGAGCCGCAGGAAGCGCCGATGTGCCTGGGATGTCACGCCACGGGCGCCCATGCCGAAGCCTGGGAAAAAGATGAACATTTCTTTGCCGAGGAAGGCGTTCAATGTGAGAAATGTCACGGCCCCGGAAGCGAATATATGGATGAAGCTGTTATGAAGAATCGTGCAGCGGCAGAAGAAGCGGGGCTTGTGATGCCTGCTGTGCAGGACTGCATGGGCTGTCACCAGGTGAAAGGCTCACATGTTGCTGTGCATAATCTGCCCGCGCTAGACATGACAAAGGCCCTGCAGGATATTGCCCATCCTACACCCAAAGACTTTCAATGTAAATCACCGCAGCAAGTTCTGCCCGCGTCTGCTCCCCAAGGGGGCCAGCCCAATTATATTGGGGTTTTCACCTGCGCCGCATGTCACAAAAGCCCGGCAACGGGCTATCAGTTTAGCAAATGGCGGCTAAGTGCCCATTCTCGGGCGTATGCGGTACTGGCGAACGAGCGAGCATATAAAATTGCCAAAGAGCGGGGCCTGAGCAGCGACCCGCAAGCCAGTCCAGCCTGTCTAAAGTGTCACACGACTGCTTATCATGAGCTTATAGGTGGAGCAACGGACTTCGGCTCGGTGTATGAAGGCGTCGGCTGTGAAGCCTGTCACGGTGCTGGCAGCAATTATTATGCTGAAGCGATAATGCGAGACCCACGTGCGGCTAAGGTAGCCGGGCTCAAGGAAGTGACGCGTCAAACCTGCCTGGAGTGTCACGAGAACGCACACGATAAACCGTTCGATTTCGACGAGGCGATGAAAAAAATCGCCCATCCGACTGAGCCGCCCAAAGTCGCTGGGACAGTGCAGTACAAAACGCCGCAGAATCTGGCCTTGCGCCCAGATGGCAAAGAACTGTACGTTACCTGCGAGTCGTCGCACAGTGTCGTGGTAATCGATACACTCACGAACCAGAAGATCGCCGAGATTCCGGTGGGGCGTCATCCCATTGATGTCGCCTTTGGCCCCGACGGCGCACGCGCCTATGTGACGAACTGGCTTGATGACAGCATCGCGGTAATTGATGTTTCTGGCCGCACGGTGATTCAGACGTTGCCGGTCGGTGACGAGCCTCGCGGCATCATGACCGACCGAGCCGGAAAGTATCTCTATGTTTGCAATACGTCGTCGGGCAATATATCGGTTATCGAGACGGCCACGATGGGGGGCCCCGCTCGGCGGGAAGCCAAAGAAATCAAGCGGCTGGCTGCAAGTCGCAACCCCTGGTCGCTGGCACTTTCGCCCGACGGCACTCGGCTCTTAGTCACCAATAACCTGTCGCGGCTTGTGCCGTTTAGAGCAGAGCTTATCTCGGAGGTGACGGCAATCGAGACCGAGCGTGCAGCAGTAGAGGATCGTTACCTCGTTCGAGGCGCGAATCTTCTTCAGGGCGTCGCCTGGCACCCGAGCGGTGATTTCGCCTTCGTCACGCTTAACCGCACTAAGGGTAATGTGCCTATGACGCGACTGCTGCAGGGCTGGACGATCACTAACGGGCTTGGGATCCTCTGGAGGGACGGCCGGGTCGATCAAGTGCTTCTGGATGAGCCAGGCGAGTGTTTCCCTGACCCAACCGGTGTGGCTTTCACGCCCGACGGCCGGCTCGCGCTGGTGACAAGCACAAGCACGGATCGCGTTGCCATCGTCGATGTGCCGAAACTCATCGGCCTGCTGCAGGCAGCAACGCCATACGAGCGAGAACATATCTTGCCCAACCATTTGGGTAAGCCCACAGAATTTGTGGTCGCGCACATCCAGACACGAGAGAGTCCCCGCGGCATTTTGATCACACCCGACGGTAAAACCGCGTATATCGCCAATGCCCTTGATGATTCGCTGACGGTCATCGATGTGGAGCAGCGTGAGGCGGTGGGGCGAATCGATCTGGGTGGCCCAGCCGAGATTACTAAAACCCGGTATGGTGAGCGCCTCTTTCACAGTGCAAAGATTACGTTTCACCGACAGTTTTCCTGTCATTCATGCCATCCGGGCGGGCACATAGACGGCATCACATACGACATCGAGCCGGATGGCATTGGGATCAGTCCCGTAGACAACCGCACATTGCGAGGAATTCTGGATACGGCCCCATTCAAATGGGAAGGGACAAATCCAAGCCTATCGAGACAATGCGGGCCGCGTCTATCAGTTTTCTTCACAAGGCTTCAGCCGTTCTCACCTGTGGAGCTTTCAGCCGTGGACAACTACATCTGCACCATTCCTCGGCCGCCAAATCGCTACCGACCGCTGGGCGCAGAGCTGACGGATGCGCAGCGCCGCGGAAAGCTCATATTCGAGCGCACCGTGACCAATGATGGACGCACCATCTCGAAGCAGAACAGGTGCACAACGTGTCACTTCCCGCCGCTTTTCACAGATCGGCAGCAGCACGATGTCGGCACGAGGCACCGGCTGGACCGTCAGGGAAAGTTTGACACGCCGCACCTCAATAATATCTATGACTCAGCCCCATATCTACACAACGGGATTGCGGAGACCCTGGAAGAAATCTGGACAAGATATAATCCTAATGACAAACATGGCGTTACCAACGATATGACAAAAGACCAGCTCAACGATTTGATAGAATATCTCAAGACGTTGTAGAAGGAATCACCATGAAATATCTAACAACTAAAGCATGTTGCAAAGGCACAAAGTTGCACAGGCACAAAGTCGGAAAGTGCGTATTTATCTTTGTGCCTCTGTGCCTCTGTGCCTTTGCACAAACCAGTTTGTGTATAGGCCAAAACGTACCCCTGCCTTACGTTTATACTCAATGGAAGCACTTTACCGTCAAAGATGGTCTTCCGAACGATCATATCTTTGCCGTCAAAACCGATGGCCCTAAGGTTTGGGTCGGCACCGAGGACGGCCTGGCACGAATAGATAAAAGAACCGGCAAAATAGAATCCTGGAAGGAGCAGGACGGCTTGCCATGGCGGGTAGTCTCTGCTCTGGATGTGAATCCCAAAACAAAAGATCTCTGGATCGGGCTTTTCGGTGGCGGCCTTGCCAGATTCAGCGGCGGGCGTTTCGACCACTGGCATCAGCTAAATAGCGGCTTGGTCAACGATGTCGTCTATGGAGTGGCGGTAGAAAATGACAACGTCTGGGCAGCCACAACTGCCGGCGCCAGCAGATATAATACCATTACCGGCGAATGGACTATATATACCGAAAAAAACGCTCCAATGGAGGAGATATGGAACTATGGTGTCTCCTATAATGACGGAAAAGTCTTTCTTGGCATCTGGGGCAGCGGCGTCTTAGAGTTCGATGTGGCCAACGAGACCTGGAAAGACTATCTCGACCCTGACGGCGAGATGGAAATCGACCTCTATCGGGATGACGGCATCGTGCATGTAATTACTACCGGAACCAGTTATGTTAATGGCATTCTATGGGTGTCAACATATTTCGGCATGAGCCGTTATGACGGTCGACACTGGCGAGGCTATTATGCTCATGAGACGGGCCTACCAAGCGATTTCGCCAACGCCGTCAAAGGTCGCGACGCTAACGAAGCCTGGTATGCAACCGACAAAGGTGTAGGTCTCGTAGCGGATTTCCCCTCCGATACCTGGGTCACATATACGATGGACCCCAACACACATAGAGGCCGGGCGGTGGTAACTCGAAACTTACAGGTGCTTGAGATCGTTGAAATACCCAAGAGCATTCCCCATAACTACGCCCTTTGGGTAGAGTTTGATGGCAACGATGCATGGGTAGGGACCTCAAAAGGACTTGGCTGGGCAATTGGTTCTGGGTATTATAAGGGCTTAAAGGAACGACCGCCCTATGCGACCGGCCCGGGAAGACCTGAAATTCCCGGCCAGATTCTGCGACTTCCAAAGCGAGTCGAGGAGGCAGACCACGAGTTAACAGGAGGAGGTTAAACATGAGAATATATGCAATTTTATTTACGGCTGTTATATTGGTGGCCTTATCCTGTGCCAGGCAGGAGCCGGGCCTTCGCTCCGCAGGAACAAAAGGACAGGCCAAGAAATTGGAACCGCCGGTAGAGATGGACCCCGAAACGCGAGAAGTACTTCGCAAAATCAACTCCGTCAGCGCTTACGAGGTTCCCGCCCTGCAGTTGCGAGAAGATAAGGTCTACGCAGAAACTGCTCAAGATGTTGAACCCTATCGGCATGTCAAGCCTTTTAAGGAACACTTTTTAACCCAGATGGAATACACCGGACCTGGCCGTGCAATCCCTGAGCCGAGCGACATCAAAAGCGTCAAGATTGGTTTTATTGGTCCGATTATGTCCACGGTCTCGGTTGCCACCGGCGGAAAGAGCCATGAGGAACCATTGGGGATCAAGATGCTGCAAGGGGCGCGGCTTGCCGTCGAACAAGCCAATGCTAAAGGCGGTTACCTTAAACGCGGCATCCCTTTTGAATTAGTCGTCAGTAATGATAATGGGCTTTGGGGCGCGTCCGGCAATGAAATTATCAAGATGGCATACAAAGATAAAGTCTGGGCCATCCTGGGCACCATAGATGGTGCGAACAGTCACATTGCTATCCGCGTTGCGCTTAAGGCCGAGATCGTAATGATGAACTCCGGGGA
>Ga0315280_10003208_pt1 | contig 25329 bp, 24 predicted proteins | sample YL17G06_40_MG_FD_203697 | JGI IMG/M metagenome (GOLD analysis project Ga0315280, IMG submission 203697) | Sediment microbial communities from Yellowstone Lake, YNP, Wyoming, USA - YL17G06_40 | ecosystem: Environmental > Aquatic > Freshwater > Lake > Sediment | place: USA: Wyoming | collected...
CACTGGCAAGCATTATTACCAAACAGAAAATAGCTGAGATTTCTCTTAATGAGGTTGACGCGGCTAAAGTAAAAGTCGGTCAAAAAGCAACTCTCACTTTCGATGCTCTTCCAGAGGTAAGTATTTCCGGAAAAGTTACAGAAGTTGATATCTTGGGTCAGGTCTCTCAGGGAGTGGTAAGCTACGGAGTTAAGATTGCTTTTGATACTGAAGAGGAAAAAGTTAAGCCCGGTATGAGCGTAACAGCAGATATTATTACTGATGCCAAACAGGATGTTTTAGTTTTACCAAATAGTGCAATTAAATCCCAAGGAAATTCTAAGTACGTTGAATTAGTTGAAGTTTCAGACGATATGAAACAGCAATTATTAGCCAATACCTCGGGAACAATCTTGCCAACACCGCCAAAGTCGCAACCTGTAGAAGTAGGACTCTCAAACGACCTTTCTACTGAAATTGTCTCAGGTCTCAAAGAGGGCGATATCGTTGTTACTTCAACGATTAGCCCAAATAAGGTTCAGACTACTCAAACCAAGACTAATCAAAGTCGGGGAACTCAAGAATTTCGAATACCAGGATTATGATAGAGGTTAAGAACATTACCAAAGTTTATAAATCAGGCGATGTTGAAACCAAAGTGTTAAAGGGCATTTCTTTTTCTATTAGCGATGGTGAATTTGTGGCTATTATAGGACCCTCCGGTTCAGGTAAATCAACTCTCATGCACATTTTGGGTTGTTTGGATACTCCAACCAGCGGCCAATATTCTCTTGAAGGAAAAGACGTTTCTCAGCTTTCTGATGATGATTTGGCTGATATTCGTAAAAAGAAAATTGGTTTTGTTTTTCAGGCCTTCAATCTTTTACCCAGAGCAACGGTTCTACGAAATGTGGTATTGCCTTTAGCTTATGCCAATATCCCTAAGGGTGAGCGAGAAGAAATTGCTAAGAAATCTTTATTAAGCACAGGTTTGGAAGAAAAACATTTTTATCATCTTTCTAATCAGCTTTCAGGGGGCGAGATGCAGAGAGTGGCTATTGCCAGGGCCTTGGTGAATAATCCAACTATTATTTTAGCCGACGAACCAACCGGCAATCTTGATAGTAAAACCGGTGAAGTTGTTCTTGAGACCTTCAAAAACTTAAACAAGCAAGGTCGAACAGTTATTCTGATTACCCACGAAAAATATATTGCCGAAAAAGCCGAGCGAACAATTTTCCTCAAAGATGGAGAGATTATCGAGGACGTAATCAATCATCGTTCTAAAACGGTTCAGCAAATTAAAGAATAAAATGCTTATCACTGATTTATTTGAAGAAACATATTTGGCGATTTGGGCCAATAAAACAAGGTCGGGCCTGACCATTTTAGGTATTGTCATTGGGATTGGTTCTGTTATTGCAATGATTTCAGTTGGCCAAGGGGCAACTGGCTCAATTGAAACGAGCATTCAATCAATGGGATCGAATTTAATTACAGTTAGCCCTGGATTCCAGAGAAGTTTTTCTCAGGTTTCAGCCGGTAGGGGTAGCGCCCAAACACTGACTATTGAAGATAGCGAAACTATAGCTAAAGAAATTCCGAATGTTGGAGCGGTAGCCCCGGAACTTTCTCATCGTTATCAAATTGTCGCCAAAGGAAAAAACACCAATACTCAGGTTGTTGGGACGGTTGCCTCTTATCCCAACGTTAAAAATATTGAAATAGACCAGGGTTCATTTATTTCTGAGCAGAATGTTAGTAGCCAGTCAAAAGTAGCGGTGTTAGGTCCTACCACTCGCGATGATTTGTTCGGCGAAGGAACAACTACCATAGGCGAAACAGTAAGGATTAATGGCATAAATTTTAAAATTATTGGTATAACTAAATCTAAGGGTGGCACCGGTTTTGGCAGTCAAGACGATAGGATTTTCATTCCTATAACAACTGCCCAGAAATTGTTAGCCGGGGCTGATTATGTTTCAACAATCAACGTTCAGGCCGAAAGTCCTCAAGTAATGACTCAAGTCCAGACTGAAATCACCAATCTTCTTTTGGAGTTGCATAATATTACAGACCCTCAAATGGCTGATTTCAGCGTATTATCGCAGCAGGACATTCTCGGAGCAGCCTCTTCGATGACTAATACAATGACTATTTTATTAGCAGCAATTGCCGGAATCTCTCTTGTTGTTGGCGGCATCGGCATTATGAATATGATGATGACTACGGTAACCGAGAGAACTCGAGAAATCGGCCTTCGCAAAGCCATTGGAGCTAAAAGATTAGACATTAGTTTGCAATTTTTAGCCGAAGCGGTAATGCTTACTTTTCTTGGTGGAGTTGTCGGAATAATTCTGGGAAGCGGAATAGCTTATGGAATAACATTTTTTGCCGGTATGGCTACCAAAATTTCTTTATTTTCAATTATTTTAGCTTTTAGCGTATCTGCCGCTATTGGGATTGCCTTTGGTTATTGGCCTGCCCAAAAGGCAGCCAAACTTAATCCAATTGAGGCATTACGCTATGAATAAAAGGTCGGGCTTTTAAAAAATCAAAAATCATATGAAAAAAATAATTCCAATTATTGTCATACTCATTTTAGTGGTCGGAGGTGGCGCATTTTATGGAGGAATGAAATACGCACAAAGTAAAAGTCCTTCTCGCCAAGCTTTCCAGAATTTATCTTCAGAACAACGCCAACAGCTTTCTCAAGGAAGAACTGGAGGAGGAACTGGAGCAAACTTTCTTAACGGTGAAGTTATTGCTAAAGATGAGCAGAGTTTGACTTTGAAAATGCCAGATGGTGGCTCAAAGATTGTCTTTTTTTCGGATTCCACCCAAATATCAAAAACAACCAAGGGATCAATAGATGATGTTGAAATTGGTAAACAACTTATAGCCAGTGGCGAACAAAATTCCGACGGAAGTTATACTGCAAAAACAATTCAGCTTTCTCCTCGTTATCCGACTTCCGAATAAACCCCGTTAGAAATTTGCGAGAGTTAAATAAGTTACGGTTTTTTATTAACAATAGTTTGTTTAACCTTCACCAGAAAAGGTCAAATAGACCTTTTCTGACCCCAATATGGGATGGCAAATTTCTAATGGGGTAAATAGTGATGTAATAAAAACAAAAGGCCTATCGCTGGGCAGTTTTTTATTTACCACAAGAAGGCGGTTTTTTGCCGGTTCTGATACTCTTGATAGTGTTTCAAACTCGTCACCCAGATATCGAGTAAACCCCCACACCAAAAATTTGGTGTGGGGTACTTCGGGGGTTTTGAGGTTTTTTGTCTTGATTTATGGATTAAATTTGGTAAGATAAGAGAGAAAGTTTAAACTGATTTAGTTCGAGCACGGGCACTTGGCGCAGTGGTAGCGCGTCCCCCACCTTTGGGGCGGTTAGCTCAGTTGGCTAGAGCGCAAATTTGACGTATTTGAGGTCATAGGTTCGAGTCCTATACCGCCCACACTTCGACCGCCCACACTTCGAAAATTTAAAATGCAAAAGTCAAAAGTCAAAATTATCTACGAAGACGATAATTTACTCGTAATTGATAAGCCGGCGGGATTAGTTGTTGATAATATTGAAAGAAGAGTTCATCGGTTAGATAAAGACACTTCGGGAATACTTTTGGTGGCAAAAAACGATAAGGCCCTAGAATTTTTACAAAAGCAGTTTAAAGAAAGGGAAGTTAAAAAGAAATACTTAGCTCTAGTTGCTGGTAATTTAAAGAAGGAGGAGGGAGTGATTGAAACTTTAATCGGTCGCTCGCCGGGGGATAGAAGAAAGCAAAAAGTATATTTGCCTGGCGAACCTAACGCTCAAGAAAAAAGAAAAGCAGTTACCGAATATAAAGTATTGCAAAGATTTGAAAATTATACTTTAATTAAGGTTGAGCCGAAAACAGGTAGAAAACATCAAATTCGAACCCATTTGGCTTACCTCGGCCATCCTGTTGCTGGCGATAAATTATATGGATTTAAAAATCAGCCCCGGCCTGAAGGATTAAAAAGACAATTTTTACACGCCAGTTATCTAAAAGTTAAATTGCCCAATGGCGAAAAAAAAGAATTTAAATCAGAATTACCAAATGAGCTAAAATTATGCCTACAAAACTTGAAACCTTTATAAAATCCCAATTAAAAACTGACTTGCCTGATATTCGTCCCGGCGATACAATTTTGGTTTCCCAAAAAATTAGAGAAGGAGACAAAGAAAGAATTCAAGATTTCGAAGGTTTAGTAATTGCCAGAAAGCACGGCAAGGAAGCCGGGGCAACGATTACGGTAAGAAAGGTAATCTTAGGCATTGGCGTGGAAAGGATTTTTCCTCTTTACTCCCCTACTATTAAAAAAGTAGAAATTTTAAAAAGAGGCAGGGTAAGAAGGGCAAAGCTTTATTATTTAAGAAAAGCTAAGGGAAAAAAGGCAAAATTAAAGAGAAAGGAATTTACCCAAGTAATGAGTGAAAAAATACCAATAGAAGAAAAAACAGAAGGGGCTGGAAACAAATGAATGCGGACGTGGCGAAATTTAGAAAACGCGCTACTTTGAGGGGGTAGTGGGAGTTTATCCTTTGTGGGTGCAAGTCCCACCGTCCGCACAAAGGATTTTGGGCGGTTAGCTCAGCGGCTAGAGTAGCCCCGCCCTTTCATAAGGGCAATTAGCTCAGCGGAAGAGCGCGTCGCTTACATCGACGAGGTCGCAGGTTCAAACCCTGCATTGCCCACCAGATAAAAGAAGGAAAAGGTTTTGAGTTAAAATTAAATTACGCCGCGGTAGCTCAGTGGTAGAGCACAATTCTGAAAAAATTGGGGGCGGTGGTTCGATTCCACTCCGCGGCACCAGGCGGGTGTCGTATAACGGCTATTACACATCCTTGCCAAGGATGAAAAGAGGGTTCGACTCCCTTCACCCGCTCCCTTGACAATCTCTGTGGATAAGCTATTATGATAAAACCCCTAAAAAGGGGCTTTAAAATGATAGATTGCTTAAAATGCCCCGCTTGGGGCAGAAACCTCGGAATCGTTTTAATTGGAATTGGAGTTTTAATTACTGCTTTGCCAGTTTTCGCGCCAGCAAATCGGGAAGCTGAAGCTAATTCACTCGCTGAAAATAGTGGATTTTTTACCTTAGAAGCTCTAAATAGCGTAGTAATAATCGAAGGAAATAGCTTATTTCCAATAGCCAATCCTTCCAACCCCCAATCCCAGCCAGTTCGGAGAATAAAAGTAGTAATAACTGGCTACTCTTCAACGCCCTGGGAAACTGACGGCGATCCCTATCTAACTGCTGCCGGCACCTGGGTTAAGGATGGAATTGTCGCCAACAATTTTTTCCCAATCGGAACAAAAATTAGAATTCCTGAATTGTTTGGAGATAAAATTTTTGTCGTTGAGGATCGAATGAGCTGGACAAAGGGTAATTATCAGATTGACATCTGGTTCCCCTCTTATTGGGAAGCCCTTAACTTCGGTGCTAAAAGAACCTATATTGAGATTTTAGAAGGATAAATTTCTTAAAATCAATTAAACAAAAAAAACCACCAAAAAGGTGGTTTTTTTGTGCCCGGGGTGGGACTCGAACCCACATGGTCGTAAGACCGCAACATTTTAAGTGTTGTGCGTAAGCCATTCCGCCACCCGGGCGAAAATTAAGGCCGGGGCGAGATTTGCACTCGCGTATACTTCTTTTGCAGAGAAGCGCCTTAGCTTCTTGGCTACCCGGCCATATTCAGATAATATCTCATTTTTCTTCCTTTTTCAATTCCTCTAAAATCTCTTCAATTCTGCCGGCTTTAGCGGTTTCTTTCTCAACAACAAAATAAATTCTGGGAAGAGGCCTCATTTTAAGACGTTTATTTAATTTTTGTTGGATATCGTATATCTGACGATTTAAAATTTGAAGAATTCTTTCTGTTTTATCTTCCGGCATTACCGAAACAAAAACCTTGCCTTCTATTAAATTAGGAGTAGTTTCAACTCTTGTTATTGTTGCCAGAACATTCTCTGGAAATTCAACTTCCCTTAAAAGAATCTGGCCCAATTCCTTTTTTATCAATTGATTAACCCGCTGAATCCGTTTGCTCATAACTCGCCTTTTTAGGGGCCCGCCCTTAGGCGAGAGGGTGGAGGGCGGGTCGTAGTCTTTCTTCAGTATAAATCACTAAAACATCTCCTTCTTCTATTTTCACATCACCCTCGAATAATATCCCACACTCCTGGTCCTTAATTACCCTATCTATATCTTTTTTATCTCGCTGAAGATTAATTAATTTTCCCTTGCCAACCAATTCTTCATTCCTCAAAACTTCAATTTGGGTTCCTTTTTTAACTTCTCCCTCAATCACTTTGCCACCAATAATCTGGCGATTTTTTTCAACTAGAAAAATTGCCGAAATTTTAACTTTTCCTAAATCCTGTCTAATCAGCTCGGGTTCTGAAATCCTTCCCATAAATTTGCGAACTCCTTCTACAAAGTCATAAATCACATCAAAGTTCATTATTTTTACTTTTTCTCTTTCAGCCAGCTCCTGAGCCACTCGACTCGTTTTCACTCGAAAACCCAAAATTACTGCCGGATATCCAGCCGCTGGGTGGGCTTTAGCTAATTTAACATCCGATTCTGAAATTTGGCCGACTTCTGATTTTAAAATCCTTAAAACTATTTTCTCTTGGGGAAGAGTTTTTAAAACTTCTTCAATGGCTTCAATTGACCCCAAGACATCGGTTTTCAAAATCAAATTTAAAACTTTTTGTTCTGGATTAAGTTTTAAAACTTCAGGAAGTTTTTTTTCTGAAACCTTAAGATAATTTTTAGCTTTTTCTAAATCAGAAAAAACTTTAAAATTTTCTCCAACTCTCGGAACATCGCCAAAACCAGTAACAATAACCGGATCTGAGGGCAAGGCGTTTTCAATAGAAAGGCCTTGAAAATTTTCAAAACTTTTGATTTTCCCGAAAGTAGAGGGAGTTCCCAAGATATCACCTTTTTTTAAAATTCCATTAGTTAAAATCAAGGTGGCTATTGGGCCACGTTGGCTATCCAAATAAGATTCGATTACCGCCCCCTCGGCTGATTTTGTAACATCTGCTTTTAAATCTTCCATCTCGGCCACCAATGATATCAATTCTAAAAGGTCTTCAATTCCCTGCCCGGTTTTAGCTGAAACCGCAACTGAGGGTACCTTTCCTCCTAAGGACTCAACCAAAACCCCTTCTTTTGATAAATCTCTTTTTGCTTTTTCCGGATTAACCTCAGGCCTATCGATTTTATTCAAGGCAATAATGACAGGTATCCCGGCCTCTTTTATCTTTAAAATCGCTTCTTTTGTCTGAGCCTGGACCCCTTTACAACAATCAACTACTAAAATAGCAATATCAGCTACCTTTGCCCCTCTCGATCTCATTGCTGAAAAGGCTTCATGGCCAGGGGTATCAATAAAGGTAATTTTTCTTTGCCCTTCCGTAGCCTTTGGCGAAGGAGGGTTACCAACCTCAATTTGATAAGCTCCGATATGCTGGGTAATGCCGCCAGTCTCTTTTTCTGCTACATGAGTTTTTCTAATACAATCCAAAATCGAGGTTTTTCCTGAGTCAACATGGCCTAAAACCACCGCTACCGGTGGCCGGGTTATTAAATTTTTTGTTTTTTCTTTCACCATTGTTTTTAGACTTTGCTTTTTCTATAACCTCTTTTTCCTCGTTAGACAAAGAGTATTCTGAACGGCCATTTTTAATTGGTTTTCCATAAACCCTGTTTCCTTCTCTTGTATAAAGACTGGTAATGACTACTCCATTATCATTACCATCTAATAGAGCAATCGAGAAGCTTTGATCTCCGCCAACTTCAGAAAAGGGATTAAATCTTACTATCCCAATTTTTTGAACTGAAAACTTACTTTCTTTTTTCAAATTCTCTAACTCTTCAGAGAGCTTTTCAAAATTCATCTCCAAATCTTTAAATTGAATCAAAATCTCCTTTAAATTTTCCGGTTCCTTTTTCCCTTTTTTGAAAAAATTGAACATGTTTTGGCGGAGGAGGCAGGATTCGAACCTGCAAGCCCTTTCGGGCCCCAGTTTTCGGGACTGGTACAATAGCCATTCTGTCACTCCTCCAAATTAGCTAACTCAATTAAATTTTTTACTGCCTTTTCAGGAGAAGTCTTCTCGTAAATTACTTTGTAAATTTCATTGATCATTGGTAAATCCAATTTATGAATTTTTCCTAATTTATAAAAAGCAAAAACATTATCGAAACCTTCAACAGTTATTTTTCTTTCTCGAATAGGAGCCCGCCGAAGGCGGGAGGATGTGGTGGGTGGGTTGTAGTCTTTTCTCATTTTTTCGGCATCTAAATAAAGAGTTTGACCAAATTGGAAATTCCGAGAAAGGGGGCTGGTGGAAGTTAAAATTAAATCTCCTCGGCCAACTGGGCCTAAAAAAGTTTCTTTTTTAGCTCCCATTTTCTGTCCTAATTTTATCATTTCTTTTAATCCCAGTCTGATTAAATCTTTACTCATTTTAGAATTTTGATATTCGGCCTCAACTAAACTAATGCCAATGGCCAGGGCATTTTTTAGGGCGCCGGCTAACTGAACTCCAATTAAATCAGCGGTAGTGGAAATTTCAAGCGGTTTAATTTTAAAAAGTTCTTTAAGCTGCTTTAAAAATTTTTTGCTTTTAGAAGCGATCACTTCTTTAGCTGGTTTCCCTTTGATAATTTCTCTGGCAAATCCTGGTCCGGATAAGTGAGCATAGGGAATTTTTCCAAAAATTTCTCCAACAATCTGGGAAGGTAATTTTAATGTTTCTCTTTCAATGCCTTTGGCAATTCCAAGCAAGGGAGGATAATTTGCAGGGGTCCGACCCCTGCATTTCTTGAGTTTCAATAAGGTTTTTCGGAAATTGAAAGAGGGGGAAGCAATAATAATTAAGTTGGCATTTTCGATTACTTTTCCTAAGTCAGAAGAAATAAAAATTTTTTTGGGAATTAGAATTCCCGGCAATTTTTCATTCTCTTTAACCGTCTCAATCTTTAAAGCCAGCTCAGGATTCTCATACCAAAAACTTACCTCATTTACCCGAACGTTAGCGAAGAGTGAAGATGAAACTTTAGTTTCATCGCCTTTTCTGTTTAAAAGAATTCCCAGGGTAGTGCCCCAAGCGCCAGGTTCTAAAACGGCAATTTTCATGTGGACCCGGTGGGGCTTGAACCCACAACCTCCGCAATGCCATTGCGGCGCTACTGCCATTGAGCTACGGGCCCTCGGAAATTACGGCTATAATTTGTTTTAATTTTGTGTCCCCGGGAGGAATCGAACCTTCATTTAGGGTTTAGGAAACCCTCGTCCTATCCGTTGGACGACGGGGACGTTTTTGTATTAGTTTTAATAATTTCCGCAAGATTATTCAGTAATTTTAAAAAATAAGCTCCTTTTATAACCCTCAAACGACACATGCCATACTTAAGTTTTCCCTTCTTTTTACCCCTTAATACGTCCACATACATTATCTTTTCTTTAGGAATACCAACAGTTTTTGACCAAAAATTACAAGCTTTTTCTCTATCTAAATCTTCGTATATTCGAAGGTTTATTGATAACCTTTCTTTTTTTACACCTAATTCTTTAAGGCAACTTATAAAAGTTTTTATTAAAGCTGGGTCGGTATTAGACAAACTAAGATCTTTCTTCGCGCCCTCTGCCCAATAGAGACACGCTGCAATTAGGACTTTTTCTCTTTTTTCTATCTTTTTGATAAGTTTTTGCGCTTCCTCCCGAGCTTTCTTCTCTTCCTGAATCATTCGAAATACGCTGGATTTTCTTTTGTTTCTCCATAATTCTTTAAATTCGGGCAAAATTTCCACTCCTCGAATATATTTCAATACTGTTCCGCTTCCGTGAGAAGTAATTCGTCTTATTTCTGGAAGACTGTGTCCATGCTTTCTAAGATAAATTATACGATTAATTTGTATCTCGGTAAGAGCTTTTTTCCCCATTAATCTATCTTATCACACTGAAACTCCAAACGCAACTAGGACGGGATTGTTCTATCCGTTGAACTATAGGGGTGATAAAAACATTTTAGCAAAAATTTTTGTTGTTGACAATTGTTTTCCATGATACAATTAGATATATTATGGAGAAATCTCCGATTGTTGAAGTAGCAAAAAAAGTTTGCCCTGCCGTAATCACTATTGTTATCACCAAAGATTTATCCAAGGTAGAGGGTTTTTATTTTTTTCCTTTTGGCGGCAGGGAATTTGTTATTCCGAAATTTGAAAAAGGGAAGGAGAAAACAAAAATAGGAGGCGGTTCTGGCTTTATTGTTTCTCCCGATGGCTATACCTTAACCTCTCAGCATGTTGTTTCCGACCCAGAATCTGATTATACCGTGATTTTAGAACCGACCAAAAAATATCCAGCTAAAGTGATCTCCAGAGACCCAATCAGTGACATTGCCATTTTGAAAATCAATGCCAAAAATTTACCCTATTTAGAATTGGGCGATTCAGACAAAATTGAGTTGGGGGAAGAGGTAATTGCAGTTGGAAATGCCTTAGGAGAATTTCATGACACGGTCAGCGCGGGAATTGTCTCTGGGATGTCAAGATCAATCACTGCCTTTTCTGGCTTAACTGATAGAATAGCTCAGCTCCGGGGATTAATTCAAACCGATGCTGCTATTAATCCGGGGAATTCTGGGGGGCCTTTGGTAAATATGGAAGGGAAAGTAATTGGGATTAATACGGCTATGGTGATGGGAGCCCAGAACATTGGCTTTGCCATTCCGATTAATTATGCCAAAAAAGATTTGGAGGAAGTTAAAAAATATGGGAAAATTAGAAGGCCATTTTTGGGAGTGAGATATATTGTTTTAAACCGGGAAATAGCCAAAGCCCATAAACTTCCGGTAGATTATGGGGCTTTAATTGTTAGGGAAATTTTAGGCGAAGAGGCGGTGGTCAAAGATTCAGCCGCTGATAAAGCCGGCCTAAAAGAATATGACATAATTTTGGGATGCAACAGTGAAAAAATTACCGAAAAAAATCCCTTAGCCAATCTCTTACAAAAATTCAAAATCGGTGAAGAAATTTCTCTAAATGTTTTAAGAGAAGGTAAAGAAATAACTTTAAAAGTGAAATTAGAAGAAAAGAAATAATCTATTGATTTACAAAATCAATAGATTTAAAAACAGCTTTTGGAAGCTGTTTTTGGTTAAATTGGGTGGCTAGTCGGATTCGAACCGGCGACGGCTCCTCCACAGAGAGCAGTGTTACCGCTACACCATAGCCACCATGTGCCCTCAGGAGGAATCGAACCTCCATTTCACCCCGCCCTTTAATTTTAATTATGCCCCTGGGAGGAATCGAACCCCCATCACCTTCTTAGAAGGGAGGTACTCTATCCATTGAGCTACAGGGGCGAAAAGGGCGGGGCGTGTTCTATCCGTTGAACTATGAGGGCTTTTTGGCCTAGATATTTTACCTTAAATTTTTTATTTAGTCAACGAGCTTCCGTAGGAAGCGAAGTTAAAGAAGAGGACAAAGTCCTCTTCGCCTTATCTGAATGGGTTGGAATATTCTTTTAAATCGACTTCTTTGAATCTTTTTTCTTTTTCTTGCCAGAATTTTAAAACAGCTTGGTAAGTTTTTTCTTTAAATTGAAGGGGTTTTTCAGTAACTTGGGGTTCCATTTTGGCAGCTAAAATACTGTATTTGTAAAAGATAAAACCACCAAAAATGAGAGTAATTATTAATAATCCAAGAAAGGTTAAAAAAGCCCGTTCTCCTAAAACCCTCAACAACTTTTTAAAAAATTCCTTAATTTTTTTAGCTTTTATTTTGGGAATTTTCATTTTGTAAAAACTTTTATTGAAAAAGTGGCCTTAACATCTCCTGAAACTAAGCGCTCAAGCAGCTCTTTCTGAGGAAAGGGCTGGGTCAGTTCCATTTCGCTAAGTCGGGCAATACTTAAATTTTGAATTTCAATTAAATAGGAACTTTGCTCCAATTTTTCAAGAAATCTCATAAAATTGGAAAAAGAACTAGCCGATCTTATTTGCAGGGATATCGATGGCCAGGGATCTTTTTCGATCTTTTGAGGAAGACCAAGAGAAATATCAAGTTTAACCTTACAATCGTTAGAAGTCTTTTCTAAAAAACTAATAAAATCTACTGGCACCTCAGGATCAATAAAAAGGATATTAATTTTTTCTAAATTTTCTTTTATTTCTGGATAGTCGCTTTTGAATTTCTCTAGATCTTCAGTCATAGCTTGAAATTCAGCTAACTTTTCTTTTTGGGAGATAAGTTCCCTGGAACTCTTTTTTATTTCTGAAAAAAGATGGGGAATTAAAAAAACAATAATAAAAATTGTTAAGATAATAAAGGCAACTATTGATAAATTAATTTTGGTCTTTAGGGTCATCTTTTAATTTGGAAGCTTGCTGAAAAATTAATATCAGTTGGTATTACCCAGTTTGATGGCGGAAAATAAACCTTCTCAAATTTTTCTTCTTGTTCCAGATTTTTTTTGAATTCAAGTAGGATTTCTCGATTAGGGCAAAATCCAGAAAGGGAAATTTGAGAAGTTAAAAGGTTGAAATTAAAGGTAGTTAAATAAGTTCCGGCCGGAAGGGTTTTCGAAGTTTTTTCTAAAATCTCAGTTAGATTAAGGTTCCGGTCATAGAAAGAATCCAACTCAGAGAGGATGGAGTTATAATCTCCGATCCTCTTTTCTAGTTCTTGAAATTGGGTGCTTTTAAATTCTTTTTCCATTTGCTCAAGAAAGATTTTTTGAATTTGAACCTGGCTCAAAATATTAGTCCTTATTGAAGATAAAATTAGAGTTAGAGAAATTAAAAAAGCCAGAATAACTATTTCCAGAATCAAAATTAATCTCAATTTTTCTTCCTCTCGCAATTCTTCTTTTTGTTGGGGTGGTAGTAAATTAATCATTGTTTTATTCCTCTTAATGCTAATCCTATAGCGGTAGTGTAACTTAATGATTTTTCAAATGGTAATTTTGAGACTTTTTTCCCCTCAGCTAAAATGTTTATCCAGGGGTTTCCTAGCTCGGTTGGGATTCTTAATTCTAAGGAAAGTAGTTCTGGAAGGCCTTTTAAATTTGCTCCTCCTCCGCAGAGCAAAATCTTCGAGACTCCTTTGCCATCTGGTGGTAGATGCTCATGGGAGGCATGGGTTTGATAATATTCTAAGTATCTCTTAATTTGTTGGGTTAAATCAATAAGGGCTGGAATCAGGGCTTCAAAAATTTCACCCCTTTTTTTTCTCGTCTCTGATTTTTCGACTTTTATTTCTAATTTAATCCTTTCTTCTAAACCATATTTTATTTTTAATCTTTCAGCTTCGGCCAAATCCACCTTTAGGGATTTAGAAATAATCTCGGTGAAGCCTCCGGAAGAAACGGGAATGGAAGAAGTAAATCTTAAAGAATGACCGGAAAAAATAATAAAACTGGTTCGAGTCTGACCCAAATCAATTAAAAGAATAGGAAAATTAGAAACCTCATTTTTTACTAAGGCTCTGGCTATTGCCTGAGATTCAATTTCAAAAGCCCAGGGTTCCAGTCCCGCTTTTTTAAGGGAAGACAAATAAGGATCAACCGTTTTTTTGGGAAGAGCAGCAATTAAAACATCGAAATGATCTAAATGGTTATGGACCGGGAGAACAATTTGGGAATCGAAATAAACCTCCTCAATTGGCAAGGGAATATAATTTTCAGCTTCATAAATAACCGCGGATTTTAAATCTTCCTCTGTCATTTTAGGCATCGGAATTACTTGCAAAAAAGCTTTTTCTTCTGGTAAGGAAGCAACGACATATTTTGTTTTTAATTTTTTTCCCTGAACTTTTTTGAGGCTTTCTTTTATAATTTCTGCTAATTTCTCTTCATCTCTAATCTCCCCACTCTTAATTATCCCTGGTTTAATCTCCTCTTCTCCAAAAGAAACCAAATCAAAAGTTTTACCTCTTTTTTTGAGTTTTATAATTTTTAAAGATAAATCGGAAATATCCAATCCAAATGTCTCAGGTTTTAAAGTTAAATATTCTAACATTTTAATAAATTATAGCAATTTACTCAATTTCTTCCCAATTTAAAATTTTATATTCAGGACTCAAAAAGGGAGTGTAGGCTGGAGGATTATAAACCAAGCTTGAATCAAAATATGTTTCCCTTTTAAAATAACCAGAAACTATTTGACTTCCAGAAACCCACTGAGTCCCTACTCGACCATTTGAAATTATTGAACCATAAATTTCTAATTTTTCCCTAATATTGTTTGGGTAATGATTTCTTGAAAATCTTCCTTTTTGGGCAACGAAAATTCCCCTTAATTCCATTTGATCTGGAGAATTTGGCGAAATTAAAACATTTCTTTCGCCAATTAAAGTTAAGCCATCGGAGCCATCTAAAGTTGTGTAATCAATGTTTCCCTGTAAAACGACATCGGTATCCAAATTTGGATTGATCAAATTTGCCGAGGCAACGGTTACCTTTCCTTTTACTTTACCTTCCGGCCAGAGATTGTCTTCAATGAAAATGATTGAACAGGCGGGATTTATAGTATAGGTATTATAAAGATATTCGCCAGAAATTGTAAAATAATCATAGTGCCAGTCCTCTTCCAAGGAATAGGCATAGGTTGGAGAAAGTTTTGTAATTATCCAGACTTCAAATTTTCCGTTATCTAAAAATTTCAAATGGTATCCTTTTCCTGAAGAATTAATTTGATTTGAGGGAAGCAAATAAATTCCATTAGTTTTAGCTAAACTTTTCATTTTTGCTAAATCAACTGTGATTCCAACAAAGTCAAATGGGGGAATGGGAAAGGAAAACAAATCAGGATTTGAATTTTTGGTAGTTGTGAAAACTCCTGGGCAAATGCATTGTGAATTTTCGACTCGGCAACCATAGTTTGTTGGGCAGAGAGAGCAACCAAAAGAATCTGTGCAAACCCATTCTTCTTGGGCTGAAGAAACAATTGATTGGTTTTCGCCATCAAATCTTATTCCGCCATTTGAATGATAGGGGCCCCTGATTTCATGGTCAGAACCAACCCAGACATTTGAATTCAAAATGTAGGAATATTTTCCAACCGAAGTTCTGGCATAAAGAATCCCAACTTTTCTTTTCATATTCGGAAATTTATTTGTCCAACCAGTGGAAACAATTTTCTTTTGAATTGTTTGACCGCAATTTTGGGCCGAAGTGATTTCCAAAGAAAATTTTCCAATTAAATTTCCGGCTGAATCATAATAATCCTTTTGGGTCTGGCAATTTGCTTCAACTTCATTATTCAAACACCACCTGTAATAATTCATTCCGGCTTCGGCAATTTCTAAGGATTCGTTCCAGGCAATTTTTTGAGCCGATTGCCTCAACTGCAATAAAATAAATCCCAAAAGCCCAGCCAACATAATTAAAAAGATAGAGCCAAAAACTAAAACATAAGTAGTGATTATGCCTTTGGCCAATTTAAAATTTGAAATTTGAAATTTGAAATTTTTAATCATTCTTCTTTTAAATTTCTCAATTGGACGAAAGATTCCAGTCCAAAATTTTGAGGAGGTCTATCGGGATCAACATTGACAACCAAATAAACTTTCATTAACTTTGTATCCTTTAATCTGGCTGGATAATCCAAAATTTTATTTCCATTTTGGTCATAATATTCAAAAATTGGTGGGACATTTCTGACATAGGAAGTTAAAATTGAAATTTTTTCTTGATCTGAAGGATAAGTCGGGGGAGAACCAATAGGTTTTATTACTCCTTTTTTGAATTCATGAGTAAAACCGGAAAGATCTTCAGTGAAAAAAAATTCAAATTTTGCCTTCATTGAATGAGGACATTGTGGGTCAACATAAGAAGTAGCATCAGCCAAAAAAGAGATTGAATTATCCTTTGCATAATTTGTAACATCGAAAGTTTGAGTTCCCTGCCAGGCGCCAGGACAATCAGAACAGCCAGTGTTACAAATCTCGCCAATTTTTTGCGAATCTCCAAAAATTTCAGCGTATTCTGTTGAGAGGCCGAAATCGCCATCAACTGAAACTTTTACTTGGGCTGATTTTAAGGTTCCTTTCAAGAAACTTGAAAGATTGACACTACAAGAACCCCCTTTCTGAGATGTTTGACATTCTTGAGTTATTGTTCCAGAATTTGTTGTCCCCAAAAAATATCTCACCCTTTCAGCTCTTCCATCACCATCAATATCTGAATAAAATATAAATTCTTTATCTCCAGCTAATTCAATTGGATAAGATCCATTTTCCCCTTCCTTTGCCTCCCTTATTTCTTTGACCATTGTCTCAATCCCCTTTCTTGCTTCATCAATTGCAATCGATTGTTGCCAGGTATAACTTTGAGTTCGGTAAGCCATTAAAATAAATCCGGAAACCGCTCCCATGGCTAAGGTAAAGATGAGAATTGTAATTAAAACTTCAATTAGGGTAAAGGATTTCATTTATTCAACTTGGTTTAATTTTATTGTTTTTGTCACATCTCCAGAAACTGAAACCGAATCGGTAGTGGTTGAATAGCCCAAGGCCGAAACTTCTAAATTATAATTTGCTGAAGTCAAAGGGATAAAATAAGTTTGGCCCTTTCCATTTGTATATTGAGTGGCATCATAGCCAAGACTATTATTAAATAATCTCACAATGGCTGATAATACTGGCTCTAATGTCTCTGAATTTTGGACAGTAATCAAAAGGGAATCTTGGGAATCTAAATAGAGTTTAACTGGCAAATTTGTATTTGGTGAAAGGGAAATCGGTTGAGGGGATGGATCGGTATTGACTAAATCCAAATTAGAACTTGCAGGTATTGAAAAAGTGTAATTGTCCCATTCTAAATTTAAAAAATCTTTTTTGCCATTTGAATCGGAAATGGTAGTTGTTGAATATTTATAAACCGTGTTTTCTGAAATATCTTTTCCAATTATTTTTTCTCCCCTTACTGAAAATTGGGCATTTGGAATTGGGGTTGGATTTAAATTTATCCAGGAAACTTGCCAATCAAAAAGGGTTGGAGTTGAACTTGTGGAATTCGTAGAAAAATTTGCTTTCGGTTTCAAGTTTAAATAGGTTGAAGTGGCTAAATTTGATAAAACAACTGGAGAAGAGTCAAAGCCAGTTGAGTTTCCTGGCAAATCCGAATCTGGAATCAAAATCCAATCTGTTCCTGAAGCAAAATAGATTTGATATTTCAAATCTGTATTTTCTGGTTCTGAATCTGAAAAAGAAAATTTATCCCATTTAATTAAATCTGAAGGAGAAATAGCAATTGAAATTAAATATCCGAAAGGGAGATAGCCTTCGCTTATTGTCGCCAAATTTACCTCGCCATTCGAAACAGAAACATTTGAAGATGTTGAAATTTTGCTTTCATTTAAAAATGAGTCGGAAAAATAATCTTGGCCCCAAGGAGAAAGAGTCTCAATTGAAAATGAACTAACTTTATCAATTTGAAAACTAACCTTTGTAATTTCGTCTTTCAAAACAATTGGGTTTGGCTTTTCTGGAATGGCAATTTCATCAGTTCCGTAGGTTCTATCAACTGTATATTCTGAACCTTTTGAAACAATTACTTTGTAAGTTGAGGTTGCCAAAGGAAAATCATATTTTCCAGTAGAAGGAGTGGCTGAGACAACGGTTTCATTAGTTGAAGGATCTTTTACTTCAATTAAAGGACTTGAGACAAAATTTCCATAGGCATCAAAAACAGAAATGGTCAAAATTCCTCCTGGCTGAGCCTGACAAGATTGGATTTCTTGAACCTTATCTTTTGGCGAAATATCAGTTGCCAATTTAATTTCACCAGGAAATCTGCCTGGCCAGGAAACTTTAATCTCAACTCTTTTGTAATCCCAGTTACAGGAATCTTGTGCCCCTGTCCCATCTGCTTCATCAACTATGTATTTTATTTTTCTTTCAATTTTGTAGTCAACATTATTAATTGTGGAGGTACTTTCAGCCTCCAAAATTCCAGTTGGGGTTGGCAAAGTTCCATTGATGATTCCAATTTTCTCATATGTCAAATCTCTAATTTTCTCTATTTCCCCATTGGCAATTGAGGTGACAACAATTTTGTTTTTTGATTGGCTAACCATTTTCAATCCTAATTGATAAGCACCAAAAATCCCCAAAAAGACAATCAAAATTAAAGAAGTTCCAACTAAAATTTCTACTAATGTGAATGATTTTTGATTTTTGCCACAGCCCTTACTAAAGGGCTGGGCAACCCAGCCCATTGGAAATGGGCTTTGGTTGATTTTTGATTTTTGATTTTTCATTGAATGGCTCCCAGCATTGAATACATTGGCTGGACCATTGATATGGCAAAAAAGCCAACTGCTGCTCCAATGATGAGCATTAAAACTGGTTCTATCACTGAAGCTAAATTTTTAGTAGCATTACTAACTTCGTCTTCAAAAAAATCAGCCAATTTTGCCAAAACATCTGAGGTTCCTCCGGTTTCTTCTCCAACGGCAATCATCTGGATTACCATCGGCGAATAAATAGCTTCATAAGGTTTTAGGGCCTCAGATAATTTCTCCCCCTTTCTCATTCTTTCCATAGCTTCGGCCATTGCACTTTTATAATAAATATTTCCCAATGTTCCTGAAGTAATTTCCAAAGATCTCACAATTGGCACTCCGGCAGCAATCAAAGAACTTAAAGTTCTGACCGTATAGGCTGAATTTGTTTTTCTGATAATTGGAGCAATAATTGGAATTTTTAGAGTGAGGGTATCAATTAGTTTTTTTCCGCTTTTTGTTTTTATCGCCTGCCAAAAAAGAAAGATTATGAAAAAAAGAATAATAATTACCAAATACCATTTTTCGACTAAAAAAGTAGCTAAACCAATTACTATTTTAGTGGTTATTGGTAGTTCAACATTTAGTTCCTTAAAAGTTTCGGCTAACTTGGGAACAACCATAATAAGCATTAAAATTCCAATACCAATCATTGCCGCTATTATCACTGCTGGATAAATCATTGCTCCCTTAATTTTTGATTTCAGATCATTTTCCCTTTCCATCTGCCGGCTCAAAGTTTTTAAAACTTCATCGAGGGTACCTGATTCTTCCCCTACCCTGACCATGCTTTGGAAAAGTTCAGAAAAAATATTGGGATATTTAGTTAAGGATTCAGAGAAACTTTTTCCTTTGGCTATTTCTTCCCCGATTTCTAATAAAGCTTTTTGAAATTTTTTATTTTTTGATTGAGCAGCCAAAGTTATTAAAGCTCGGGGTAGGGGAAGCCCAGCTGAAATCATCACCTGGAGATTTCTAGTAAACATCATCTTTTCAGTTAAAGAAACTTCACCAAGGAAGGGGAGAGCCCCGCTCTTTCCAAAGAAAGGGCGGGGTCTTTTCTTTATTTTTTCTTCGCTTTCCGCCCTAATTAAAATTAAACCTGCTTTCCGCAGGATTCTGGCTAATTGATGCTCATCTTTAGCTTCCGAAATTCCCGATTTTTCTTCTCCCTCTAAGGATTTAGCAGTGTAGAGGTAGCGTGGCATTATTCAATGATTACTCTTAATATCTCCTCGATTGAGGTTATTCCCTGGCCGGCTTTAATAAAACCATCTTCGACCATTAACTTCATTCCTTCTTTTTGAGCCTGGGCTCGGATTTGGTCAGAAGTGGCTTGCTTTACAATTAATTCTTTAATTGTTGCAGTAATCGACAAGACCTCAAAAATTCCAATTCGGCCCCGGTAACCTTCCGGACACTCTTTAGTTGGTTTTGGTCGATAAAATTCAATATCTTTAAAGTCATCTCTTGGTCTAATAATCTTTTCCTCTTTTAAAATTTTTAAGATCATATCTAAATCACAGTATTTGGCTATATTTTTTAGTTCTGATTCTTTTAAAGTGTATTTTTCTTTTTCTGGGCAAAGTTTTCTTACCAATCTCTGAGCTAAAACACAATTCAAGGTGGAAGAGATTAAAAATGGCTCAGCTTTCATGTCAATCAATCTGGGTATGGTACCTGCTGCCGAATTCGTATGTAAAGTTGATAAAACCAGATGCCCAGTTAAAGCAGCATTAATAGCTAAAGAACTAGTTTCATTATCTCTAATTTCGCCAACCATTAGAATATCCGGGTCTTGTCTAACTAAAGACCGTAACCCCGAAGCGAAAGTTAAGCCAATTTTTGGATTGACCTGGGTCTGATTGATTCTTGGCATTCGATATTCAATCGGGTCTTCAACTGTTGAGATATTGACTCCGGGTATATTTAAAATTTCCATCATCGAATAAAGGGTGGTGGTTTTCCCGCAACCAGTGGGACCGGTAACTAAAATCATTCCCACCGGTTTTCTCAAATTATCCTGAACTATTTCCAGAGCTTCCCCTCTCAAACCCAATTCATCCAAAGTAAAAGCTCTGGCAGTTTCTGATAAAAGCCTCATGACAATTTTCTCTCCATCAAAAACAGGCAAAATTGAAACTCGAATTGAATATTTATATTCTTCGGTCTCGACTTTAAACCTGCCATCCTGGGGTAATCTATGCTCATCCAATTTTAAATTAGAAAGAACTTTTACCCTGGCAACAATTCCTGGAGATATCATTTTGGGAAGGGTCATGGCTTCCCTTAAAATTCCATCAATTCGATATCTAACCAAAACTTCTTTTTCAAGAGGTTCAATGTGAATATCGGAAGCCCTTTGCAAAATGGCGTGCTTCAGAAGGGTATCAACAATTCTAATTACTGGTAATTCCTCGGCTATCTTTTGAAGTTCTGCTTTTTCTTCGACAATTTCTTCTTCTTTGATTGGTTTTATTACCCCAACTTCTTTTTTAATAATTTCTCCAAACTCAACCTCTAAGGTTTTTTGATATTGGCGTAAGACATTTTTTATCGAATCAGGATTGGTTAATCTTGGTAAGATTCTTAAAGGAGTGGTCTTTTTAATAAATTCAATGGTTCTCAAATCTTCCGGATCCAACATCGCCACCTCCAGGTCATTTCCTTTTTTTCTGAAAGCTACAATATTATGAGAACTGGCAATTGGCTCGGGGATAATTTTCAAAACTTCGGGTTGAACCGCTTCCTTTTCTAAATTAACAAAAGGAATTCCTAAAATATAGGCCTTCAATTTTATCAATTCTTCTTCTGAAATTAGACCTTCAGAAACTAAAACATCGCCAACTTTTTGTTTGGTCTTCTCAGCTTTGATAATCGCTGCCTCAAACTGTTCCTTAGTAATTAAACCAGCATCCAAAAGAAAAGCTTTTAATTGTTGGGGCTCCACCCTCATGGTTGACGAATTATGCGAATGGCTTCGTCTGCGAATTTTGCGAATAATTTATTTGCATTATTCGTAGCCCGAAGGGCATTCGTATTATTCGCTATTTCAAGGCTTTTTTAATTTTTTCCACCACTTCTTCCAAGCTATATTGGGCTTTTACCAAATAGGTGGTTGCTCCTAATCCCAAGGCTTTGTCTACGTCTCCTACCCCTTCAAGATTGGTCAAAACAATCACCGGAATATTTTTAGTTTCCTTATCTTCTTTTAATTTCTTTAAAACTTCAAAGCCATGGATTTTAGGCAAAATTAAATCAAGCAAAATTAAATCTGGATTTTGACTCTTTGCCAGTCTTAATCCGGTTTCTCCGTCCAAAGCCGAAATCATTTTGTAACTCTCCTGTCTCAAAATATCTCCAAAGGTTTTTTGAAGAGCTGATTCATCTTCTATAAATAAAATTTTTTCCATTTGATTTATTTTAAAGGTAAAGTGAGCCAGAAGGTCGACCCCTTCCCTTCTTCTGATTTAAATCCAATTTTCCCTCCCGATTTTTCGGCAATGGCTTTAGCAATAAATAATCCGAGGCCTGAACCCTGAGTTTGATAACGCATTGCATTTTCTGAACGGAAAAATTTTTGGAAAATATATTTTTGATCTTCTTTTGGAATACCAACACCATTATCTTTTATCTCAAAATATAAGCTTTCCCCTCTTTTCCCAAGTTTTATTTCTACTTTTCCTTTATCTTTTATATAACGAATGGCATTATCTAAAAGATTCTCAATTACTAACCTGATTTGGAAAGGGTCAGCAAAGATTTTTGGTAAATTCGGCTCGCTTTTAAATTCTATCTCCACATTTGAGGCTTTGGCAAAAGGCTCAAATTCTGAAATCAACTCCCTTATTAATTCTTCTAAAGAAATCTCTTTTTTCTTTAAAGGAAGAGTGGCTGTTTCAATCCTAGAAACAGTTAATAAATCTGAAACTAATTCTTCCATTCTGGCATTGTTTTCTTTTAAAATTTTGAAATATTCGGTCTGCTTCTCTTCAATCTTTCCAAATCTGCCTGACATCAATAACTCAATTACCCATCTTAAGTTGGAGAGGGGAGAACGAAGTTGATGGGAAACAACGCTGATAAACTCAGATTTCATTCGATTGGCTTCAGCTAACCTTTCAAAGCTTCGAGTAATAATATTAGCAATAATAAATAAAATCGTGGTGATGCTAAAAACCATTAAGGCCGCTAACTGGGGATCGGCGATGTAGCGAGTGGCTATGGCATAGGAGGTTATCGCCGCAATGCCAATAATGATTCCCATTATCAAAAAGAGAAACTGAGGACATTGCCAGAGAGAAAAACCATATCTTTTACACTGAGCTATTATATTTAATTGGGCAAGAATTTCTTTAACATTCATTATTTTAATTATATCACCCCGTTAGAAGTTTTAAAAGTCAAAGCTAATAGTAAATTTTTTGTAAGAAGTTGACCATACAGCACTTCTAACGGGGTATCAATTGACTAAAAGAAAACAAAATGATAAGATTCCAAAGTGCGGAGAGTGGTGTAACGGTATCACGAGTCCTTCTTGCCCCCACACCAAAAATCGGGGCGTGGTGTAATGGTAGCACGAGTGCTTTGGGAGCATTTAGCCCGAGTTCGAATCTCGGCGCCCCGACTGCGGGATTAGTTGAGCAGTTCAACGGAACCCTTCCAAGGTTCAAAGACGGGTGCGACTCCCGTATCCCGCTCAAAATCAAAAAGCGCCTTTTTGGCGCTCTTTGTTTAAAGTGGCAGATTAAACATTATTTGGCGTATTCTGTAATTCTCGTTTCTCTGATGACATTGACTTTTATTTCACCAGGATATTTTAATTCCTCTTGAATTCGATTGGCAATTTCTTTAGCCAAATTTTTAGCAGCTAAATCATCAATCTCTCCAGGTTTGACAAAGACTCTGATTTCTCTCCCAGCTTGTAAAGCCCAGGCCTTTTCCACTCCGGAAAAGCTCGTCGCAATATTTTCTAAATCTCCTAATCTTTTTAAATAATTTTCCAAGGTATCTTTTCTGGCTCCGGGCCTGGCCCCTGAAATTTGATCTGCCACCTGGACTAAAATTGCTTCTAAGCTTTCATAAGGATATTCTTCGTGGTGAGATTTCATGGCATTGATTACTTCTTTCTCCACTCCAAATTTTTCTAAAATCTTAATTCCAATATCGGTGTGGGAACCCTCTATCTGCTGATCAACCGCCTTACCAATATCGTGCAATAAACCCGCTTTTTTACAAACTGTGGGATCAGCCCCAATTTCTGAAGCTAAAGCAGAAGATAAGTGGCTGACTTCAATTGAATGAAGCAAAACATTTTGGCCATAAGAAGTTCTAAATCTCAATCTGCCCAGTAATTGAACTAATTTTGGGTCAAGACCAAAAATTCCTACATCATAAACTGCTGCCTCCCCGGCTTCTTTAATTTGAGAATTTATTTCTTTTTGGGCTTCTTCAACTTTTTCTTCAATCCGGGCTGGCTGAATTCTTCCATCTTGAACTAATTTTTCTAAGGCTAATTTAGCAATCTGACGCCTGATTGGATCGAAACCAGAAATGATTACCGTTTCCGGAGTTTCATCAACCACTATTTCCACTCCGGTTAACCTTTCCAAGGTTCTAATATTCCTTCCTTCCTTGCCAATAATTCTTCCTTTAATTTCTTCTGAGGGCAAAGCAAAAGTGGTAGTGGTAATTTCTTGGGCTTGTGAAATTGCACATTTTTGAATGGCCTGGGCTAAGATTTCTTTCGCTCTTTTTTCAAATTTTTCTGAACCTTCTGATTCCAGTTTCCTCATTCTTTCGAGAATTTCTTTTTGATAATCCTTTTCCAGATTATCTAACAATTCTTTTTTTGCTTCCTCTTTAGAAAATCGAGAAATTCTTTCTAAGTTTTCAAGGGCTTGAGCCCTAAACTCTTCTAAACTTTCTTTGATTGCTTTAACTTTTTGAACTTTCTCCTGGAATTCTCTTTTCTCAATCTCGAAATCAGAAATTTTCTGGTCTAAAATATTTTCTCTTTTTAAGAGAAGCCTCTCGGTTTTTAACAATTCATCGTGTCTCTCTTCTGTTGCGTTTTTAGACGCTACTAAAATTTCTTGAGCCGACTTTTTTGCCTCAGAAAGAATTTTCTCCGCTTCATCTTTGGCTTTTTGAATCTTCTTTTGGAGAATTTGTTCTATTGTTCCCGCCCTCTTTTTGGCAATCGTGGAGCGGGTATAGTAACCCAAAATAGAACCTAAGGCAAGAGAAATAATACCCACTATTAATGGGGTAAATTGATTCATGGTTTTTTGTGAAAAATTGGATATTTAGTTGCATTTCCAAAGTTTCAAGTTAAAGTTGATTACATTTTAAATTTAACAAATATTTTTAAAAATGTCAAAACCCCGTAGAGAAATTTTGACTCACTTCGTGATATTACCCCGCCCTCATTAGAAGGCGGGGCTGTCAAAATTCTTCTACGGGTCAAAAAAAACCGCGAGGTAGAATTTGGACCTCGCGGGCTGAAGTTTTTAGAGCTCAATAATTAAAAAGGTGAAATCTCCTTCCATTCTGGAAGAGGAAGAGAAACGTTAACCCCTCTAGTGGTGTCACAAGTTTGCCCAAGCTCATCGGTTATTGTCAATTTTACTGTATATGGATTAGTAGTGGAATAAGTAGTGGTAGCATTTCCTTTGTAAGTTGAATCTGTAATACCAACATTCTGAAAGTCCCATTGGTATTGAGTGGCAGCGCTAGTTGTACAATAATCCTGCCCTCCACCTGTCAAATAGCAAGTAGAATTATCAATAAATGTTACTACCTCATTAACAGTCGGATTTTGAGGAGAGGGAGTGAAATTGGGAGAGGGATAAGAGTGGCTGGCGGTGGTAAAAGATTCTGGAGGAGGCGTATTGTCTTGGTATACAATCCAATCGGTAGAAGGAGTACCTTGGCTATCCCAGACTTTTAGTCGCCAATAATAAGTTCTATTCCAGGAAAGGGTTGGATAAGGTGG
>Ga0315280_10003210_pt1 | contig 25318 bp, 20 predicted proteins | sample YL17G06_40_MG_FD_203697 | JGI IMG/M metagenome (GOLD analysis project Ga0315280, IMG submission 203697) | Sediment microbial communities from Yellowstone Lake, YNP, Wyoming, USA - YL17G06_40 | ecosystem: Environmental > Aquatic > Freshwater > Lake > Sediment | place: USA: Wyoming | collected...
ACCTTTCTCCTCTTCTTACCCACCGCCATTCTTCTTCTAACCTCCCATTCCAGGCGGCAAAGGCGACTCCCCGCCTGACGAGGAGTCGCCCGAGAAGAGTCAGCACGTTACAATTCAGTCACACCATGAGACCCGACGACGAAAAAGCCTCTCCCACTCCTATCCAGGAGCCACTGCCAACCACGCTTCGAGTGAAGCATGTGAAAGTGCCTAGGGCGAATCAAGTGAGGATCTGATCTGACCCGCGATAGGTAGGACAGGAGGAATATTATGTGTCTCGCGTCATGCGCACCGCCAAGCAATTGCTCATCGCTTCAATTTCCGGTTCGCGAGTAGTGTTTTCGACGCCTGATAACAACTATCGCCAAAATTGCAAAAGCAATCACAGATACTGCTATGATAACAGCGACGCCTAAAGGCACAGCGTTGCTCTGTCCTTCTGCCCATAAGAGCTGCTCAGGAGATGGTTGGGCAATGTTTGATCCCGCGACGACATGGTTCGGGCCCAATAGCTGTACGCCATATGGATTCGTCACGTTCTCTGTGTTGACGGCATGACCAACTATGGCTGTTAGCGAGGTTACCGAATGCCAGCAGTCTGGTGTCAGATAGGAGAGATTCTGGAATTCTACTGGTCCCAGCTGGCCAAAGTCAATGTTGTCTGTACTTTTTTCGGCAACAAGGTACGCGGCCTTGATCGAGTTTGTCCATGCAAAGGGTATAGATGCAACTTGTTTACCATCAAGATGAAAGCTCCAGTCGCCTTCAGAATTAGGCACTATTGAATAATTGTGCCAAGATCCATCTGGTCCCGCTGAATTAGCCGTGCCCCTTCCCAAATAGAACACACTCCCTGTCGCGTTAGGCCAATATTGCCATTCCCAACGTCCATCCGCTGATCCCAACATGTCTGATCCACCAGAACAGTCGAAACTTTGGCCGATTCCCTCTCCACGCAGACACATGTTACCGGGTTCGAAACTGTATCCAAATTGAATGAACGCGCCATTTTGGAGGTTATCCCCGACCCAAAAGTAGTCAAGATCGGGGGGCTTGGCTTCGTATATGTGCGTCCGAATTTCAACTTGCGCACCCATGTTACCGATCGACGCCGAATCTCCCCAAGCGCCAACTTGGGGAGAGTACTTGTTGAGATGCGCCTGAACAGTCGACAATGAAAGCAGGACCACAATCAACAACAGAACTTGCAGCAGCCCACGCATCGTGGCGCTCCGCCTCGTAATTCAGGTTAGAATCCTACTCGTGATTTGAAGCCTTCTCAAGACGAGAAATCAACAGGGATGACATAAGCCTGTGTGCTTGGCAGCATCGTCATGACAGGGAGCAGCTTACAAAGACCATTTATCTTCTCTTGATGGATATTGAAACGGTCTGCAATTCTTGAACTCAAGATCGAGCTTCTACAGCGACGATAGCGGTGGCTACGTGCTCTTCAACGAAGACTGTCTTCAAACGTCTAAGCGCATTGCTTCGAATTCGGTTGATCTGATCTACGTTGATCCACCTTACTTCTCGGGACGACTGTACAAGAACAAACGCCTAGGGTTCGATGACCGCTGGAAAGGACTCTCAGAGTACCTCGATTGGATTGCCCTACGCTTGACTGCCTTCAAGAGGATTCTGAGAGATACGGGTACGATATACATTCACGCTGATTGGCATGCAAGCCATTATCTCAAGGTCTTGGCGGACTCGATCTTCGGTTACGACAATTTCATTAATGAAATAGTGTGGAAGAGACAAAGTGCACATAATGACACACGCCAAGGTAGCAGACATCTGGGGCGTGTCCATGATACACTATTGGTTTATGCGCTGTCCGAGAATTACATCTGGAATCAACAATATGTGAGCTATGATGAGAGTTATCTCAATCGTGCATACAGACATGTAGAGCCGGGTACCAGTAGAAGATATGCGTTGGGTGACCTAACCGCCCCTGGAGGAGCTATGAACGGAAATGCGCGATACGAATTCATGGGGGTTGAACGCTACTGGCGCTACAGCAGAAGCAGAATGATGAATCTGTTCGCTAGTGGAAGAGTGAGCACGAAGTACAGAGTCCCGCTACTGAAACGGTATCTTGATGAGATGCCTGGCAAACCTGTTCAGGATGTCTGGACGGACATCAAACCTGTTACTACTTCGCGCGAGAGTTTGCGATTCCCCACCCAGAAACCTGAGTCGTTATTGGCCCGGATAACGCTGACATCTACTGATGATGGTCAGCTAGTTTACGATCCGTTTGCAGGTTCGGGAACAAGCGGAGCTGTTTGCTTTGAGCTATCACGCCGCTGGATAGGCTCAGAAATATCAGTACACGCATGTCGGCTAATCGCTAACCGATTTGCCACAATGAAGTGCATCGTTTCCCCACGGAATCCAACGAACGTCTTGGCGCAAGTCAAATTACCGCGGTAAGGGGTACCTGCAGGAAGCGACAAATGACAACACTCAGCGGGGAGGCTCACATTCTTGCTAGAGCCAGACTCATGTTGCTGCTCGGCGATCAACTGATCACTGACGAAGCAGCTGCCGTGTCAGAGCTGGTGAAGAATGCATACGATGCTGATGCTGCTGAGGTTGAAGTAACGCTATCTCATGTTAGCGATCAGACAAAGGGTTTCGTCCGCATTAGGGACAACGGGCACGGGATGTCGCGAGAAGTTGTCCTTTCATCATGGCTTGAATTAGCGACCTTGTCAAAGGCGAGAGGACTAGATCTAGCTCCGCGATATTCAGAGAAGGGGCGGCTCTACCTTGGCGAAAAGGGTCTCGGACGTCTTGCGGTTCATAAGATAGGCGAATTTACTGAACTGGTGACCAGGAGGAAAGAAAGTGCAACCGAAACAAGGCTGGTCCTCGACTGGAGTGAGTTTGAGGCAAGCAAAGGGTACTTGCAAGAGGTACCAGTGACCTGGCAGGAATCAGAACCGAGTGCGTTCTTGGGATCATCACACGGTACGCAGCTCACCATGTCGAAGCTTCGTAGGGCATGGGACAAAGACACGATAAGGACAGTCCAACGAAGCCTATCCGCGATGAAGTCGCCTTTCGCAGAGCTTAGCAAGTTCGAAATCAAGACAATCCTTGATGGCGAGTTAGCTTCAGAATCTGAGGAGCCGAACATCGCGGATCTTGTGCGCAAGGGTACATACACTTTCCTAGGTCAAGTCGATCACAATGGGGTGTTGACGTACCAATACAGATTCCAGAGACCGGACTTGCGGCTGTCCAGGAAGATGGATAAGAAAATCGATATTAGAGGCTCTGAAGATTTCAAGCCTGTCTGTGGTCTTTTCAGAATACGGTTATACTCCTGGGATTTGAGGTCAGATGATCTGAAAGCGGTCTTTCTAGATCCCTCTCTCTACACTGAGCTCATTAAGCCAAACACTGGCGTCAAGGTCTTTCGAGATGGCTTTCGTGTTCTGCCATACGGTAGCGAGGATAACGACTGGCTAGGCATGGATCTCGAGAGAGTCAGAGGGAAATTTCAGCGCAAGGTGAGCAGGAACCAGGTTATTGGAGTTGTCGAAATCTCCTCCGTGGACAATCCTCTGTTGATTGACAAATCAGATCGCGAGGGGTTGATCAACAATGACTCGTTCAAACACTTCTTCGGACTTGTTAGGGGTGCAGTAGTCCAGTTTGAAGCTGAACGGTATGTCGATCACGAGAGGTTGAAGGTTGCGACCGGAAGGAAACGTGATGAACGGTACAAGCGTGCGCTCTTTCTCAGACAGATGACAACATTATCGAAGGCAATTCACGAATCAAAGCTTGACGCTGAAACAAAACTGAGAACCAGCAAGGTACTTTCCGAAATCCGAAACTCTTTGGACGTGATGCTTGGAGAAAGGGAGGACCCGCTGCTTGTCGCCGCGTCTCTTGGCCTCACTTACATGATGCCCACCCACGAAGTGAGACGTGACGTGAGAGAAGCTCTCAAGATCATGAGGCAAGCGAAAGACGCCGCGAAACCAGACAAAATAGATGCTGCTATTTCGCTTCTGAAGCAGGCAGATAGCACAGTCGGAGGACTTGGACGCCTTATGCAGCGAACCGACGATGATGAAGTGTTTCCACTGGAAGACGCTGCCAAGTCCGTCATGAAGTTAATGCGCTATCGAATGGATAGAAACGGAATCGTATACGAGATCGATCCTCGAAAACCGAAGGAAGCGAAGGGCGCCGAGCGAATGGTGATTGTTCTATTGATGAATCTGATGGACAACAGCATCTACTGGGTAAGCCAGAAAAAACCTGGAGAAAGGAGAATCAAGATAATCGTCGATGAGATCGAAGGGAAATCGGTCCTGGTTGTAAGTGACAGTGGACCAGGTTTTCAAGACGACGATATCGAAACACTCACACTGCCATTCTTCACGAGGAAACCCAACGGCATGGGACTAGGACTGTACATCGCAGACAGAATCGCACGGAATCATGGTGGTAGGTTGAAGTTGCTGTCTGATCGCGACTTGCCAGGGTTATTGCCGGGCGCCAACATTGCTGTTCTGTTTCCCGAAGTCCGTGGGTCATAGCGATGACGGAACAACAATTCGATTTCTCTCGAATAGGTCGAATCCTTTTCGTGGATGATCATTATGACGATTCGTCGGTTCAGGAAGCCGTCACCAAGATCGTTCAGATGGGCATGTCAATTCAGTTCTGGAATGGGAAGGGTATACCACCCGAAGCCATACGCAATGTTAGAATTGTAATCCTTGATTTGAATCTCCTAGGCCTTGACACTTTGCCGCAAGGCGATTCGCGCTACTACCCTGCTGCTGAAGCTCTGAAGAAAATCGCCGACGTTACGGGGCCATTTCTCGTGATTATGATGGCAACCGAATTTGATAATAAAGATCCCAAACTCTTGGCGCGAGCCTATGAATCTCAATATGGAACGAAGATCCCTGGATTCGTTGCAACGGCAGGACTGACAAAAACTGAGGAACTCGAGGATCCTTCCCTGCTGGGCACCCTAATCAAGAATGAATTGCAGAACAACAAATCGCTTGATCTTATCCTACTTTGGGAAGTTCTTGTTGATAGAGCAAAAGATAGAGCACTGAGCGATCTATTCAGATCTGATGTTGAGAATACTGTCTTAGCGTTGATCAATTCTCTCTCCGATGACTATAAAGAATCTGCCGGAAGGGAGCTGGTCAGTACTCTTTTGAGATTGGTTTCAAGAAGAGTGAATATCGGAAGTGACTATGAAGAGCTAAATCGTCTGGTCACGGAAATAAACCGTAAGCGCTTCAGCGGTACACCGGATCTCGTTCTGATCCATAGACGGATGTTCTACACGCCGTCTGGCAGCGAACCTCTGTGGACTGGAGACATATACCAAACAACAGACCAAGCAAGGTTCAATGATTATGCTATTCTACTGACTCCTACATGCGATCTGGGACAAGAGAAAGCGTCACACTTACGGCTCTGTCTTGGTTTCCCCCTTAAGACAGAGCTTGTCAAGAACCCAGAATGGCCGCCATACACTCGTGATCACGGAGTCCTTCAAAAGAAGAAGGGAAATATGCCTGATCTAGAGAGTTGGACTGAGCGTCGCTATTTCAAACCAGATATAATGAACAAACCCCCTTCCAGGATGTACCCCGTATGGCATTTTGCGGAATCCGATGAGAAAGAAATGTTCGGAATATGTTTTGACTTTGACGCGACAGTTACCATTGGACAGGATGACCTGAAGCATTGGAAGAGAATATCGCGCCTCGATTCACCGCATATTGAAGACATGTTGCAGAAATTCGGAAGTCACGTGTTTAGGCTTGGCACGCCCGAAATAAACAAGAGTCCTGTTAGACTGACTACTGCCCGATCGAATCGACCTGAACGAAAGGCGCTACGAAATAAGGGGGAACGATCGCATCATTCCAGCAGTTCTAGAAGCCAAACGTTTCACAGCCAGTATCGAGCGTGAAGCAAACGAAGCCATCTTATCCCCCCTAGTTGATGTGCGTGCACCATGAGACATACTAAGAGCCAATGAAATACTTGATTGACACGAACCGAAGGTACGACATTGTCTCCATCAGCATATGATGAGAAAACCCAACAAGACAGTTGGGAGAAAACTGAACCCAACTGGGTCACAGTCCAACACGACAAATGGAAAGAACAAGGATTCAAGGTTCAAGCAGCCGCCAGGTTCCTAATACGAAGACTCGGATATGATATTCTGAAGGCTGAAGAGGACTCTCCTACTCCAGCCCAGATGCTCATTCTGGAAAGGAAGCTAGGGCCTCACCTAGCCAGGTATTGCGACTATGTTGTCAGGATGGGTAGACGCCTTTACGTTATTGATGTCAAAGCCAAAGAAATCGGCTATCTAGTGGTACAGGGCCAGAGGCATCATCTGTTCAATCAATCGATATTTCTCAGAAGACATTATGTCGACAGTGTGGTTCCTGTTCTTGTGTTGGCCGTCCTGTACCCCGCGGTTCTCTTCAGTTCTTCGGGTGCACGAGACGAGAAGGTGTATTACACTATACTCTCCGGCTTGAGCGAAAAGGAAACTCGTACTGCCGACGGTGGAATTGAGATCACGTTGGACCATGATCTTGATAGTTATCATTGGATAAGAGCGAGAACATTCAGAAAGTGGACGAGAGTAACTCGTAGAAACGCAAACGACCTAATTCGGATGCATTCTTGATGCGTCCTTAGGCATGGAGACTGCAAGATGAAGTCAAGGCTTTGATAGATACCATGATAGCGAGAAGGAATGAAAGAGGGGGGTTGTTAGGAGGATCCCTCCCCTAACCCGTCGTTTGTCGCAGTTATCGCATGTGTGGGCACCTTGGTGCGCGACGACGACAGTTCAAATCCGGACGCCCGCACCAGGGTACCCACACACACTTTTCACCCATCCTGACGGTCCAATCACACCACCAAACCTCCCCAACGAAAATGGAAAACAGACGCCAGATTCCTGATAACTCGTATTCAAAGCCCTGAATTCCACGAGCAGCAATTACCTAGCGATGAAGATCATAACAACGGGTGTGCCTTCGAGCTTCTTGAGACACAGGGGAAAATAGCAAGTATGTCTTACTCACTTGTTCAGTGTAGAGTTTTGAGATGCCATGAAAGCCTTGAGCACGGGATGATTTGATGGCGAGCAAGACCAATAATGACAAGGAATCCAACGGAGCCAACCTCGGTTTCGAAGACAAACTCTGGAAAGCCGCTGATAAATTACGCAGTAACATGGATGCCGCCGAGTACAAACATGTCGTACTCGGACTATTATTTGTGAAGTATATTTCTGACGCTTTCAGCGAAGTGCATGAAGAGCTGAAGAAGGATCCGACATCCGACCCGGAAGATGTCGATGAATACGTTTCCAGAAGAGTGTTCTGGGTCCCCAAAGAGGCAAGATGGGATTATCTCGCAAAGAATGCAAAGAAACCAGAAATCGGAAGAATAATCGATGAAGCGCTGGATGCTATTGAAAGCGACAACCGTTCCCTCAAAGGCGTTCTCCTGAAGAATTACGCAAGACCGGGACTGAATAAACAGAGGTTGGGAGAACTAATCGACCTCATCGGAACAATTGGTTTGGGTGACAAGGAAAGCAGAAGCAAGGATGTCCTCGGGAGAGTCTATGAATATTTCCTAGGACAATTTGCAGATGCGGAAGGCAAGAAAGGAGGCCAGTTCTACACTCCAAGAAGCATCGTCAAGCTCCTGGTCGAGATGCTGGAGCCATTCAGAGGAAGAATATTCGATCCCTGCTGTGGCTCGGGTGGAATGTTCGTTCAAAGCGAGAAATTCGTTGAGGCACATGGCGGAAGAATCACGGGCATCTCAATCTTTGGGCAAGAGAGCAATCAGACGACCTGGCGCTTGTGCAAGATGAATACTGCCATCAGGGGCATTGACGCGAGAATTGAATGGGGCGATTCTTTTCGAGACGACCAGTTCAAGGATTTGAAAGCGGATTTCATCCTGGCAAACCCACCGTTCAATGACAGCGATTGGGGAGGAGAGCTGCTACAGGATGACGTGAGATGGAAGTTTGGAACCCCTCCAAACGGTAACGCCAATTTTGCTTGGGTACAACATTTCATACATCATCTTTCGCCTACTGGAATTGCAGGCTTTGTTTTAGCTAATGGCTCTATGTCTTCCAATACCTCAAACGAGGGAGAGATCCGTAAGAACATCATTGAGGCGGATTTGGTCGACTGCATGGTGGCTCTGCCCTCACAATTGTTCTACAACACGATGATTCCCGCCTGCCTGTGGTTCGTCTCTCGTGACAAGAAGAACCAGAAATTCAACGATCGAAGAGGGCAGGTCCTTTTCATAGATGCCCGACAACTCGGAACGATGGTTGATCGAAGACATAGAGAGCTAACCGAGGATGACATAAAGAAAATTGCAGGCACCTATCACGCTTGGAGAGGAGAATCGGACAAGAAATACCAGGATATTCCCGGATTCTGCAAATCGGTTTCGTTACAAGAAATACAGAAGCAAGGATGGATTCTAACGCCTGGAAGGTACGTAGGAGCAGAGGAAGAGGAAGACGACACAGAAGCATTTGAAGAAAAGGTAGCGGGCCTGATTTCAGAACTCAGACAACAGTTCGTGACTTCGAGCCAATTGGAGGACGAGATTAAGAAGAACCTGGCAACGCTGGGGGTGTGAACTTGAAGACGCTAATTATTCTTGACACCAACAAGGTACGCTCAACACATTCTGGCGGAGCTTCGTATGGTTCTTTCGAATTTGGTGCCGAATACAATGACCTGAAGTCTTACATCGGGGAGAAAGGGCTTTCAGAGTTCATCGAGATTGCGATTCCAAGTGTAGCTATACAAGAACTGCTACAGCAGAAGGTCGAGCAGTATTCCAAAGATATTCGACATATTGCAGAGATAAGAAGCCGATTATCCGAACTACCTGAGGTCAGTTTTTCCGGAGTCACATTGCCTACTACCAGTTTTGACTGCAAAGAGCATTTGACGCCAAGGATGACCGACTTCATTCAGAACAGCGAGTTAACTGTCATAGACATTAAAGAGGATAAATTTGGTCACATCCTCAAAGAGGTGCTGAGAAGAGCTATCGAGAGACGACCCCCGTTTAAAATGGGCAAGAACTCTGCTGACATTGGCTTCAAGGATGTTATGATTTGGGAGTCCATGCTGAACTATGGTGGCTACGACAGGTATGACAAGGTGATTTTGTATACAGGTGATTCTGGCTTTAATGAAAAGTGCATAGAAGAATTCGAATCAAAGGTGCACAAGGAGCTTGTGATAACTCCATTAATGGCGCGTTTGCAGGCTGAGATCGAGAAGGATTATGCGCCTCTAATTGAAAGCAAGGAATGGAGAGACTTCGTGGCGAAAGATTATTTCAAGAGCTATTTTAGCGGTGAACTGTCGAAGCTGCAATATGTCACTGTCAACGGTATCGAGTGCAAAGTAATTCAGGTTACGGTAGTCAACTACCTCGATGGTGTTGAGGAACCAGACAGCGAAGAAACTGACGCCTCTACCGTACTTATTGCCATACTGAAAGGAACGGTCGAAATTGAAGGTGCCCCAAAGGAAGTGAACATCAAAGCGCGGACGTATTTGGACGATGCGAAAGGAATTCAATACACGGAATTCGGAGTGGAATAATGACGAAAGGGCCGGAGCCAAGAGAAACCGAGATAGGAATGATTCCTGAAGATTGGGAAGTCAAAGAGTTCAGTGCGTTATTCAAAGTTCCTCTTCGCAACGGACTGACTCGCCCCACTGCAGTAAGGGGCAGTGGGATAAAGATGGTCAACATGGGAGAGTTATTTGCCCATGATAGAATGAGAAATATCATCATGGAAAGAGTGCCTGTGTCTGACAAAGAGAAACAAGATTATTTGTTAGCAACAGGCGACTTGATGTTTGCACGTCAATCGCTACTGAGATCTGGGGTAGGAAAATGCTCTATATTTCTTGAGGACGATGAAGATGTCACCTTTGAAGGACATCTGATTAGAGTTAGATTGAGTGAAGACTATTCCCCAATGTTCTATTATTACTTCTTCAAATCGGAAAAAGGTAAGTCGATTATCCAAGCATTTTCGGAACAAGTTGCAGCGTCGGGCATCAGAGGTAGCGATTTGGCCAGAATTCCTGTTCCTGTTCCATCCTTGTCAGAGCAACAATCCATCTCCAAAATCCTCTCGGACCTTGATTCCAAGATCGAACTCAATCAGCAGATGAACAAAACCCTTGAAGCGATAGGTCGGGCGATCTTCAAGCACTGGTTCATCGACTTTGAATTTCCAAATGAGGAAGGAGAGCCATACAAGTCGAGTGGAGGGAAGACGAAGGATTCGGAACTTGGAGAGATTCCGACGGAGTGGGATATTAGGACGGTAGGGGACGTCATGGAACTTGCCTACGGCAAAGCATTGAGAGATGACATGCGCCTTCACGGAACCATTCCTGTTTTTGGCTCTAACGGTCAAATCGGCTGGCATGACGAGAAATTAGTCGATGGCCCAGGAATAATTGTTGGGAGGAAGGGTAATCCGGGAATCGTCAAGTGGTCACAAACCGATTTTTTCCCTATTGACACGACTTTCTATGTGGTTCCCAAGCATCTAATCAGAAGTATGCATTACCTTTTCTATGCTCTTCAATTTCAGAATTTGCATTCTTTAGCGGCGGACTCGGCCGTTCCAGGCTTGAATCGAAACATAGTTTACACGAACAAGTTAGTAGTTCCATCGCCCAAAATACTCGAAGCCTTTGACAGCCGTATTCGGATGTTATACGCAAAGGTCCATGTTAACGATGAGCAGTCGCGTGTCCTGACTGAAATTCGTGATTCTCTCCTTCCGAAGCTAATGTCAGGAAAGATAAGAGTTCCCGTTGAGGTCAGGTGAACATGCCGAAGGCCATACACGAGTCAGATGTTGAAGAAAACGTTCTAGCTATTCTAGAAATTCTTGGCTATGAAATAATCAGGGGAGACAATGAGGACTATCTCCCTGGCGGACGCTCGGCATTAAGAGCTGATTACAAGGATGTTGTTCTCGTAGAAAGACTGAGGGAAACACTGAGGAGAATCAACCCCTCCATTACTGAAGAGGCAAGGGAGCAGGCAGTAAAGCAGGTACTGAGAAGCGAAAGCCAGAAGCTGGTGGCAGACAACGAAAGCTTCCATAGAATGCTGGTTGATGGGATAGATGTTCCGGTTCAGTCCGAAGAAGGGGAGAGTTACAAGAAGGTCTGGCTTTTCGATTTTGAGGATCCCAACAACAACGACTTCCTAGCGGTTAATCAGTTTACGGTAATCGAGAACAATATTGAAAGAAGACCCGATGTCATTCTGTTTGTAAATGGAATTCCCCTGCTAGTCCTTGAACTGAAGAATCTGGCTGATGAAGATGCCACCATTTGGACCGCGTATGACCAGTTCCAGACCTACAAAGATCAACTGCCTTCCTTGTTCAGGTACAACGAAATTCTGGTGATCAGCGACGGGATAGAGGCAAGGGCAGGAACCATAACATCGGAAAGAGAGAGGTTCATGCATTGGAAGACAATCAACGGAGAGAAACCAAGGAAAGGGCTGACTGAGATTGAAGTGCTCCTGAGAGGAATGTGCGAGAAACGAAGGCTTCTTGATATTGCGAGGAATTTCATAGTTTTTGAGAAAGACAAGGATACGAAGAAGAAGCTGGCGGCCTATCATCAATACTGGGCAACAAACAAGGCGCTAGAGTCGACGATAGCGGCAAGAAAAGGGAACAAGAAGGCAGGAATAGTCTGGCATACTCAAGGATCAGGCAAATCACTGACGATGATTTTTTACTCGGGCAAGCTCGTCAGGGAATTGGACAACCCGACTATTGTTGTCTTAACTGACAGAAACGATCTGGACGACCAGCTGTTCGGGACTTTTGGAAGATGTCAGGATATCCTGAGGCAAAAGCCGGTCCAAGCCGATTCCAGAAAACAGTTGCAGGAATTGCTAAGGGTTTCTTCAGGCGGGATAGTATTCACCACGATACAAAAATTCTTCCCGGAAGAGGACAGGGAGAAGCACCCCCTCTTGTCGGAGAGAGACAACATCGTTGTTATCGCTGACGAGGCTCACAGAAGCCAGTATGGATTTTCCGCAAAGATCTTGGATCGAAAAGACAAGACTCTGATAACCTATGGCTATGCAAAGTACTTGAGAGATGCTCTGCCGAACGCGTCCTTCATCGGATTCACAGGCACGCCCATAGAAAAAGCAGACCGATCTACCCCCGCCGTTTTTGGAAAATACGTCGATACTTACGACATTGAGCAAGCAGTGGACGATGGGGCTACTGTAAGGATCTACTACGAGAGCAGATTGGCAAAACTGGAGCTCAAACCAGAAGAAAGGCCAAAGATAGATAAGGAATTCGAGGAGGTGACCGAGGGCGAAGAGGTAGAAGGCAAGGAGAAACTGAAGAGCAAATGGTCAAGAGTGGAAAGAGTCGCTGGCTCTCCAAAGAGGATTGAGAGAATAGCCCGTGACATTGTTAGCCATTTTGAAGAGAGGACATCAGTCCTGGAAGAAAAAGGGATGATTGTCTGCATGTCAAGGAGGATTTGTGTCGACCTGCACAACGAGATTGTAGAACTGAGACCAAGCTGGTATAACGAAGACGACGAGAAGGGATTTGCTAAAGTCGTCATGACCGGTTCCGCGTCAGACCCAAAGGAATGGCAGGGACACATAAGGAACAAGGTCAGGAGAAAGAGAATAGGGGACAATTTCAAGGACCCAAATCATGAGCTGAAGCTGATTATTGTAAGAGACATGTTTCTGACAGGTTTTGACGCTCCTACTCTTCACACGATGTACTTGGACAAGCCGATGAAGGGTCACACCTTGATGCAGGCAATAGCCAGAGTGAACCGCGTCTATCCCGGAAAACAAGGCGGTCTGGTAGTTGATTACATGGGCGTGGGAGCCGAACTGAAAGAAGCCCTGTTCAACTACACAGCCAGCGGCGGAAAGGGCAAACCCACTTTCGACCAGGAGAAGGCCGTCATGTTGATGCAGGAAAAGCACGAGATCGTTAGGGACATGTTCCACGGTTTCAATTATGGGAAATTCTTCGAACTCAAGCCGAGCGATAGAATTTCGTTCGTTCCTCAGGCAATGGAACACATCCTCAAGGAACAGGGCAAGAAAGAGAGATTCGCGAGGGAGGTTACTGGACTGTTGAAGGCATTCTCTTTGGCTGTTCCGAATGAGAAAGCAATGAAGATCAAGGAAGAGGTTGGCTTGTTCCAAGCAATAAAGTCCGCAATAACAAAGACTACGGAAACGAAGGGGGAGAGTGAGGAGAAGTTTGATGCTGCAATAAAGCAGATTCTGTCGAAAGCAGTGATATCGGACAGAATCATAGACATCTTTGAAGCTGCGGGGATACAGAAACCCGAGCTATCCATTTTATCGGAGGGCTTTCTTGCTGAAGTGAAGGAAATGCCTCAGAAGAATCTGGCGTTCGAAGCTCTCAAGAAACTGCTGAACGATGAGATCAGATTCATCTCCAAGAAAAACATCGTGCAGGGAAAATCCTTCATGGAGATGTTGGATAAGACAATCAAGAGGTACACCAACAGAAGCGTTGAAGCTGCTCAAGTCATCGAAGAGCTGATAGAACTTGCAAGAAGGGTAAGGGAAGAGAAAAACAGAGGAAAGCAACAAAACATGACTGAGGACGAACTGGCATTCTATGATGCGTTAGGAGTGAATGACAGCGCCGTTCAAGTCTTGGGAAATGAGACCCTGAGGAAAATTGCCTTAGAACTGACCCAAATGATAAGGAATAGTGTCACAATAGACTGGACGCAAAGAGACAGCGTACAGGCCGAAATTCGCCTGAAGGTCAAGAAGATTTTGAGAAAATACGGTTATCCCCCCGACAAACAAGAGAAGGCAACTCAAACCGTGTTAGAGCAAGCCGAATTGATAGCACGCGATTGGATAGCTGTTTGAGCAATCCTGACAAGGGAAGGCGGGACTCACGGTCCCACATGGTTGGCCACGATTGTTAGAAGGCGGGGGATTGATTGTCTGCAGCGCATGTCAGGGGCGAAATCCAGCCAAGGGCAGTGGATTGGAACAGGGTTCCCACCAGAGACGATCTGAAGCCTGACCAGATCTTCATACATCGAATCAGTGACCCGCAAGCTCTGAAAACTAGTTACAACCGCAAGGGATGGGACACCGAAGTTGTACTTCAAAGTCCCTCGCATGACGGGCCGACGGCGGCTAAGCCGATCGGTTTCCCGTTTAACTTCGTCCCGTTTACTCAAGTCTTCTCGCGATGGGGACCGTCTGTGGTTCTAAGACTCCACGTCGATATAGTTCGCAACAAGGGAAAGCTGGCCAGTTGGCCACACCTGGAGCCTGACCCCAAATATGAACTCGAGAAGCACATCCAGATGTACCTAGCCAAGAATGAGATCCGAGGCGAACCCGTCATCAGCGTATTCGGCCAGTTCTATAGCGACTGACGCTGACCCATCACATGAGAATGCACCTAGAGAGGAAGCGAGCCTTTGAGTCGTTCTATTCTGGTAACTCTTGTTCAAGCATTGAACATAGTCTACCTAGTTCTATGGGCCATCTACTTCCTTGCTATGTTCCTTTTCTACTGGGGGATCTATCCCAACGCGGCCTTAGCGATCAAATGGTACAGGGAAACATTCGGCATCCTTGGCTTCAATTTCGAAGCTGTGCCGGTAGGCGGCGACGTGACAGGCTCAAGAGTCACGACGTTTCTCGATTGGGTCGGAAGAACCATATGGCGTGATCTTGTTTCCCTTAGCTTGGCCTCTTCGATTCTCTTTGTGATTCAGATGGGACGCAGAAAGAAGAGCGCCGATCGGTCCTCGAGCCAACTCTAGCGGAACCATAGAAAACATCTCTCCAAATCACAAATATCCGTTTCCCGGTATATTCATTCCAGACAAAGCCTTGGCAATAGGGTCTAGCTTCGAAGCATTGTTGGACTACACACTGTCACGAGGAGAGCACAAGGGACAGACCATTAGAGAGGCAGTCCGGCGAGATCTTAGAAAGGCCATATCAAGAAGAAAGGATCTTGAGGAGCACAAGTATCCTCCCGGCGTACTTAGACTCATCTTGGATCTTGTGGTCTCTCGCAGCTACTTCCTTGAGTCTCGTGTACAGAAACTTGGTGACAAGTTGAAACAAGAGCTTGGAGACGAGTCGGGGCTTACTGTCGACTTCCTGACGACCTCGAAGTGCGAGGCATTGCTTCGAGAGTTCGGAGTTGAGGACAAAGTCAAGAAGCTTGCGAAGCAGCTCGTGAGTACTTCTCTTCGACAATGGCTCCAGAATAGACACGTGAAGAGGACTCAGAAAGACAACAAGGACGTTCTTCTCAAGGAACTCAGTCTCGGAGACAAGGGCATAGACGAACTATTGCGGGACTGTGGATACTTCGACAGAGTTCCGATAGACATTCACGAGCAACGTTTCCAGGTGAGAACAGGAATCTTTCAGCAGTACTCTCCAAGTTGCGATCCCCTTGACAAGCGTGAGTATCATGAGGCCTTAGTTCACTTCTGCCGTAACGAGCTCGGGGGCCTTAAACTGTCAAACCGCAGTTTGGATAACAGCCCCGGAATAGTCGACTGGGCAATTCGGTACTTCTGCTCAAAGGGGAATGGAAGAATCTGCGGAGATGTTCCTCAATGTGTCATTTGTCCGCTAAGCCACGAGTGCCAATTTGGAGTGAACAAACTCTCAAGAGAGCCAGGAGACGCTTGAAGGAGCCCTAATGTCAGCATTCATTGTCACATCTTCAGTCAAAGAAATCGAACGGAGGGATGCGAGCACTGTTCCTCTACCTGACTAATCTCTTGTCGAGCATCCGGAGAGAGGGTTCTGAACCCTAATGGGTGTGGAAACCTCCCGCCTGTGCGATCAGGGGCTTCTGGCATATGCCTTGGAGAGCTGATCGCAACAACGTCTTGTGCATGGGAATATCTCGCGGGCTTGGGTATGTCTTTTATATACGGTCATGGTCGATTACCTGATAGGTTAGGCCGTGTTTCCGTAGGCAAGGCATGTGGTTATGAGCCGACGGCTATCGCACTCTGAGTTCATTCACTGCTTCACTGATGGCGTGGGAGAGATTGTCAAGAACCTGTATTCGATTGAAGGAGAGATGGGAAGATTCGAAGTCCAGGTTCACAAGAACCCGGAAGATGCACATGTAAGTCCGGAATCAGCATTCGAGAATGCCTTGATTCCGGCATCTGGAACTCTGAGAGCCGTGGTCGGCATTGTCGGGAACCTTGCAAACTGCATCAATGATATGGAAACTCCCTCGCACTATCCTGCTGTCGTGAGGTCTTCGTGGATGATGTGCCTTGCAGGGATTGTGGATATGGCAACGGGTGTAGAGGCCGGTCTGATAAGAGTCAAGGAGGAGCGCAGCTTTGACAAATACGCTGATGAGACCGCTGCCCTTGTCGAGCTGATGACAAAAGCCCAACATGCTTGCGCAGAGTTATCAAGGAATGTTCAATTGAGCACAGCAGAGGCAACTCCTCACTCCGAGATCGTTGTAAAACTGTGTCAAGAGTTCCTTCAGGATGCCCGCCGATTGCGGCTCTTGCCTGAAGTTGACACTCGATCCCGGGAGGAGACAAAAGACATGGTACTGAAGATGGCCGCGGTCATTAGATCCGGGGACTGTTGATCAAGCAACTAGGGCATCAGGTGGATCCCCCACATCGACGCGAGGGATTCGGAGCTAGTCCAATCCGGTCGAGTTCCAAGCAGTTTCTTTTCCTGGGATTCTTAACGATCGTTGTGCAGAATGCTATGTCCAGACGTGAACTCACTGTCAGTCAGAAATGGTCTAGGTGAATATTAGGAAGCAATGAACCTACGGCCTTCACGAGCTTCTGGTCCCTCGTAAGAATCCCAACAATCGACTTCTTCATGTCCGCGAAGCTTAGTGCGGCTGCGACGTGGTTCAGGTCTCTGCCCAAGGGATCGCTGACGGCATTCTTGATTCTCTGGACATGTGAGCTAAGTCGAAATACCCTTACAAAGTCCAAGTCCAGGAAACGTCTCGCCGCTGCCGGATAAGGTGCCCTATACTTCAGGTATCCAGCTAGGTCAGCTGCTCTAAAATCGGGATCATTTGACGGCAAAGGATGGACGATCATGCTTCTCCCCGAGACAAACCGACTCAAGTTATCAGGGACGTCTCTTAGCAACTCGTGCGTGACGTCGAATCTCGCTGATAGGTTCCCTCTTAGGATCTCTCTGACGAAATCTCGACCGTAGCTTTTCTCAATCTGTTTCCGAGCCTCGTGCGAGGCGGCTACGGCGTATTCCGCTTCCCCGCAATACCCTTGAAGAGACAGAAGCTGCAACTTAGCTAGATCTTCTTCACAGATTACTTTTGCTTCGAGGAGAACAGAAAGTAGCCCGAGTGATTTGCAGTCCTTAGAGCGCTCTCGCAGAACTCTGTCGCACTCTTCCCAATCGCTGCGCTTCATGACAGTGCTTACTATGACCATGGTGTCCGGAGCAAGTGCGTGCATCCGTTTACCTCTTGCTTCAAAAGCAACCGAGATTTCCGGGGATTCTATATAAGACATACTACCAGAACGATTCAACTATCGGCTCAGGACACGGGAGCTCGACAGTTGCCCCAATTGCTGTCCGACTGATGCGCACTAATCTGACACTGTCTCTCTTCCGGTGAGAAACACAATAGACAGATCCATAGATTCCTTGACCAGTCAACTCTCTCAGACGAGCCTTGTCAGCAACTGCCCTACCTGCTTCCCATTTGTACTTCTCAAGGACTTTTTGGATCTTCCTGAAGTCGATTAGGGCATGAAATTCGTAACTATTCTGGTCGGGTGTATCTGCAACTCTAACGAAGATGTTTTGTGCTCCCCTGAACGCAGGCTCAAAGGTGAGCAATCTGTCCCATTCCTGCAATTCGTCGCATAGCTTCAGGAGAAACACCATGGGCAACCGCTCGAAATCCACTGGAAGTTGTATGTTGTGCAGGGCAATTGCTTGCGCAATCGATTGTAGGTAACTCTCTGGGGGTTCGGAGTAAGGAATAGACTCGCTGATTTCATCAAGCAGAGAATTGGCGAGGATCAGACTTGCCAGAATACCATGATCGGTGTTATCAATAGCCCCAGTCAGAAGGTGATAAAGCCTAGGTTCGAACTGCTGACCTACTGTTGAGATCAGACCCAGCATGTAGCTTGATTTGTAGCTCCAACCCAGTCTTGCTCTGAAATCGGCGACCTGAAGATCGAATCCCTGAGTAGCGCCAAAGTATGATTGAAGAGCCCTGTTTACATTGTTCAACTTCTCGAGAGGATAAGCCATATCGTGAAAGACGGCAGCCAAGAACCACGCTGCTGAGAAACGGGACAGAGTCATAGAATTCTCCCTAGGGATCTTCTCCAGCCACGATTTGAGACGTTGAGCGTTACAGTTCTTCATCTCATTGACAAGAAAGAGCCCCAAGAAGTAAACCCGAACGGGGTGAACAATGTGGTCTCTGTAGAGCGGATTCAGAGCATGGAGGATAGGTTCGTATCGACGGAAGGCGTCCAAAACTTCGGCAACTTTCTCGGCTCCATTTTCCTTTTTGAGCAGGGTTTTCACAATCTGCAAAAGGATGTCCGGCGAGTTACCTATTTCTGCGAGTCCGTTTGTATGATCTCTCGTGAATGACTGCAGAGAGCGAGACAATCCACTGGGTAGTCCAAATTTGCCCAACAGTTGTGGTCGCAAGATTCTCGCATCATCGATTCTGTTCCAATTCCTTGTCAGTTTTCTTATAAGCTCGTCAGCGAGCCTGTCCGCTCTTATCTCCAGTTCTCCGAAGTAGTTTGATCTCAGACCAAGCAGATACGCTCTCATGGCAAGCAGTTCATATTCTCTTTTGCCTGTGATCGTTGCCATCCGACAGTAGGCGTTACCCAGATCTCTCCAAAGGCGTATGTTGTTCTCTAGGCCTAATCCGGAGAGCAAAACGGCGGCTTTCTTGATCTTCTTCTTCTCCAGGAGTCTCTTGACTCGAGTGAGTATGACGACAGAGTCCAAGAGTTCTCACGACGGACTATGGTCTTGACGCTATGTAGCAGCCTAATGGGTTTCTAAGCTTTCACTGCCGCGACTTATCCTCTGACCCAGTATGATTCCTTGCTCACAGTCGGTCATGACGGACTGGCGACGAAGCCATTAACCTTAAGCTCATTCGGCTCGTCCACGGCGCTTGAACCTTCAGGTCAAGGCTCACCCCGGCGCAAGACTGTCCTGATTCTGATGGTTTTGAACCCTAATGGGTCTAGACCCCTCCCGGCCCACACTTACAACGCTCAACCCGCGGGAAGAAGTGGTTTTGAACCCGATTGGGTATAGATCCCGGCGGCTGCACTATGATCATGCTGATGAAGATTGAGTGATTTCTCGCGCCCTAGGACTGCACCGCTAGCGGTTCGGGTTCCCGCGGGCTCGCCACATTAGTCTTTGCTTGGCCTAATTTCCCGAATCCTTCGAATTCAACTAGCTAGGCTTGAATCCCGCCCGGTCCACATTGAGGAAACGGAGCTTGTTGGGAGATTCAGGCGTCGCATCAATCTTTGGAAGCCTACAATCATTGGGCTCAAAACAAGGGACACCCGCAACTCGCCTTAGCGATTTAGCGCCCTCATCAAGTGGTCTTCTCTTCACCGCTAGCTGAGGAGGCGCCAACCTTCCGGATCGTATCGGTGTATGCGAGCCTTCGCGTCAACGCCGACGAGTTTCATGCCCCTCCGCTGGAAAGCACGTTTCCTCAGCTTTCTGACGACACGTAGCGTCGTCACCAGGACCGCTCGACTATAACCCGTGGCCAAGGCTTCGTAACATTGCCCGATGCCGCGGACGATATCGTCACGGGGTGATTTGACTTCAATCGCTATCCGCTCGCCTTCGGGTCCGATCGCAACGCCATCGACCATGGCATTGCCCACTCTAACTGGTCTTGCAATCACACGAAAACCATGTGAGCGGTAGTATCGTGCTATCGCCCATTTGAGCCATCGTTCGTTTGTCAATGCAACGTTAGAGAACCTTGTCGATCCTCTTGAGTCTAGTGGGATTATGGGAGTAGGGGCTGAGTCGTGCGATGCACATCACTATGGCATATTTTAGATCATCTTCAGACTGACGAGATATACGAGCTCCCAAGCGACTGATAGGATCAGCGAGGAGGCTCCGACCAGCAAACAGTCCCGCTGTCTGCTATTATTTCGGGTGAGCGAGGCGACCGTGTATAGTGCGATGTTCACGCATAGAAGTGACATGGTGATGATGAACACTGCCAGGGACAACTGTTGTCCAAAAGGATGATCATGGGCTGTTGCCTCGAACATCATCACGACGCTTGCCAAAGCGAGGGACAAACCAACATCTCTAGTTCTAAGTTCACCTGTGATCAAGAGTATGAGCAGGGGCATTCCCAATATTATGATCGGGAACACCAAGTCCCGGAAAGCTAGTGGAAATAGATCGGTCAACTGACATTCGTATCATAGAGAGAACACACTCGCATTTACCGTAGCTGTAGTTTGCGAAAGCAACTCTGTATTTGTCTGCCACACATTGTGTGGGTTGTCGAGCACTATGACGCTGCTATTGTGACAATACGTTGGAACTTTGTCACACAGAACTCAAGGCGCTCCACTCATAGCGTGCCTAACTGCACTTGTTGATTCTCTAAGATTCTTTACTGACCGTTCTCTTCTGGTAGCTGGAACAATGATTTGCCAAGGGCGTATCCACGAGTGGTAAGGCTAATCGCATTGAGCGTTTCCACGAACAATCCAAACTTCCTGACTTGAGCAAGCCGCATGCCAGCACTTCTCAGACCCTCTGTCTCGTCGCTGTGACCCTTCGGTTTCGTTGAGGAGGCAGTTGTCTCTTCAGCCCTCGTTGAACGACGAGCTGGCTGCATCCATTTACCTGATTCCTTTGCGAGCTCTTTCAGAGCAATTGATGTCTTCAGGATAGACCTACCTGGCTTTGTAGCTTCCTTAATCTTCTCGCATATGGTCTTGAAGAAGTTCCAGTTCTCGGTTCCCTCGGTGACCCAATCTTTCAGAGTGACATCTGGACCTGAAAGGATGACCTTCTCTGGTATGAGTCCCGGGTCTTGCGTTTCCTTAAGGTCTTTGAAATCCTTCGGCATCTTTCTGTTGCTCGGCTTCACGTGGTAGAAAGCCAGGTTGTCCCTTTCGAAGAACTCAGCAACGTAGTGACACGCAAAAATCCACTCTTTTGGAGCAGAAGTCATGTCCACATATGCTGCACTGTCCTTTCTTTTGTGAAGGAAGGAAAAGAGAGTGTTGAGAAGCAAAACGGTACAAGATGTCTCATCTTCCATGTTGATCTTTTCTAGGGCTGCTGTCAAACCCTTGCATTGTTCTCTTAGTTGTAGATTGTCCGAGAAATCACCCTTGAATCTCTCTATCTGTGTGGCATATTCCTCCTCACGCATCCAAGTCTCCGGGACAACCAAGACGACTCTGTACTCAGTGCTGCCTGGATCACCCGACCCAAGCGCCCATTCAATGCCCTTCCTGACTCTACCAAAATAGGCTCCAACTGGAGCTATTATGATAACTCGCCTTGGAGGGCTCGAGCCCTCGTCTGCCATTCGAGAATCCTCTGCTCTGCCGGTGCCCGGATTTGGTATTTAAGACCCTCACATAGTGAACCTGGCCTGCACTTGGTGTGGTCACGACGTTACTAGGTGGAACTCTTGTGACGCGGAGTTGAGAAAAAGAAGCGACTCTGTGGCGTAGCCAACGTGAGCGACGTGAATTCCGCCGTGCACGGCCCCCGATGGGTTATATTCTGTTGACCACAAAGATAGGATGACCTCACTTTGCAGGAAACTATCCTCCAAGAAGACGAAGTGGTAGAGAACTGTTTTGAAAAAACGCTCCAAGAATCCGATGAGCCTCTGACGTTGGATATGCTTAGAGAGAAGTGCTATGGCTCCGAACGTCCACCTCTGGCTCAAAGTATCAGATGTGTGCTCAATCTCCTTAGATCTGGAAGGGCTAAGCAACGCATAGTGAACGATCCACTGAGTTTCGCACATGTTGCCTACGTGAAGCCTAACTAGGGTCAAGCCCAATCCGTCGACATAGTGTGACTGTAGTCACACTGTGTGCTAGACCGGGTGACTGTCTGGCTTCAGTTTCACATTAGGTGCAGCAAAAGTCCTGCAATGTCACCTCACCCGTCGACATTTTGCTTATCTTGCGATGTCCAGAATAATCGGACGGGAAACTACATTGTTGCGATCTCAACGTTTCTTGTTTGATCCGAGACAGAAAACTCTGCCTTCGTTTATCTTCACAGGTCAGCAATCATCGTACCGATCATCCACACAGAATGCAGAACGGCAGAGACTTGTCACACCATGGAAGCATTGGATGAACGCGTGTGAAGACTATCTCGAAATGGATCAAGGCGGGAGCTCTGGCATCTCTCTTGGAAACATACAGAGGTACATGCTGAGGGAATTTGGGCTCTCGTTTGAAAGGACTTCAAACATACTGCTAGACCTAGGTAGAATTGGCCGGGTCAGCATGAAGCATGGGAAAGTGATTCTTCAAAGGCGTGAGGCTGATATCTGTTGACTGGAACTCGTGCTGTCTCATGTCTCCATGATCTCCGTCTTAACAGATCTTGTCCCGAAGAAACAGAACGACAGACAACGAAACAGAAACGTTCACCACGCATGAGTTCAAATGCTATGAGAGTGTTGAGAGCAAGGTATCTACTGAGGGACGTGAGCGGTCGGGTAATCGAGGTCCCCAGTGACATGTTTGACAGAGTGGCGAGAGAGATAGCGGCAGTTGACTCGATATATGATCCGAAAGCGGACACTACACAGAGACGTGATGAATTCTACCGGATGATGGCTCGCCGAGAATTCCTCCCGAACTCCCCCACGCTGATGAATACTGGTCTAAAGAATGGCCAGCTTTCTGCATGCCTCGTAATACCTGTGAGTGACGCGCCGGATCAGATTCTTTCAGCATGCAATGCGATACTGTCCATACAGAATTCCGGGGGTGGTACAGGATTCTCACTGTCAACACTCGAGCCTCGCAGGTCTCCATTCGGACCTGATGTTGGGCGTGGTTCAGGGCCCATCTTGATGATGCGATTGATCGACTCACTGACCGAAATGGTGAAGCAGAAAGGCAAGAGGAGAGGAGCCAATATGGGGGTTCTCGATGTCACCCACCCCGACATATTGGAGTTCATCACCTCCAAGGACCAAGGTCGCTCGCTCCAGAACTTCACGATCTCAGTCGCCGTGTCAGATCGTTTCATGCAGGCGGTCGAGCGAGACGAAGACTACGAGCTAATTGACCCCGCTGGCAAAACTGTCGTGAGGAGAGTCCACGCCCGCGATGTTTTCGATTTGCTTGCCAAAATGGCTTGGAGGAATGGCGACCCGGGCATTCTTTTCATAGATGAAATCAATCGTCACAATGCAACTCCCGAAGTGGGGGCGATTCGGGCAACAAACCCATGCGGAGAGCAGCCTCTGCTCCCCTATGAATCTTGCATCTTGGGCTCGATCAACCTCGCAGTGATGGTGAAGGATCGACGAGTGGACTGGGAGAAACTAAGACTGGTTATCCACTCGGCAGTTCATTTCCTGGACAATTGCATCGATGCAAATGTGTATCCATGTCCAGAAATAGAGCAGGTCACAAAGTCAAACAGGAAGATAGGCCTCGGAATCATGGGATGGGCAGACATGCTGATCCAGATGGGAGTGCCCTACGGATCCGAGAAAGCTGTCAAGGTAGCTGATGAAATCGGCAGGTTCCTCCGAGACGAGACGACAGAAGCCTCAATGCGACTCGCAAGTGAGAGGGGGTCCTTTCCGAACTTTAGAGGAAGCTGTTGGGATGCGAGGGGATATGCACGCATCAGAAACGCTACCCTAACGACCATAGCCCCCACGGGGACCACCAGCATGATCGCGGGATGTTCACCGGGCATAGAGCCATTGTTTGCGATATCATTTGTGCGCAGAGCGCTGAACGGTGAGATCCTTCGTGAAACAAACCCGCTATTTGTCAAAGTGGCGAAAGAAAGATCGTTCTACTCGAGGGATCTAATGAAGAGAATCGCCAAGGAAGGATCGGCGCAGAACATAGGCGAGGTTCCGGAGGACGTCAAAAGAGTCTTTGTAACAGCTCGCGAGATTCCGCCTGAGTCGCACGTGAGGATCATTTCCACTTTTCAGAAGTATTGTGACAGCGCAGTATCCAAGACCGTCAACATGCCATATGATTCACAAGTCTCAGACGTGAAGAGAGTCTTCAAGCTAGCTCACAGACTAGGATGCAAAGGCATCACGGTCTATCGATGGGGAAGTAAGGAAGAACAGGTCCTAACGACCGGACCTCAACATACTGGATGTTCTAGCAAGACATGCAATGAGGGCTGATAACCACCCATATCCCGGACCGGGCGCGTGAGCGACTGGGGCCTCTCTACATGTGCAGTTTCCTTGATTCCTACGTGGTTCATAGGCATGATTGCCGACATTGTGGGTGGTCTTGTCAGAGTCCGTCAGCCGATGTGAGCAGATTCGAGAGCACACTCAGACGCCGATATCTGAGAACCGTTGACTCCAAGACTACTACCTAGGAGAGATGGCGTAGTCCTAGTATCGAGAGTATCTGGTCATGGGACACGGAAAGAAAGAGGATTGATCTTACGCCATCTTTGATGACTCCGTGTTGGCTGCTCTCTGAACATACCTAGGATGTCCAACAGGGCGGCATCGGAAGGGCGCTTGAACCTTCAGTTCAGCGCCCACCCCCGGCGCCTCGAGCACGCCCCACGCATGGATGACCTATACTGAACCTTCGTTCCATATCCCACGCGAGGCTCTACTCCCAAGGTTTGGCGCTCAAGTAGGGCGGTGACAAGAAGTATGACAAAGAAGCCGCCTCACAGTAGGTCCGGTGACAAATAGTGTGGCAAAACTACGCTTGATGCCCCTCTTTCCAGTGACAAGAAGTCTGACAGTCTACACCGGCCATGCATCCGCGTCGATATAGTTCGCGTGAATCCAAGCATTCAAGATCATGAGCAACCATCTCGTAGATGAGGACAGCTCGGAGATGAGTCAAGATTCTCCACCTGGAGAGCGCACGATCAT
>Ga0315280_10003211_pt1 | contig 25318 bp, 23 predicted proteins | sample YL17G06_40_MG_FD_203697 | JGI IMG/M metagenome (GOLD analysis project Ga0315280, IMG submission 203697) | Sediment microbial communities from Yellowstone Lake, YNP, Wyoming, USA - YL17G06_40 | ecosystem: Environmental > Aquatic > Freshwater > Lake > Sediment | place: USA: Wyoming | collected...
AAAGAAGACGAGTATCCTCTTCGTGCGCTCAGTGGTAAATATGTGCAGTCTCGCCTGTAGGGGGGCGAACTCTCTCTGCAGAGGATGATCGTATATAAATGGGGGGGCTGACGTTTGAATGCCGCTTCTGCTCGGCCCTGTCATGTCTGAGTGCAGCAAGGTCATGGTGCTGTGATAAGCTATCCGGTGAATCTGCCGCCACATCGTCGTCTTGAGAGCCCATTCGCCGTGGTGGTATTCATCTATAACTGAGCGATAATAGGCTATGAAGTGCTTTGGGTGTCGTATCAGCCATTGTGCAAGATCAACACATTGACGCTGCTCTTGAGGAATGGCCGCTATCGTATCGGAAACTAGATCCTCGCGGCGTAACACCTCTAAGCACTGCTTGAACGTATCATTATCGAGTTTACCTGCTTCGCTGCAATCGATGAACCCTTCTCGGACCGCTATCCACGTTAGAGGGTCCCCGCCCGTCAGATGCCGGTAACAGCACCAAAGATTGCGCCTCGTATTGACGAAGAGGTTGCCATCGCCGGTGGCTCCATGTATCGGATGTTTGATCAAATAGCCTTCACCAGTCGCGCGGGCTGGTGCCGGGAGCGTCAGCACGTCCAATATTGAAATGCCATATTTCTCGCACACCGACTCGCCATCACGGTCAGCTGTGCGTCGCTGAATGACGTCCCAATCTTGCTGGCTTAATTCATCTTTAATACAGAGTTCAATCCAGCTTGATGGGAAATCAGCAACATCGTCACCATTGTCTTGATACTGCATACCGTCCTTGAGCACGCTTGGAGCCGCCACTACGTAGCCGTTATGCTTGAGTTCTATTCCGTCAGCAATTTCAGCTTTGAGAGCTTTGCCCCGAAGCTCATCAGGATACGAGTAGTATAGGTGAAATCCATGGGACGGCGTCGTTATTATACGCGTATTAACGGTCTCAGAACCAGTCTTGTTCCTAAGTTCCCACAGAGATGTACTTCCATCCCTACCGCGTTTGTTGTCGACGTCGAGAACTAATAGGCCCGATTCTGGGCCAACTCTAATCCCTACGTTTGCGTCAGGAGTTTTAGCCCACCACCGCTTGATCGTTACTTCATCAGTGGAAGCGTCCTTAAATCCATTCAGAGTTAAAGGCGTTTTTTCGCCCGGATGAAGAGGCAGCACAGACCACCCGCGTAAAGCGTATTCGAGCGCTGCTTCAAACATCTTCATACGCTCACCCCTTCATTTTCGGCCTCACTTGATCTTTGCTCATCGCACTGTTTATATGGGGAACTTACGGCGTCCAGCAGCTTTCTCACACCACTCCACATTAGAACATCTTGAGATTGTTCAAGGATGAAACAAAAGAGTTCAGAATGTGCAAGCGCCAACGCCTGAATAACCTGGCTACCAGTGTGCCAACCCGGATCAATTTTTGACTCAGAATAGCAGCTAGAAGCCCCAATAAAGGACAGATGGTCGAGCAAAGGTGCAGTTCGCCGCAGGGTGAAGTGTTGATTGCCGAGTCGCCGAGTCGAAAACAGTGTTGCTTCCGTTCCGAAAGAATTTACACAGAGAGAAGTTTTCAATTTCATTAACAAGTGATTAGGGGGACAAAACCATAAAGTCAAAGTCGACATATGCTGAATAGCTTTAAATCGTCAAATAGAAGGCGTACTCACTCTAGAATGCTCGGCAATATCGAGCTAATTGCACATTGAACTATCGAAATCTGTTGAATTTGCGATTGTACGAGCAGTAATATATATGCATTTTTTATACTTCCAAACTCATATGACTCAAACGTCGCGAGCAGAACAAGATGAACTGCGAAGAGTTGCAAAAGCGATTATCAAAGCTCGGCGCTGAGATACCACTCTCAACGATTAGACGTTGGGCCTATAAAGACGGGCTTATTCCGACGCCCATTCGGTACGCCAAAGATCTCGAAAAACGGGTAGGAAAACCTAAAAAGAGAGAACCAGGGCGTTTTTCGTACTGGACGGAAGACTCGCTAGAGGCTGCGGCAGCTGTATGGACAATTCGCTATTTAGCTCATCCGACCGACTCGACTGAGGACCAAATGCTGCTGGTTAAAGAAAGATGGCAAAAAGACGTGACCAAGGACGATATTGTGCAAGGACAAAAGATGGCCCGTGGCCTACATACATTGCTCTACAAAGACTGCAAAAAAGCAGCGAATCGTTTCCGTGCGTATCTGTGGCCAGAAGGGTTCTCAGCTGACCAAGAGGACGAAACAAAAATATTAAACTTTGACGAGAACAGGCGCTACTCTCTCATTCCTGTGTGTATTGACGCCGTCGAAAAAGTCAGGCATCACATCACGCTAAACACACCGCTCAGCATAACATATGACTGGACGATCAGAGAGGATGGATCGAGTGCGTGGAGAGGAATGGGCCTAGGGAGAACTTACGCCCCTACTAGTAAAATCACATTAAGGATTACGCATCTGAGGCCCTGTGAAAACGGCTACTCCAATGATTATGGCTTCCCGCACGTCAAAGAGTATATGCGAGACGGTTTCTTAGACGAGTTTTGGTTGAGAGGCGGTCAATTGGGTGAGAGAATCAGACCCTCACCATTTAGCCGTGTTCCACAAGGATTCTATGATGACCGGAAATACGCTGACTACTGGGATAAAGACCCATATGGATAGGCAGACCTTGCTGCCGATTTTTTTGATGAAGACCAAGAATAGAACGGGTTCATTATTTTATTCGCTCGTCTAGCCGATCTTTTAAAAACCGCGAACGGCTCTGAGCAGAAAATGTTAGAATGGCTCACACAGTGTATTGCATTTAGCATTCGGAACGATGATGAACTGCGACAGTTAGCTCATACAGGACTTGTCGATCAGAAATCGATTAACGCGTGCAGCACCTTGAAAAGCTGCAGGCGTAAATCCTTGCGACACAATGATCCCCGTCTTTGGGTAGCAAGGTAGCTCCATTCTGGCGGAGTGAATCCGAGCATAACCTCTCTAAATAGGAATAGTTAAGCCACCTATTACCTCCTTCATAAGCGTATGCAACTTAAACCTATAGCTGCGACAACTGTTCTTTTACTTGTTGCTACCTTTTTGTTGGTAGCCGGTTGTAGCACAAGCGAAACCACAAACACGCCGACTCCAACGCCAACCGACACCGTAGCTACGATCAATAACGCCTTCACTAGTCAAAACTTTACTATCTCAACTCCGTTTAAAAAATCAGTCAACAATCAGGGAATTACTATTTACACGGGCGTAGTGAAAAATGGAGAGAGAACGCTTGTGCCGTATTCTCATAATATTACTATCGAAGAGACGAACAATCGCACCCAAAGTATTGCACGGTTTAACGCCTACGTAGCGCAAGCAAAACAGCAAGAGTACACAGGCACACTCCTTGAAGAAGGAATGTGGTACGGTAAGATAGGGGATGGAGAGAATCCGGGTAAGGCAGTTTGGGTAAATATTAATCAGCCACAGTGGTGGGGAATCCTTTTGCAAGGCTCTAAGGTTGAAATAGATATGTGGCACGACCAGTACACAGTTGCCGTTGATTACAAGACAAAGGCGTGAAAGCATATGCAACTAAAACCGATAACTGCTGTAGCTGTTCTTTCGCTCGTGGTTGCCTCTTTGTTAGTATCAGGTTGCACGACTACAGTCACCAATCCGACAACTTCTCCCCCCGCAACGTCGGTTGACATGACTACTAAACTCGACAACGCGTTTACCACTCAAAATTACACCATTATTAAGCCGTTCACGCGAGCAGTTAATCAATATGGAAATGTGGTGTATACAGGCACCGTGAAGGATGGTGAGGATAAGCTTGTTCCTTACGTTCACAATATGACTCTTGAAGAGACAAAAAGCCGTAACGAATCTATAGCGCGGTTTAATGCGTATGTTGCACAAGCGCTAAGGCGCGGATATGCGGAGGGGTTAAACTCTACTACTTTTGAATACCTTTGGGTCGGTAACATAGGCCAGAATATGACTAAAATCGCTGCGGTACGAATTAATCAGCCGAATAGCGGCATAGTGTGGTATAATGCAGTTACTAGCTTATTCGATCCTAACTACACCGTCACATTTGAATACTTGACAAAAGTGTGATTATTTGGGAATCTAGGAAGTGCCCTCTATTTAAGCTCTCCTCATCTCCTATCGCGTTATTTCTTTTTCGATTTCCTTTGATTTTTGGGTTCCGTTCGTTAGTTGATCGAAAAGGTTACGTGACAGGATAGGAATTGTTAAGCTAACATAAGCTTTTTAACTAAACGTCTGACAAGGGATGCATCGCCTTATGAATCCAATCGTGAGAATGATGAAACGCTACATCAACATGCCGTTGAAATATGCGCTACCTTTGCTGTTTATTGGAGCTTTAGTTCTTTCATCTACGACCGGTTGTACGTCTGCGACAAAAGAAGATATAACGCAGTCTATTGCGAACGTCTCTACATCTAGCTCACGGCTTTCTGTTAAACTAACGCGCCTTCCCGACAACTATCTTGCAGGTAAGTTTAGCACGGCGCCGTCGCAAGGAAACAAGTTTGTTTTTTTAATTCCACGGTAACAAACAAAAATGCCAAAGATACAACCATAAGCGCGTATAACTTCAAGCTCAGAGACACACAAGGAAACGTTTACGAGCGACAATGGCTCACCTTTACCGGTGGCGTCAATCAATTCGATTCTTTGTCTAACTCACAACCGGGCGATAAGTATAGCGGTATCTTAGTATTCGACGTGCCACTGACAGCAAAGCTAGCAAGCCTGACTTACGACGACTCTTACACGAAGATTACAACTAATTTGTAACGTGATATAAGAATAGTGAAGCCGTCTCCCCCCCAAAAAAACGCGACGGGCCCGCCATTAGAGGATTTCAAAAACATTTTGCACGAAATAAATCCCTATCCCCCTAACAACCAAAAAAAGCTGCTTAGGGTAAAAGCAAAAAGCAACAAAATCGCGGTTCAATCTTTTTGCGTTGTTTGGTTGCCTTAAAATAAATCATCAAAAATTTTGCTATTTTCCTTTTTTAAAATCAATTTGGGGAAAAACAACTTTGACTCTGCATTTGTTGCTTTTCGCTTATTGTTCGACGACTTTAATCAAGATCGCTCATAACAAACATTGCAAACCTTTATATTGAACAACTAATCGAGCCGCGCCACAACGAATCATAGGCGAGTATGCTGCGTTTTTATTTTAATTGCAAGCCGCTTTTCGGGATGAACAGATGTCCAACCAGTACTTACATTACTCGATCAGACACAGTACCAATTTTTCATTACGCGATCCACGTTCAATTATTTCAGCCAGGTCAAGTTACAAGCAAACGCTTTTGGGCTTTTATGAGCTGAAGACTAGCACGCCAAGTAACGGTTTGACGGGCTTGAAATCCTAGGTTCATTGACTTTCCTCATCACTCAGCGCCCGTAAGAAGGTTAAGCGTACTACCGCAACATTTACCAAAGAGCTGTTGCGACTATCGTAATTTAAGAGAGCTGCCGTATTCGCATCACTAGCGACGGGGGATGAACAGCGTGATTAAGAGATGGCTTGTCATTGTCGGGCCGCTACTGGCCCTCCTCTTAGCGATTGCGGTTATAGCACAGCTTTACGCGCTGAACGTCAATGCATTGATCATCAGTACTTTGATCGGCCTAATTTCTGTTGCATTTGGCGCATTGATCGGGCCTCTCGCTAAAGACTGGCTAACGTCCTACTGGGAGAAAGAGGAGCTCCGACGGGGGCTCTATCGAGAGTTGGCAAGATGGTACGAACTGGCGGTTTTTTATGTTAGGGATTATGATCGAAAGAGCGAGAATCGTTTTTTTACGCCCTCGGTCTTCGACGTGAGACCCGAAGGATTTAAGACAAAGAAAGAACCGACCGTCGGCGAAAGCGTTTTGCAAGCGGAAAGAAGCTCAGAAGTTGGACAGCAGATAGGGCGAATAGGGCGAGAAAGCTTGCAGTGGAAGATAGACAAACTACAGGAAACATTTGAACGTCTTAACTCCGAACTCACAGAAGATAATCTGTACTCTAAGACTCTGAGAAACGAGAGTCGACTGCAACTTTTCTATCAGCTCAGGGACTGTGCTAGCATATCAGAGTGTTATGAGAATTTTCGTTACGCATTGCAATATAGGCTCACGCGCTACGATTCTGTGCCAAACAGCCGTTTCCTGACTGCAGCTGAGGCAACTCGGTTGTCTGAACTGGAAGCTCGCTTAGACTGGCTAAAAATCACTTATCTAGCATTTGCTCAAGCGGAGGACTCCGGGGAATTTGACGCGAAGCTCCTCAATCAAATGAGAACAGGAAAACGAAGAGGGACGGTAATACATTACACTGGTGAAGCCTCTGAAACCGCTCGGTGGTGTCTTCACTGCGAGCAGTATTCTGAGCCTGAGAACATATCCCTCCTTAAGGAACGCTGTAAACATTGTAAGAATGTGCTTCCGACTGTAGCCGAACTCACTAAACTACTCTTCTCGAGAGACGATGAGCGACGAATGGAGGCAATCAAGGCGCTTGCCAAGACTTACAAATATAGCGCATCTGAGCTTAAAAGTGCCAACGTGCAGGCACTTATTTCGGCATTACATGATCCGCTGCCGTCAGTAAGAGAATGTGCGGCAAGCGCACTTCAGCACCTCGGCAAGCGTTTAGAAAAGGTGCGAGCTGCGAAGGATGTCATGGATCTAAGAGATCAAGCCGTCGCCGCATTGATCGCAACGCTTTCGCGCTCGGAGCAGGAACTGAGGGTGAAAAGGGCGGCGATCTACGCTATTGGGAAGATTTATTACGGCTCATACGATGCAGGTAAAGCTAGAAAAGCCCTTGCACGGGCGCTTGGCGATGCCCATGAAATGGTAGAGGCCGCCGCGTGGACAATCGGAGTCATAGGAGATGGACGATTGTTCTACCTCCTTCAGGCGCTCCCAAAAACGCCTGGTTTTTATGCCAGAGAATATGCTCCCGCTGTTTTAGAAGCCTTAGGGCGCTTTGGGCATTTCGGCAAAGACACCATTAAGCTTTGCATTAGGGTACTCACCGACGAGGGTAAAACAGTGGAAGTGCGGCGCACAGCAGCGTTCATCTTGGGAAACATAGGCGACGTGTCCGAAGTATGGGAGCCACTCACGGAGATTGCACAAGACCAAAACGCAGATGCTGATTTACAGTCTCAGGCTAAGCAAGCGCTAGCATCGCTAGCACCGCAACATACAGCTGCCCCAGTTTGTTAGGCGCCATCTTGTTGCTATCGAGCGCTCAACCTACGCGGCCCAACTTGAACCTAGGAGTGTTTAATCTAGTTTTTCAATCACCGTAACACGTTCCGATATTTTTGACTCCAGTAGGTGTGGAGTGTTTCGACAGTTTCGGAGATTGCACGCGCTAGAGCATGCGCTTTGAGGGTGGTAGCACAACCGCTCTCCGACACGCATGAAAGTTGAAAAGTGACTTTTTGAATCCCACCTGAGCCGCATTAAGCGCCTTTTTTATAGCTGCGCCAGCATATGTTCGGGTTGATGCATTATGAGTAACTGGATCTATATCACAAACTCAGATAATTGGGTGGTCACAAAGAAGACAAATATTCTCGGGGCTTCTGCAAGAAACAAGAATACGCTCTCCAAAGTAAAGAAAGGCGACAAATGCTTAGTTTATGTGAAAGGCGAAATAATCGCCGGAGAAACGTCAGGACCGAAAATAGTAGCACAATATAAAATCGCTTCAACAGTCTTCGAAGACAGCAAGAAGATGTTCGTTACACCTCCGAATGCGTCACACGAAACTTTTCCGTTGAGATTGCGGTTGGAACCCATAACGGTATTTGAACCACCCATCGATTTTAAGCCTTTAATACTGAGACTTTCTTTCTTACCGAACAAGACACACTGGACCGGACCTATTAGGGGTAGAGCTATGGTTCAGATTCCGCAAAGCGATTACGAATGTATAAGCTCAGGTGCTAAAAAGTAAGACCTGCGCAAAGAAGACTGAGCAAGTCACCATCGTAGCTCTAAGCAAGGGCTGCGTGACGCATAGGAGTTAACTTGCAGCCAGTTGGCAATATCAAGCATCATAATGCTGTGATTTCGGGAGAAATATGTGGTAAACTCAGAACATAATTCGATTTTTCAAGAGTACTTAAGGCAGATCAAGAAGAGCGTCTCGAAAGGCGATTACACAGAGATGACCCTGCGCACCCCTCTAGAGAACTTCATTAGAGGCTTAAATCCCGACTTTGACGTAACTCACGAAGCAAAGAGACTAAAGGCGCTTGGGGCCCCTGATTTTACCGCTTATCGGTCTGGCGTCAACGTCGGTTACGTCGAAGCTAAGGATCTAGGAAAAAACCTCGACGAAGAACTTGAGAGTAAGCAGCTCAAGAAATATCGAGAGAGCATAGACAACATCATTCTGACGGACTATCGACGCTTTATCCTCATACGTGGTAATCAAACGATTTTTGATCAGAGCTTGTTCAGTTTGGCTGATTTGGGCGACCCAAAAAGTCACGTTAGAGAGAACAAGATCGACGAGTTTGTGCAGCTTATCGACACTTTTTTTGGCTATCGTCAACCCACCATTCGATCCGCCAAGATACTGGCTGAGGAGCTTGCTAAAAAGACGAAACTGCTCAAAGATTTGGCAATCGAGCAGTTAGAGGAAGATCTAGCGAAAGTTGAGCGCGGTATAGCGCCATCATCGCTATATGATTTTTATGAAGCGCTCAATGAATTGATCAAAGATATCAGTGTTCAAGACTGTGCGGATGCGTACGCTCAGACGATTGCTTATGGTCTATTCCTCGCTAAGATAAACGAAAAAGGCACATTAGACAGGGATACAGCAGCTAGTCATATCCCGAGAAATATTAAGATCATCAGGAAGATTTTTTCGAGTATTGCGGGTGATTCTTTACCTTCAGACGTTTCGTGGATCGTAGACGCGTTGATTGACATACTGAATGCCTCAGAGGTGGATGAAATCCTCTCTGAGATTGACTTTAGAGGAAAGAAAGATAGAGATCCGTTCACCTTCTTCTATGAAGATTTCTTGGCGTTTTATGAGCCAGAGAAGAAAAAGCGTTTGGGAGTCTACTACACGCCGAGACCAGTAGTTTCCTTCATTGTGAAATCAATAAATCGGATACTAAAAGATGACTTTGATAAACCGATGGGCTTTGCTGAAGAGGGATTGACGGTTCTTGACCCTGCGGTAGGGACAGGCACGTTCTTGTGGCTTGTTTTCCTTTCAACGCTTGTTGAGTTAAAGGATAGAGGACTGGGTGGGTTAATTCCAAAGAAAATAAAAAACCACATACTGAAGGATTTTTACGGATTTGAGCTACTTATTACTCCTTATATTATTGCACATCTAAAACTAACCACAGTATTGAAGAAATGGTTTTACGAATTCGGCGACGATGATCGAATTCAGGTGTACCTCACGAACTCGTTAGAGCCGTTTGAAACCCATACCCACATGCCTTTTTTCAGGGAGCTTACTGAAGAAAGCGAAAAAGCTGACGACTTGAAACTGAAGAAGCCTGTTCTTGTCGTTCTCGGAAATCCTCCATATTCAGTAAGTTCCTCTAATAAATCTCAGTGGATATTAGAGAAGATGGACGATTACAAAAAAGGACTGCACGAAAAAAACTATCAACAACTAGACGATGACTATGTAAAATTTATCAGGTTTTCTCACTGGAAGATTGAACAAAGTGGACGCGGAATAGTCGGGCTAATTACAAACAATTCTTACTTAGAAGGGATAGTTCATAAGAAACTGAGGGAGAGCCTCCTCGATACCTTCGACAGAATCTACATACTAAATCTGCATGGGAGTTCAAGGAAGAAAGAGAGGGCACCTGACGGTAGCAAAGATGAAAACGTTTTTGATATACAGCAGGGCGTTGCAATAGGGATATTTGTAAAAACGGATAGTGCTACCCATAAAGCGGTACTTTACGCAGATTTGCATGGAATGAGGGATGGGAAATATCACTGGCTTGACACAAACACAGTGCAATCAATAAAATGGCGCGAAATAAAGCCTGAATCCCCCCACTACTTCTTAATTCCAAAGGACTTCACTTTCAAAGATGAATATTACAAATTCACACCGGTAAACGAGATCTTTGACACTTATGTTTCAGGAGTCAAGACCCACCGTGACAACCTTGTAGTCAGTTTCTCAGAGGCAGAACTACGGGACAAAATGAGTCTACTCACGAGCAATGAGTCTGATTATTACATCCGCGATAGGTTCGGACTAAAAGAAACGAAAGATGGATGGAACCTAGCTGAGGTAAGGAACAAGATCAGAGATATGGATCTCACGAGCTATTTTAGACCATATACTTACCGACCATTCGACACGAGATTTGTGTGCTATACCCCTCTATTGGTCACACGACCGCGCGAAAATGTAATGCGCAACTTCTTTGAATCCAACATAGGACTGGTATCAGTCAGACAATTTGCAGAGGAGTTCTCCTTTAACCACGCATTTGTTACTGATGCTATTACAAATGATCGGGTTTTTGTTAGCAATCGAGGGGCAGCGTACGTTTTCCCGCTGTACATTCACACAAATAGCAGGGCAGGTAGCCCTCGAATAGACTCACAAGAACAAGAGTCAGACCCTGTGGAATACGCAATACAACCAAACTTTAAGCCACAATTCACTGAATACTTGGAGCAGGTCTACCCATCAAGTTCTGTACAACCTGAAGATGTCTTAGGATACATTTATGCAATCATGTACTCGCCAACATACAGAGAGACCTTCAATGAGTTTTTGAAGATAGATTTTCCACGTATTCCATTTGTCAAAGACTACAGCAAATTCCGGCGCCTCGCTGAATTGGGCAGGGAGTTAATTGACATGCATTTGTTGCGAGTCAAAATGGAAGTTACCACTGAATTTGATGCACAGGGTTCAAATGTCGTAGAATTTGTCAAGCACAACAATGAGAGAATCTCAATTAACGAGAACCAGTTCTTTGAAGGCGTCCCTGACGGCGTGTGGGAATTCTGCATCGGCGGCTATCAAGTCCTAGATAAATGGCTCAAGAGCAGAAAAGGAAGAGAACTCAGCAGTGGTGAGATAGAGCACTTTCTGCAAATCGTGGAAGTTATCAAGAAGACACTAGAATATATGAAAGAGATAGACGGGACAGCTCATTTTTCACCGACTTGAAGTCTAAGAACAAATTATCCAACTCAGAAGGAGTTCTTAAATAGCGATTCGTCTTTTATATTGTGAACAATTTTAAGGCTGATTAGGAGGTGGAAAATGGATATTACCATTACTGGAATCCTCGAACTTGTTGGCTCGTTCGACGACAGCTCTGGGAAAGACACTGCTCGTCGCATCGATCTCCGTAGCTGGCTGCACGACAAGCACAACCTCACCTTCATCAAAACCTTCGGTCATTCGTTGTTTTTGGCAATAAACCCGTAGCTGTGAAGATATATGACGTCATATTATCAACGCTTTTTAAGTCGGATGACTAAGCTTGCAGGAGAGCCAGCAATGGCCATCATTCTTTTACTTGTGATTGTCATAATTGTCGCAATTACAACGGGGTTGTTTTTGCTAACAGGTAATGTGGCCATACTTGGCTTAATTGGCGTGATTATTGGCGCTGTCTAGGAATTTTGCAAACGATTATAGGTGCAGCGTGGCTTGAACCGTTGAAGGGAAAACAAGAACGAGCAGAGCGAAAACGAGAGCGAGAGGAGGAACGTGAGGATAGAGAAAACCGTCTTAGGCGGGGCATCTACAACGAGATATTCAGTATTGCGATAAATTTAGGAGGCGCCATAGAAGCTCACTATGATGCCTGTAGCAGGGGGAGCGCTGCTTTAAAAAGCGCAGACAAAGGTAAGAATGTCGGCCGACCATCATTTCGTGTTTATGCCTCCCTCAAAGATGATCCAGTATCTTTTTACCAATTAGAGGATGCTATATCAATCGATTCTATTTATGACTCCTTAGAACACACTTACAATCGGATAGAGACGTTCCGAAGTACTCCTTTTGATACCGCTGATAAAGCTCGAGCATATTGTGAAATGACGATAGCGGTGTTTAAAATTGCACTTCTCAATATCGACGAAACACTAAACCAGCTCAAAGCCATTTTTCAGGATTTGAATAACGGTCAATTGCTCAGAGACTGGGCAGATATACGGCAAAAAGCAGCGGATACTCTGGGCGCCTTGGATGAAAGTCATTTTTCCCCGATGACTTGAAAGCGATGATTAAAGAGGCTTCTTAATACGTGAAGTTTCATGCGGCTATGAATGGTGTCAGCCCATAACACGCATATCCTATCTTTCCGGAACGACTTTCCCTTTTTCTCGAAGGGAGTCGTCGCCCCTTCTTGATCTAGTAACGCTTTCTGTTTAATAAACTGTCTCAAACCGCACGACGATACCAAAACGCTTTTGACATTATACAATCTTCACGAGATTAAATGACTTCACTAACGTTTTACGGTGGAGTAAACGAGATCGGTGGCAACAAAATACTCGTCGAAGACGAAAGAGCCCGACTGTTTCTCGACTTCGGCATGAGCTTCAGTCTCGCCAACCAGTATTTTGACGAGTTTATGCAGCCCCGCAAGTGCAACGGCATGTTAGATCTCCTTGAATTCGGCTTACTTCCTGATTTAAAGGGGTTATATCGCTGCGATTATCTTTCTCACTGTAATTTGTCACCTGATCCAGAGCCGAGCTTCGACGGCGTTCTCTTGAGCCATGCCCATATGGATCACTGCTCGTACATCCATTATCTCAGGGAGGATATTCCGCTGTACTGCACGCAGGGTGCCAAAGATATCATGCAAGCTTTAGATGAGACCGGTTCGACTGGGACATGCGAGCTAATCTCGCTGAAAGAATCGTTTAAGACCTATGTAAACAGCAAGGGCGCAGAGTCTAAGCTATACGGCGAGAAGGCGAAGAAACCACGACCTTACAATGTCGTCGAGAATCAGTTCACTGTCGGGGGGGTCGATGCAGAGGTTCTGCCTGTTAGTCACTCACTCGAAGGCGCCACTGCCTACATCTTGCAAACGAGCGCCGGGCCAGTCGTATACACCGGCGACTTTCGGTTCCACGGCTACAAGGGAGATGAAACAAGACGGTTCGTCGAACGGGCCGCTGCGGTAGAGCCAGTTGCCATGATCTGTGAGGGAACGCGTGTTAACTCTACACAAGTAGACAGCGAAGAGCAGGTCAAGGAAGTCGCAAAAGAGCGCGTAGAAAAAACTAACGGTCTCGTTGTTGTGAATTTCCCTGTGAGAGACACTGACCGCATGCAGAGCTTCTATCAGGTTGCTCAACAAACCGACAGGGCGCTGGTCATCAACCTAAAGCAGGCGTATCTACTCGAACTATTTAGGGAGTCGGGCATCACAACACCGAAAATTGATGATGATCACATACGCGTGTACATTCCTCGGAAGACGTGGGGAGTTTACAAGGACGACCGATTCTCAGAGAAAATTCAACGAGAGGATTACGACTACTGGGAGCGTGAGTTCCTCGATCACGCCAATGCAGTGACAGCAAAAGACATCAGAGAGAAGCAAGACGAATACATCTTCCGATGCGATTTTTTTGAGCTGAAGGAGCTAATCGACGTCAAGCCCGAGGCCGGCAGCAGTTACATTCGGAGCGTGTGTGAACCGTTTGATCTAGAGATGGAGTTAGATTTGAAGAAAGTGGAGAATTGGTTGTCACATTTCGGCCTGTTTCCTTATACGCACATCCACGCTTCAGGTCACTTGAACTACGATGAGATACGAGACATGGTTCAGACTGTGCAGCCGAATGCATTGATTCCAGTGCACACGCAGCACCCAAATGTGTTTCGGAGATTTCACGATAATGTCATTCTCCCGCAAAAAGGAGCCAGTATTCAGATATGAGCAGTGAAGCTCTCACCATCCTATTTAACGGAACTCCACTAAGTCGGGTGATGAAACAGCGAGAAAATCACCTAAGGCAGGATATTGACAAATACGCAGCGGACTATCTTCTAGGGGTTGATGAACAAGAGCTGTGTCAAGCTCTGCTAGCGAAGTATTCGCTGCAAGTGCCTATTCTTAACGACACAGAACGAGAAGCTGGCCCGATTGAAGATCGGCTCGAGCGAGGGTTCTCAGGTACTGTGGCGGTCTTACACTATACGATCATCGTGCCTTTTGCAGGAGATCCCGAACTTTTTGACTATCAGCCATCGCACTTCTCGCTTAACCCTCCTCGAGGAGAAGTCAAAGGACATAAACTCCATCTCCGATTCGCGATACCTTTAGGCTCGAACAATCTCAAACAGGTTATTGATCACGAGCTGCAGTCGATAAACGAATATCTAGGATGGGTCAAAAAAGACGCTGTCCAATTTAACGACTCACTTGAAGGGTTGATTGGCGATCTAGTCACGCAAAGACGGCAAAGACTCAAGCGGGGGAAGTCAGCGCTTAAGGATCTCGGCATACCCATAAGGCGTCGCGAGAACCTGCCAGAGCCTTACACTTATCCATCTAAACGCGAAGCCGTCACCATAAAACACCCTGAGGTCAGAATAAAGGAAGCGCTGCCCAAATTGGAACCATATGTCCCGTTAAGGGACTATGAACGTATCTTGAATACTATCTACTTCCTGTCCTTAGGGATGGAGCGAAGTCCGGAATCCTTTTCCAAACAACACGAAGAGCAGCTGAGGGACTTTATCTTAATGAATCTCAATGTTCACTTCGAAGGGCAGGCTACAGGCGAGACATTCAACAAGGGCGGCAAGACTGATATTTTGATACGGGTCGATAATAACAATGTGTTCATTGCTGAATGCAAGTTCTGGGCTGGAAAAAAAGAGCTTACGGAAGCTATTGATCAGCTCTTTACGTATGTCACGTGGCGCGATACGAAAACAGCAATTTTATTGTTCAATAGGAATAAGAAGTTCACTGCGGTTTTGAAGCAAATCGGGAACACTGTCACATCACACCCGTACTACGTCAGAAAGCACTCCTTACACCGCGACAAGTTAAGAAACGAGACTACCTTCAGTTACGTGTTTCACTACCCAGACGACGAGGATCAAGAGATCCTCCTAACAGTGCTTTGTTTTAATATCGGACAAAAGCGCAGCAGCTGAAAGTTAGTAAGAACCATTACCTGACCTCTCCGTCTGAAACAACAAAAGCCGTCGGTTAAACGGCCGCGCCGACTCCGGCCTTGTTACGCTGCTCATATACTTGGAGCACAGAAATCGCAAGCTTTTCTGCGTCGTGTGTACACATGACCTGCTGCACCACCTGCGTCGAATTGACGACTTAAAGATGTGGGAAATGACGTATTGCTGAGAAGATTTGTAAATATTATTCCGATATAGGTGATATTAATCTAATAAACGCGCACAGTGAAGAAATGATGAGCTGCAATCCTTTGAACCTTCCCATTGAAAAGATGTCAGAAGAAGAGGGCTCTTTAAGGTTCATTTTGGTCAGCAATAATTTACTGGATTTGCCTAACCAAATAATTTCTATTTTCAATGTTCAAGTGGGTAAATCACCCTTTGCACTTGTTAGAGACGAAGACCTTAATCTTGTCTTTATTCACGGTTTTTCAGAGTCGAAAATAAGGGAAGCTTCAATTAATCTCGGAGGGCTAAAGGTAGATCAACAAGTCTATATCGACCTCGAATGGTCGGTAGAACAGACTCACCTCCATATAGCGGACTTGCTTGATCCAAATAACCTGAAGCATTCCAAAGCATCAGAAACCACGGGCAGGATGTTCCCAGAACCGGGTACTACAATCCCCGTAACGGGAAGACTGATGTCTGTCGGTTTTTCTAAAATGAGTATTGCGAAAGTAGATCTGTCTGAAGCAAAAGGACTGTGGAATATGCAACTTGTTATCGTTCAAAACATGATTGAAGGATTAAAAAGTTGCAAAGAGCAGATGTGTGCAGTAAGAAACTCGCTCTTCGAACTTGCTGTAGTGAAGCAGTGTATCGTAATGCTCGTAAAAGCATTTGAGGTATATTCAAGAGCTCGGTTTAGGGAGATGGAGAAAGAAGGGATGAGCCCTGATATCGACGCATTGAGGCTCAAATTTGCCAAAAGTGATTATCGCAAACGAAAATTAAACGAACACATCACAGCAACGGGGGATAGCATTTTTGCGAGCCTTCTTGAGATACCTACGCGAAGCGGTAGGGGGTTTATTAGTTTTCTAAACTACCGCGACTGTAAAGCAGCTTATAACAAGGGTTACGGCATAAAATTTGGCGAGCTTGCTGGTATCGGTCGCATTTTAGATAGTGTTCAAAAATACATAGAGCTGAGAAATAGAATCATACACAGCGAGTCCGAGCAAGTTATAGTTCGCAGCCAACTCAGCTATGCGAATTTTCCGGATATAGCATTTGTTGAGCAAGCGGTTTACGAGTTCAGCTATTTTGTCGATGCGTTACACGCAGCTACTCTCTAGATGCTTCAAAGTCAGGAACCCAGCTTTGGCTCACGGATCGCACACACCTCAAGATTGATTACCTCGGCGATAACACGTGCGCACCTCCAGAATTCGCGGCGAAGCTCAGGGTGGTGCCTTGAGGCATTTACAATGTAAAATACTAGCACGGTAACAACGGAAGCAAGGTATACGTCAAGCAGTAGAGTATCGAGGTGATTTTGGGCGCTTTATGTTCTCATTTGCACTTAATCGCGGAAGGCGATCACCGACGAATCGTCAGCCGCGAGGACATTGTTGCAGCGCTACGGCGTAAGCATCATACAAGTCGGCTAGTGTTATCAGCCCCTGTGGTGAACGGCAAAGAATGGGGCGTTCCGGCTATTCGTTCGTCTTTTCGAGAAGCGCCCTCACTACATCATCTTGGGTCTGGATTTTTCCCCTCTCAGCGCTCAGTTTGGCGCGGTACTCCTCGAAATCGGTGTGGGTCTTCTTGCTCACGCTGATGGTCGCCCTTCACGAGAACCGTCTTCGTACATTTCAAGCACAGAAATCCCAAGCTTTTCTGGGTCGTGTGTGCACATCACCTGCTGCAACACTTCAATGATCTGGCGGAGAGGTAGCTCAGTAGCCTCTTCTGCGTCTACGTGCTCACGCGGCCCTGCTAGAATCGATGTGACAAATGCAGCGAGGGTCTGGGCAAGCTGCTCTTCCAATGCGAGCGCAAACGTCCGCAGGTACTATCCTTCGAGCTTTTCGGCCCTCCCGAGGCAGTAGCTTCACGCCGCTCTGTGTATTACCACATACCTAAGCTGCGCGTCTCGCCGGGCCCGTTCGATGCTCTCTATCAGCTGTTCGAGCGGCACTGCGTGAATGTAGGCACCAAAGAGGTTGTGAATCGCCTCTCTAGATTCGGCTGTGAGATTACGGGCTTGAATCGCTTGCATAAGCGTCAAGTCGATTTGATAGGTGATAATGCAGCTGCAAGACCGTACCGAAAGTGAAAGAAATTTGAGGTACTCGCAATATGCTGTTTCGTCTGAAGTGACTACAGATATTTATCGCTTTGACTGCAATTGATTGCGATATGGCTAGCTACCGCTTTCTAGCTTGTTTCCTGACTGAAATTATGTCTTTTGCGCGGGCCCGGTCATACTCCTAACGCAGTTCGTTATATCGAATACGTTTCGCGCTTATAATATCCGGGTCGCAGCTCCCCTCTTTCTCCGCGATTCCTCGTCTCTTTCAATCCTCATTACTGCTCGCTACAAGTTCTCAGGATTTCGAAGGCCTCACATCCTCTTCAAGTCGCGCTACGCGCTTTTCGAGTTTTTTAATTTCTTCTTCGGTCAATCTGCCACCTCCCTGACGTTATTCGCTTTTAAATTACAGCCATAACACAACATATTTTTTCAAAAAGAAGCGGCCGCAGGCTGCCGAGGGGGATGTGTGAGGCCTTAATGAAAGAACGTGCTAATGAGAATGGGGGTGAATATGCTAATTAAAATCGCAATAACCGCTCCTACAACAAGCGTTATCCACCGCCACTTTCTATTTTCTTTCCTGTCCGCCTTGCGCTCTTTTTTAGCCTCCTCAAACGCTTGCCTATTTTCATCAACGTGTCGCTGTAACATTTTTAAGATGATCTCTTGTATATTCGCTTTCTCAATTGTTGCGCCTTCGAAGACGACTAGGTAGTCCTGCTCTAGTGAGCCAACGTATTTGGTTTCAATGCCAATAGTTTCTTCTTCGGCCAATCTATCACCTCCGCACAGTATTGAGTGAGACTAGCGAAGCGGCCCTTAAAGCAGCTTATTGAGCTTATTGCAGTAATCTATACCGTTGACATGAGGGCATAGGAACGATTAAAGGTCTTTGCCTTGATGCCTTTATGTTTGAGCGAATTAGCGACTTCCTGTTTTTCCTTATCGCCAAAATCAAAAACCCTATATATGCCATTCGGAGTGATATAGCGAGACTGTTCCATCGCTGCTTTATAAAAATCACGCAACACGCAGCTAGCTACAACTGACTTAGCTGTTTTATATTATTCAATCAATAGCTTTATTGTGTTCTATATGTGATTGCGCAGTTGTGATCAATGGGTGGGACAATGAAAGGCGACGAAGAACGCATCTATTGGCTGAGTCGTTACTCGGAAGTTTTAGCCAAGAGTATGGAAGACCAAAAGAAAGGAGAGGCACTGTTTGAGAGGGCTAAAGAGTTAGATGCACGCGGCGCATCAGTAAACGAAATCGCTGCGATTATCGATCAGACAATGAAGATAGTAACTGACTTTAGAAAAGAAGAGACGACTTGCATCAACGAACTAACGCGGTTAGGCGATGTTCCGAACATTGAAAAACTGAGATCAGCTTACGAAACTCGAAGTGCAAAAATTGATACGTTTCTGAGTCAAGCTATAACATTTAAGGAAGGCCTTAGAAGACGTGGAACTTGAAATACGAAGAGTAACGCGTTATCGACTAAAACGACATTAAAAAAGTTTTAAAAAATCTTGAAACACTTTCATTGGCGTGCAAGCCACCTAACGTCCTAAGAGGTTCCTTTTGCCTTCGTCATAGATTCACTTACCAAATCGGCGTGCTCTCTCACGCGTTGCATGAATTCTACAATCAGCGCCATTAACCTCCATTCTTCCCAGAGGATATCGTCGCGGCTGCCCGTTGCTGAAAGTGGCAGTGTGACCTTGGCGATCTCCAACTCCAGATCGTTGTATAGTTTTTTGAATTTTTCATAAACGATTGGATGATCTAGCATAAACTTATGAACAACTTTTTCGCGGCTTGATTTGCCTAACTCTGCGATCAAGGTGCCAATCAGTCTGATGGTATCTTGCCACTCCTTTAGTAACAGCTGCATTTGCAAGATCCCATACGTAACGATCCACTCATTCATTGCTAACGCGCGTAGCTTTTCTTTTTCTTGCACGTTTGTTTCTGTCGCTGCCATGATGAGTAAGCTCTTCACTGGCTCCGCGCTGCGAGCTTTAGCAACAAGCTTTAAGTGAACCGCTGGCGTCTCACTTCTCGGTCTGCCTGCATTTCCGTACTCTGCAGTTGGAGGACTAGCCGTCTCTTTGGCTAGCTTTTTCCAAAATGAATTAGGATTGATACGCTTACCATCTACCTTGACTTTGCGTGTATCAGAAGTCATAAGCTCAGCGAGTTCGAGCTCGCTCCGTAACGCCTCAGGAGCCATATGAACCCACTTATCAAACTGCTGTTGGAGAGAATCTCGCTGCTCTTGCGAAGAGTGTTCATCGAGGTATTTGCGCAATGGAATGCGCATGGCAGCAGTTGGCGATTGCTGCAGTTCTTCTGCCATGCGAGGAGGGTCGTCAATCAAATCGTCTTGCAGCTTGATACACGATTCGAAGAAACTAATTATGTCAATGCTGGTTATGGATAACTCTTTGATCCCTCTTTCGAAACTATCAATTTTATCTTGATCATTCTTTGCCGCGCGAGCAGTTTTCAATGCATTAATATCTTGGAGGAGTTTTTTTACTGTATCATATATCTTCTCAGGGTCGATATTGAAGGTGATTAACGTAGCCATGTTGTGATCCAGAGTTTCAAATTCTCTTGACTATTAGCCCTTCAAAACCAAAAACTTTCTTCACGCCAAACCGAATGCGTTCGAAAGAAATCTCAAAATTTGCCGAAACAGAAAATTACTGCAACGGCTCTCTCACGCCTCCGGTGCGACAATGCAGATGAATCTGATCATCAGTCAGTCGTCCTGGAAAGGATAGTGACGTATTGTGCCGTTTGGTCGTAGCGTAATAATACCAAGTAGTCACCGCAAAATCGCAACAAACAGAAATGGCTAACTTGTGGATGCACATTTGCGTTTACTATGATACCTCTTGCTCAGCACTGCGGGAGCGTGCCCGCTACTTACGGCAGAGATTCTTCATTGGTGGAATGTGGCAGCAGCAAAATCTCAGCGCATCACGCCAAGGCCGGATATAACTATCCAACAATACGCCTTCCTTTCACGTTTTCAGGGCTCATAGGGATGTCGACGCGAATCTACCAGACTGTGCACGAAGGGGCGCTTGCCTTTCTTGTTGTTGTTGCCCCTCGACACGAAACCTCTAAAATAAGCGCTAAACCTCCGTATTTACACGGCGAAGGTCGCCGTTCAAATCTCGCTCTTGGCCTTTGATTTCCGATTTTTGCTAAATAAATCAAGCTCTTTTGAAAAAATAGCTCATTTTAGCTTTTAATCTTAGATTCTGCAGAATAAAGACGAGCTTCCAAGTGACTTCGTTATGCATTTACACAAACCTTTTCTGGCTGATTCATAAACGCAATCAAAGAAGACGAGTATCCTCTTCGTGCGCTCAGTGGTAAATATGTGCAGTCTCGCCTGTAGGGGGGCGAACTCTCTCTGCAGAGGATGATCGTATATAAATGGGGGGGCTGACGTTTGAATGCCGCTTTTGTTAGTGCAGATCGGTTGCATCCGATAGAGCTTGAGACTGTCTTAAACTAACAGCGATTCGCTCTTCTAGAAATGCAATTCAATAAAGCTTAGGTTCGTTGGACAGGGCTTGCATTTAGTTGTCAAAAATCAAGAAGAACACGGGCTAACACGAATTTTTCCATTTATATTTTATAAAAACGACAGCATGGGTTTTTTTTTCCCATCAAAACAACGAGCAAAGTTTAAGCCGTGGATCTGGAAATTGTTATTTACTGAAAAAAAGGGCGTTAGGTGCCGGTTATCTCTCAAGGACGCCGTGTACCGCGCACCTTAGATTAGAAGGAGTTGATTCAGGCACATGCCATATAAAGACAGCACAAGGCGTCGTGAATACGACAAGGCGTACAAGCGCAGGCAGCGGGCGCAGGCATTGACGAAAAAAGGGGTGGACACACGTCTAACCGAAAGCGAAGTTGAGACTGCTGAGGACCTACACGACATGCTCAACGAGATCTGGGCCGAAACGCAGGCCGCCGACAGCCGCTCGCTGAAGCCCGAAACGAAGTGGCGGATTCAATTGCGCATCGTGGAGATCGGCTTGCGGATGATCGAGATTACCGATCACGAGCGGCGGATCGTCGCGCTCGAAGAGAACGGAAATGAATCGGCATCGGTCACGAATTAGGCGATTGGAAAGCCGTCGCGCGTCTCAGGCGAGGGGCAACGACGCAACCCGCGTAGTAATCCCCGACCCTGTTGCGTTCGCCAGGCAGCTCAACATAGATCCCGACCCCTGGCAGCGCGACCTGCTGACGTCGACCGACGACCATGTCATCCTGAACTGCGCTCGGCAGTCGGGCAAGTCGACCATCGTCGCGGTTCTCGCTCTCCACCACGCCTTAAGAAATCTCCGGGCCCTGGTGCTCGTGCTCAGTCCGTCACTCCGACAGAGCGGGGAACTCTTTAAAAAAATCGTCAATTTCTACAAGGACCTGGGCAAGCCGATACCGTCCGAAACCGAAACGGCGCTCACGCTTCAACTCGTCAACAAAAGTCGCATCGTCAGTCTTCCCGGCAAAGAACAGACTGTGAGAGGTTATTCGGGCGTAAGCCTCCTTGTGATTGACGAGGCTGCCCAGGTCAACGACGACCTGTATTATAGCGTTAGGCCGATGCTCGCCGTCTCACAGGGACGCATTATCCTCCTTTCAACGCCGTTCGGGAAGCGTGGCTTCTTCTTTAAGGAGTGGTCCGAAGGTGAGGCCTGGAAGAAGATCAAGATAACAGCGCACGAGTGCCCTCGTATCTCGTCCGAGTTCTTGGAGGAGGAGCGCTTAGCACTGGGTGACTGGTGGTTTCAGCAGGAATACCTCTGCATCTTTGGCGAGAACGTTGCTGCATTTTTCAACTACGAAGAGGTTATAGCCGCCATAACCGACGAGGTGAAGCCGCTGTTCGGTCCGAATGGGAGGTACGGGAGGTTTGAGAGCCTTGACTTTGACTAATGCATCTAAATCTAAACAGAAAACTAAAACGAAACCGACAAAACGTAATACATATTACATGGGAGTCGATCTGGGGCAGATGAAAGACCATACTACCATCGTCACCCTCGAGCACGTTGAGATTGAGAATGAGAGAACAGACAAAACGAACGAGCATACCGAGCATAAACACGAATGGCACCTGCTAGACGCGACAAGGCTCCCCCTGAGGACGAGTTACCAGGACGTAACGAAGTATATTAAAAACCTCATCAGGCTGCTCGAAGGCGATGGGGGCCGCGTCATTTTAGTCGTCGATGCCACCGGCGTGGGGAGGCCAGTCATAGATTTGCTCAGGGAGATGGGGTTGCAGCTGGTGCCGGTGACTATTACGGGGGGACTCAGCGAGACCTACGATGATATTATTGCGGGCTGGCGGGTTCCCAAGATAGAGTTAGTGAGTGCGGCTAACATTATGCTGGGGAAAACGGAGCTGAAGATTGCGCGAGGCATCCCGCTTTTGGACACGTTGCTTTCAGAATTTCAAAACTTCGACGTCAAGGTCAACAGCGCAACCGGGCACGCTTCATATGAGGCCTCCTGGAGGGAAGGAGCGCACGATGACTTGATCCTTGCGCTTTCGTTGGCGAGCTGGCTTGCTCTGCAGAAGAAGGACTTCGTCAACCTCGACGAGGTCGTAACAGACACTGCCGAAGGTGCCGTTCATCCGGAAGACTATTACCGCATAGGGTGGGTTCCTAACCGGGGCACCAAGGATGGCGCCCTTGCAGTCTATAACGTCGAGCACGGCTCAGTAATCTCGTTCCAGCGTTTGAAACATCGAACGGCGCAGGACCAGATAGAAATGGTCTTCCATACGGCACAACAGTACGAAGCGGCGGTCTGGGTCCAGGCAGGAACAGACGGTGCGATCCTCAGAGCGCTAATACGGCGAGGGGCCGCTGTGAAGCGGGTCGACGTGACCCAGGAGAGATGGACATCAGCATATGAGAACCTGTTATTGCTTATAAGCTACAAGCAGATCAAACTGCCAAGGAATCCCGGGCTGCTCGCTGACATCGTGGCAGAGCAGAACAGCGCAGTTCGAGCGCTCTGCTTGGTGACATACAACATTCATCCTGAGATAGAAGCTAAGACATATCATCAAATTCCAAGCGACGTTCACAGCTGGTTTGGACCTGGTGGTAGAGAGGCATATTACAAGAAAATTAATTTGGATGACTATGGATATGATGACGAGTACGATTAGTACGATTAGAGAACAGGGTTGCAGAGGTTGTTACGTCGCAAGTTATCCAAGAATCAGAAATCAAACGCGATAAACTCCTACTCTCCAAGTTGCAGAGGTTGTTACGTCGCAAGTTATCCAAGAATGGTCTCATTCTCGGTGTTGTGAATTGGATGCTATGATCGGTCCGCGCCAACGGCGTTTTGAAAGAATGCAGCAACATTTTTAGAGTTATCTTCACCGAAGAATATTACCACCATTAAGAACTCACCTTCGACAAGCAATGTTACCAGGATGCAGATCACCAAGTGTGTTCGCAAATGCGCCCAAGTTAAGATCAATAGGCCCAGAAAAAAGAAAGTGGAGCAGAAAGCTTCGTTCGTCAATTCATTCGCGCGCACTTCGTCTATGTTGACATACGGACTTTCTGTCCGCTACAAGAGTGATTTGTGCGCGTACTTGAGGTCGTAGTTTACGTTGTCCCAGTAGCTGATAACAGGCCAGCGTGCCGAATTCTTACATAAACTTATTCACATGCAAGAGGTCGTCATTGGTCCAGTCGTTCTAGCTGATAGCGGGGCGTCCGAGCATGCCTATTTCTATTACGGGGTGGCGCAATTTCGCAGGAGCCAGTAAATGCTTAAAAGCAATTTATAGGCAATCGGCTTATATGTTTTTGAGATAACCGATATGACTAGTGCGAGGAAGGGGGAGCTTGTTGTACAGCGACTCGAGTCGCTATTCGGCAACATTAGGTTCGAAGACGATTATTGGCGAGAACGAAACGAACCTTTTTGGCTGATCGCAGAGACGATTTTATCCCAGAATACCTCCGAAGCGAATTCCGGAGCAGCCTTTCGAAATCTTTTTTCCAAATATCAAACCGTTGAGGCTGTCTTTTTAGCAGATATTCAAGATGTAGAGCGCGCAATAAAGCGAGCCGGGTTGTACGAGACTAAAGCCAGAAGCATAAAGGCGGTGGCCAATGAAATAATGGAAAAATACGGGGGCGACACGTGGTCTTTTATCGGCGGCAGTTATCAATCTGCGAGAGCACGGCTCCAGAAAGTCCTGGGCGTTGGGCCAAAAACAGCAGACGTAGTCCTTCTTTTTGCACGCGATTTTGACATTATCCCAGTCGATACACACGTTTTTAGAGTCTCGCGACGAATCGGGCTGGCCCCGCAGAAAAGAGGCTATGATGCCGTTAAGGCGGCTTTAGAAAATGAAATACCGCGTGGAAAGCGAGAGTTCGCCCATATAGCTTTGATTAAATTGGGCAGAGAAATATGCAGCGCGCGGCGCCCGCAGCACTGGAAATGCCCGCTTACAGATTTGTGTGACCACTATCAGGCGACGTCTTGCGACGGCAATTGACACTCGTTAAAGGTTTACAGAAATCGAACCGTTTCAAGATTCATTGGGCTTCTGGTTTCGATTTTGAATTTCTTGTATATGGTGCTCGCCAAATCCATGCACTTGTTTTCTTCGCCGTGGCTCGTGATAATCTTTTCTGGCCGCGGGTTTAGTCGCTTCACGTACTCGATCAGGTGTTGTCGGTCCGAGTGCCCAGAGAATCCATCAACCGTCTCGAGATTCAAATTTA
>Ga0315280_10003212_pt1 | contig 25315 bp, 20 predicted proteins | sample YL17G06_40_MG_FD_203697 | JGI IMG/M metagenome (GOLD analysis project Ga0315280, IMG submission 203697) | Sediment microbial communities from Yellowstone Lake, YNP, Wyoming, USA - YL17G06_40 | ecosystem: Environmental > Aquatic > Freshwater > Lake > Sediment | place: USA: Wyoming | collected...
CCGCGCATCCCAAGTTCCGGCCTGTTACTTCCAGGGCGAGTCTCCGTGCCGTACGTGACGCCTCCGAACTTGGGCTGTGGAGGCGTCGAGTGTCGGTTTCTGGCGACGAGGGAAAGGCCAAGGGATCAGTGGCGACCATGGTGAACATGACGGAGACGCTGGAAGCGGTCCTGGAAGAACTCGAGGCGATCGCCGAGGGCCGGCGCGAGAGCACCCAGGACCAGATGGTGTGGAGGTTTCTGAAATGGGAGGACTGGCAGCGCGCGTCGCAGTTGGTTCAGCGCGGCCTTTCGGCCGAGGAGCGCAATCGGCAGCCGGCGTTCTTGAGCCCGCCGCCGGGCTGGCTTCCGCCGCTCAGTTGATGCCTCCCGGCGGGGGCTTCGTCCTGCCGCGGCTGGACGGCATCCCGAAGAGCTATCCGGTGCTGGCAAACGAGGCGACTGCGGCAGAGGTGGCGCGCACCCTGATTCAGGCGGGGATCGCGAAGCCAGAGCGGTGGGCGCAGGCCAAGGGGTCGGCGACGGAATTCGTCCGCTTGACACTCGACGATTGGCTGGACAGGCACGGCCTGGCCAAGGCCGAACGGAACTTCTTCCTCAACGTGGCCCTCACCGACCGCGCGGGTCCGCAGTCCTGGCACGACGGAGACGGCTGGGCCGGGCCGCAACGCCTGTACCTCAGCGTGGACGTGGAGTCGGCGGGATACGTGGTGTTTGGGCCGACGCTGCGGCTGCTGGAACAGGTCCACCCCCGGCTGCCAGCAACGTTCTACCAGCGGTTCGTGGGCAGTATCGAGCGCTGGGTGCGCGTCTATGACTACCGGGATGGGCTGGAACGGGTTGGTCAGATCAAGGAATGGCTGGCCGACGAGCCCGAGGCGGAGTACGAAACGCCCGATGTCGAGAACGCGATCCCGGCGTGCGCCAAGCGGAGACCGCTGTCGGACCGGACCCTATGCCGGATGGCCCGCCAAGCACGTAGCTCTAAGCGGAAGCGGCTGCTTCAAGGACTCCTCAGTCTCATGGAAAGAGCGAGCCAAACTGAGCGGCCGGTGGCGGACGAGGAAGTCTGGGAACAACTGCAAGACAACAACCCGGCGGTACCGGCGCTACTGGCGGTGTTTGAGAGGAGCGACGCCATCGAGGGCTGCTTCGATGAGGAAGCGCAAACGATGCTGGAGGCGCCGCCCGAGCCGAACGTGATCTTGCCGTTGAACGGGAGGGATGCAGCCAGCGTCGCGAGCGCTTTCGAGAAGCTCGCGTGCACGACCCAGACGCTGGCGGCGGCGAGTGGCCTGATCGAATTGATGCCCGGCAACGAGCGAACCGAGGGGGCGCGCAAATGAAAACCTGCGTCGATTTCGGCGGAACGCCGGAGTTCAAGCTGTCGGGAGCGATCCTGCTCTACCAGGGGCACAACACGGCGTTCGCGACGTACCATCCGGTGCGGGAAGGCCGACAGGATGAAGCTCCACAACTGGGCGCGGCCCAGCCGCTGACCACCGCGTTTCTGGAGCAACTGGCTGGCGACCTTGGGCATCGGCTTCCAGTCGAGATCCTCCCGGAGAACGTTCTGGTGCGAACGCCGGACGTGCTGGTGTGGTGGTCGCCGGCGAGGGCGCGAACAATGTTCTTCGCCGAACACGTCGAAGAGGCCCAGGCGATCAACGGGAAGCGATTTCTCCAGCCGGCGCTGGTGTTCAAGGTCGTCGGCCGCGAACTGTGGGTGCGGGCGCTGCCTGAGAACCAACGCCCCGGCCCCGGAACGGAGTTGAAGACGGCTCCGTACTGGAATTGCGCGGAGTCCGGCGTCTGCTGCCAGGGGACGATGCGCTCGCCGGAGGTGGGAACGAGCCTGGACGCCATGGAGGTTTGGGAAAGGGCCTTCTTCCAAAGCCGGTTCACGCATGCCTACGGTGCGGCGCGGCTGACCAGGTATCCAGGCGGCTTCCTCGCGCTCTGGGCCAGCCTGGCGGATTCAGCCGGGGCCTTCCCGGTCGAGTACCTCACGGACGCGCGTGAGACGCTTCAGCAGTTTGTGGAAAGGCGGGACCGGGTATGACGCATGTGATCGCTCCCGCGCTGCTGCGACGGCCGGTCAGGGTACTGGTCATCGGCTGTGGCGGCAACGGCAGCGCGATTGCCGCCGGGCTGCCCTACTTGCACCAGGCGCTGTTGGTTCAGGGACACCCGGGCGGGCTCGATGTGACACTCATGGACGGCGACGTCATCTCCTCGACCAACTGTGTGCGCCAGCCGTTCAGCCGGCACGAGATCGGCCTGCCAAAGGCGGTGGTGCTGGTCAGCCGGATCAACCTGTTTTTCGGGCTGAGATGGCAGGCGGCGCCCGAGTACTTTGCGGAGACGACCCAGGTTGACCGGGTGGACCTGGTGGTCGGCTGCGTCGATTCGCGGGCGGCGCGCCAGAGCATCGCGACGTGGGTGACGGACCGCCGCCGGCAGGTTCACTACTGGCTGGACCTCGGCAACAACGCCGAGACCGGGCAGTTCGTGCTGGGGCAACCCCTGAATGACGTGAATCGGCGCAAGGCCGGACGGCTGAGGACCGTGGCCGAGCTGTTCCCCGAGATCGTGGTCACCTCGTTCGATGCCGGCGACGGGCCGAGTTGCAGCGCCGCCGAGGCGCTGGAGCGGCAGGAGCCATTCGTGAATTCGACGCTGGCGAATCACGCCCTGGCGCTGCTGGCGCGGCTCTTCCGGCACGGGGCAACCACGTACCACGGCGCCTTCGTCAACGTTGGCGGCAGCCGCGTGCAGCCCATCGCCGTGGATCGGGTGGTGTGGCGACAGTTGCAACGGCGTGGCAAGATGATCGCGGCCCAGAGGGCTGCGTAAGAGGGCAACGAAGCGGGGCTGTTTCTCGCCCGGCCGAGGGCAAGCCCGCGGCTAAAACCACGTCGGTGTGGTCCACCGGCTCTCCGATTCGCTCCGTGAGTTCCCGGAGCCAGGTGCGCGGATTGGTGGCGTGCATCACGCGGCCGAGGAATCGCAGGCGTTCGGCGATGCCATCGCGGTTCTTGCGGATGTCATCCTTCGTTGTCGTCGCGTAGACCCGGACGAAGTGGTCGATCTCGTTGGGCTTGGCAAAGACGTAGGTGGCGTGCCCGACCTCGGGGACTTCGACAACGATGGCGCGCTCGACGTCGAAGATGTACTCGTCGCGGTACAGGTACATCTTGGCGGCGCGTTTACGGAGTTGGCTGTAGAAGAACGAGTCGTAGTCCGGCCTCCAGGAGATCTGCGCCACGTCGAAATCGCCGGGAACGCCCAGTTCCGCGCAGAGACGATCGAGTGCCCGCCGCTCCAGACGCGCCCGGATTCGCTCCAGCGCGGTGGAGTACTGGCCGAAGCGGCGATGCGCCGTCCTGGCGGCTTGCACCTGATTCTGGATGTCCGCGGGCAAGGTCACGCGTAGGCTGCTGGGCAGGGCGGTCGACCAGGAGGTGAGCTGCCACGCGCCGGATCGGAAGCGGTACTTGCCGCTGGTTACGAACGTGGCTTCGATGCCGATCTTGGCACCCAGGAGGTGCCTCCACTGGTTCCAGGTGGGGTCCGGGGCCAGCGGGAGGACGATGGGGTCGAGCAAGACCTCGACCTTGCGGAGGTTGTCGCGGTAGACCGCATGATCGTGTAGGAACTCGACTCGGCGGAGTGGAGCGCGGAAGCGGCGCTGCCGGCGGTCGGGCAGGAAGGAGAGAATTCGCTGCGCGAAGAAGGTGGCCCGGTCGCGCGAAAGCTCTCCGGCGGTCAGAAAGGCGCCGAACCCCGAGTAGGGGAACAACGCCGGTGCTTCGGGATCGGTGAGGAGCGCGTCATAGCAGGAACGAATATCGGGCTGCACGAGGAGGTTGAAGGCCCGGTCGAGATCCCGGAGTGCGGGACGGGACGCTTGGCCGACGTCCAGTTCGAGCCGGCGAACCTTGTAGGCCAGCCGGAGATCGCCAGGCGACGCGGTGCGGTCAACGCGCAGGGCCTCGTAGAGCGTGGGCGAGTCCGGCCAGTCGCGCGTGCGATCCGCGCGATAGAAGTAGTCGCGGACGGCGGTTGTGGCGAGATCGATCGAGCGGATACCGAGCGTGCTGCCGGTGACTTCGGCGCGGAGGTAGGATTCCTGGCGTTTGTCCTGCTTGGGCTGGGTCACATAGCCGATGGCGGCGAGGTAGACTTCCTTCGGTCGGCCGCGGCCTGAGCGAACAACGCGGAGTTCCGTGGCCACGGAACCGGTCGAACATGGTGAGAACTCGACCCCGTCGCCAGGCTGTAGGAGGCCGGCCAGGTGGTGAGACACAAGGAGCGTGGCGCCGTCCGCCAGTAGGCATGCCGTCGCGGAACCGTCGGGGCGCAACGCGGCGATGCGCTGGCAGCGGGGGACCGAAGCCGCCGGCGTTGCGGCGGCACCGGTCACTCGGCGTCCTCAGAGAGGCCGGCAAGCTTGGGATCGTTGAGAACAGCCAGGAGAGCCTTTCCGTCCTCAGCCGCCTCCTCAGGAGTCGGCAGATCGACAGAGTCGTCTGGATCGAAATCTGGAATCGCCGCTGCGGGCTGGGACTCGTTCAGACCATCGTCTTCAAGAAATTGGGGCACTTGGTTCACCTCCTTCCACAGCCCCGAGTGTAGGGCGAAGCCAAAATCTTGACAAAACCCCTTTTCCGGGAAGTCGGTGCTGCATTGGACAACGGTCCGTGTTTTCAACGAATTGGAGGCCGGGGCCAGCAACCTACCGTTCAGCATTGCCCGGGCGACGTCAGTCCACTTCGGTGGTCGAGTCTACGGCATGTTGTCGAATGCGGTTTCGTCCGGCGTTTCGCCGGCAGGACGGAGCATATGACCAGGCTGATCGAGCGCGCCGGAACCTGTGGCCGAGGTCAATCTGCGATGGTCCCGGACCGCAGGCTGAAGTGTCATGCCTCGCAGCCATCCGTGCTTTGCACGTCAACGGTGGCGGCCATCCTGCTCCCTCACGAAGCCGCTGCGGTGCGTACCTCGCCACTCATCGCGTTCATGCGCACGGAATAGATCCCGGCGAACCGTACGACCTCGCCGGTGATCTTCTCCCAACAGTCGGCGTACAGCCGCACCTGCCCGGCGTATATCGCCGTGAGCTGTCCAATATCCCCGAGATCCGTCTTGTAATCGACGATCTCCCAGCCATCCGGGAATCGCAGCGCGAGGTCGACTATGCCGTTCACAATTACCGGCGGCTTGCCGGCGGCAGGGAAGCAAATCGGCACTTCGGCGAACCATTGTTCGGCCGCCAGCAGGCGCGACCAGAATGGTGCCTCCATGACCGATTGAACGGCGGTGACGGCATCCTCCTGCATCTGAGCTTCGTTGCCGCAGGCGTGCCACATCGCCCAGCGCTCCAAGTCCTCGCGGCTGCAGTTCGGATGCAGGGCTGCGTATTGGAGCAGAGCGTGAACTAAGCCGCCCCAGTCACGGCCCGCTGGGCCGCCGTAATCCGCCAAGCGCGGTCTGCCGCGGCGTCCCTCCGCTTCTGTGACGGCCTGAACGGCCCACGACGGCGTTAGCAGGAGCGACCTCGTTGCGTCGCGCGCGGCAGCCGCGGCCACCCTTGCCTGGTCGCCGAGGTGCGCGGTGTCCGCTGCAGCACCGACTGCGTGCGGAACCAGTTCCAGTCGCGGCACGGGGGTCAAAAACGGCGCCAGTGGTTCCCAGGGACGGACTGGCCCCCTGTGCGTGTGCTCCCAGCGGCTCACAACGAGCGTCTCCTTTGGCCGGGTCGCCGCTACGTACAACAACCGGATCTCCTCGGCGACGACGTACTGGAGTTCGGCCTGCTCGTGCTGTGCCCAATTGGCAGGCTCAGCGATCACCTCCCGCTGGTATTCACCCCGTCTTCTCGTCACCCGGAGGAAGCCGGCCGAGCGGCCGGCTTCGCGAATGACGCGCACTTCCGCCCGGGGATCAACGCCGCTCAGCGGATCGGCGAGAAAGACGACCTTCGCCTCCAGCCCTTTTGCTTTGTGCAAGTTCATCACGCGGACCACGTCCCGCCGCCCTGGCTCCAACGCCGGCGCATCGGACTCGCCCGCACCGAGCCTCGATTCGAGCACATCGACTGCCTCGGCTAGCGAAGCGCCCTGCTCGGCGACCGCGCGCAGGCAGTCGACAGCAAAGATCAGTTTGCCGGCCTCGCCGCCGGCGAAGGACTCCGCGGCCGCGCGGGCCAGCAGACCAGTCCGCTCCAGGATTTTTTCCACAGCCGCGCCGGCCGGCAGCACACGCGTCCAATGAAACATCTCGCACAGTGACGCGATCCCTTCGGCGACAGGACCTTCCGGCTGTGATTCGGCTGGGGCCATGAGCAGCAGCCGCCCGTCAGCTTGATGGAAGGCGAACAACTCCTCATCACTCAGGCCCAGCAGCGGACCGCGCAGCACGCCCAGCAGGGCCGGACCGTCGTCCGGATGGCACAGAGCATAGAGGAGCGACCGCAAATGGTTCACGGCGGCCGAACCGGAGAACGCCTCGCTGCCGCTCGCTTCGAATGGCACGTGCAGTTCCTCAAGTGCGGCGGCGTAACGCGCCAGGTTCGCTTTCTTGCGCGTCAGCACGAGGAAGTCGCCAGGGCGGCGGCTGCCCGCCTCGATCTCCCCGCGGATGTAGGTCGCGACGGCGGATGCATCCGCCGCGGGCACATCGCCCCGGCCGATCCCGGCTGGATGGCACAACTGCAGAATCCGTCCTTTGCCCGGCTCGGCCTTCGGTCGCGGGTCGAGCCCATGGAACGCCGCCTGTTGCCGTGTGTCCGCCGGCGGCAGCAGTTGCGAGAATACGTCGTTTGCCCAAGTGCACAGCTCCGGCGCCGCGCGGAACGAAGTGGTCAACTCCACAACTTCACCACCGGTCTCCCGGATGCGCCGTTTCGCCTGGCTGTAAATGTCAATGTCTGCGCGGCGGAAGCGGAAGATCGACTGCTTTGGGTCGCCTACCAGGAAAAGCGCGCCGGGGCGGAGCGGCGCCTCTTCCCAGCGCGTGCGGGCCCCCGGCGCAGCGCCGAGCAGGAACAGCAGTTCGGTCTGGATCGGGTCAGTATCCTGAAACTCGTCCACGAACAGGTTCGTGTACTTGCGCTGCAGCGCTGCCCGCACCGGAGCGTTCTCCCGGACCAGGCGCGCAGACATCTGCAAGAGGTCCTCGTAGTTCAGCGCAGCAGAGTGCCGCCGCCGTTCCGCGGCGAACTGCCGCGCATCGAGCGCCAGGGTCATCACCAGTCGATAGACGTATTGCCGCCAGCCGGCTAGAAATGGCGTTACGACCGTGTCGCCGAAGTTCTGCACCAGGTTGGCCGCTGCCAGAGCAGCAGCTCTAGTTGGCCAGCGGTTTTGGACCGGCTTGAGGCTCCTTCTCTCCCATCGCGCCAGCAGTCGGGCGAGGACGGCCGGACGGGAACGGTCCGCGGCCGCCAAGTCCGGGCCAAACTCGCGGGCGCGCTGTTGGATCTCGCACGTGGTCTCCTCGACGATCTCTTTGGGCAGTAGAGCGTCGAGTTGGTGCCAGAACGAGTCCATCTCCTGCCAAGCCCAGGCCACCGCCGGCATCTCACCAGCGCCCGGCGGGAAATCAGCGTCCGGATAGCGGCAGACCGTCTCGAAGGCGCCGTCCAGTTCGGCTGCCCGCACCTCAGCGTCTCCAAGCTCCCGAAGGAGGGCCGAGTTCCCGGTGCGAGCACGTTCCAGGTATTCGCGCCAGGACCGCATCCGCCAGCCCTCATCTTGCTGCTCGTCGAGTTCAATGAAGCCGGGTGCCACACCCGCCTCCACTGGCCGCTCCCTCAGCACTTGCGCGCAGAAGGAGTGGATCGTGCCGGCGAACATCCGCTCTAACTGGGTCAAAGCAATGCGTAGCCGCGCACGCTGTTCTGGGACCTGCTCACCGACGAGCCGCTCCTCGAGCTTCAGCCGAAACCGTGCGCGGAGTTCCGCCGCCGCTTTTCGGGTGAACGTGACAGCAGCCATCTGCTCGACGCCGCACGCACCGGAGGCAACCAGGGACACCATGCGCTCGCTCAGGCTCTCGGTCTTGCCCGAGCCGGCTCCCGCCTCCACCAGCATGTTCGCTTCCAGGTGGTTCGCGATTGCATCGCGCGCCGCCTGATCCCGTAAACCGTTTTGCTCAGGCATGGGCTGCCAGCCTCCGGTACGCCGCCAGACGCCATTCCGCTTCGTTCTCGAATTTCCGTTTCGCGCGCTCTACCGCACCATCGCCGCAGGCGCGGCCATATCCGCAGATCCCGCACGACCGATCCTCGTGCGCCTGTGGAAACGCGCCGCCGTTGACAGCGTCGGCGAGGTCCCGCAGCACGGCGCCGGCGTCGAGATCCGGCTCGAACGTCTTTTGCCTCGCGCCGCCACGCTCCGTCACGAAGTAGTAGGTGCTGCCCGCCATGCGCGGCCGGGGTTCAACCGGCGCGAGCAGTCGGCGCGCGGCGTGACAGTACAGCGCGTGCTGGAGCAAGGTACCGCCAGCAAAGATTCCAGCATACTGCGGCCGGTAGAAGCTTCCCGTCTTGTAATCGATCACCTCGTAACTGCCGTCCTCGAGGCGATCGATTCTGTCTATGCGGCCGCGCAGCAGGAGTTGGCGCCCGTCGCCGAGATCAAACGGAATGGGCTCGGCGCTAGCCAGCGGTTCCGTCGTCTCTCCGGCTTCCATGCCGAACGTCACCTCTAGAGCCACGGGTGTCCGCCCCTGGGCCGCGATCTCTCGCTTCAGAAACAGGTCGAGGTCGCGGCCAAGCTGCCGAACCTCGTGCTGGAAGACAGACTCGGAGAGCGGCGGCATCTGCTCGCGCAGGTGTTCGATGCGCTTGTTCGCCAGCGCGTGGAGGAGGTCACGATCCCCGGCTGTCGGCCTCCTCTGTTCGGCGCGGAACTGGCGCAGAAATTCCGCGAGGACCGCGTGTATCAGCTCGCCACGGGTCTTGGGATCGAGCCAGCGGTCAAATTCAGGCTCCTCCTCTTCGAGAGCTTCCACGCCGAGCGCGGCTTCCACAAAATAACGAAATGGGCAGGCCGCAATCCGCTCGAGCGTACTGGCTGAAACCACGCGGCCAGCCGCACCGAGGTCCACAACCGGGCCGGCTGACACAGCCAGTCCGTCGAATTCCGTAAGTTCCGGTAGCTCCCGCCGGCGTTCGGCAGCGACGCCGCGGCCCAGCGCCGGAAACGCCCCGAGCACATATGGTATTGCGGTTGGCCCGATGCCACGTAGGGACGCCATCCACCAGTCGCTGTCCGTCAGTGCGTCTGCCGGCGTCCGTGGCACCACGGAAACCGGTTCGCCCAATCGCTCTTCGAGCGTGCGCAACTTCAATTCCGCCGTGGAATCGAGCAACGCCAGCGCCTGGAAGAGGATCCACGACGGAAAGGTCTCGCGCCCCTCGCGAAGATCCCGGCACGAGTAGCTCAGGCACACGTTGCCTTCGAGTGAGGTCAGACGTGCAAGGGCAGCGTACACCGCTTCGGCCACACGATCGCGCGAAGACGGCAGCGGCGGCGCCGCAAGTGCCATTCGCTCATCATCCAGCAGCACCGGGTCTTCGCAGCCACGCAAAAAAACACCGCCTTCCTCCAGGCCCACAACGAAGGTATGCGCTCGGCCGGAGTATCCGGCCTGCTGCAGACTCGTCGCGTGCAGCGCGCCGGGCCGCGACCGATCTGCACAGACCCTGATCCGGGACAGGCAATCCCGCAGCAGGGTCAGCGCGAATGCGACAGGACGCGGGAAATCCCGCAGCGGCTCGAGCTGCGCGATCGCATTCGTCGCACCCGCTTGTGCCGCAGCGTCTTCCTCGCTCTTGACCGCGGCTTGCGTAAGAAACGCGGCGCTGGCGTCCAGCAGCCGGCCGATTTCGGACTCGCTGCTCGCAGGGATGCGCGAAAACAGTTCCCGAAACCACTCCGCAAGACGCTCGCAGCGCGCGGCGCGCATCGCGTAATACGCGCGGTCTTCCGGTTCGGCTTCGGCGTCTTCGGCGGACTGCCGGTCGGAGGCAGCGAGCCCGGCCAGCGCCATCCGATAGGTATCGCGTCCGAGCGTCGCGCCTGCGCGCCGCAGCAGACGCGCCGCCGAACCTGTACCGAAGTCCTCGCCCAGTTCCGGCGCGAGGTCGCCAGATTCGAGCAGGCGAATCATGCGAACAGCCGAAAAGCCGGTTTCGATCCAGTCGCAGAAGGCCAGAAGCGCTCGCACGGGCCGCGTAAGCGTGCCGGGGATTCCCATCTCGAGGGTCAGCCGCCAGCCGTGGCGCTGCGCTTTGTCCCACAACAAGGGAGCGTAAGCGTCGGGTTGTGCGCAGGCGATCTCCACCTCGTCCAGCGCGATTCGCCCCGCCTGAATGCGCCGGAATACCTCTTCCACCTCGGCTTCTTTTCCAGCGGCGCGAAACATGGTCAGCGTGCCGTCGCCTGCGGCAGCAGGCGCCTGATCTGGTGCGAGCAAATATCGTAGCCGCTGGGAATCGCTGAGCGGCTCGCAGGTCGGCCGCACTCTTTCTACTGGTCTGCGCTGAGGCCATGTCGGGATTTCCAGCCGCGGGATGTCGAGAATGCGCGCAGGCGGGCGGGCGCCGGGCAGACAATCCAGGAAGCTGCGCTGCAGCGTGCTTCGGCACGTGCCTGGCAATTCCAGGACGACATCGGTCGCTACCGTGGGGCCCTCGGCTGCATGTGCTGCTGCGTCGTCAAAGATGCCTGCGCTGTCGGCCGCACTCGCGGTGTCCAGATACTTCTCGTACGACTGCAACAGGGCGCGCAGCTCGCCGTGCTTAGTCGCGCCCGCGAACGCCGATGCGTTCAATTGGTCGGCATCGATGCCAGCGAGCCGCAGTTCCGAGACGGTATTCCAGAGCGCTACAGCTATGCCCGGCTGATCGGCGAGTGGGCGGAAGTAGTTCGGGGTCTCATGCGGCAGTTCCAGCAGCAGCCGGAGCACGAGTGCCGGCGCGGTGGTCTCGTCCAGAACATCGAGTCCCCGCGCCGCAAGGTGTGGTCCGGCGATTTCCATCGCCAGCGCGCCGGGCGTGGTAAATCGGACGTTGCCCCACGCCGTGCCCGATCGTGCTAGCCGCTCACCGATGGTGTGGCCCAGAGCGTGTGAGCGTACGAAAACCCACTTCGTCGTCCACGGGTGCGCGCGGCAGAGGTCGACGAGCTGCGAGATGAAGGTGTCCATGCGATTACCGATCAGATCATACTTGCGCCTGCGAATCAATCGTCTTAGCAGCACGGACGCCGCCAGCCGCCCGGCGGTGATACCGCCACCGCCGCGACCAGCGGCATCGCGCTTTCTCGACCGGCACGAACATCATACGCAGCGCCGGCACCAGCAGGTACCAAAACGGCAACGTTATGAGTTAAGTCACCCGTTGTCTTAAAGAAGGCTGTGGAGGTGCACAGTGCGTATCCAAGGTCAGATCCGGATGGGGTATTTCCCGCTGGCGCCAGCGGAGGCGCGGAGAATCCGAGGATTCGTTCGATGGCCTGGTGCCGAATGTGCTGTCGTCGATCCCTGTGCGGGCTGCGGCACGGCGTTGGCAGAGATTGCGCCGGCAGGTGCGGCGGCTCGCTACGGCATTGAACTAGACGCGTACCGGGCCGATGAGGCCGGTCGGTGCGTCGAGCGCATGATTCAGGGAAGCTGCTTCGATGTGCATTGCCCGGTGGAGTCGTTCTCTTTGCTGTATCTGAACCCGCCCTACGATTGGACGGGGTCGGAGAATCGCGGCGAGAGAACCGAGGGCGTGTTCCTCGAGCACTGCTACCGATGGCTGAAGCCGGGCGGCGTGCTGGTGCTGGTGATTCCGTGCTCGCGGCTCGGGAGTTGCAGCGAGATCCTGGCTGTCCACTTTCGCGACAAGGTGGCGTATCGCTTGAGCGAACCGGAACCGATGAGGTACGAGCAGATCGTGGTATTCGGTGTGCGACGGAACCACCGAGAGCGGAGCCAACTGAAGGACTGGGACGTCGCTCAGGCGAGGCGCAGGCTGCACGACATGGCGCGTGATCGCGAGCAGTTGCCGGTTCTGCCGGACGAGGCAGATCGCGTATACAGCGTGCCGCCCAGTGGGCCGGTGAACTGGGTATACCGTGGCCTCCCGCTGGACACAGTGGAAGGCCTGCTCCCAAAATCGGCGGCCTACCGCCAGGCGTCGCGCATTCTCTTCGCGCCGGAGACCCGCATCACGGGCCAGCCGCTGATCCCGCTGCATGCCGGTCAGGTCGGTCTAGTAGCGGTAAGCGGCCTGTTGGACGGAATCTTCGGGGAAGGCGAGACGCGGCATGTGGCTTGCTGGCAGTCCGCGAAGACGGTGGACAGGTTTGAGGAAGTCGAAAACGGCGTGACGACGATTCGGGAACGGGAACGCTTCACTCAGAGCCTGACGCTGGCGTTCGGGGACGGCCGGACCGCGATCTTGGGCGACGGGGGCAAAGGGTCATGAAGAACGCGCATCTGCGTCTCGGGCAATTGCAGTACCACAAGGTAACGCGCGACACGACGATTGACGTGCGGCTGTGGCTTGATCGGCTGATTGCGGATTGCGGCCAGGAAAACTGCGGTACGGCCAAGGCACACCTGATCTCGGTATTCGGTGGAGAGCAAGAGGTTGCTGCAATTGCCGGAGCCGTCGTCGAACAGGAGATCTTCCAGGTGCGGGGGCCGGGTATTGCGGCGCTGCGCATCTCACTCGGAGAGGACGCAGAGGTCTTCCGCGGGTCGATCAGCGTGCCGGGGCGCAAGCGCCCAGTGAGGCACTTGGTCACGGTCTCCAAGGAGCTTGCGCTGACCTGGCGCGGCGGTGACCTCAAAGCGTGGCGAACGGTGGTGTGTTCGGATGATCCGCAATTCGTGCTGTACCGGATTGGCGTGCGGTTCGGTCTGCCGGTTCTGCCGGAATGGAGCGAATGGTTCTGGCGAGAATTGGAGACGCGCAATGCAGTGCGCCGGCTTGTCGGCCTGGGCTGCCGGCCGTTGGTGCTGAGCGGAACCAAGAAGCGGTTCCTCGGCTGGATTGGCCACGCGCTGAAACGAGGACGAATCCACATCCCGGAAGGAACAGGCAGGCCGAGTTGGAATCTCGCCTGTCAGTTTGAGCCGACCTCAGCGAACGGCGGCGACGAAGCGGCTGCCTGATTCCGCTCGTGCTGTCAGTCCTCCCCTCAAGAATCTCGTTCCTGCTTGCGGCCCTTCCTGGGCCGCAGAGAGACCCTCCCATGGAAACACTGCCGAAGGACATTAACGACTACTTGCGCGCGTACGGTACCGCGCTTGGAGACCGCGTTCTGAGAGAATTCCCTCCCCTCCATCACCCAAACGACCCAGTCTGGCCGGAAATCGACCGGTTGCGCCGGAAGCCGTATCCAGCGCAGGTCCTGTGTCTGCTTGGGGTGGTAAAGCGCTGGGAGAAGGCGCGCACTGCCGCCGTGATTGCCGAGTGCGGCACGGGCAAGACGCTCATCTCTCTCGGCGCAGTGCACACCTCTGCCCGCGGGGGGCGCTATACCGCGCTGGCGATGGTGCCGCCGCAACTCGTCCTCAAGTGGGCGAAGGAGAGCTTCTTGACGGTGCCCGGCGCGCGCGTCTTCATCATCGACGGGATACGGAACGGCGTCAGTTCGAACGGCTACACCGGAGTGAACGAGGTGCGTCTGAGGAACGGCCGGATCGTGCGTGAGGGCCTGCACACGACGCTGAGCGATCTCCGGCTGCGGAAGGACTTCCGATCGGCGCGGACGCGCTGGGACGCCATCTGCCACGCGTCTTCGATCTTCATCGTCAGCCGTGAGCGCGCCAAGTTGGGTTACTTCTGGCGCCATGCGTACGGCACACCACACAGCGGACCGTTCCTCGGCTGCGTGGTGAACCCGGATACGGGCCGGCCGGTGTTGACGGGTACCGATCAGCTCCGGCGTGCGGACTTCAAAAAGGCCAAGCACGGCGAGTTCGTGTGTGCCGAGGATCTGTCCGCTCCGGACAAGGCCCGCCGCCCGTTTCACAGCGCGCTCTGGCAAGCCGACGGAACCAAGGTCCAGCGGTATGCACCGATGGATTTCATTGGCCGATACCTTGCGGACGGTTTCTTCGATTATGGCATCGCCGACGAAGTGCACGAACTGAAGGGCGACACGGCACAGGGCAATGCCTTGGGGACGCTGGCGCGCTGCGCCGGTCGGATTGCCATCTTGACCGGGACGTTGTTGGGCGGGTACGCCGACGAGCTGTTCAACATTCTGTTCCGGCTCGACGCGCAGAAGATGCTGGCCGAGGGCTTCGAGGCCGGCGACGCTGGGTTGCGTGCGTTCTCGGAAGCCTACGGTGTGCTCGAAAAGGTCACCGTCATCCAGCCGGAAGACAACGCCTGCTCGGAAGCGCGGGTGACCAAGCGGGTGCGCCGGCGGCCCGGCGCATCGCCGCTGTTGTTCGGCCGGTTCCTCATGGACATGGGCGCTTTCGTATCCCTTGAAGACATCTCGGATGCGCTCCCGCCGTATGAGGAGGAAGTGATCTCGGTCGAGATGGACTCCGAACTGCGAGCGGCGTACGAGGGGCTCGAGAAGGACATCAAGGAGGCGCTTCAGGCGCACAAGGGAAACCAGTCGGTGATCAGCGCGGGAATGAACGCCCTGCTCCTGTACGCGGACCGTCCCTTCCGCCTCGGGGATCTGATCGGATACACGCACGACGAAGCAACCGGTCGGGGCGAGCCATTTCTGATTTCGTCGCCACCCGATCTGGATGAGGAGGTCGTCTACGCCAAGGAGCGCCGGCTGCTCGCGGAGATCAAGGCAGAATTGGCGCGGGGGCGACGTTGCCAGGTCTACGCCGTCTACACGCAGAAACGCGACGTCACCCGCCGCTGGCGGGACCTTCTGGCGCGGGAAGGCATCCGCGTGGAGCTACTGACGACGGAGGTGCCACCGGAGGCGCGTGAAGCCTGGTACGAGCGCCAGTTGCGGAATGGGATGCAGGTCTGCATCTGTCACCCGAAGCTGGTGCAGACCGGCTTGGATCTCCTGGACTTTCCCACGCTGATCTTCGGCCAGACCGGCTACTCGATTTACGTCCTGCGCCAGGCCAGCCGGCGGAGCTGGCGGATCGGGCAAAGGCGGCCGGTAAAGGTGAAGTTCCTCCAGTACACCGGCACCATGCAGGAGAGTTGTCTGCGCCTGATGGGCAAGAAGCTCCTGGTATCGCTGGCGATGGAAGGAAAGTTCGCCACCCAGGGGCTGCAGGCGCTCGAAGATGACGACGACATGCTCACCGCGATGGCGCGCGAGCTTGTCACCCAGAAGGGCGTCGGGGAGAAAGCCGACCAGGTATGGCGGGAGCTGCAGGCGAGCCGAGCCGCCGCCATGGCACCGATGCCAGCGCTGATCGCGGAGATGGCACCGGGCGTGCCCGTCGAACCGGCGCCTGCGCTCGTGCTGCCCGAGCCGGTGGCACCCGCACCTTCGCTGTTCGGCTTGACGCCTTTCAGCACGCCGCCGCGAAGGGTCTCTCGACGGGGTTCTCACCTGGACGAAAGCCAGCTTTCGCTGGCGTTCTGAGGCAACAGCCACAAGACAGTGTGCATAAAGAAGGATCGCAATATGGTTGGCTCGCGGATTGAGCCTGTTTGAAATCGACCAGGCGCTTGCGATGCTGATCGAGTCGGCCCAAGAGGAGGCAGCGGCTAACAGCGGAGAGCTCTCAGAAGAGCTGAAGACCGCGTTGGCGGACTACGTCGCGGCCTTCGGTGAGAAAGTCGATCGCATCGCCAACTACCTGAAGGCGCAGGAGAACCTTGCGGACCTGGCGAGGCGCGAAGCTGCGCGATTGGAAGCCCGGTGCAAGGCGGCCGAGAACCGTGTGAAGGGACTGAAGACGTTTCTGTGCTTCTTCATGGCCTCACGCGACCTGAAGCGCCTGCAAGGACTGCTCAACACCATCACGCTGGCCAGCAACAGCGCGGAGACGCTGGTGCTGGATGAGACAGCGCACGTTCCCAACCTCTTCCACAAGGTCTGCGCCGAGGTCACGTGGAATGAGTGGGAGGAGATTCTGGCGGCGCTGCCGGTCGGCCCATTGAGAGAGCGGTTGACCGGGGAAAGCGGAGTGCGGCAGGAATTGGACCGGGCCCGGCTGGCAGAGGCGCTCAGAGGCGGTGTGACGGTGCCTGGGGCGTGCCTGGTCCGCGGCCAGCACGTGCGGGTCGGCTGAAGCCAGACGGCAGCTCTGCCTTTGTGGCAAAATCAGACCAATACCGCCGGAATTTGGCATGATTTCACGATCAGAGGCGGAGCCGTTTGAGGTGACAAGCGGCAACCGATGCGATACCCGACCGAGACGTCGTCGCCTGACACGTCTTGGGTTTACTGTGCTGCTCCTGTATCCTGCCTTTGCCCAGCCAGACGGTTCTGGCCCCAAACCGCTGCTCACCGAAGCGGATCGGCTCGCGCTGCTGAACAACTGGGTCAGAGCGCGGCCGCTGTTCGCGAAGGCCGAAAAACTGTTCGAAGACGCCGGCGACGCACGGAACGCGCTGTACTGCAAGATCAGCCGGCTGCGCGCGGATGTCCAGAGCATGTCGTTCCTTGAGGTGGCTCGATTCCTTGAGGGACAACTGCAGAACCCAATCGTCCAGAACGACCCTCGCCTGAGGCTTCGCCTCCTTGTGGTGAAGGGCAACATCGACATGGAGATCGAACCTCCGGCATCACGCCGGGACTGGGAAGAGGTCCTGGCGACTGCTCGGAGCCTCGATGATAAGCTCTGGCAGTCGCGGGCACAGGGCGAGTTGGGAATCATCGCTTTTTTCGAAGGCGACAGCGCAAGGGCCAGGGACATGGTAAGCGGCGCGGTAATGAACGCGTTCCTGAACGGTGACGTTGCGTCTCAGATTCGGTATCTCACGCTGATTGGCGCAGCCATGGCCGACCTTGGGCGCACCGGAGAGGGGTTGGCGTACCTGGACAAAGCGCTGAGTATCGCCGCTGCCAAGCCTGACGTTCCCTTCCCGTTGCTGACCCACACCGCAAGAGTCAGGGCGCTTGCCCGGGCGAACCGCATGACTGAGGCCAGGGACGCACTGAACCGTGCGCTTGCGCGGGCAAGAGAGAGCCGGGTGACGGACTACGAAGCTGAACTCCTGGTTCAAATGGGAATCCTCGACGCAGAAGCGAACGACAGAGCGGCGGCCATCGCTCATCTCAACGAGGGTGCGGCGCTCGCCGCCCGGGGCAACGTGTACCGGATCGAGGCGAGCGCCGCCTTCGAGCTGGTGAAGCTGTACAGGCAGTCTCGTGAGCATGGAGCAGCTCGTGAGTGGGCGTTGCGAGGCCTGGCCGCCATCCGCAAGGTCGGCGACAAGTACGAGCTTCCGAGCCACTTGGCCGCGATCGCCGCGGTGGAAGCCGACGCCGGGCGAGTGCGAGAGGCCAACGCGCTGTATGAGGAAGCCACAGACGTCGTCGAAGGCCTGCTGGTGAATGCGCCGAGCCTGAGCGCGAAGAGTTCCTTCGTCGGTGCCATGAGCGAGGTCTACCTCGGGCATTTCAAGCTGGCTGCCGAGCAAATGCGCAGTGTACCGGCGGCGTTTCAGGTTCTCGAACGGGCTCGTGGCCGCGTGGCAACTGACGCGCTGCGCGCTCGATCGATACCGGGGGCCGCGTGCAAGCCAAGTGCCACTGAGAGGGAGATCGCCAGTCTCCAGGTCGCCCTGATGCGGAGCGACGACGAAAGGCAGCGCAAGCGGCTGCTCGACGATCTCTTCGCCGCTGAGCAGAGGCTGGGAGCGGCACAGGCTGGGCGGCGCCCCGGAGCGGTGCAGGTCGGAGAGGGGCCGGTTTCGCTCAGGGCCGTCAGAAGGGCTCTCCGCAGCGATGAAATGCTGCTCGAGTACGTGCTGGCCGAGCCGGCATCATACTGCCTGGCGATAACAAGGGATTCGGTAGATTTGGTTCGCCTGCGCGGGCAGAAGCGGATCGAGTCCGAGATCGGCCTTCACCTGAAGGAGATCAGATCGAAACAGGCCGCGAAGGAGACGGGCCGGCGGCTGTTCGGGTTGCTGCTCGAACCTGTTCGCGGGCTGCCGCGCAGGACGCGCCTGGTCATTGTGCCGGATGGGGCGCTTCACGGCCTCTCATTCGATTCCCTGGTGGACGGGACCGGGCGCTACGTCGTCGAATCCTACGTTGTTTCTTGTGCGCCGTCCGGAACGGCACTCGATTTGCTCCGGACCGATCCGAGCCGCCCCGGCGCCGGCGCTGGGGGGCTCGTGATCGGCGGCGTCAGCTATGAACGGGAAAAGGAGCTCCTGACGCGCAATGCCATCTCCGGCAAACAGGAGGCGACGGGGGGCCTGTCGAATCTGCGGCTCAGCGCCTTGTCCCGAATCTCACACGCGGAGGACGAAGTCAAGGCGATTACAGCCTCTGGGGGCAAGTGGACCGTGCTGGAAGGAGAGGCCGCTACCGAGTCCAGGCTGAAGGCGCAGCCGCTCGAACGGTACCAGATCCTCCATTTCGCCACGCATGGCATCTCCGACGTTAAGTATCCGGACCGGGCGGCTCTCGTACTCGGGTGGGATCCCGCCACTGCTGACGACGGCCTGCTTCAGGCGCGCGAGATCAGCAGGCTGAATCTGAACGCTGAGCTAGTGGTTCTGTCGGCCTGTGACACCGGCGAGGGCCGGCTGGAGGGAGAGGAGGGGGTCGCGAATCTCGTGCGGGCGTTCATGATCGCCGGCGCCCGGACTGTGGTTGCCAGCCAGTGGGCGGCGGACGATACTTCTACTTTGGCCCTGATGACTGGCTTCTATCGGAATCTCGCGGGTGGATACGACCGGGCAGCGGCGTTGCGCCGCGCCAAGCAGGATTTCCTGGCACGTTTCGGCGCCAACGCGGTGCCGTACTATTGGGCAGGTTTCGTGCTGGTGGGCGAGAGCGCGACACCAATCTCTCTTCAGCACTGAGGGCCTTCGACATTGGAACTGACGCGCCACGACCGGGAGCGGATACTGGCAAAGGTGGTGCGTCTGGTCGACGAGAAGTTTTTCGACCCGCATTTCGACCTGTCGGGCTGGCACGCCCAGGTGAGCGAGCGGCGGGAGCGGCTGCTGGACCGCCACGACCCCGTGGAGTTCGAGAGAGACATGCACGCTCTCGTCTCCGAACTCGGGGTGAGCCACGTGGGTTTCTATCACCGGAGTGCGCAGAGAGTCCCCGGACGCCTGGCGATCGGAGCAACCCTTCAGAAATGCGCGACCGAGACTGGGCTGGTCTGGATCTTCCAGGATGTCCATGAGGGCGGACCGGCGCACGCTGCGGGCGTTGAGCGAGGCGATGTCCTGCTGAGCGTCAGCGACAGAGCGTCGAAGCCGCCCGAGGGTCCAACGTTCTCCATGGGGACGACGGTTCCCATCGTTGTGCAGAAGCGCGACAACCGGCAGATTCGAGCCGTCCTGGACATCCCCACTCCCCGTTCCCGGCAGCTTCCGTACTGCGAGCCGCGCGTGGTGTCGCACTCGATTCTCCGAAACGGCGTCGGGCTGCTCAAAGTCAGCGTCTTTCCCGGCGTGGTGGGAATCGATGTTGCGCGCGCCGTGGATGCGGCGGTTGCCGAACTTAGGGAGTGCCGCCGCCTTGTCATAGACCTCCGCGGCAATCCTGGCGGGGGTATCGGCGGACTCCGGTTGATGAGCTACTTGACGCCAGCAAAGCTGCCCGTGGGATACAGCTTGACCCGCCGGAGAGCTGCCACCGGCTACGAGAAAGAGAAGCTCCGCAAATTCGGCCGTCTCCCGTCCTCGAAGTGGGCGCTGATCCCGCTGGCACTGCGTTTCGCCTTCGCCGAGAAGTCGGTTGCGCTGGTGACGGAGGGTCTCGGGCCCCAGCCATTCCACGGGTCGATTGCGGTTCTGGTAAACGAGCACACGGCGAGCGCGAGCGAGATGATCGCAGCGTTCGCCGCGGAGAACCGTCTTGCGTGTATCGTCGGGACGAGGACCGCCGGACGACTCCTGAGCGCCGACACGTTCAAGTTGCCCCGCGGCTATGTCCTCAGTCTGCCAGTCGGCGCCTATTACACTTGGCAGGGCCGCCTATTGGAAGGCACCGGCGTCACCCCAGATGTGAACGTCGAACTCTCATACGACTCGATCCGGGCAGGCTCGGACAATCAGTGGGAGGCCGCAATTGAAGCGGCTGAGGGCGATCGAGCCACCAGGTAAGCTCTACCGGTCGGTGTACCAGCCTTCCACGCTTGACACCTTTCACTGAGGACCGGGCGCGATCGCATTCAGAACCACCGCTCAGTCTGCGGGGGTCAATCCGAGCGGCAGCCCAACCTCCTCCCCCCGAACTTGACTGGCTTTCCGAGCAACGCCAGTTGGGTTGAGTGGGGCGCCCGGTGCCGATCACTCTACCGTGACCGGATAGTCTTGCCACGATGAGCCAAGCCTTCCGATGCGGAGGGTATACGGTCCCGGCGCACGGCTGCGGAGGTCTGCTTCGATTTCCAGGGTGGTGACTTGGTTGAGAAGGCGTGCCTGACCTTGAGCTGACACGGTCGGCTGGCCTGATGGCCCGAGCAGGACTACCGCGTAGGGACCCTCATCGGCCCCGACCGGGAGTTGGAGTGTGATGCGAAGGCGCCCCTGAGGAATGACCAGGGCGCGCTTGCCGGCGTTCGGTGCCTGCTCTTCTCTCGACGAGGCAAAAGGCCGGAGATCGAGCGTTACCTTCTGAAGGGGCAGGGGCAGTCGCGGCCGTTGCGCGATCTGCGCGCCGCCGCGGAAGCCCGGCGCGCCGGGCCGTCCCACGGCGAACCACAGGAGCGCACCGAGCACGACGACGATGCTGGCGGCGATCAAGGCAACCCGCGCGCCGGCCCGGAACTGGGCCTGTGCTCGATATCGGCTGTACTGCCGAAAGCACGGCGAGCACATCGTCAGGTGATCGACCGGATACTCCCGCCCAGCAGCGCTTGGCCGTCGGAATGCCATTGCCTTCAGAACGTCCCGCGAAGGGCATCCGATTCGGTCCGGATTCGGGAAATGCTCGGCAAAAACGCGCTTCCCCACCTCCACCAGTTTCCGTTCCTGCCTTCGCGACAATCTATCGTCCGGCCGTGACATCAGTCTGCCTCTTTCGGAGACTGCGGCGGTTTTGGGGCCGAGCGTGGCGAGAAGCGCCGCCGGGCAGCCCCCACGCCCTTCCAGAATTGCACCTCGGCGCTATGGCCGTTCAGGTAACCCATCTGCTCGGCCGTCTCTTGCCAGGAATACCCTTGACACCGCTGCGCAAAAAGCCGCCGCGTTCGGGCATCCATACATGAGAGCAATTCTCTGAGCTGAAACTCATCGTAGAATTCATCAACCCAGCAGTCGGCCGCGTTCGCCGCGACGAGTTCCAAACGTCCCGGGTCATGGCCGAACTGCACCCGGCTTTCCTTGGCGGCGATCCTGTCGAATCGGCGCGAGCACGCCCAGTATAGATAGGCCTCGAGGTCGCGGACGGGTTCGCGGCCGCGGCGCCGGAGCGCCCGTGAAACGGCAAGTACCGTCAGCTCCAGAACTTCCGCAGCGCGGGTGCGGTCGTTGAGCTTGGACTCGGCCAGATACAGGACGCGTTCCCAGATCCGCTCGGCGGCGCTCAGCACGTCGGGATTGAGAGGACGCCCGAAATCGTCCTTGTCGCGGATCCAGAACGGCGGGTTCGACCTTTTCCACTCTTCCATGCGACCCGGCCCCTTGCTCTGCATGGCACACTGCTCCGCCACACCCGGGGTTGGCTCTTACGATAAAGAGCCTCAGAAATCCCCAAAACTCATCTGAGTTTAATCAAAACACAACCGGATTCGTTTTGCACCATGCTGATTATTTTGGTTCCTCAGGGGAATTTGTGGGTAACTGGCAGCCTCAGCGCTGGGGTTGACTGAGGAATCGGTGGAGTTTGCGGCAGGTCGCGTGGAAGGAGCGTTGCTCGTCTTCCGAACCGTTGTGGATCAGTGGGCCGCCGTCTTCGTGGACCACCTGGTGGAGAAGTCGTTCCGTGGCGACCTTTCTCAGAGAGGGGTCTTCGTTCAGGTCGCGGATGATTTCGCCTCCCAGCAGCCAGAGGTTGTCCACGTGCCGGCGAATCGTCTTCGGGGCGAGACTCGATGATGCCAGGTGCTCGATGAACGGCCGCAAGCAAACCACCAACGCTTCGCCTGGCGGCAGGTCTTTTTCCAACCCCATCCAGGAGCGCGGCCAACGGTCCAAATCGCGGCAATAGGCGGAAACATCGGTGGCCGCCGCCGGCTTGGTGGCGCGGTTTACTCTGGAAGTCTTGGTCTTCGACATCGTCCGCGCCATGGAACTGATCACGATTCTAAACCACTGCCACCACCATCGGGGGTTCGTCTACCAGCACGCCCGCTTCGGCCCCGGCAAAAAGACCATCCAAGTGGATGTACGGCCGCGGCAGGGTGCGGCGGCGGTCTGCTCGGGGTGCCACAAGCCGGCGCCGGGTTACGATCATCTTCCCGAGCGGCGCTTCGAGTTCATTCCTGTCTGGGGCTTTCTGGTTTTCTTCCTGTACCGCAGGCGGCGCGTGAACTGCCGCGGCTGCGGTGTGGTGGCGGAGGAACTTCCCTGGAGCGCTGGCAAGCACCAGTCAACCAAAGCCTACATGCTCTTCCTGGCACGCTGGGCGCGCAGACTCTCCTGGAAGGAAACCGCCGAGACCTTCCACACTTCCTGGGACAAGGTGTGCGACGCCGTCGAGTATGTGGTCGGCTGGGGCCTGGAGCATCGCAGGCTGGAATCGATTCGCGCCATTGGCGTGGATGAAATCCAGTACGCCCAGGGCCACAAGTACCTGACCCTGGTCTACCAGATCGACCAGGAGCTCACCCGCCTGCTCTGGGTCGGCAAGCAACGCACCATCGAGTCCTTCCAAGGCTTCTTCACCGTCATCGGAGACCAACTGGCTTCCCAGATCGAGTTCGTCTGCTCGGATATGTGGAAGCCCTACCTGCGGGTGATCCGCCAGAAATGCTCCCAGGCGCTCCACATCCTGGATCGCTTCCACATCGTCGCCAAGATGAACCAGGCGCTGGACGATGTTCGCGCCGCCGAGTCGCGCAAGATGGCCCAGGAAGGCCACGAGCCGTTGCTGAAGAAGTCGCGCTGGTGTGTCCTCAAGCGCAAAGAGAATCTCACCCCTCAGCAGAAGTTCCGTCTGCGGGACCTGCTCCGCTACAACCTGCAAACCGTCCGTGCGTATCTCCTCAAAGAAGACTTCCAGCAGTTCTGGGAATACAACTCGCCCACCTGGGCCGGCATGTTCCTGGATTTCTGGTGCTTTCAAACCATGCGCTCTCGCATCGAGCCGATGAAGAAGATCGCTCGCATGCTGCGGGCGCACCGGGAATTGCTGCTCAACTATTTCAAAGCGAAAAAGGCGTTTTCCAGCGGCCGAGTTGAGGGAATGAACAACAAAGCCAAAGTAACCATGAGAAAATCGTACGGTTTCCGGACCTTCCGCATCACTGAACTCGCGCTCTACCACGCACTTGGCAGGCTCCCCGAGCCCGAACTAACCCATGAATTCTACTGACGAGTCATTATTTTGGTAGGTGGGGTCTTTTCAATTGCCGGACTCTATTTGTTAGAGGCCCAGATTCTTTGGGCTGCGGTCGGGCAGACAGCGGCTGCAGCCGCGGATCCTGTAGGCATCCGGCGGCAAGCCGTGACGGAGAGACTGGGCATAGATGCGCGCCACACACTGAGGGGGCCCTGTTGTGGGCACCCCCAGAAAGGTTCCGGATTGTGTGCAAACGCATCGTTGCGAGTGTGTCTCTAATGAATAGTTCCGCGGCCTGGGCGTTGTTGGCTGGTGTCGAATCTCAGAGCGGGCACTCTCGCGATCCCGTGTAACGAAGGCTATCGCTTTCACGCTGGCCGGCCCGATTGTCAGTAGCGGGTCCATGGCGGACGTGTCGGAATACGAACCTTGGAGGCCTTATGGGGGCGCTACCGGACGCAAGGGTACGCCAAGTGAGTGAGGTAAAGGCGCTTTCTTGCGAGCGCCTGATCGTCCTGAATGGGAGCTTGGATCGGGATGGTCGGACCAGCGCACGCCAACAACGTGGGCGCGGCAAGACGAACGGAATTGTCCCAGTGGACCTGACAGACGTGGTCCGCGAACCTATGAAGCAGCGGAAGCGCCGGGCACAGGTTCGATGGACGGACGAACTGCGCCAAGTTCTCGCAGCAGCGTACTCGAAGGGAGGTGTTGGCGAGGCAAAGAAGGCGATCAGGTCGGTGCGGCGAAACTGGTCCGATCAATGCACCGTCCAGGAACTGAACCGGCTTGGGCTGCGAGCGCCCCAACCCAAACCTCGGAGGCCGCTCAGAGAAGAGGAGCAGGCATTCGTGCTCAACTCGCTGGGAGGATCGACGTTCCGGCTGCTGGCCGAGGAGCTGGAGCGTCCGGAACCCACGATCTGGAGTTTCCTCCGGCGGCGTGGCTATGGTGCCGACGACCAGACGGAGAGCTGCAAGTGCAAAGAGGTTGCGGAGTTGTTTGTGGGGTCACGGCTCGCCAAGTCCGGCGGTGGATTTGGAAGTGGTATCTGTGGACGGAGCACGGGCGAGTTCCCGTAGAATCGCTGGCCTTGTTTGTGAAGGAGTTCGGTGATTTGCTGCCGCCTGAATGGCTGCCGACGCTGAAGAAGTGGCTTGGCGAGCTGGTCGACGGAATCAAGTTGGAGGAGTTGCGCGAGTCTCAGAAGGAGGTTGCGGCCAGATTGGGAGTTAGCAAGGGTACGGTGCGAGACTGGCTTCGGCGCAAGTGGCTCGTGCGGTCAGGCAAGGGGGTGACTTGGGGAGCGGTCGCACGGTTTCTCCAGGAGCACCCAGAAGAGATCCAGTACAGCGCTCTGCGACCGCACTTCAAAGAATGGGTCAGGCGACTGGGCTACCGCGCTCCGGCAAAGGCAGATGAGACCATGAGGGAGGCCGAACAGTCGCTGGTCAGTGCCTACTCGTCGGCGGCCGGTTCGATATAGCTATCCGCCCTGGAAATCCATTGCGCGAACCTGGGGTGCCGGGCCAGGGGGCGCTCGATCCACCGCTCCTCGCAGTGCAGGCAATAGGCCAGAATGCGCTGGTAGTGGTCCGCAATAATTCCATCCGAGCCTCACGCCGCCACCTTCTCCAGCGAATACTCGTGGTGAAGTCCGCCGAGAACTGGCTTGCTCCGGATGACGTGCCCGGCGGGGATGCTATGGCGACTCCCATTCTCCGG
>Ga0315280_10003213_pt1 | contig 25314 bp, 21 predicted proteins | sample YL17G06_40_MG_FD_203697 | JGI IMG/M metagenome (GOLD analysis project Ga0315280, IMG submission 203697) | Sediment microbial communities from Yellowstone Lake, YNP, Wyoming, USA - YL17G06_40 | ecosystem: Environmental > Aquatic > Freshwater > Lake > Sediment | place: USA: Wyoming | collected...
TGCAGGGGGAACCTGGTTTGGAAAACCGCAAAAACCTGTCCCAAAAGCCTTATTTGACAGGGGGTAGATTAGGGGGTAGGATTATTTTGGACAGCAGTGGTTTCCCGGATATTCTCTGTCTGGTTAAAAAGAGCCTTGGCAACTTGCTCAACAACTGCGGGAACCGGATGATTGCCGTATTTTTCCTCAAAGCGCTTTACCTCGGCAAAATATCTATCCTGGTCTTTGGTTTCCCGGATATTCTCTGTCTGGTTAAAAAGAGCCTTGGCAACTTGCTCAACAACTGCGGGAGATTTGTGGGAGCCGAATTTAGATTCGAGGGTGGAAATAATGTTGATTGCCCCTTGGATATCTCCGAGGTGATGGGCCAACTCAGTGCGCGCTCTCATAGAAACCGCCAGCGCCGCGTCAATTTCATCAGAGGACCCCTCGTAATTTGAAAAGTCTTTTTCAAGCGCTTCAAACTCGGGCAGGGAATCCCTAAGACTTTTCTGGGCAAGGTCAAGGCAGAGAGCCAGCCTTTCACTTACGCCGAGAGGGGCAGGGTAAGATTTTCGAATATCGGTTTCAATTTGCTTTATCCTGTCCTCCACCCCGCGCATCCTGGTAAAGGCCGCGGCTTGGATGCGGTAGTTTGGCACTATCCGGTAAAATCCGGCTTGCGATTCCAGGATTCCTTTGACGCGAGCCAGGTCAAGGCACTTTTGCACAGACCGACCAAGCTCAAGAGGACTTCTTTCTGCAAGCGTCCAGTTTCCCAGACAATCTTGGTATTGCTGCGCAGAGAACTTTTGTATCCAGCGGGTAAGAGGATACAAAGTCAACAGAAATCCGCTCCAGTTGATTCTATGCGCTTGGCCGTACTGGTCGGCGAGTTCCCACTCTTTTTTGACAAGCTCTTCGTCTATTTTATTCAGGTCAAAGTGGCCTGAGACAAGCTCCCGCGCGGCCATATTAAGATCCCATCCATATTGTTGAGAAATTTCCAGTATTCCCCGGAATCTTTTGGTATTTTGCCCTAAGTGGTAAAAAAGAATGCCTATGGATTGAAGGTAATTTTTTACAAATTGCTCAAATTTCATTTCAGGGCATTTGCCCCATTTACAGTGCAAGAGATAGACAAGAAGTGCGGCTTCCGGCAAAGTTAATGGTAGCAGTTCCACTATTGTATCCGCTGCAACGCCAACCGGGGGATAGCGATTGGTTGTTATAACATGGAATCTTATGTTATGAGCTCGAGCCAGCTCATACAGAAGATTTATAAGTCGGGAGGCATTTTGAGATTCTTCATTAAGACCGATGTCAAGGTAAGTGGTGTCATCCAAGATCAGGACCAGCGGCCTTTTGGTTTTGGACAGTTCTTTGAAACATTCTTTCAGGCAGTCCTCCGGTCGATCATATCTGAAATTATTCATAGCAATTAAATTTTTTATAGCCTCAGCTATCTCCTTTATTGCGCTCTCCCAATTGCTCTCGTTTGCAAAATCTCTGGAAATGAGAACCGGCTTGGCGTCTTTTGATTCAAACCACAGGCTTCTCAGCCGTTCAACCGCCTTGCGCAGAAGCGCGGACTTGCCCATGCCCGCCTCCGCGCGGATCCAGGTTATTCTCTGGGGCGGCAGTCCTGTCTCCCGGACAGGCGGAATAGTAAGAAAATAAAGAAGCGCTTGCCGACCCACAAAAACATCGCTGGTGTCCAGGCCAAACATAATCAGGTCATGAGTTCCAAACGATTCCGCGGAAGCATATTCGAGTTCAAGTTTTCCTGAACCATAACCAGGATACTGGGCAGGATCGCTGTGCGAGGAACGCTTGGACTTTAACCATAGTTCGTGTTCAGGTGCCAGAGAGCCGCTCATGGCCTGGTCAATTTGAGAAAGGAGGGATGTGCCATCTGGATTTGAAAGCCGCTGGATGAGAAGAGTTGTCTGCCGCTGGGGAATTTCTTCATCAAATGCTATCCATCTGACATCAGACCCGTCCGGTATCCAGCGGGAGCCATGACAAGCGCAGATCAGGACACATCCTGTCTTGCTGAACCAGCGTCGAATATTTTCCGGCAGGTCCGCATATTTAATAAGTTCGCCGCATCTTCTATTATCAAGCATAAAATCGCTTTCAATCGCTTCAAAAAGAAGCCGGCCGTTTTCATTTCCGTGGCCGATGATTACCAGCAAATCAGGAGGGGGGTTTAAAGCCTCGGTTGCAAGGATGTCCCGATTGAGCCGCCCAACTCTAACAGTGGCACCCACGCCTGTTGCTTTAAGAGCGTCAATATAAGAATTAACGAAAGTCGTAACCTCCGGGGTGTCTTGATCCACGGGGTTGGAAACAAGTATGCTGATATTTTTTATACAGCTATTCATTGGTATCTACTCAATAGATAGCGCTTAATATTGGATACCCAGATTAACATTAAGCGGCCAGGGTTGTCAAATAATTTATTCCGGCCTGGTTAGGAAGCTGATCAACCGCAATCTTTCAATCAGCCGCTGCTGACGGCGTTGATTGTAAAGCGCCACAAACCTCTCAACCCCTGCATACCGCCGCGCATCCCGTTTCATATTTACCTGATTGCATACTCCACAAAGAATCAAGAGCATCTTATTGCGCGGCCTTGAAAAAAGGACCTCCGAGTTTATCCTAATTTGTTATGGAATACGACTGGCCGGTGTTCAGGCCGCCATCGGAGGCGGACTCGCTCATCATCCAGGCCGCGCTCGGCTGCTCGGCCAACACCTGCAAATTCTGTCTGATGTACAAATCCAAAAAGTTCCGCATCCGGCCGCTGGAGGATGTTCTCAAAGACCTGGAATGGTGCGCCAAGAGGGAGCGCGATACTCGCAGGATTTTTCTAGCTGACGGGGACGCGCTCGCAGTCCCAACCGGACAGCTTCTGGAAATCCTTAAAAGCTGCTATGAGCATTTTCCCCGGCTGGAGCGCGTGACCAGCTATGCGAATCCCGGCAATCTGCTTGATAAGAGCGAGGGCGAGCTGCGCCAAATCCGGCAGGCGGGACTGACTATGATTTATTACGGCATCGAGTCCGGGGATGACGAGCTTCTCAAAAAAGTGAAAAAGCAGGCCACCACCGCTCAGATGATCGAAGGCTGCGCCAAGGCTCATCGCGCGGGTCTGGATATTTCGGTCACCATTGTTCTGGGCCTGGCCGGCAAAAAAGGCAGCGAGCGGCATTCGAAACTAAGCGCTCAGCTTCTCAATAAAATCAACCCCCGCTATATCTCCTGCCTGATGCTTATGCTCGGCCCCTATGAAAAAGTTTATCAAAAAGCAATGGGACAGGGCTTCGAATTTTTGCAAAAAACCGATTTTCTTAACGAGCTGAAATGGCTGGTTGAAAACCTTGAGGTCAAGAACTCCATTTTCCGCACCAATCACGCTTCCAACTATCTGCCCTTGAAAGGAGACCTGCCTGAAGACAAAAAACAGTTGCTCGCAGCCATTGACTACGGCTTGAGCCATCCGGAAATTCTTAAGCCCGATGAATGGCGAGCGCTCTGAAGAGGCAGATAAGCATCTGATAATAAAGGTAAATTTTGCGAGGTCAGAGAAAGATCAGTCCCTCTTCCATCAAGTCAATCAGCGAACTGCCGCCGGTTTCCTCGCGGCCCTTGCGCGCCAGATACTTCATCATCTTTTTGCCGAATTTGGTCAGCTTGATGGACGCCACTCCCCGGCGGCTGCGCAGAAAAGAAGAGTCCCGGCCCGCCTTAAGCCCGTAGTCGAGAATGCCCATCTCCTTGAGCGTGAACATAATTTTGCTCTCCACCACTTCGAAATTAAAGAGGTAGTTGGCGAGCATCTTCAAATCCCGGTCCTGCTGATAAAAGCCTGAAATCGGCTCCGAGGATTCAGCCGGCAGCCGGCTCAAAAGCTCCGCGAATCCCCATCTGTGCTCCTGGGCCCAGCCGGCAAAGCCCTGGCTGCCAAAACTTTGAAGCTCGCTCCACCTGACCCGGTTCCAGAGCGCATCCAGCAGGACCACGAACTGCTGGTCGGGATTGAGCTCCAAAAAAAGCTCAGCCCGCCGCGTGACCAGAAGCTCCAGCCCGCTTCCCGGCAAAAACAGGTCCAGGCTGCGGGCCAGATGATAAAAGATGATGAGCCTCCGGCTCTGATTCTGGTCCGCGTTCGCGGGCAGGTCCTCAGGCTCGCTGAACATCTGGTTAAGACGGTGCAGATGCCTTTTGGGCAAAGTCGCGGAGCTGGGCTTAAGCCGCACCGGGTGATGGATGAGGTAATCCAGGAACAATTGGAAATCCAGGGTGATCCTCAGCTTCGGCTTTTGCAGGTTGTGCGCGAGCAGATAAAGGCCCTGGTCGAGAAAGAAGGGAAAATCAAGCTCTTGCCTGTTTTCAGCCGCCGCGATATTTTCCAGTTTAGGTGAGGGATTTTCGCCTTGGCGGTTTTCAAGCTCGGCCAGGAAATGGCTCTTCTTGGAGAGGGCGCCGGAGATTTCTTCCAGCGAGGCCCGGTTGATCAGGCCGAGCTGGTGGATGAACTTGTAAAACTTGCCGAAAGTCGCGATAAACCTTCTAAGCTCGGTCCGGCTCGCTTTCACCTTGGTCGGATACCAGCTTTCGAAAAAATATTTTATCGTCTCCGCGTCAACCTCTCTCAGCTCCATCCCCTCGCTCGACTCCAGATAAGAGCCGGCGAAAAAGAGCATATTATCCCGGTGCCGGCCGATCCCGGTTGGCGACAGTTCCTGCGCCGAAAGCTTCTGGCAGAAAAGCTCAATCAGGACTTTGTCCCTTAAATTCATCTGTTTTTAGGTTAACACGCAGGCCCCTGCCCTTCAAGGTTTTACCGGCCCGGGCCGATGCGCCACCGCATTTGCTTGTGAAGATGTTGACAAACCGGATTTAGACAATAAAATAATTTCTTTGAAAAATGAAAATCTACCGGGGAAAAATCAGGCCCATTTCCGAGGAGGTTGTTAACAGCTTGATCGCGGAGGGCGATATTGAGGTTCCGCCGGACCAGGTTGAGGAAGTGATTCTGGATGTTGAGGCCATCATCAAGGAATACACCCGGCTGGATGAGGAGCTGAACCGCCAGGCCCGGGAGATACTCCAGCAGCGGGGATTGTCATATACCGAGTTCGGCAAGGTCAAGCGGGAGTTGGCCGAGGCCAAAAGGTTTGAGACCGGAGACCGCGCCATGTTCTGGATCGGAACCCAGATCCTGGAATGCTTTATGGTCAATAACCGGGTGAGCGAGGTCTTTTCCGAGGACTGGGTGATGCGCAAAAAAATCGTCAAGATTTTCGATAACCACCTGGGGTTTGAGGAGCAGATTGACAAGGAAGCCCGCTCCCGGATCAAGAATATCGCGGAAGGCACCCCCGAGTGGGAAATCGAATACAAAAAAATCTACAACCAGATCGCGCGCAAGCGCGGCTTGCTCTGAGTCTCCAGGACCGCGGCCTCAAATTGCATCGGCCCAGGGCCATGCCCTCTTTCTTTCCATCACCGCCCCAACCCGCGGTCAACTAACAACTGAAGCTCCGCCCCCGATTCCCTGCCCTGAATTAGTAGTCTCTGTTGACGACGAACTCAGCCATCAGCTCAAGCGCGTTTTTGTAAGGGGAGTCCGGGAATATGGAAAGGTCTTTCTGCGCCTGCGCCGCATACTGCTCCGCCTTTTCAAGAGTGTACTCCACCCCTCGGTGATTTTGAATTATCTCCAGAGCCTGAAGATACTCTCTTTTTTGCCTTGCGGCCTGAGCAAAAAGTTCGGCGAGCTTTTCCCGCTCTTTTTCGGTCGCAAGCCTATACGCGCGGATGAGCGGAAGCGTGGCCTTGCCTTCCATAAAATCTTTCCCCGGCTGCTTGCCGAAGCGGGGCTTGCCGCTCGAATAATCGAGCGCATCATCCACCAGCTGGAAGGCGATGCCCACATTCAGCCCGAAGTCCGCAAGCGCTTCCTCCTGCTTGCGGTTGGCCCCTCCCAGGATGGCGCCGATCTGGCAGGAGGCGCTGATCAGGCTCGCGGTTTTGTCGATTATGGTGGAGAAATATTCGGATTCGCTGACCTCAATCTTTCCCCGGCGGCCAAGCTGGTAGGCCTCGCCCTCGGCCATCTGGAGCGCGATCTCGTTCAGCAACCCGACAATCCGGTAATTTTCAAGCTGGTGGACGATAGTGTAGCCCTTGAAAAGAAGATAATCTCCGACCAGCACGCTCGCCTGGTTGCCCCACAGGGTGTTGGCCGCGGGCCTGCCCCTTCGCACCGTGGCTTCGTCAACAACATCATCGTGAAGCAAGGTGGCCGTATGAGCCAGTTCAATCGCGGCCGCATAATAAATATCCTCTCCGCCCTTATACCCGCAGAGCTTGCTGGCAAGAAGCAGCAGCGCGGGCCGGAATCGCTTTCCGCCGCTCTTCAAAATATGGTCGGCAACCGAGAAAATAAGCTGCGCCTCGCTCCTCACTTCCTGGTCAAGAACTTCCTCAACCCGCGCCAGCTCATCGCTGATCAGCGAAAGTTTTTCCGCTTGCAATGTGCTTTTGGCCTCCATCCTTTTCACCTCTTCAGAATTTAACTTGCCAGCCGTCTGAAATCAACCAAACCCCCGTCAATAACAAAAAGCCGGGAGCGTGTAATTGAGTGCCCCCGGCTGTCGCACGCGCGCCAAATTTTCTATTTAAGCTCGGCCCTAGTATAATCCAAAATTCGTCTGGCAACAATCAGGGTGTTGATCTGGCCCGTGCCTTCAAAGATGTCATTTATTTTCGCGTCTCTAAGCCACTTTTCAACCAGAAGCTTCTTGGAATAGCCGAGCGGGCCCAAAAGCTCCACCGCTTTCTGCGTGAGCCAGGTCACCGCCCTTCCGGTCTTGGCCTTGGCCATGCTCGCTTCCATATTGTTGTGAATGCCGGCGTCCGCCATCCAGGAAGCCCGCCAGGTCAGAAGCCTGCTTGCCTTGAGTTGAGCCTCCATCATCATCAAATCGCGTTCTCTCGCAGTCAAATTATTGGCGGCCACGCCGTAGCGGACTTCCACCCCGGCTGCCTGGAACTGCTTTTGAACCTCTTCCAGCGCGGCCCGGGCGACGCCGATTGCGCTGGCTGCCACCATCGGTCGGGTTGCGTCAAAGGTCGCCATAACATCCCTGAACCCCTTTTTGACTTCCGCGCTGCCGAGAATGTTGTCAAGGGGAATTTTGCAGTCCTCAAAAACGATCGCGGCCGTGTCCGAGGCGCGGATGCCCAGCTTGTGCTCAACCTTGGTCACTTTCATTCCCGGGGTGTGATGATCAACCAGGAAAGACTTGATCCCGGCTCTCCCCGCGCTTTTGTCCACCGTGGCCCAGACAACCACGAAACCTTCAGAGTCCTCAACCGCGTTTTTGCCCGCGGTGACAAAAATCTTTTCGCCGTTCAAGACCCAGTTGTCTCCCTCCCGGACCGCGCTGGTGGTGATTGCGGCCGAGTCCGAGCCCGCGCCCGGCTCGGTGATGGCCATTGCCGCCCATTTGGGCGAGCCGCCGGTGAACCGTTTGAGGAATTTTTCTTTCTGCTCCAGAGTGCCCGCGGCCATAACCGCGGCGCCGCCCAGGCCCGGGAATGGCATTGCCAAATAAAGTCCTCCGTCGCCCCAGCTAAGCTCCTCAACCGTCACCGCCAGCTGCATATTCTGGGAGCCGATCTTTTTCTCTTTCTTCTCGCCCTCGGCCGCGGGCTTGGGCTTTCCGCTGCTCATCCCGCCCATGCCGCCGCCCATTCCTTTTAAGACATTCCACATAAAATTGACCCACTCGTCCACTCTCTTGTGCTCGTTATCGTCAGCCCAGCGCGCCCATTTGCGCATAATTCCTCCAGCCATGCTGTTGATCATCTTCTTGATGTTTTTTTGGCCGTCGCTAAGTTCAAACTCGATCATTTTATTCCTCCTTGCAACCCGGGTTTCAGACCGTTACCATTCCTTCAAAAGCGGCAAAGCCCCTTCCGTTGCGGAGCCACAGCTCAACCGGATGCTCGCGGATGTAGCCATGCCCGCCCAGAACCTGGACTCCGCAGTCAGTCACATATACCACCATCTGGTCGCCATACAGCTTTGCCAGGCAGGCCTCTTTGAAAGCGCCCTCCATTTTCTTGTCCAGCTCCCAGCCGGCCTCCCAGGCCAAAAGCCGAGTCGCGTCAACTTCCCACGCCATCTCCGCCAGCATAAAGGCAATGGCTTGGCGATGCGCAATCGGCTCGCCAAAAGCCACCCGGTCTTTGGCGTATTGCTTTGCATACTCAAAGCTCGCTCTTCCCACCCCGGCTGACATCGCGGCAAGCGCGACCCGAGACAGGCTTGCGATTCTTTTAAAGTCGCATCCCTGCTCTCCGCCCACGCGGTTATCGGCCGGGATTTCCAGGTTGTCCAGCTTGAGCTCGGCCGTCTCAAGAGCCTTGATCCCCATATTTTTTTCGCGCGCAAGAATTTTCAGTCCCGCAGTTCCTTTTTCCACGATGAATCCCGCGACCTTTTCGTATCCCGGCTTGCCGTCAAGCGCGGCCCAGATGATGTAGAGCTCAGAGCTTAAGCCCAGCGGCACCAGGCATTTGTCTCCATTGAGAACATAGGCGTTTCCTTTCTTCTCCGCCCTGGTCTTGAGCGCGGACAGGTCAAAGTTGAAATAAGGCTCAACCAGGCCGGCGGTGGCGCGGAAAAAATTCGGCTCGCAGAATTTGGGCAGATATTTCTTTTTCTGCTCCTCGGTGCCGAACTCAAGCACCGGGTATGCGAAGAGCGCGGGCGCAAGCAAAGCCATCGCCATACTCAAATCTCCCCAGGCCAGCTCCTCGCACATAAGCGCGCCGGTCACGGCTGAACGCTCCATTCCCGAGCCGCCGAGATCAGCGGGCAGAACCGCATTCACCATTCCCAGTTCCCAGCCCGCCTGAAGCACGGAATCCGGAATCGTATCCGTCTCATCCGCGTCGTGAGATTTGGGTCTGAGCTCGTTGGCGGCGAATTCGCGGGCCATATCCTGGATCATTTTTTGGTCTTCGCCGGGCATAAACGAAACCATATCCTACCTCCTAACCTGATGATTTCCTGGATAATATTTACCAATAATCCGCGCGGTTGGCAAGAAACTTTTGACAAAGTGTTCGCCCCGCGCCGGGGGTTGCCCGGGAGAAGCGTATTCAAGCAGCGGCGGTTCAGTTATAATTGGGGTCCAGGACACGGGCGGGGATGGGCGCGATGGGTCTGGGGAAATCGTTGATCAGTTTTTGCTCGAGCTCTCGCGCTGATTTGCCGATCTTTTGGTCGCTGCTTTTCTTGAGCCGCCGCGCCATCCCCAGGCTCTGGCCGCGGAAAAGCTCGGACCATCTATCGCTGTGCTGTCCTTGCCCATAAAGCCAAAGCCAGGCCATCCGGCAGTAAGCTTTCGCGGCCTTAAGCTCTATTTCTTCGCGCAGCCTGGTTCCGGGATAGTCTGCAAGCAGGTTCTCATACCCGGCGGCCTCAATTATTCCGCAATCCGGATAGTCGGCCCAGGTCTGGCAGAATCCGTCTTCAAGCAGGATCAGCGCGGCCCGATCCGCAAATTCGCTGCCCGGCCATCTGCGCAGAAATTCATTCAAGAGCGAACGGTCGTGATGCCCGCGCTCAGGCCTGCCGGCCGCGTTCAACTTGGCGCTCTCTTCCTCCCATCTGATCCGCGCGGCCTGAAACCAGACCACGGATTTCAAATCTTCGATTGCCGGCTCAGGCGGATTTTTTACGGCATCGCACGCCAGTTCCGGAAACGCGCTCAAGGCTTGATCTCTGAAAATCGCGAGACAGGCTTTGCTGTTTTGCGCGGAGACCGAAAATGCTTCGATGGCTTTGAGGTCGTCGCCGGCGCGGAACAGCTCGATGCCCTTCAGGTAATCGCTCTGCCGGGCTTGCGCGGAAATGAACGCAAGACCGAGCAAAAACAGCAAAAAAGCGCAGGCCTTTTTGAAATTTGCTGTGGCCATATGGGGAGTGTTTTCCGCGCCGGACATATTTCAAACCCGTTTTAAAATCATAATCCAGCCGTCTCTCCTAATCAATTTTTCCCCTCAACGAAAAGGTAGCGGATGATCTGCCACAGAGAGCGGCTGTAGTATTTCAAGCCGCGCCAGCTCATTGCCTTTCTCAGAGTCCTCCGGATGAATTTCGGGCGCAGGAAGAACCTGCGGAAGAGCTGCATTTGAAGCCAAGTCATTTGTTCGGGCGTAAAATTATCAGTGCGCCAGCTCGGGACCGAGTGAAAATGGGTGAACTTTTCCCATCGGTCTGCAAAGAGCAAACCTTTTTCCTTCATAATCTGATGAAGCTCGGTTCCTGGGTAAGGGACGGTGATGGCAACGGCCATTAATTCCGTATCGATCTCGCACATCAATCTAAAACTTTGCTCCAGCTCATCGCGCGTCTCGCTCGGATGCGCGGCGATCATAAAAAATGCGGTGGTGATCATGCCGAACTCGTGCGCCCATTTGAACGCGTTCCTGACCTGCTCCACCGTGATTCCCTTGTTGGCCAGGTCCAGAATCCGCTGGCTGCCGGACTCCACGCCGAATGCCACCTTGGTGCATCCGGACTCGGACATCATCCTGAGCATGTCCCTGGTTACCGCATTGACTCTGGTGTCGCAGTCCCAGCTTATTTTTCGGTCCTTGAAACCCAGGCAAATTTTCTCAAGCCTTCTCGGATTATAGGTGAAGGTGTCATCATCGATGGTGAAATGGCGGTAGCCGAACTTTTCAACGCACTCGTCAACCTCTTTGAAGATATGCTCCGGGCTGCGGAACCTCACTCTTCGGCCGAATACTAGGTGTGATGCGCAGAAGATGCACTGCTCCGGACAGCCCCGGGAGGTAAAAACCTCGGTGCCCCGGTGGATGGCCGCGTCCAGGCCAGACGTGCTCGCTCCCTTGTAAAGCGAATGGTTGATGAGGCCGCGCGCGGGATTCGGCAGCCAGTCAAGGTCCGGGATCAAAGGCCGGTTCTGCTCCCGGATTATCTCATCGCGCTTGCGCCAGGCGGTTCCCAAAAGCCCGCGCAAGTTTTCTCCCCGGCTCACCCGCGAGCAGAGTTCAAGAAAGGTTTCCTCGCCCTCGCCCACCACCGCCAGCTCAAAATTCCTGAATTCATCCAGAGTGCGCTCGGGGATCGCTGAACAATGCGGGCCGCCCACAGCGATTATGATTTCCGGATTTTCATCCTTTACCCAGCCCGCGATCCTGTCGGCCATTTTTATGTTGCAGGTCATGGAAGTTATGCCGACAACCTTGGGCCCGGCCCCGCGCACCCTTTCCCTGACGACTTGCTCGGAAAATTTCTCAACCTCAAAATCCCACACTTCCGGCTCAAAATCCCGGCCGTATTCAAGCAGCACACCGGCCAAATAAAGAAGGTTGATCGGATGCTGAACCATATTGCGCTCGAGCGCGCCCTGGATTTTCGGACACCGGATGAAAACAACTTTCAATTTCCCGGCTCCCGCACAGCCGGCCGGAGATAGTTCCTGGCCAGAAAAAAGCCGGAAAGGATAAAGAAAAAAATACTCAGAAGCTGGGAGGTTGAAAGATGAAGCAACCCGATTCCGCCTCTTTCATCCGCGCGGACAAATTCAAGAAAAAATCTTGCGGCCGCGTAAAGAAAAATCATCAGCCACGCGATCTCGCCTTCAAACTTCTTGCGCCGGCTGCGCCGGATCAGAAAAGCGAGAATGATTCCGGCCGCGGCGGCCTCGTAGATGGGCGCGGGATGAAGCGGCAGCCGGTCCATACCCGGGGGGAGCGTTCCCGCGGGATAGACCACTTTCCAGGGAAGCCAGGAGGGAGCAATGGTTCCGTAGCAGCAGCCGTTGAGAAAGCAGCCGATCCTTCCGAAGACCAGAGCGATCATCGCCACCGGCGCCCAGAGGTCGGCCCATTTTTTCAGGTCCAGATGATGTTTTCTCACATAAATAATAATCACAAGAATCGCCAAAATAAAACCGCCGTAATAGACCAGGCCGCCTTCCCAGATTTTGAAAATCCGGACCGGGTCGTGAAGATAAATCCGCCATTCAACCAGGATATGGAGCAGCCTTGCTCCGACAAAAGCGGAGATGAACACATAAATGCCAAGATCAACAGCTCTTTCCTTGTCTTCCCTAAGCCTGCCCGCCTCGTAGTAAACATAGAGCGCTGAGGCCGCAAAAGCCGCGACCACCATCAGGCTGTATGAGTAAAGAGCGAGCTTGCCGATCCTGAAAACTAGCGGATGCACTATTGGGGAGCGCCTCCTTTGGCATCTTGGCTGGGAGATTTGGTCTTAGGCTCTGACCCGGGTTGGGGCCTTAAAGAATCCGCGATCAAGAGTACAATTCCAGCCGAGATTGCGATGTCTGCGACATTGAAGGTTGGCCAGTAGTGCCTCTCATAGTGCGCCTGGATGAAGTCCACGACATATCCCCAGTGGAACCGGTCAATGAGATTCCCCAGCGCGCCGGCCAGGACCAGGCTCAAAGCCGCGGGCAGAAGCGCGGCCTTCTGTTCAGTGCGGAAAAAAAGATTGACTATAATTGCCAGCGCGATGACGGTTATTCCCAGGAAAATCCAGGTGCTCCAAGGCCCGAGCCGGTCCGCGAACATACCAAAAGCCAGGCCCTTGTTTTCAGCGTAGGCTATATTCAAATAGCGGTTTATAACCATCGGCTCGTTGTTGGCAAGAAAAAACCTGCGGATGAAAATCTTGCTCAACTGATCAACGATTACGGCAATGGGAGTGGTTAAAATAATCACCCAGTGCTTGCGATATAATTTCAATTCATCCTCCTGACTTTGGTCAAATGCGCGAGCGGCTTCAGCCGCGATATCACCGCTTCCCGCTCACAGCTCTTCCGGCGATGCGATTCTTCCCAAAACCGCGCTCGCGGCTGCAACCGCGGGGCCGCTAAGATAGACCTCGCTTTTGGGGCTGCCCATCCGGCCCACAAAATTCCGGTTGGTGGTTGCCAGCGCAACTTCTCCCTCCGCCAAAACCCCCATATGCCCTCCCAGGCAGGGCCCGCAGGTCGCAGGCCCGATCACAGCTCCGGCTTTGGACAACTTTTCGAGAATGCCTTTGCGCATCGCCTGGAGATAAATTTCCCTGGTCGCGGGCAGAACAATCAACCGCAAATTGCGATTAACTTTGCGGCCGTTGATTATGCGCGCCGCGGTCTCAAGGTCTTCCAGCCAGCCGTTGGTGCAGGAGCCGATTACCACCTGATCGATCCTGACATTTTTCAGTTTATCAACCGGCTTCACATTTCCAGGCAAGCTGGGAGTGGCTACTTGCGGTTTGAGCCTGCTGGCGTTGATCTCAATTGTCGCCGCGTATTCTGCGTCAGGGTCGCTCTGGAAGAGTTTGGGAATTCGCACCATCCGATTTTTGAGATAGGCTAAGGTCACTTTATCCGCCGCGATTATGCCGTTCTTGGCGCCGGCTTCAATCGCCATATTGCAGATGGTGAACCTGCCGAAGACGCTGATCTTTTCGAGTGCCTCGCCGGTGAACTCAAGCGACATATAGGCCGCGGCGTCAACCCCGCTCTTTCCGATCAGAGCCAGGATCAGGTCTTTGCCGGAAATCCACTTGCCGGGCCGGCCGGAAAAAATCACCTTGATCGAAGCCGGCACCTTAAACCAGAGTTCGCCGGTGATCATCCCCGCGGCCAGGTCGGTTGAACCCACACCGGTGGCAAAGGCGCCGAGCGCGCCGTAGGTGCAGGTGTGGCTGTCCGCGCCGATGATGACTTCTCCGGGACTGATCAGCCCCTCCTGGGGCAGAAGCGCATGCTCGATCCCGCAGCCAGCCTCGTAAAAATATCTGATCTTGTGCCGCGCCGCGAACTCCCGGATGATTTTGGCCTGCTCGGCCGACTTGATGTCCTTGGCCGGGACAAAATGGTCGAGCACGAGCGCGATTCTCGCCCGGTCAAAAACTTTTTTCGCGCCCGCGTCGTAGAAGCTCTCAATCGCAATCGGCGCGGTGATGTCGTTGGCGAGCAGGAAATCGAGCCTTGCCTGGACGATCTCGCCGGGCGCAACCCGGTTTTTGCCCGAGTGCCCGGCCAGAATCTTCTCGGTGATTGTCATTCCCATCTGCATCCATCCCCGCAAGAAAATCTAAGGCGTGGCGCGGCGGAAAGAAGAGAGGTTGTGCTTCTTATATTCGAGGTGGTTAAGCGCATCGATATAAGCCAGCGCGGAGGCAACAATCACATCCGTGTGCGCGCCGAACCCGCTGACCTCAACACCGTCTTCCTCAATCCGCACCCGGACCTCTCCCTGCGCGTCCGTGCCCGAGGTGATCGCGTTGATGCTGAACAGCAAAAGCCTGTTCTTGGCGCCGGTGAGCTTGGAGATGGTTTTGAAAGTCGCGTCCACCGGGCCGTCTCCAAACTCGGCGTCGCGCACCGTTTGCCCGTCAATTTCCAGCTGCACGCTGGCGGTGGGCATAACCTCGGTGCCGGAGGTTACATTGATGTATTTGAGTTTGTATTTGCGGGGGATGTTGATTATTTCATCCATCACCAGCGTTTCCAGGTCTTCGTCAAAAATTTCCTTTTTCTTGTCCGCCAGCTCCTTGAAATGCTTGAAGGCCTTGTCCAGCTCGTCATCGTTAAGCTCGAAGCCAAGCTGTTCAAGCCTCTGCCGGAAAGCGTGTCGGCCCGAGTGCTTGCCCATCACCAGCCGGCCGGAAGGAATCCCGACTTTTTCCGGGGTCATAATTTCATAAGTCAGCGGATTTTCGATCACGCCCGCCTGGTGGATGCCGGCCTCGTGGCTGAAAGCATTGGCGCCGACCACCGCCTTGTTGGGCGGAACCTGGATGCCGGTTATTTTTCGAACCAGCCGGCTGGCGGGATAAATCTGCTCGGTCACGATTCCGGTGCTGAAGGCCAGGAGTTCTTTGCGGGTATGAATGGCCATCACGATCTCTTCCAGGGCCGCGTTGCCCGCGCGCTCGCCGATGCCGTTGATCGTGCACTCAACCTGTCTGGCTCCCCCCCGGACTCCGGCCAGGCTGTTGGCCACAGCCAGACCCAGGTCATCGTGGCAGTGCACGCTCAAAACGACCTTGTCGATGCCGGGCGTCTTCTCCTTTATGTCCCGAAGCAGCTTTTCGAACTCGAAAGGAAGCGCGTATCCGACGGTGTCCGGGATGTTGATGGTTGCGGCTCCGGCCTTGATCACCTCGCTGATGATCTTGACCATAAACTCCGGGCTGCTCCTGGTTGCGTCTTCGCAGGAAAACTCAACATTATCGAGATGCTTTTTCGCCATCTGAACGGCCTTGACCGCGGACTCCAGCACCTGTTCCCGGCTCATCTTGAGCTTGTACTCAAGATGGATGTCAGAGGTTGCGATGAAGATATGGAGCCTGGGATGCCTGGCCCCCTCCAGCGCCTTAAGCCCGCGCTCGATATCCTCTTTCCTGGTGCGCGAGAGCGCGCACACCTGCGAGGTTGTAAGCTCCCCGCTGATCTTGCGCACCGCCTCGAAATCGCCCTCGCTTGCCGCGGGGAACCCGGCTTCGATGATATCCACTCCCATTTTTTCCAGTTGCCGGGCGACGATCATCTTTTCTTCCACATTCATACTTGCGCCCGGCGCCTGCTCTCCGTCCCGGAGCGTGGTGTCAAATATATAAATTCGTTCTGACATTTTTTCACTCCTGTTTGTGTCCGGTGACAATATGCATCTTCTCTTCTCTTGCTTTCAAACGCCTCTGCTTGCTTTCCTCCCGGCGCTTGCGCCGGAGCTCTTTTCGCTTGGCTCTCATCTCTTTTTCCCTCGGCCTCAGGATCAAGAGCGTCTCCAGAACAGCCCAGGTGAGATAGGCACAAAGTCCGCCGAAGAAAGTCGCCTGGGGCCGGAGAAGGAGCGCGGCCAGGATCAAGACAAAGCCGAACAGGGGCAAAGCCAGACCGTATTTGGTGAATTGCAAATCCTTGAAGGTCCTGAACCTGATCGGGCTGACCATCAAAACTCCGCCCACAACCACAGAAACCAGGTATGCCACCGCATACCAGTGAATGTCGCAGGGACCGATGGCAACATACTTGTTGTAAACCATCACCGGGATCACGCTCATACCAGCGGCAACCGGACTGGGCATTCCCTTGAAATAGGCTTTTGACTGCTCCTCGCCGATCAAGGTGTTAAAGCGCGCAAGACGGATCGCGGCTCCGGCAAGATAGACAAACGCGGCCGCCCAGCCGAACTCGCCGAATTGGTGGTTCAGCGCAAACCGGATGGCCAGAATCGCGGGAGCAACCCCGAAGCTGACCAGGTCCGCAAGCGAGTCATACTCTGCGCCGAATTCGCTTGTTCCCCTGACTTTCCTGGCGATCCTGCCGTCCAGCAAATCAAGGATCGCGGCGATGAAAAGCACCCAGGTGGCATGAATGAAGTTTCCTTCCATGGATTGCTGGATGGAGTAGAAACCGAAAAACATGCTGGCGGTGGTGACCGCGTTGGGGATAAAAATCCTGCTCCTTCGACCGGTTTCCTCGTCAATCATCTTAGCCTCCCGATGATCGTTTCTCCGGCTTTTAGATGCTGTCCCTTTTTGGCCGTGATCTCGGCCTCAAGCGGCAGATAAACATCAAGCCTGCTTCCGAACTTGATCATTCCCACCCGCTGGCCGGTTTCAATCTCTTTGCCCGCACGCGGGTAACAGACGATTCTGCGCGCGATGAATCCCGCGATCTGGACGAACATATAGGTCCTGCTCTTTTCGTCCTTCACGATTATTGCGTTCTGCTCGTTATCCAGGCTCGCCTTGTCCTTGTTGGCTGAAAAATATTTCCCCTGATTATAAATGACATCGACCACGGTGCCGGTCCTGGGCACCCGGTTGATGTGGACATCAAGCGGGGACATAAAAATGCTTATCTCCTTCATCGGCTGATGCAGATACCTCTTTTCATCAACCCGGTCCCGAACCTTGAGCACTCTCCCGTCTGCCGGGCTCACATAAATCCCTTCTTCCTGGGGAATTTTCCGCTCCGGGTTGCGAAAGAACCACATTGCGAACAAGCTGAACAGGAACGTGGGTCCCGAGAGCCACCATTTTCCGAACGGCAGGGTGACCATAAACACGATCCAACTGCCGTAAACCCATCGGTGGCCTTCCTGGGCAAAAATGTATCCGTGGTTTTGCATCAGTATTGCCTCGGGTCCTCCTTGGCCTCAATCCAGCTCATCATTTTCCGGAGCTCTTTTCCCACCTTCTCAATTATGTGGTCTCTTTGAGCGCGGGCCAGGGCCTGGAATACCGGTCTTCCGGCCTGGTTCTCCAGAATCCATTCCCTGGCAAACTGGCCGGACTGGATTTCAGAGAGAATTTTCTTCATCTCCTGCCGGGTGCGGTCGTCAATAATTCTTTTGCCCCGGGTGAGGTCTCCATACTCCGCGGTGTTGGAGATGGCATAGCGCATATAGCTGATTCCGCCCTGGTAGATGAGGTCAACGATGAGCTTCACTTCGTGCAGGCACTCGAAGTAAGCTATCTCCGGCTGGTATCCGGCCTGGACCAGGGTCTCAAAGCCGCTGCGGATAAGCTCGGTCAAGCCTCCGCAAAGCACGCACTGCTCGCCGAAAAGGTCGGTCTCGGTTTCTTCCCGGAAGGTGCTCTCAATGACCCCAGCCCTGGTCGCGCCGATGCCCTTCGCGTATGCAAGCGCGATTTTCCTGGCTTTTCCGCTGGCGTCTTTTTCAACCGCAAACAGCGCGGGCACACCCCTGCCCTCCGAGTATTCCCTGCGCACCAGGTGTCCCGGGCCTTTGGGCGCAACCATAAACACATCCGTGTCTTGGGGAGGGATGATCTGGCGGAAATGAATATTAAACCCGTGCGAAAACCCCAAAGCCGAGCCTGATTTCAGGTTGGGGCCGATCTCCTCGCGGTAAACCTTAGCCTGGAGTTCGTCCGGGATCAGAATCTGGACGATGTCTGCTTTCTTGACCGCATCCACCACTCTCATCACTTTGAAGCCGGCTTTTTTCGCGGCCTCAGCGGTTGCGTCCGGGATGACGCCGATGATGACATTTACTCCGCTGTCTTTCAGGTTTTGCGCCTGCGCGTGTCCCTGGCTGCCGTATCCGATCACCGCCACCTGTTTGCCTTTCAGGACTTTTAAATCCGCGTCCTTGTCATAATAGACCTTTACCATTTTGCCCTCCTGATTTCTTAACTAACTATGAAGTAATAATTTATTATAACCCCCGACCTGCTTTTGTTAAAGCAAGGCCGCGCGCCGCGGCGGCAGATAAATTCATCAGGCTCTAGCCCCTTGCGCCTTCTTTGAGCATGACCACGGTGCCGCTGCGGATGAGCTCTTTGATTCCAAAGGGTTTGAGCAGGTTGAGAAAATTTTCAACTTCCTGCTCGTCGCCCATCATTTCCAAGGCAATGCTTGCGGGACTCACATCCACAACCTTGGCGCCGAAAGCCTGCCCCGCGCGCACGATCTCATCCTGGCTTTTGTCGCCCAAAGCAACCCGCACCAGGATCAGCTCCCGGCCGATGTAGTCGTGCTCGGACGCGTTCCAGACCTTGATCACATCGATCTGTTTGTTGAGCTGCTTCCCGATCTGTTCGATCACCTTGTCATCGCCCATGGTAACGATGGTCATCCGGCTCACCGTCGGGTCCGCGGTCGGTGCGACCGAGAGGCTCTCGATGTTGTATCCCCTTGCGCTGAACAGGCCCGAGATCCGGCTTAAGGCTCCGAACCGGTTCTCAACCAGGATCGATATCGTGTGCCTTTTCATAAAAACCTCCTATCAGGCCGAGCGCCTTCTCTTTTCCGAGCTGGGCGGCGCGAGGATTGCGTCATAGACTCCTTTGCCGGGCGGGATGATGGGCAGCACATTTTCTTCCCGCTCAACCCTGAAATCGATCAGGCAAGGCTCGTCATTGAAAAGCGCGTCCTTGAGCACCGGCCCCACATCAGCCGGGTCGTCAACCATGTATCCCTTGACGCCGTAGGCCTCCGCGAGTTTCTTGAAATTCGGCTGGCAGGATATGCAGGTGTGCGAGTAACGCTTGTTGTAAAAGTGTTCCTGCCACTGCCGGACCATTCCCAGATACTGGTTGTTCAGGATTGCGACCTTGACCGGGATCTTATACTGAGCCACGGTTGCAAGCTCCTGGATGTTCATCTGGATGCTGCCGTCTCCCGCGATGTCGATCACCAGCTCATCCGGCCTTCCCAGCTTGGCGCCGATGGCCGCGGGGAATCCGTAGCCCATTGTTCCCAGCCCGCCGGAGCTGATAAAAGTGCGCGGCTTTTCGAACTTGTAGTACTGCGCGGTCCACATCTGGTTCTGGCCGACCTCGGTGGTGATGATACAGTCTCCCTTGGTCAACTCATAGATTTTCTCAATCACATATTGGGGCTTGATCACTTTTTTGCTTTTTTCATACCTGAGCGGATGCTCCTTCTCCCATCCCGCAATCTCGGAAAGCCATTTCTCCCTGGCCGCGGCGGATAGCTGTGACGCCGCATCCAGCTCTTTGAGAAGCTGCTCCAGCACGGTTTTGACATCGCCCACAATCGGGATGTGCGCGGGGACATTCTTGGAGATAGTGCTTGGGTCGATGTCGATGTGGATGATGTTCGCGTGAGGAGCGAACTCGTCGGTCTTTCCGGTGACCCGGTCATCAAAACGCGCGCCGATGGCAATCAGAAGATCGCAGTCTCTCACCGCGCGGTTTGCGGCCCAGGTGCCGTGCATTCCCAGCATGCCCATAAAATAGGGATGGGTGCCGGGGAATGCGCCCAGGCCCATAAGCGTGAGCGTAACCGGTATCTTCTGGCTCTCCGCTAGCTGCCTCAGCTCTTGCGCCGCGCCGGAAATGATAATTCCGCCTCCGCCGTAAATCACCGGCTTATGAGCCTTGACAATGGCCTCGGCCGCGCGGCGTATCTGCTTGGGATTGCCTTTCAGAACCGGGTTATAAGAGCGCAGGTTGAGCTTATCTATTTTCTCGTATTTGGCTTTGGTGCTTGAGACATCCTTGGGCACATCTACCAAGACCGGTCCCGGCCTTCCGCTTCTCGCGATGTAAAACGCCTCTTTGATTATCCGGTGAAGGTCGCGCGGGTCCTTGACCAGATAGTTATACTTGGTGATGGACCGGGTGATGCCTACGGCATCCGCCTCCTGGAACGCGTCCCCGCCGATAAGGTTAGTCGTCACCTGGCCGGTGATCGCGACGATGGGAACCGAGTCCATTGCCGCGTTGGCGATGCCGGTGGTCAGGTTGGTCGCGCCCGGCCCCGAGGTTGCCATGCATACCCCGACCTTGCCCGTGGCCCTGGCGTATCCGTCAGCCGCGTGCGCGGCGGCCTGTTCGTGGCGGACGAGTATGAAATTAAGGGGAGAATCGTAGAGCACATCGAAAATATGGAGCAGCACCCCGCCGGGGTAGCCGAACATCACCTCCACGCCTTCTTCCATCAAGGCTTCCACTAAAATCTCAGCGCCGAATTTTTCCATCACCAGCCTCCGAATTTGGTTGACGACTTCATTTTACGATCGCTCCTAAATTGGCCGAGCTGACCATTCTCGCATACCGGGCAAGATACCCCTTCTTTATCTTGGGCTCAAATGAAGGCAATGCCTTCAATCTCTTCTTTATCTCGCGGTCGCTTAGTTTAAGCTCAAGCTTGCGCGCGGGGATATTGATCGAGATGCGGTCTCGGTCTCTGATCGCGGCGATCGGCCCTTTCGCGGCGGCTTCCGGAGAGATATGGCCGATGCACGGCCCCCGGGTTCCGCCCGAGAACCTGCCATCTGTGATCAGCGCCACGCTTTCCGCAAGGCCCATTCCCACAATCGCGCTGGTGGGCGAGAGCATCTCTCTCATTCCCGGCCCCCCGCTCGGACCTTCGTAGCGGATAACCACAACCGTGCCCGGCTTTATCTTTTTGGCGAGGATGGCCTTCATAGCTGCTTCTTCAGAGTCAAAGCATTTCGCGCTGCCTTCAAAAACCATCATCTTGGGACTGACCGCGCTCTGCTTGACCACGGCTCCGTCCGGAGCCAGGTTGCCGTATAGAACCGCGATGCCTCCCTCTTGCGCATACGGCCTTGTAAGCGGCCGGATGACTTCATCATTGATGTAGTCCGGTGCTCTCTTCACAAGCTCCTTGACCCTCGCCGCGGAAACCGTCGGGTTGTCTTTGAGCAAGCCCTTCAGCCGGAAAAGCACAGCCGGGATTCCGCCGGCCCAGCCCAGATCCTCCATCATATAGTCTCCCGCGGGGTCGAGTTTGCAGATGTTGGGAGTCTGTTTGCTCAGCCGGTCAAAAGTTGAGAGCGGAAGTTTTATCCCGGCCTCGTTCGCAATCGCGGTGAGATGAAGCACGGAATTGGTCGAGCCTCCGAGCGCAAGGTCAACCCGGATCGCGTTCTCAACCGCGTTTTTGGTGATGATTTTTCTCGCGCCGACATTTTTCTTGGTTAGCTCCACTATTTTCCTTCCGCTTTCAAAAGCTATCCTCCGCTTTTCCGACATTCCCGCCAGCGCGGTTGCGCAGCCGGGAAGGCTCATACCCATAGCCTCGGTCAAACAGGCCATAGTGTTGGCTGTGTACATTCCCTGACACGAGCCCGGACCCGGGCATGCCTCCATCTCCACCTCGGCCAGCTCCTGCTCGGAAATTTTACCGGCCTGAAATAGACCGACCGCCTCAAAAGTGTTCCGCACCAGGCTCAATCTTTTTCCGCACCGCCTTCCTGAAAGCATAGGCCCGGCTGTGACCACGATCGCGGGAATATCGATCCGCGCCGCGGCCATAATCATCCCCGGAGTTATCTTGTCGCAGTTGGTGAGCAGCACGATGCCGTCCAGCGCATGCGCCTGGGTGACGGATTCCACCGCATCAGCAATTATTTCCCGCGAGGCCAGGCTGTATTTCATTCCCTGATGGCCCATGGCAATGCCGTCGCATATTCCGGGGATGCCGACCAGGAAGGGAACGCCGCCTCCCGCGTGCACCCCGTTCTCAATGAACCTTTCCAGGTCCCGCATCGCGATATGCCCCGGGATCAGGTCTGTGAAGCTGGAAAAAACGCCGATGAAAGGTTTGTTCATCTGCCCCCGGGTCACACCCGTGGCATAAACCAGGGCCCGATTGGGCGCCCGCTCAACCCCTTTTTTCATCCTGTCGCTTCTCATTCTCTCCTCCAGTGGCGCAGACACTCTTGTCTGCGCACAACGCGATCTTACTCGCGATTCGGGGCGCGGACACTCTTGTCCGCACACAAATCTGTTCTCACCGCAGAGACGCAAAGTTCGCAGAGAATCTTTTTGCTGAGGCTCAAAGAGCCGAAGTCCCGCGTTCCGCGGGATGCGAGCGAACTCGCACTCATAAAATATCTCATCGCCCACAGTCTAACATCGAGCACGAGCCGAACCCCGCGTGTCGCGGGGTCAAGGGCTTTGCCCTTGAACACAAAAACCCCGATGAATTCCCACCGGGGTTCGCGTATAAAAATACACTACTCCCCTTACGCGGGGAGTACGATATTCTTGCGAGTTCTTAAAATGCTCTCAATCTGGTCCCGAAGCTGCAACTTCTCCCGTTTCAGCTTCCGCTCTTCCTCTTCCTCCTCCGCACTCAGCCGCACCTTGGTCGACAAGCGGTCAAGGCTCTCTTCAAGGAAATGATGACGCTCCATTATCCGGGCAAAATCATCATCATCCCTCTCCAGACGCTTGATCAGCTCCTCCTCCCATTTATACCAGTTGCTCATGGTAAATAAGGATTATAAGAAATTTCGGCTAGTTGTCAATTCCGGAATGGCTTCTTTCTCAAACCGCATCGCCTCCAGGCCGCGGAGAACATCCTGTTTCTTTTTGGAATCTTCTTCAGAAACGACCCGCTCCGAGAGATCAACCTCCAGCGCCGCGGAAATTATTAAACCGAATTAATCTCTTATGTATTTTGCCGGCGCCAAAGCCGATTCTTGAAGGGATTTGCTGATCTCTGAAAGCGGTATAACCGGCTCAACAGGCGGAGCAGGAGGCTGAAATTCCATTTCCACTGCCCCTGCCCTTAACCTGGCAATGATGGGAGACATCAGGAAGAAGAGAGGAACGATTAAAGCGAGAAGATAGAAATGCCAGTCATCTGCAAAAAATAAATATCTATTTAAAAAATAAAACCAGTCTTTGGGAATAATGGTTGTCAATACAAGCAACGCAAATTCCGCGATCATTACCGCCGCGCCTATCCCGAAAATTAAGCGCTTGAGAATACGCCAGCCAGACCTCGGCTCCGCCAGCCACCACCTCCACCAGGATTGCTTTATTTTATGATTCCATAAACAGCCGAGCAGGAAATTTGCTTTTCTATGTAATTCCTGGTTCTCATCTTTGCATTTTTCAAGACATTGTTTCAGGCTTTCCATCGCGGAATAAATATCCCCCAATTTTTCAAACAAGAACGCCTGGAAATAGTAAAACCAGGATGACAGACGGTCATCATTTTTAATGAATCCCGCCTGCCTGGCAAGTTCAGATGTCAGCCTCACTATCTCGGCTTTCAGGGCCAATTCCCGTTTTTGCCGCTCTTTGTCCAGGGTGTTTTTCAAGGAAAATTCCGCAGCAAGATAGTTGATGTATGCGCGCCAAAGGATATATTCTTTCTTTCCTGGTTTTAGACTGATCGCCTTTTCCAAATAATTCAGCGCAGACCTGTAATTTTTCTTTTCAAGCTCAATAAGCGCCATAATAAAAATAAAGGAGTCGTCCTTTTTCCTTTTCTGGAAAGCTCCGCGAGCAAGCCTTTCAGCTTCACTATAATTGCCAAGATGGTAATGACATAATGATTTAAAATAAGACAGCTCTGTTTTGTCGGGGTGTCCAAGTTCAGACGCTTTAAGGAAAGCATCCAGGGCTTTTTTATGATCCTTAAGCTGGATATGAACCCAACCCTTAGCAGCCCAGTAATCAGCATCTTTATCATTCAGTTTTATAGCTTGCTCAATCCTGGCAAGCGCTTGCTCTAAAAGATGTTCAGCTTCCTTGCCGTCTTTCTTGCCCGCCTGGTCTGAAAGCGCAGTTCCCCAGTTGTAAAGCGCCTCGTGTAAATCGGGCTTGATTTTCAGCGCCTGTTCATACTTTTGATAAGCCTTTTCAAAAAGAGCGTCAGCTTCCTTGCCGGTTTTCTTCCTTGCCTGGTCTGAAAGCGCAGTTCCCCAGTTGTAAAGCGCCTCGTGTAAATCGGGCTTGATTTTCAGCGCCTGGGCATACTTTTGATATGCCTTTTCAAAAAGAGCGTCAGCTTCCTCGCCGATTTTCTTCCTTGCCTGGTCTAAAAGCGCATTTCCCCAGTTGTTAAGCGCCTCGTGTTTGTCTGGCTTGATTTTCAGTGCCTGCTCATACTTTTGATAAGCCTTTTCAAAAAGAGCATCAGCTTCCTCGCCGATTTTCTTCCTTGCCTGGTCTAAAAGCGCATTTCCCCAGTTGTAAAGCGCCTCGTGTAAATCGGGCTTGATTTTCAGAGCCTGGTCATACTTTTGATAAGCCTTTTCAAAAAGAGCGTCAGCTTCTTTGCCCTCTTTCTTCCTTGCCTGGTCTGAAAGCGCATTTCCCCAGTTGTAAAGCGCAGTTGTTTTTAAATTATTAATTTCAATATTGGCTGGTTCGATTTCTGAGGCTTTTGAGAAAATTTCAAAAGCTTTCTGATGGTCACCGAGGCTGCCGATTGCTTTTCCTTTGATGGTCAGCGCGGCTGGATTATCAGGCGCTGTTTGAATTACCTGGTCAACAAGCTCAATGGCTTCTTTAAACTTGCCCTGGTCCAGCAGCTCTTCAGCCTGCTTTATTTTTTCCTCATCTGTCATCCTGCTTTTTCAATCAGGAATTATATCAGCTTCTGAATATAAACACAATAATCTCCGTTTATCAAAGGCATAGGGACATTTCCGGGTTAGTGAGGCGAGAGGCAAATCTATGTCTAATGTTTAATCCTGCCAAACAGGGACAAAAATTGTCATCCGCCTTTGTCCCAGGCAGGCGTTAACAAGACGAGACTATGGCGGACTGACGAAAAACGTCACAAAAATGTGGTAGTTTTGGGGTTATTTTTCGGCATCGGCAAGTGGATGAAAAATAATTGAAAAGTAAAAAGTGTTTAGCCGCTCTGAAAGTAGCTCGGGTTTTGGGCGAATAAATATTCTATAAGCAAATCAATTAGTTATGCTCCAAATTATATGATTCCCGCGTGGCCAATTTTTCCTATATATAGAGGGTGTGAGAGTATGCGC